>ENA-OQNO01000230-OQNO01000230.1-human-gut-metagenome-genome-assembly--contig:-NODE-230-length-63375-cov-34.461770_pt1 | contig 63375 bp, 56 predicted proteins | sample MGYA00242629_ERZ504880 | MGnify/ENA primary metagenome ERZ504880 (study PRJEB26092, sample SAMD00036377) | human gut metagenome | host: Homo sapiens | study: EMG produced TPA metagenomics assembly of... | reverse complement strand
TCGACTATTACAACAACCGCCGAATTAAATTAAAACTAAACGGCCTGAGTCCTGTGCAATACAGAATTCAGACCGTTAGGGCCGCTTAATTCGTTTTTTTGTCTAACTTTTGGGGTTCATATCACAGTGCGATGCCACCTCCCTCTCAGAGGGAGGCTTTGGCGTTGCAATAAGACGGAAAAGGCTCCTCCTCCGGGGGAGCTGGCAAACCCGCAAGGGTTTGACTGAGGGAGTTTTTACTTCAGCACGGCGCCCAGGTTGGCACTGGTGACCATGCGGGCATAGCGGCTCAGCCAGCCGGTCTTGATGTTGGGTTCCGGAGCCACATACTTTGCCTTGCGCTCGGCCAGCACCTCGTCGGACACCTCCAGCGTGATCTTGGCGTTGGGAATATCAATGTTGATGATATCGCCCTCTTCGATCAGGCCGATGGGGCCGCCGGAAGCAGCTTCCGGGCTGACGTGGCCGATGGCGGCACCGCGGCTTGCACCGGAGAAGCGGCCGTCGGTGATCAGGGCCACGGTCTTGTCCAGCTTCATACCGGCCAGAGCGGAAGTGGGGTTCAGCATCTCACGCATGCCGGGGCCGCCCTTGGGGCCTTCGTAGCGGATGACCACCACATCGCCCGGGACGATCTGACCGGCGTAGATAGCCGCAATGGCGGTCTCCTCGCTGTTGAATACACGGGCCGGGCCGGAGTGCTGCTGCATCTCCGGTGCCACGGCACTGCGCTTGACCACGCAGCCGTCCGGTGCGATGTTGCCCCACAGGATCTGCAGACCGCCGGTCTGAGAGTAGGGGTTGTCGATGGGACGGATGGCCTTTTCGTTCAGGATGTGGGCCCCCTGGATGTTCTCGCCCAGGGTCTTGCCGGTGACGGTGGGCACATCCAGATCCAGCAGGCCCTTCTTGGCCAGCTCGGCCTGCACGGCGGGGATGCCGCCTGCGGCATACAGATCCGGCATGTGGGTGGGACCGGCCGGGGCCAGATGGCACAGGTTGGGGGTCTTCGCGCTGATCTCATTGAACAGCTTCAGGTCGATGGGCACACCGGCCTCGTAAGCGATGGCCAGCAGGTGCAGCACGGTGTTGGTGGAGCAGCCCAGCGCCATGTCGCAGGTCAGGGCGTTGCGGATGGAGCGCTCGTTGATGATCTGGCGGGCGGTGATGCCCTTCTTCACCATGTCCATGATGGCCATACCGGCGTGCTTGGCCAGCTGCAGGCGCTTGGAGTACACAGCGGGAATGGTGCCGTTGCCGGGCAGTGCGATGCCGATGGCCTCGCACAGGCAGTTCATGCTGTTGGCGGTGTACATACCGGAGCAGCTGCCGCAGCTGGGGCAGCAGTTGCAGGTGCAGTCCTCCAGCTGATCTTCGGTGATCATACCGGCCTTGTAAGCACCCACGGCCTCAAACATCTTGGACAGACTGACTTCCTCGCCGCCGTAGGTGCCGGCCAGCATCGGGCCGCCGGAGCAGACCACGGCGGGCACGTCCATACGGACGGCGGCCATGACCATGCCGGGAACGATCTTGTCGCAGTTGGGCACCAGCACCAGGCCGTCCAGCTGATGGGCCATGAGCATGGTCTCCACGCTGTCGCAGATCAGCTCACGGGAAGCCAGGGAATACTTCATGCCCACATGGCCCATGGCGATGCCGTCGCACACGCCGATGGCCGGGATCAGGATGGGGGTGCCTCCGGCCATTTCCACACCGGCTTTGACGGCGTCGGCGATCTTATCCAGATTCATGTGGCCGGGCACGATCTCACTGTGGGCGCTCACCACGCCGATGAGTGGACGCTCCAGCTCTTCCGGGGTGTAACCCAGTGCATAAAACAGGCTGCGGTTCGGCGCACGCTCCGAACCCTTGGTCACGTTGTCACTTCTCATTGTTTATTCCTCTTTTTCTTATAGCAAAAGACTCCCTCCCAAAGGAGGGAATCTTTCCTGATTTTATCACAAGTTTTGGCTGAACTCCTTCCGTCATCGCTTGCGCGATGCCACCTCCCTCACGGAGGGAGGCTTCACGCTGCGATCAGGCAAAAGGCTCCCTCTTTGAGGGGGCTGTCGCCGCAGGCGACTGGGGGAGTTGATTACTTCTTCAGCCAGCTCATCATGCTGCGCAGCTCTGCGCCGACCTTCTCGATGGGCAGCTCGGCTTCCATGCGGCGCTTTGCCAGGAAGTGGACCTTGCGGCCGCCGTTGGGGTTCATCTCGGTCAGGAACTCGGAAGCGAAGGTGCCGTCCTGGATCTCGGTCAGGACCTTCTTCATCTCCTTGCGGGTCTCGGCGGTGATCAGGCGCTTGCCGGTGCGGTAGTCGCCGTACTCTGCGGTGTTGGAGATGGAGTAACGCATCTTGGAGAAGCCGCCCTCGTTGATCAGGTCCACGATCAGCTTCATCTCGTGGCAGGTCTCAAAGTAGGCCATCTCAGGCTCGTAACCAGCCTCCACCAGGGTGTCGAAACCGGCGTGGATCAGCTCGGAAACGCCGCCGCACAGCACGGCCTGCTCGCCGAACAGGTCGGTCTCGGTCTCCTCTTTGAAGGTGGTCTGCAGGATGCCTGCACGGCCTGCGCCGATGCCGGAAGCGTAGGCCAGAGCGATGTCCTTGGCCTTACCGGTGTAGTCCTGCTCCACGCAGATCAGAGAGGGGCAGCCCTCGCCCTCGGTGTACAGGCGGCGCACGATGTGGCCGGGGCCCTTGGGAGCGATCATGATGACGTCCACGTTCTTGGGAGCGGTGATGGTCTTGAAGTGGATGTTGAAGCCGTGTGCAAAGGCCAGAGCCTTGCCCTCGGTCATATAAGGAGCAACCTGCTTGTTGTAGATGTCGGCGCACAGCTCATCGGGAACCAGCATCATGACCACATCGCCGGCCTTGGCAGCCTCTTCGACTTCCATGACCTTAAAGTTGTCGTGGGTGGCAGCGAACTCGGAAGCCTTTGCCCAGTGAGCAGAACCCTTGCGCAGGCCGACGACGACGTTGACGCCGCTCTCGGCCAGGTTTTCGGAGTGTGCATGGCCCTGACTGCCAAAGCCGATGACCGCGACGGTCTTGCCGTCCAGCACGCCGAGGTTGCAGTCGGAATCGTAGTATTTCTTGATAGCCATAGTAGTTGTTCTCCTTTTTATTCTTCTGTTGTGGCTAATAATAAACGATCTTTATTTTTTCGCTCACCGGGGAGCGGAAAAAACATTCAGGTGCGTTCCGGGCAATGGGTGCCCGGCAGAGGGAGCTGGGCCGCGCGCACTTCCTGCGGCGGCTTTTGCATATGCTGGTGCATTCCGCCGCGTTCCAGCGCCGTGACGCCGGTGCGGCACTGTTCCAGGATCTCGTAGTCCTCGAACATCTTCAGGAAGGCGTCGATCTTGTCCGGCTTGCCGATCAGTTCAAACACCATGCTGTCCGGCGACAGGTCAATGATCTTGGCCTTGTAAATGTTGGCGATCTCCCGCAGCTCGGCGCGGTTGTGCACGTCGGACGCTACCTTGAGCAGCAGCAGTTCCCGCTGGAGGGTCTTGTCCTTGTCCAGCACGAACACCTGCCGGGTCACTTCCAGACGCTCAGTCTGGAGGATGAGCTGCTTCAGGGCCCGGTCGTCACTGGTGATGGTCAGGGTGATGCGGCTGACGGCCGGGTCGTTGGTGGCCGAAACGGTCAGGGTGTCGATGTTGAAGCCGCGGCGGCAGAACAGGTTGGACACCCGGGCCAGAACGCCGCTCTGGTTGTCCACCAGCAGGCTGATGACCCTGCGCTGACTGGATTCCATATTGCTGTGTCCTCCTTATTCCATGATGATATCGTTGATGTCACCGCCGCCGGGGATCATGGGCAGGACCTTTTCGTCCTTGTCGATGATGCACTCGATCCAGGTGGGGCCTTTGCGCTGGAGCGCCTCGGCAAATGCCTGCTGGAACTCCGGCAGGTTGGTGCAGCGGTAGCCCTTCAGGCCAAAGCCCTCGGCCAGCTTGACGAAGTCGGTGTGACGGTGGGGATCGGTCTGGCTGTAGCGCTTGCCGTAGAAGGTGGTCTGCCACTGGCGCACCATACCCAGCACGGAATTGTTGAAGATGACCGTGATGATGGGCAGCTCGTAGCTGACGGCGGTGCAGGCCTCGTTCAGGTTCATATGGAAGGAACCGTCACCGGTGAACATGACCACACGCTGGTCCCGGCCAAGGGCCATCTGGGCACCGATTGCGGCACCGTAGCCAAAGCCCATGGTGCCCAGGCCGCCGCTGGTGATGAAACCGCGGCTCTTGGCGTGGCGCAGGTACTGGGCCGCCCACATCTGGTGCTGGCCCACATCGGTGACGTATACGGCCTCCGGGCCGCACTGGTTGCACACCTCACCGATGACCTGATGGGGCATCAGGTGGGTGGGGTCGGACACCGGGTGGTAATCCTGTGCCTGCCACTCGTGGATCATCTTCATCCAGTCGGGGTGCTTTGCCTCTTTGATCTGCGGCAGCATGGCCTGCAGCACATAGGCGGCATCGCCCACGATGGACAGGTCCACTTCCACATTCTTGCCCAGCTCGCTGGGGTCGATGTCGATCTGGATGATGGTGGCATTCTTGGCAAAAGTCTTGGGGTTCAGCGCCACACGGTCCGAGAAGCGGGTACCCACCGCGATCAGCACGTCACAGTCGGCCACAGCCCGGTTGGAGGTGTAACAGCCGTGCATGCCCAGCATGCCGATGTTCATGGGGTCGCCGTAAGGCACCACACCGGCCGCCATCAGGGTGTAGGTGGCCGGGATCTCGGCCTTGTGCAGCAGATCCCGCAGCGGCTGGCAGGAGGCCGCGCTGCGCACGCCGCCGCCAAAGTACACCAGCGGGCGCTGTGCCGCGTTGATCAGGTCGGCTGCCCAGCGCACCTGCTCCTTATCAAAGGTGGTGACGGTGCGGATGGGTTCCGGCTGCTTGGCTTCAAACTCGCACACGGCGGCAGTCACATCCTTTGGAATGTCCACCAGCACCGGGCCCTTGCGGCCGCTCTGTGCAATGCGGAAAGCTGCGCGCATGGTGTCGGCCAGATCCTCGACCCGGCGCACCGTGAAGTTGTGCTTGGTGATGGGCATGGTAATGCCCTCAATGTAGGCTTCCTGAAAGCAGTCCTTGCCGATGCCCGGGGTGGCTACGTTGCCGGTAAAGGCCACCATGGGCACCGAGTCCATGTAGGCCGTGGCAATGCCCGTGACCAGATTGGTGGCACCCGGGCCGCTGGTGGCCAGCACCACGCCGGTGCGGCCGGTGGCCCGGGCGTAACCGTCTGCTGCATGGGAGGCTCCCTGCTCGTGAGCGGTGAGCACATGGGTGATGCGGTGGGCGTTTTTATACAGCTCATCGTAAAGATTCAGCACTGCACCGCCGGGATAACCAAAAATGGTATCCACGCCCTGCTCACAAAGAACCTCCACAAAAATCTGAGAACCGTTCAACTGCATGGTGAGTTACTCCTGTTTCCTAAACCTTTTTCATGTACGCTCTGCAGGGGGCGTGGGTAAAAGAAAAGGCCCTTGTCCCCTGTTCATTCCAAGAGACAAAGACCTTGTGATCATCAAGCTCTCTGCGGTACCACTCTCGTTGGTGCGCTGTGCACCCTCTCATGGGCTTCCAACAAAGCCCTGCCTCATAACGGCGGCTGCCGGCGCTGCTTACAAGGGTCTGACACCCGTTGGGCAGGCTGCTCCGGGAGGATTTCTCCCACGAAACACTGACTGCCTTGCACCAAACGGCAGCTCTCTGAACAGGGGGGATCGTGTGGTACTTTTTCCCATCCACGCATTTGTTGATGTAAATTATACTATAAACCGGGCTGATGTCAATCGACAATTTGTAACCTGAATCGTTCCAAACATGAAGAAAATTAAACACTCTTGCGTGAAATGAAAAACCGCTGTATACTCTTTTTATCTGTGCGCGCCGCGCGCGTTGTCTGAAAGAGGATGTACCAAAAAAAGATTCAGGATCGAGGAACCCGGACTATGAAACTGCATGAATGGAACGCCCGCCTGCACGGGCTTGTGATCTTTCGCTCCCTGCTGAGCGACCCCGCGGCGGCCAGATTTGCCGCTCTCATCGACTGCCTGACGGCCGGAAACAGCAGCGTTGGCAGCGTGTGCAACGCCGTGGCACAGTTTGAAAGCGTGCTGTTCGAGCGCACCACCAACTGGGGCACCTACCTGAGCACCACCGTACTGGAGACCGAGACCGTGTGCGTGCGGCAGGCCGCTGCCGGTATCCTGCCCCCTGTTCTGCAGACTGCACTGGACAACGAGCTGGCCTTCCTGCAGCAGCTCTGCGGCCTGACGCTGGATGCCCTGCTGGACGCGGCAGAGGTCCCGGCCGAAGAGCTGGCCTTCCTGCCCCGGTGGGAGACGGCCGACCTTGACCTGCCCGCCGCCTATGCCCAGCGCATGAGCGAGGTGGGCAAGAAGGGCTACGGCATGTTTGCCAAGCACCATGTATTTACAGTAGAAAACGGCAAGCTGGTGCCGGTGAAGTACCCCGACCCCCAGCGTCTTTCCGAGCTGCCGGGCTACGAAAAGGAGCGGGAAAAGGTGATCGCCAACACCCGTGCCCTGCTGGCCGGGATGCCCGCCAACAATGTGCTGCTGTACGGCGACGCCGGCACCGGCAAGTCCAGCTCGGTCAAGGCCATCGCCAACGAGTTTGCCCCGGAGGGCCTGCGGCTGGTGGAAGTGAAAAAGAACCAGCTGTACCAGATCCCCGACCTGATGGACAAGCTGGCTGCCAACCCCCTCAAGTTTATCCTGTTCATCGACGACCTGAGCTTTACCGCCAACGACGACAACTTTGCCGCCCTCAAGGCCATTCTGGAGGGCAGCGTGGGCGGCCGTGCCCGCAACATCGCGGTGTACGCCACCTCCAACCGCCGCCACCTCATCAAGGAGACCCTGACCGACCGCACCGGCGACGACATCCACGAAGCCGACACCCGGCAGGAGCTCATGAGCCTTTCGGCCCGGTTCGGCCTGACCGTGACCTTCCAGCGGCCGGAAAAAGCCCGGTTCGAGACCATCCTGGAGGAGCTAGCCCGGCAGCACCATATCCAGATGCCCATGGACCAGCTGCTGGTCAAGGCCGAGGCCTTTGCCATCCGCGCCGGCGGCCGCAGCCCCCGCGTGGCCAAGCAGTTCATCGAGCAGTGTGAGGCCGGTGTGCAGAAGTAACACTTCTGCCCGGCACGCAGCAAAGCACCCGCAGACGTTTTCCGCGTTTCCAGCGCCGGAAAACGCCCTTGCGGGTGCCTTTTTTCTGCCGCAGTTTCCCGCAAAAAAGTCGCATGAACGCCGCAATTAGTTTGTCGTTATTTTAACGACAAGGTTCTGTCAAAAGTTTCACAAAAGCACCGTGAATTCGTGAAATTTTTGACTTTTCAAGAATCTTTGTCTATTTTTTATTTATCGGCAAAAAGGCTTGATTTCCAGCAAACAGCGGACTATAATATGGCCAAAATCAGCCCGGCGGGGCGCAGCTCCTCCGGGCACATTCTGGAGGATAACTATGGGCTTTTTAACGGGTAAGACCGCACTCATCACCGGTGCAGGGCGCGCAGTCCTGCAGGATGGCAGCTGCGGTTCCATTGGATACGGCATTGCTACGGCCTACGCAAAAGAGGGTGCAAACCTTGTGATCACCGGCCGCAATGTGAAAAAGCTGGAAGAGGCCAAGCAGGAGCTGGAGAGCAAGTACGGCATCAAGGTGCTGCCGGTGCAGGCCGATGTGTGCGCCGGCGGCGACAACGAAGCCACCGTGCAGCGCGTGGTGAAGCAGGCCGTTGACGCCTTTGGCGGCATTCAGGTGCTGATCAACAACGCACAGGCCTCGGCTTCCGGCGTCTCGCTGGCCGAGCACACCACCGAGCAGTTCGACCTGGCCCTGTATTCGGGCCTGTACGCAGCCTTCTATTATATGAAGGCCTGCTACCCCTACCTGAAGCAGTCCCACGGCAGCGTGATCAACTTTGCCTCCGGTGCCGGCCTGTTCGGCAACTATGGCCAGTGCGCCTACGCTGCCGCCAAGGAGGGCATCCGCGGCCTGTCCCGCGTGGCCGCCACCGAGTGGGGCCCGGATGACATCAACGTCAACGTTGTCTGCCCGCTGGCCTGGACCGCCAAGCTGGAGCAGTTCCAGCAGGCTTACCCGGAGGCCTTCAAGGCCAACGTCAAAATGCCGCCCATGGGCCACTACGGCAACGCCGAACTGGAGATCGGCCGCGTGTGCGTCCAGCTGGCCATGCCGGACTTCAAGTTCATGTCCGGCGAGACCCTCACGCTGGAGGGCGGCATGGGTCAGCGCCCGTAACTTTGCGTTTTTCTTCCTTCTTCTCAATAGACAAAAGAGGCTGTGCCGGTGGGCACAGCCTCTTTTGTCTATCTGTTGCTTTTGGGATCAGCCCCGCACCGCGATGCACTCGATCTCGAGCTTTGCACCCTTGGGGATGGCTGCCACCTGCACGCAGCTGCGGGCCGGGAACGGCTCTGCAAAGGCCTTGGCATACTCTGCGTTCACAGCCGCAAAGTCGTTGATGTCGGCCAGAAAGATCACGGTCTTGACCACATTGGCCATGGTCAGGCCGGCCTCGGCCAGAATAGCCTTGAGGTTTGCCAGGCTCTGTGCGGCCTGCTCTTCCACGGTATCGGCCATCTTGCCGGTGGCTGGGTCTACCGGGATCTGACCGGACACGAATACCATATTGCCCAGGTCCAGTGCCTGGCTGTAGGGGCCGATGGCGGCAGGTGCGTTGGGGGTAGATACGACTTTCATCGTGGTTCTCCTTTGTTTGTAGATTCATGATTTGAAACAGCCGTTGTTTCAAGCGGGCTGACTTATATTATAGCAAATCTTCAATGATACTTCCAATAGGATCCGGTATACTCTTTTGCTGCGGTCAGTGCATCCGGATGCTCAAACAGCAACACATACTGCGCATAGCTTACATCCGGCGCAGAACTATTCATATAAAATTTGTTCATCTTATGAATCGGAGGCCCGGCACGGGTAGTATTGTAAAGCGTTGCTTTGTTCACATCCGATTTTCCCAAATCACCGATTTCAAACGTCAGACAGCCATCTATGACGGTCAGTTTTCCATTCAACGGCGAGCCGATCTCCGCAAGGCGGGTCACAAAAGAGTTCTGCACACGGTACAGCTTTCCGGAATAGTCGGACATCAAAACGTGCGCCCCGCCAAACTGCCCATAATATTTTGCGTCCGGTTTCTGCTGATACTCCCACATGAAATTCTCATACAGGCAACTTTCCCGGTATACATCACCGGGACCCCCCAGTTGCTCCGTTTCCCCTTTGAGGCGCTGTTGTTCCTGTGCTTCTTCCCAGCCCAGAAGAGCACGTTCCAGATAAACCGTCTGTGTCCCCAGCACAGTTTCAAGCTGTTTCGGTTTTGTCTGATACAGTTCAGCCAGCTGTGGCAGAAACTTTTCCTGAAAGGTCTGGAGTTGCAAAGAACTGAACGGGTTCTGTTCCCGAATCGCAGTTAGAAGCCCCTGCGTTTGAGTATCTGCACTGGTAAAGTCATGGTTTTTCAGCAAATACTGACAAAGCGTCTGTATGTTACCGACATCATCTGTAATGTCGATCCCGATGATTGAAATTTTTTCTGCAGCATCCCTGCCGCTGTTCCAGTCGGCAATCCATGAATACAGCTCATAGTCCTCTTTGGAGAGCGTGCACCGATCAAGCCAATCCGAAAAGGAAAGTCTCCCCTGCACGGTTTCATTTTCAAGAAATGCCGTGGCATATCCACTTTCCTCTACAAGAACACGAACCCCCTTTTCTTTTACAAGGTATTGGAACAGAGCATTGCGGAATTGCTGATATTCTGTGCAGCGATGGGTTTCTCCAAAGAGATAGACCTGCGCATTCTCATAGCGGAGCATTTTAGAAATGCCCGCACCCGTGGAGAGATTGATCTCCTGAGAATTTCCCGGATAAAACGCAAAAATAAGTGCCAAAAGAACAGCCAGCAAAACCACACCGGCGAGAACCCGTTTTTGCATGCTGCATCCTCCCCGTGAAAAAAACATCGTTCAAACTCTGCCAATACGTTTTATTTTTCTTTATAGTTTTTCCAATACCGGCCTGGCTGCTCCTCACTGGCCGTGACCTGAGACGGATGCTCGAACAGCAACGCATACTGCGCGATTTTTTCATCCGGGGTGTCGGGAGCTTCGGCATAGAACTTTCCGCTTTCGGAACCAGGGTTCTTTGCAAGGGCGGTATTGTATAAGGTAAGGTGATTGGTATCAGCCTCCCCCAACTCCCCGATCTCATGGGTGATTGCACCGTCGATCACGGTCAGCTTGCCATCAAGAAAGCTGTTTTTCCCAGCCATCCGGGACACAAAGCTATTGTTGATCCGGGACGATCCTTCTTTTTGCACATAGTTTTCCATCTGAACGTGTGCTGCGCCGAACGAACCAAAATACTTTGCGGTCGGGTTTTCCTCATAGACCCTCCGGAGGTTCGCATACAGGGCATCCTCCCGATACGCCACAGCGGGGCCATCCAGCTGGAGATCCGGCTGATAGTCGTTCAGCTTGTAGCACTCCTGTCCCTGCTGCCAACCCTGAAGCACACGTTCCAGATGGATTGCCTGATCTCCCAGCGCCAGTTCAAGCTGTTCCGGGTTTGTCTGGTACAGTTCGATCAGCTGCGGCAACAAACTGTTCTCAAAGCGCTGCTGAAACTGGCATTTCTGGGTGCTGATCAAAAGCATCTGCGTCTTTGTATCTGCCGCAGAAAAATCACAGTCTCTCAGCAAATACCGGCAGAAGGCATAAACCATCCCGATCGAATCGGTGATATCGATACCGACAATGGAGATCTTATCCCTATCCGGTCTATTCTGATTGAATTCTGACATCCACCGGAACAACTCATAGTCCTCTTTGGATACGACAAACTGATCGTATCCGTATTCGTCGGCAAAGGACAACCGGTTCTGTACCGTTTCATTTTCGAGAAAGCCGCTTGCATAGCCGTGCTCCATCAAAAGAACACGCACGCCCTTTTTCTCTACAAGGTACTTGAACAGAGCATTGCGGAATTGCTGATATTCTGTGCAGCGATGGGTTTCTCCAAAGAGATAGACCTGCGCGTTCTCATAGCGGAGCATTTTAGAAATGCCCGCACCGGTGGAGAGGTCGATCTCCTGAGAGCTTCTCGGATAAAGTTCAAAGACAAGGGCACAAAGGATGACGAGCGACAATGCAAAAGCGAGAAATTTCCTGCGCAAAATAACCCCTCCCGTAAAAAGAGAATCCACAAAACGTCGTGTCATTATTTTTACGCAGGGGGATTGGATTGTCCACATTCCAGGAATGAACACGGGTTTTCTTGTCATGAAACCGGCAATTGCAGCTTTCACGCCACAGACTGCAAGTTCAGCGCAGCCCTATTATCAGCAGCCCTCTGCTGAAATTGCATTGACTTGAAGGGAGCACTGCGTTATTATGAGTAACAAAACCGGTCTGTGTTATCCGGAAGGAGGTTGCCGATTGAATTTACTGATTTGTGATGATGAGCCCGCTGTCGTGGAGCAGGTTTCTGCATTGCTCCGAGACCATTGCGAAAAAAGCGGCATCTCTGCGCACTTTTATCCTTTCAGCGATCCCGACGCGATTAAAGACCTTTCTTCCTATGATCTTGCATTCCTGGACATCGACATGGGCGATTCCAGCGGCATTGACCTCGCACGGACTCTTCGCAGGGAAAACCCCGGAATCGTGATCGTTTTTCTCACAAACTTTATCCAATACGCTCCAGAAGGGTTTGAGGTACAGGCATTCCGGTATCTTTTGAAACGTGATATGAACGAAAAGCTGATTCCTTATTTTGAAGCCGCAAGCAAAGAAGTCATTCAACGAAAGAGGATTCTCACCATTTCGGTCCATTCCGAACCGATCGACATTCCCGTAAGTCACATCCTCTATCTGGAGGCCAATCTGCGGGTCATCGTCATGCACCTGATCCATGACGAGCGAACGGAGTATCATTTCTACGGCAATCTGTCCGATCTGTCAAAAAAGTTGGAGGACCTCGGTTTCCTGCGTGTTCAACGCTCATTTTTGGTAAACATGGAGTACATCGTGCAGCTGCAATACGAAAAGGTGAGCCTGACCGGCGGGATCGTTTTGCCTTCAAGTGCTAAGAACCATAAGGAACTGAAGCAGCACTATCTGCTGTGGCGGGGGAAAAAACGATGGGCGATTTCTTGAGTTTTCTTTATACCGTGGTCGACTCCCTTTCGCTGATCCTCTTTTTGGACGTATTTGCTGAACGACGCTGGAGTGACCGGAAATTCACCATCGGCGTCGGCTGCTTCGTTGCGCTGAACTTCTGGATCCTGAAAGTTCCGCTGATCTTCTTTCACCGCAATCAGGCCATAAAAATCGGGATGATCCTTTTATCCTATACCTTCAGCGCACGGGTGTTGTACGCCAAAATTTCCAGTAAACTGCTTTTGCTTCTTGTCGGTGTAGAGTATCTGATCACATATTCCCTGTCTTTCGGGCTGGGCATGCTGGGTGCTTTTGTCTGTGGGATGGACGGTGAATCGTTCCGGTCGAGTTTTCCGCTCATGATCGTCTACGGGGTCATCAACTATTCCACAGAATTGTTTCTGGCCTATCTATTCCGAAAGATCATGAAGCAAAAAGCATTTCCGGGAGCGCGGAACCGACTGAATGAATCGCAATTGGGGTTTTACTTTTTGTTCCCATGCACATCCTTTTTCATGCTGGGGATCCTGCTGTATATCACAACCGGGAAACCGGTAGGCGAAGGTGTAATTGCCTTTACATGTGGCTTGATCCTTGCGGCAAATGCTGCTCTCCTGTACCTCTTGGATCGGATGGAACGAGCCATCGAAACCAAGGAAAATCTTTTGGCACTGGGGCAGCAGATTCAACTGCAGGCCAAAAATATGGAAGCGGCGAGCAGACTTTATGCAGAACAGCGTCACAAGGTTCATGATTTCAGAGCACACCTCAACACGGTCCAAAGCCTTTTGCTGAATCAGGAGTATGAAGCTGCCGAGCAATATTTGCGTTCCGTAACCACTATGCAGACCGACCGGCTGTTCCTGGTCAACTCGCACCATGCGATCCTGGACGCGCTCTTCAACACCAAAGCGACCGAAGCAATTAAAAAAGGGATCAGCATCGACTTTGAGGTGAACGATCTTTCCGCATTGCCATTGGATGTATCGGATATGGTCGTGCTCTTTGCCAATCTGCTGGACAATGCAACGGAAGCCTGTGAAAAACTCGAGAGCGAAAAGACGATTCATGTTTCCGCCGTACTGAGACAGAGCTTCTTTTTTTCCGTCCGGAACACATCCGCTCCGGTAAAGATCCATGACGGGAACATCCGAACGACAAAATCCAATCCCGCTCTCCACGGTTTTGGTCTCTCCAACATCAAACTCATTCTGAACAAATACGCAGCAGACTTTATTATGGACTATGCCGATGGATGGTTTCAGTTTACCGGGGAAATCGAGCTGTAACCGTTCAAACTTCCCATGAAAAAATGGCCCGCGTTTTCACGCAGGCCATTTTTTATCGGCTCACACACGCTCACTCACGAGCTGGAAGCCCTCTTTGGTCAGTTCGGCACGGATCTGTTCGATCTGGGCCGCGTCGCGGGTCTCCAGCGTCAGCTTGAGGAAGCAGCTGGAAATGGGCATGTTGGGGTCGGAACCGTCGTGCAGCACCGACACCACGTTGCTGCCGCAGCGGGAGACGATCTCGGCCACACGCTGGAGCTGGCCGGGCTTGTCCTCCAGAGCAATGGTCAGGTTGGCCTTGCGGCCGCTCATGACCAGGCCGCGGGTGATCACGCGGCTGAGGATGTTCACGTCGATGTTGCCGCCGGAGATGACACACACCACCTTCTTGCCCTCGATGGGCAGCTTGTGGAACAGGGCAGCCGCCACGGGCACCGCACCGGCACCCTCGGCCACCAGCTTCTGGTTCTCCATCAGGGAGAGGATGGCGGCGGCGGTCTCGTCCTCGCTCACCGTCACGACGTCGTCCACATACTGCTCGCAGAGCTGGTAGGTCAGCTCGCCGGGGGTCTTGACCTGAATGCCATCGGCAAAGGTGGAGGCAGCCTTCAGGGTCTGATACTTGTGCTCGTGCAGGCTGCGATACATGCTGGGGGCACCCTCGGCCTGTACGCCGTACACCTTCACTTCCGGACGCAGGCTCTTGATGGCAAAGGCCACGCCGGAGATCAGGCCGCCGCCGCCCACCGGCACGATGACTGCATCCAGATCCGGCAGCTGATCCAAAATCTCCAGACCGATGGTGCCCTGGCCTGCAATGACCTGCTCGTCATCATAGGGGTGGATAAAGGTCATGCCGGTCTCTTCCTGCAGCTCCACGGCCTTGTCGTGGGCGTCATCGTAGGTGCCGGGCACAAGGCAGACCTCTGCACCCAGGTTCTTGGTATTTTCCACCTTCATGATGGGGGCACCGTCCGGCATGCAGACAATGCTCTTGATGCCACGGCGGGTGGCGGCCAGCGCCACACCCTGCGCATGGTTGCCGGCCGAGCAGGCAATGACGCCCTTGGCGCTTTCCTCGGGCGAAAGCTGGCTGATCTTATAGTAAGCACCGCGCACCTTGAAGCTGCCGGTGGCCTGCAGATTCTCGGTTTTCAGGTAGAGCTGGCAGCCCTTGGACAGCTTGGGGGCCTCGATGAGGTCGGTCTTGCGGGCAACGTCCTTGAGCACAAAGGCAGCGTGGTAGATTTTATCCAGAGTCAACATGACGATTCCTTTCCTTTTTCGTTTCCGTGATGGCATCCAGTATATGTTACCAAAATTGTTTTGTCAAATGAATTTCGTTCACGATAGAAGCACATAAAAAGAGAACTGCCGCAGACGTTTCGTCCACAGCAGTTCTCTGCCTTGTTTTTTATGCGGTTATGTTGTTGGCATCAACGGCCGCGTCCGCCGCCGCCGCCATGGAAGCTGCCGCCGCCCATGCCCCCGAAGGAGCCGCCGCCGCCAAAACTGCCGCCGCCAAAGGAACCACCACCGAAGCCGCCGCTGCGGGGCGGAGTGCTGCGGGGCGGCGGAGAGCTGCGCGGGCCGCGGCCGCCGTAAGGGCCGGGACCGCCAAAGCCGCCATAGGGGCCGCCCGGCGGGGGCGGGGGCGGGTTGCGGCGTCCGCGCGGCGGACGGGGTCCTCTGTGCCAGGGGCCGCCAAAGCACCAGAACAGGCCGCTCAGCGGACCGGAGAAGGTGTACACGATCACCGACACGATGATGAGCAGCAGGATGATCGTGAACAGGATGGTGACAAAGCCCAGCAGAATGTCGCCAAAACCGCCGCTGCTGTTGTCATCATAAGCAGGCTCGTTGTAGGAGCCGTTGTTCGTGTTCCCGCCCGAAAGGCTCACGCCGTAGATGTCCGCGATGGTCTGGGCCACGTTCCGGGCGCAGGTGGTCACGGCGTCGTCATAGTCCTGCCGGACGAAGTCGTCCTCCATGGTCTGGGCAAGGGCACTGGCCTGACTTTCCAGCGTGGTGTTGCGGAAACCGTCACCTGTGGCAATGTAGTAATCGCCGTCGGCGTACTGCTGGGTCTCCATCACCAGCAGGATCAGCACACCATTATTGCCGGTAGAAGAACCAATGCCCCAGGCATTGGCCGCCTGCAGGGCATATTCCTCTGTGGTGCAGCTGCCGGTGTAATCCACCGTCAGCACGCCGATCTGCGCCCCGCTGCAGCTGCTTTCCAGCTGGGCGTTCAGGTCGGTGATGGTCTGCACGGTGCTGCTGCTCAGGACGTTGGCCTCATCCACCACACACTGGTCCTTGGGCAGCTCCGGCAGGTCCGCCTTGGCTGCATAGGCCGGGCTGAGGGTGGCCAGACACACCACCCACACCAGCACCAAAGCACCGATCTTTTTTACAATGTTTTTCATGCGAAGGGTTCAACCTCCTTCACGCCGGCAAGGCCGCCCAGCACATTGGCCGGGAACCCGCCGACTTCGTTCTGATAGTTGTAGACTGCTTCGTTGTATTTCAATGTGCCGATGATGGTGCCTGCGCTGTTGAACTGGCCATACTGGCCCTGCACAGCGCCCATCTTCATGGGGTCGGCGGCCTGCTCCTGCAATTTGGCATAGAGCTGGTCGATGGCCTTGCCCAGCGTCTCGTTGGCCTGATACAGCGCGTGCATGGAACTGCCGTTGTAGTAGCTCAGGGAGGTCAACGCCTGACTCTTTCCGCCAGACTGCACGGCGTCCAGGCAGGCCGAAAAGTCATCCAGCGCCGCCTGCGCGGTCTGTACTTCCGCATTGTCGGCCCCCAGCGTATTGCCGGCGGTGGTGATGACGTTTGCCGCCGTATTGGCCCGGGCGGTCAGTTCCTCGCTGAGGTTGTAGCCGTTGTCGGCAGACACGCCCACCGTGAACCACTGCCGTGCCGTGTTGTATTTGCTGCGCACCTTGGCACTGCCAAAGCCTGCAAAGGCCGCCAGCATCACCACGATGCTCAACGCCAGGGCCACGGCCTGCCGGGTGAGGGCGGCGGGCAGTTTTGCTTCCAGCCCGGCCAGCTTCTGCTGCAGCGGGGTCAGCTGCACGGTCTGCTCCGGGCTGGCCTTTTCGCGGTAGCTGCCCGCGTCAAAGCCGCCGGGGGTGCCGGTCTGCTTGGGGTTAAAATCTGCGTTTGCCATTTCAGCTCCGGATCTCCATCATTTTGGATTTCAGTTCGTCCTCGATACGGGTCAGTTCCTGCTCGGCGGCAGCGCGCTTTGCGCGGCCCTCGGTCTGGATCTTGTTCAGCTCGTCCAGCGTCTCGATCAGGCTCTTGTTGGTCTGCTGCAGGGTCTCGATGTCCACCACGCCGCGCTGGGACTCCTTGGCCGTCTCGATGGTGCCCAGCTTGAGCGCCTCGGCGTTCTTCTTGAGCAGGTCGTTGGTCATGTCGGTGACGGCACGCTCGGCCTGCATGGCCTGCTGGCTGTGGGCCAGGCCCAGGGCCAGCACCATCTGGTTCTTCCACAGGGGGATGGTGTTCACGATGGTGGACTGGATCTTCTCGGCCATCATGGTGTTGTTGTTCTGCAGCAGGCGGATCTGGGGGCCCATCTGCAGGCTGATGTTGCGGGTAAGCTCCAGATCGTACAGCTTCTTTTCAAAGCGCTCGCACTGGTCGGCCAGGTCGCGGGCCGCCTGGGCGTCCTCCGGCAGGCCGGAGGCCTTGGCCTTGTCCATGGCCTGCTGCAGCTCCCCTGCACGCACCTCGGCCAGCTTCTTTTTCCCGGCCAGAATGTACATGCTGAGCTCCTTGAAGTAGGCCATGTTCAGGTCATACATCTTGTCCAGCATGGCGATGTCCTTGAGCAGCTGCACCTGATGGGCCTCCAGCATGCCCTGGATATTCTCCACGTTGGTCTCGGCCTTGTTGTACTTGGTCTTGAGGGCGTCGAGCTGGTCGCCCTTTTTCTTGAAGAAACCCAGAATGCCCTTCTGCTGCTCTTCGCCTGCGTCAAAGCTCTTCAGCTCGCCGATCAGGTCGGTGATCATATTGCCCACTTCGCCCAGGTCCTTGGTGGACACCTTGGAAAGAGCTGCTTCGGAGAAGTCACCGATCTTCTTCTGGCAGGCGGAGCCGTACTGCAGCACCTGCTGGCTGTTGGTGATGTCGATCTTCTCCGCGAACTGATCCACCATGGCCTGCTCTTCCGGGCTGAGCTTGACCTGTGCCTCGGGGGCAGCGGCGGGTTCCGGCTGTTTGGGCTGGGCCTGCTCCTGTGCCGGAGCCGGGTCCAGCGTCAGGGTAGGCACAGCGGGTGCGTCGAGGTCAAAGTTGAACGTGTTGTCTGCCATAGGAGATTCCTTCCTTTCCAGTATATCCGTTTATTTACTCAGTCCCTGCCCTTTGAGCATGTTCTGCAGCACGGTCAGGTCTGCCGACAGGTCCATGCTTTCTGCGGCGTACAGTGCATCCAGCTGGTTTTCAAAGGCCGTAGCAATGGAGGACGCATTGTGCTCCACCTCGGCACGGATGGCGGCGGCGTTCTCGCCGCGCACCCCCTGCCGGGCCAGCTGCGCATACTGCTGCAGCACATTCACGGCGTCCGGCAGATAGTAGTTAGCAAAGCGGCGCACCTGCTTTGCCTTGGCGGGGTTGGCCTCCACCACTTCCACAATGGAGCGTCCGGCCTTTTCCATGCGGGTCATGGCGGCGGACAGCTGCGGGTCGGGCAGGGATTCGTTCAGGCTGTGCAGAGTGTCCAGCTTCTGCTGGATGTCTGCCAGCATGGCGTCCACGTCCTCCACACCCGTGTGGAAGGGCACCTCGGTTTCCACCACACGGGGCGGGCAGACCTTTTTGGCCGCCAGGAATGCCGCCGCAGCGGCTGCCAGCGCCGCCGCAAGGGCCCACAGCCGGTACACCGGCAGCACCGCGCACAGCACCACGAACACCAGCGCCGCCGCGTAGTACGGCAGGACACTGGGCTTCCGGGTGCGGATGATCTTGCTCATGGTCGTTCTCCTTTTCCGGGGCAGGTGCCCCTTATAGTACCCATAATACAACCCTTTGCGAAAAACGCAAGCGGATTCATGAAGAATTTACAGCTTGGCAATTATTTGGCGATCCAGTCTGCCAGCGCCGTGCCCCACACCTGCCGCAGCATCTCCGGGCGGCAGGCCGCATTGGCCGGGCTGGTGCTGGGCAGTTTGACCGCCGCAAGGCCGGTGACCGGCTGCAGATACTTTGTATAAATGCGATAGGCCGTGGCCCCGTTGCAGAACACCGCCTCAATGGGCACCTTCTGCAGCAGAGCGGCGATGTCGTTGGGCACCACGTCCCGGATGGATGCATCCGACGCCCCGGTGATGGTGCAGCTTTCCAGCGTGTCCCACAGGGCCAACCCATGGCGCAGGATGATCTGTTTTTTTGCTTCGATGTCCTCCCGCTTCGGCACCGGTTCCCCGGTCAGGGCGGCCATCATCGGCCAGAAGCGGTTCTGCGGGTGGCCGTAATAAAAGGCCATCTCCCGGCTTTTGGGGCTGGGCCAGGTGCCCAGGATCAGCGCCCGGCTATGCTCATTGTACACCGGCGCAAAGCTCATTGGCCGCCTGCGCTTTCGATCTGTGCCCAGGCCGAGCCCAGGTCCCGGCCGGAAGGCTCTGCTTTCGGGCCATCAAACCAGAGTTCCTCGATCAGCGCCGCAAGGCCGTCCTCCCGCACATCACCGATGATCCGGTCAGCAGCGGCCTTTGCATCCTCGGTGCCGTTGGCCATGCACACGCCCAGGCCGGCCGTGCGCAGCATGCTCAGGTCGTTGGCCGAGTCTCCCGCCGCCACCGTCTCTTCCAGCGGCAGGTCCAGCCGGGCACATAGGTCGGTCAGGCCCACGCCCTTGTCCATGCCGCCGCGCACGATGTCGTAAAAGCAGTAGCCGTCGGCGTTTTTTGCGCCCACCTGCATCCAGTTCAGGTTCAGATGGCCGTATTTTGCCATGAAGTCCGCCACATGTTCCGGCGGCACCGCGGCAAACGCCGAATGAGGCATGTCGATGAGGTGCCGGTCCTGGTCCTCGCCGTCCACGCAGGTCAGGCCGCTGCTGCCCATCTTTGCGTAATTGTTGCGCAGGGCCTCGTACTCGCAGTACACATAGCAGCCATCCCGGAAATTGAACTGCAGCGGGTAGTTGTAATCCTCGCAGAAATCCACCAGCGCGTACATTTCCTCGTTGGTGAGGGGGTGTTCCGCCACCACGGTGCCCTTGGCATCGGTCACGCAGGCACCGTTGCAGGTAACGATGTAATCCGGCCGGATGCCGCCCAGCTGCTCCCTGTGCACGCAGGGGTATGCGCGGCCGGTGCTCAGCGCAAATTTCACCCCGGCGGCCTGCAGTTTTTTCACGGCCTTTACCACCGCCGGGCGGGGCTTCGGCTCCCCAAAGGGCACCAGTGTATTATCAAAATCACTTACCAGAAGTTTGTATTGCATTCTTTTCTCCTTCGCGGGTCACTGTTTTCTACCAGTATACCACAAATCGGCACGCCGTGGGGCTTTTGCTGCATAAAAAACAGGAGCTGCCTTCTTCTGTGAGACAGCTCCCGTTTTTCGGTCCATGTTTTACAGCACCTCGCCCCGGAACAGTCCTTCCAGGGTAGGCATCCAGCCGTCGGCCGTGCGCTGGGCCAGGCCGTTTTCCACCGCCTTATCCAGCAGGGTGGAAAATTCCTGCGGCAGTTCCTGCCCGAACCGCTCCCGGAACAGCGGCTCCACCACGCCGTCGTTCAGCTTCATGCGGCCCCGCAGGTAGCGCAGCATCAGCGCGTTCTCGTCCAGCTGCGCGGCCTGCGCCGTGAGCTTTTCAAAGTCACCGGCATTTTTGATGTAAAACTTGAGGTTGTTGGTATTGCGCACGGCATAGCCGTCGTACACCGAACCGCCGTTGACGCCCATGCCGATGACGTCATCCCCGTTCCACTCCATGGCACGGGCGCGGTACTCGTAGCCGGGGCGGGCAAAGCACCCGGCAGCATACATCTTGTAGCCGTTCTCCGGCAGGTACTCGCAGGCATAGCGGAACATCTCGAACCGCTCCGCCGCGTTGGGCATACCCTCGGCGTCGGTCACGGCCAGCGGCTCTGCCGTGATGTGCCCGGCCTGCATGATGACCGCCGCGTGCAGGCTGTTGTGCCAGCTCTGCATCGTCTGCCCCGGGATGCCGTAGTTCAGGGTCAGGCCCACATTGTTCAGGTGGAACTTTGCCAGAAACAGCATGGCGTTGCGGATATGCTGCGCGTTGTGGGTGCAGCCCAGCGCCTTCAGCTCGGCGTCGTTGTCCGAGCGCATCATCAGTTCGGTGCGGTTGGGGTGGCCGGACGCGATGCCCGTGAGGGACGGCGTGCCGATGGTGACGGGCAGCGAGTCGTAGCTGACCTCTGCCCCCTGCGCCACCGGCAGATGGGTGCGCACCGTGCGCAGCACATCGCCCAGCAAGTCCGGGGCCATCACGCTGGCGCTGCCGCCGCTGAGGTGCACGGCCCGGATCTCGTAACCGTCCAGTTCTCCCTCATAGGAGAGCACCTCCCGCTTGAGGGCGTCCATATAGGCGTTTTTTTCCGCATTGGAGCCCACCGCGTTGAAGTGCGCGAGGTAGTTTTCCGGGCGGATGCAGTAAGGGATGTGCAGGTCAAGCACGAGCGGTTTTGCCATGGTGATGCTCCTTGTCGTTTTTTATAAAGTATACACGCATTCATGCAAAAGGGGAAGCCCTGTAACGGGGCTTCCCCAGAGAAGAAGAAAAAGAAACGCGTCAGAAGAGATCAGTGGTGACCGCCGGGGCCGCCGGGACCACCGGGGCCGCCGGGGCCGCCTGCGGGTGCCTCCATGGCCTCCACGGGCTCACCCAGGAACTTCTTGTCGGAAGCCACCTGATGGCCTGCGGTCCAGCCGTGGGTCATGGCCATACCGACCGAGTTGCCGGCGAACGGAGTGCTGTAGCCAAAGCCGTAACGACCGCCCAGGCAGTTGCCAGCCACATACAGGCCCTCGATGGGCTCCCAGTCCTTGTTCAGGACGTTCTGGGTCTCGTCGGTGATGACGCCGCTCATGGTGACCATCATCGGGTTGGAGGAGTGGCCGGTGGAGCTGGTGCCGCCGAAGAACGGAGCGGTGTCGATGGGCACCATGTAAGGTGCATCCTTGCCGTAGTCGCTGTCCACGCCTGCATAGCACAGCTCGTTGTAGTGTGCGATGCTGTCCAGGAAGTTCTGCTTGGCAGCGCCCTTGTAGCCCAGCAGATCTGCCAGCTCCTCCAGAGTGTCGGCACGGTAGATGGTACCGGCCATCTGGGTGCGCTCGGCCAGGTTTGCAATGGTGATGGTGTTGGCCTGACCGGACACGGTGTTGTTCATGTCCTGCTCGATCTTATCCCAGTAGTCCTGCATGCCAAAGTTTGGTGCGCCGTGGTCCAGCGGAGCAGCCTTCAGGGTCTTGGCCCAGTTGGCGTCGGTGACGTAGCAGGCCAGACCGGCGGGCTGACGCAGGCAGGTGGCCTGCATCTGCGCAATGGCGCCCTCGTTCATGAAGCGCTTGCCGCGGCTGTTCAGCATCAGCATGGGAGCGGTGCCCCAGGGGCCGGAAGCGCCGCCGCCGATGGCCATCCAGCCACGGGGGGTGGGCTCGATCATGCCGCCTGCCCAGCAGGCCATCTTGTGGCCCTGGCCGTTGCGGGTGCCTGCAGAGGCCCAGCTGTCAGCGGTCGCGCCGCTGCGCTCAGCCCACTCCATGCCCTCGTTCAGCAGCGCCCAGCACATCTCGGGGTTGCCGATGAAGTCGCCTGCGCACAGGATGACGCCCTTGTTGCAGTTGTAGCGGTAGTAAGTGCCGTCGGCACCCTTGGCGTACACGCCAGTGACCTTGCCGCTCTCGTCCTGGATGAGCTTGATGCCCTCGCGCTCAAAGTCCCAGGCACAGTTGGGGGTCTCCTGCACATACTTGACGATGTACTTGTGGATGTACTCGATGTTGTTGCCCTGATAGCCGTAGAACTGGGCATTGCAGGGCCAGGTCAGGTAGCCGCCGCAGCTGATGGGGTAGCTGGCCTTCTGCTGGCCGTAAGCTGCCTGGGTGTTGCACAGCGGGTACTGGAACATATCGCTCATGTCGTAGTGACCGGCACCGCCTGCGGGCTCGCCGTCCACCCACTGGTCGCCGGTCTTGCCGTCGCCGGCAGCCTTGGGCACGATGACAGCGGTATCGGCCAGATACACGTCGCTGTCGTTGGCCTTGCGCTCTTCCTCATAGGAGTCGTAGATCTCCTCGTAGCGGTCGAACATCTGGCCGGAATACTGCACGAAGTTCTTGATGATCTCGGGGTTCACACGGCCTGCGGCACGCTTGCAGAACTCGGAGGTGATGGCACCGGTGTCATAGGGGCCATAGCCGCGCTCGATCAGCAGCTTGGAGTTGACGTGGCCGATGTCCTCGCCGTACCAGCCGCCCATGTTGGCGCCGGTGCCGTCCAGGTCCACGAAGTTGCCCCATGCCTGCTTTTCAATGACCGCCACAGTAGCGCCCTCGTCCACAGCGCCAAAGGCTGCGCCCACGCCTGCATGGCCGCCGCCCACAACGATCACATCATAGGTGCCTGCATCTTCGTACTTGTCGGGGTCGGCCGGAGCCTCGCCCAGCCAGTCGCCGGGGCCGCAGTAGCCGGGCACACGGCCGGTCACTTCGGTCGTCTCAGGCTTTTCCACCTCAGTGCCGGTAGCCTGTGCGATACAGTCGGCTACGCACTCCTGGATGGCACCCACGGAAGCCACCAGCGTGCAGCTGGTCACAGCGTCCACATCGGCGCTCTGGCCCTCCACGATGGCCTTGGCCATGGCAGTCTTTTTGTCGTCGGTCAGCAGGTCCTGCTCACCGGAGGAAGTGATCTCGCAGGCGGTGATGCTGTTGGCATCAAAGGTCATGGAGACACCGATCTCGGAGTAGGAGATGGTCTTGGAGGCAGAATAGGTGCCCGGGGTGTACTTGTCCTCGGCGGCTACGGTGCTGCCGGAGGATGCGGCGGTGCTGCTGGAGCTGCAGCCTGCCAGCAGACCCAGCGCAGCGGCACCGCTGCCAGCGGCAGCAATGTTGCGCAGGAAGCTGCGGCGAGAGATCTTGCTCTTCATTTGGTTACCTCTTTTCTTCTTTTGCACCGGTCTTGTGTAGGCCCGGCGCTCTTGTTACAAGTTTAACAGGTTTCGGCAAAGATTTGAAATACCAATAATTTGCCCGCTTATAACTTAGACGCATAAGGTGGTTGAGTTTGCACAAGAAATTTGTTATACTCTTGGCAAGGTTCCACAATTTTTGATGCAGGCAGGAGAAAAAGCGTATGACATTGCAGCAGATCATGTACTTTCAGCGGGTAGCCCGCTCCGGCAGCTTTACCAAGGCGGCGCGGGCCTGCTTTGTGTCCCAGACAGCCATCAGCCGCCAGATCAGCGCCCTGGAAGAGGAACTTCACGTCACCCTGCTGGAGCGCGACACAGCCCATGTCAAGCTGACGCTGGCCGGGGAGTATTTCTTCCAGCAGGTCAACGAGCTCACGGCCCGGCTGGAAGAGGTCGTGACCCGGACCCAGACCATCGCCCAGGAGCAGCAGACCCACCTGACCCTGGGCATCCCCACCATCCTGGAGCAGCACGCCATCTCCGAGGTGCTCCGCCGGTACCACAGCCTGCACCCGGAAGTGCAGCTTTCCACCGTGGCCGACTCCCGGCAGCAGCTGGTCAGCCAGCTGGTGGACCGGAAGATCGACCTGCTGGTCGCCATGGATTTTGACCTGCCCGATCTGGAGGGGCTGGACAGCATCATCCTGCAGCAGGTGCACGCCACCTGGCTGCTGCCGACCGGCCACCCCCTTGCCGGAGCGGAAAAGATCGCGCCGAAACAGCTGCAGGGCGAAACGCTGATCCTGACACAAGAGGACCCCCGGGGCAACACCGAGGAGCTGCTGCGCCAGTACTACAATCAGCTGGGTCTGAAAGGAAACCCGGTCCTTCACACCCGGACGCTGGAGGAGCTGTTCCTGCTGGCCAGCGCCGGGGTGGGCATCGGCCTGCTGCCCTCTTCCGCGCCCAAATACCTGCGCCCGGACCTGTGCAGCGTGCCCATCGACGGCCCGCAGTGGAGCTTCAGCTTTCTGCTCATTTCCCGCCGGGAACGCAGCCGCGCCAGCGTGCGCGCCATGTTTGAACTGGCAGAACATTTATAAGGCAAAAATTCCCCGGTCCGCCTGCAGCGTGGACCGGGGGATCCTTTTGCCGTAAAACACAACAAAAAAGCGTTCTGAGAAATCTCAGAACGCTTGGTGGTTGCGGGGGCCGGATTTGAACCAACGACCTTCGGGTTATGAGCCCGACGAGCTACCAGACTGCTCCACCCCGCGATATTTACTTTTTGCTTATCAGCTGTTCGCTGACTGCTCAAGTATAATACCACAGGGCGGGAACAATGTCAACCCCTTTTTCCAAAAATTTTGAATTTTGTGCAGGAGGGGCTTGCCGCCCTTACTTCCTCCGCTTTTTGCGCCAGACGGCAAAGCCTGCGGCGGCGGCCGCGACCACCAGCACCATCGGCCAGGCACCGGCCAGCCAGACGGCCAGCTGCTGCAGGCCGTTTACAAAATTGGACCAGCCCTGTGCAAAGGCTGCACCGACACTGCCCAGGAAGCTCTCATCGGTGGGGGTGTAGTTCTGCACCTCGCTCAGGTTGACGTACACGGTGCACTGCTGCACCTGATTGCTGTACCAGTCCAGCTGGCTCTGCCAGCTCTCGATCTGGGACTGCACGTCGGTCAGGCTGGTCTCGATCTGCAGCAGGTCGGACAGATTGTCGGCCTGGGCCTGCAGCTCCTGCAGACGGGTGCGCTGGGCTTCCAGATTGGCCAGCCGCGTTTCCACGTCCATGTACTGGGTGGTCACATCGTCGGCCTGCTGGCTCTTGTAGGTCACATTGCCCGCCTGCGCCACAGCATCCAGAAAGCTCTGGTAATTTTCTTCCGGCACACGGAAGGTCAGGTTCACGCTGCGGCTGGACCCGACGTCTGAATATTCACTGCTGGATTCCAGATACCCGCCTGCGTCATTCAGGGCAGCATCCAGTGCCGCGCGGGCCGTGTCGTAGTCCTTGCTTTCCAGGGTCAGGTTGGCGGTGTAGATGATTTTGGGGCTGGTGCTGGCCTGCCGGTCCTCGGCGGCAGCAGCGTCGTTCTCAGAAAGAACGGCTGCCTGGTCCAGGTCATAGGTGACAGCCTCCGGGGTAGCGTCCAGCATGGCCTGCTGGGCGGTAAAGCCACCTGCGGTGGAAGCTGCGGAACTATTGGCCGAATACAGAGCCATGTTGCTGCTCTTTGCACCGATGTCCAGCATTCCGGTGCCCAGCACGTTGTAGCTCACCACGCAGATCGCCAGGCAGGCGGCCAGCGCGCCCACCGGCTTTGCAGGGAAATGGATGAGCTTTGCCTTTTTGGGCGGTTCCTGCGGGCGCACGACAGCCGTGTTGTCTGCCTGCGCCGGCATCATCGGGCGGTTCTTTTCCTCTTCGGGCAGGGTGTCGGCCATGGCCAGCAGCTTTGCCTTCAGATCTTCCGGGGCGTGGAGGTCATCCGCCTCCATCTTGTACTCATACCACCTCATCTTCGATCTCCTCCTTCAGCATCGTCTGTAACTGTGCCCTCGCCCGCCGCAGCCAGCTCAACACCGTGTTGGTGGGCACCTTCAGCATCCGGCCGATCTCCGCCGTGGTGTACCCTTCATAATAGTGTAAGTAAATGGCGTTGCGGTAATTCTCCGGCAGGGCCTTCACTGCATCCAGCACACTGCCGTCCTCCATCTGTTCCGGTGCGGGCAGGTTCTCGTCCAGTTCGGTATCCTTCTGGTGCGCCGCACGGGTCAGGTCCCGGCAGCGGTTGATGGCCACCCGCAGCAGCCAGGCTTTGAGATGCTCCTCACTCTCAAAGCAGCCCTCGTAATGCAGGAGCTTTTCAAATACATCCTGCACCACATCCTCGGCATCGGCCGTGCATCGGCAATTGTGCACGGCCGCGCGGTAAACGGCGTCGCTGTATCGCTGCACCGCCAGCGCGAACACTTCGTTTTTGGTCAGCTGTCCCATTGTTCAAACTCTCCTTTGACGCCCTCAACGGGCACAGTGGAAATACTTTCCACGGGGACATTTCACTCAAGAAACGGTTGAGCAGTCCCGATTATTGCGTATCATTCACAAACGTGCAACAAAACTTTTTTCACCCCGCCGCAGCGGCGTATCGGTTTTAGTATACCATGAACCCCTGCAAAACAAAAGAGGGAGCCGTCGCGTCTGCGGCAGTTCCCTCGCTGCTTCATTCTTTTTTTCGGCCGGTCAGCGGCGGTAGACCCGCTGCAGCAGCGCCACCCGCTCTGCCAGAAAGGTCTCGGCCTTGGGGTGGGTCAGCCAGCACTTACCCGCCGGGCTGCCCACCAGCCGCCGCCCCAGAGCTGCCGGGTCAGCATCGATGGCCTCCACATCCTGCACGGTCAGCTGCAAAGTGAGTGCCGCCGGAACATCCGGCAGCGGCGGCAGCGGATCCTCCCACACAAAGGGCGGCAGCAATTGCAGCGCCGTCACGCTGCGGGTGCACTCCTCGGTGAGCAGCAGCGCCGCCGGGGCACCGTCGGCTGCCACCTGCAGGCTGCTGTACAGCACCTGCATCTGCACCGCCGCCTGCAGGCGGACAAAGCTCTCCCCTGCCTGCGGCGCAAGGCGCAGATACTCCCGCGCTTCTTCCGGGTAGATCCGGCGCGCCGGGGCCTGCAGGCTGGCATACAGGGCAGGCAGCGCAAAGCAGCCTGCCTTGTCCAAAGCCTGCTGCACCAGCAGATAGAATTCGGTCAGCGGATGTGCCGGGTCCGGCTGTGCCATGCCGAAATCCGGCCGTGAAACGTGTCCTCCGCCCATACAGTCTCCCTTCCGTTCTCTCCCCTCTCCAGTCAATTGTAAACCCTGCGCAAACTTTTCTGTTGACCATTTGTCCGTTCACAGGCTATACTCTTGCACAGAACTGCCTTGCAAATTTTTACAGAGGGGAATTTTACTATGAAAAATCAAAAAATCACCACTTACCAGATGGCCGTTACTGCGGTGATGGCCGCCGTGCTGTGCGTGCTCGGCCCGCTGACCGTGCCCATCGGAGCCATTCCCATCTCGCTGGCAAACTTCGTCATCTGCCTGACCGCCTGGCTGCTGGGCCCCAAGTTCGGCACCCTGAGTGTCGTCATTTATCTGGCCATCGGCCTGATCGGCGTTCCGGTGTTCTCCGGCTACGGTGCCGGTCTGGCCAAGGTGGCAGGCCCCACCGGCGGCTATCTGGTGGGCTACCTGCTGCTGGCTTTCATCGGCGGCCTGTTCATTGAAAAAAGCAATGGCCAGCCGGTGGTCTCCGCCGTGGGTCTGGTGCTGGGCGATGCCGCCTGCTACGTCCTGGGTACCGCCTGGTTCGTGTTCCAGATGCAGTGCGACCTGGGCTATGCACTGGCTGTGTGCGTGTATCCCTTCATCGTGCTGGATCTGGCCAAGATCGTGGTGTCCTGCATTGTGGGTGCCCTGCTGCGCAAGCGTCTGGTGCAGGCCGGTGTGCTGCATCTGAAAGAAGCCTGAGCCCAAACCTAGCCCCCATCCTTTAAAAGCCGTGCTCCCTGCCGATCTGTCGGCGTGGGAACACGGCTTTTTTCCTTATTTCTGAGGCAGTTCCTGCACCACCGGTTCTGCCGGGGGCGGGGTCAGGGTGGAATGCTCCAGCACAAAGGCCGTCGCCTTTGCACGCATCAGGCGCTGGCGCACCTTGCGGGCATCGTTGGCCGGGAAGGTGCGTTCCCCGTCCAGTTTCTCATTCCAGTCGGTCAGGGCGGCCGTCACCTCGGTTTCCGTGGGCTGCAGGCCCTCTGCTTCCGCTACCAGCAGCAGCCCCAGCCAGCTGCGCAGCTTGCGTTCCGCCTGGGTGTGCAGCCAGGTGCGGAACTCTTCCACCGTCTGGCCCCGCACCTTGAGGAACTGATCAAAGTTGATGCCGTTGGCCTGCAGGCTCAGGTTGAACTGCCGCTGCTCGGCGAAGTAGTTGCCGCCCACCAGCTGTTTGGGCAGAGGACCGGTCACCTCGTCCCCCAGCTGCCAGATGACTTCTTTTTCCGCGCGGGCCTTTGCCTGCACGCAGCGCTGGGCGTAGAGTTCCCGGGCCACCTGCTGACGCAGGGCGGCCTTTCCAGCAGCATCTGCCGCACGCTCCTCATCGCCATGATGACGGTTGATCTCCATTTCAATGGTAAGCTGCCGGATGAGGTGCGGCTCTACCGCCTGCACAAAACCGGTGTACCGGCCCAGCGTCAGCGGCGGCAGGGCATAGAACTGCGCCCCGGCCCGGAACCCTTCGGCCCGGTTCACGGCCAGCAATTCAAAGTCCGGGTCGGTCACCGGCGTAACGCCGTACTCCGCCGCGATCTGCTCATACAGGGCCGAAAAGCCCTCCAGGATGGTGCGGTTCACCGCCGCCGTCAGCAAGTCCTCTTCGGCCTGCGGGGCGTCCGGCGCAGCCTGCTCGGCCGTGATGGCCCGTTCAAGCTCTTCGGCATCCGCCGTAAATACCAGCCGGCAGTCCCCCGGCTCTGCCATACCAAAATGTTCCAGTTTCATCTTATGGTTCCTCCTCTCACAGCAGTGCGAACATCAGCACCAGCAATGCCACGCCGATACCTGCGTACAGCGCCTCGGCACCCAGCACCGACTTATCGCCCTCCACATACATTTTCTCCGGGGCTTCCGGGTCGTAGTACAGGGTCACCACGCTGCCCTCGGCAAAATCCTTGCTGCGGGAGGGTTTGGGGTACTGCAGCCGGTGGCTGCCGCCCGCCGTGGTGAACTCCAGCACATAGGCCGTGCCGTCCCGGCTCTGCACTGTGCCAGTGATGCGTGCCTGTACTTTTTCGCCGTTCGTGCAGAGACTGCGCCGCTGCCGCACACTGCGCAGCGCCATGTAAAACATGATCAGTGCACCCACCAGAAAGATGATTCCGTTTGCCATATGCATTCCCTCGTTTTTATCATTGTACGGGAAGCGCCCCGCCGCGTGGCTTTTATTGTACCACACTTTAATGAATTTTTCGCCCCACAGCCGCTGTACGGACTGCATCAATTTCCATGCAAAAATTTGTCAGAAAAATTTGAAAATAGGTGTTGACATTTCTGTTGCATCTGGTATAATAACTATCGTTCCGAGCGACACAGCTCACAAACAAAACAGAATATGCGGATATGGCGGAATTGGCAGACGCGTTAGATTCAGGTTCTAATCGGGGCAACTCGGTGGAGGTTCAAGTCCTCTTATCCGCACCACAAGGAAGACAGCTTTTGAGAGCTGTCTTTTTTGTTTTAACCGGCGCTTTCCCTTTTGCTGCAACAGCGGATAAGAGGACTTGAACAGGGCGGCGGCGCATAGCGCCGCAAGCAATCAGCCCAGTGGGCTGTTGCTTAGCCCGCGGTTCCCAACCCGTAGGAATGTCTACCGGGAGGACTACCGTTAAAATAGAAAATCCGAACCTTTTCTCGATAGGAGAAGGGTTTGGATTTTTTGCATTCTTCGGAAAACAGAATGAATCCCTTGCTTCCATCGAAAAAAGTCCTAGACCTTATCATAAGAAAGCACGACAGTCAACCGTAAGAGTGCCGTAAGGCGGAAAGGACGCAAGATTATGAAGTGCGATGCAAGAGTTTGTTCGTTCAACATGGACACCGGCTGCGTGGAGCTGCTGCTCCGGGATGGGAGAAAAATTTCCATCGACTGCATCGGGGTCGAGGATGCACGGGACGTGACCATGGCGCAAAGGTCGGAGTTAGACTATCTCGTTTATAATGACCCGCTAGGCTATGCAGATTTGATTCTGAACGGCGACCCGGAGGAATATTTGAAAAACGTAACTGGAAGCCACCGGCTAGAAAACTAAATGAATGCTGGACAATACCATTTTTGAGCTGGTGTTGTCCAGCATTTTTCGGGAGACCATCCAAATAGTCGTGTAAATCTCCGGAGAGGTGTAAAATAGAAGCATTAGGATGGCGGTTCATTTTATTTTCTGCATTTTCTACTGCTGCAAAGGATTCAGGAAGCAACCTGGTTCATGAGAGTTGATAACTCCCACCGCCTGCAAATAGGCATAGATGATTACGGTCCCCACAAACTTCATGCCTCGCTTTTTCAAGTCTTTTGAGATAGCATCCGATAATGGTGAGCTGACCTTGTCTACTTCTTGGATGCTCTTTTCATCTGTCCAATGCCATAAGTATCGGTTAAAACTGCCCCACTCTTGCTGTATCTTTTGAAACACTTGTGCGTTGACCACTGCAGCTCGTATTTTCAGCCGGTTACGGATGATTCCAGAGTCAGCTTGCAGAGCCGTCAATTTTTCTTCGCTATAAGATGCCACCTTCCGTAAATCAAACCCGTCAAAAGCACGGCGAAATGCTTCTCGTTTATTTAAGACACATTCCCAGGTGAGGCCTGCCTGAAAATTCTCCAAAATCAACATTTCAAACAGCAACTGGTCATCGTGGACCGGTCTGCCCCATTCCTCGTCATGGTATCGCAGATAAGTGGTATTAGTCGGGCTCACCCAATGGCATCGAATCTTTCCATCTGTCCACTGCATTCGTATCGTCATTTTGAACTTGCTCCGAAATCGTTATGCCTCGCACGCCTCCCGGAGAGCAGGCAGCAGCTCATCCAGCCGCCCGTCCAGACCGAAGGACTTTTCTTTGATATCGTCCGTAATGTAGATCTCACCAAGATTGAGGGTCACATAAGTGGCGTTTGGCTCGCTGGCCACCAGGCGCATCATCGGGGCCTTGATCAGCTGATTGCGCCAGCCAATGCCCAGCTCAAAAACCACCAGTTTCTTCCCGTGGTAGGTTTTCAGAAAGTTTTGGAACCGTGCCTGGGCAGCGGTATCCGGAATCATTCTCTGACCCGCACCCATGTGGATGTCCATGGGACCGCCGCACTTGGGACAGCGCGGCACCAATTCTGTAGGCACATGGCCGCTCTGTTCGGCAGCCGATAATTTTTCTGCCATCTCCAGACTAGGATAGATGGTGTCGTGGCAGGGGCGGGCACACTAGAACACAAAAAATCCGAACCCTTCTCCTATCGAGAAAAGGTTCAGATTTTCATGGTTTGGTGCGGATAAGAGGACTTGAACCTCCACCGAGTTGCCCCGATTAGAACCTGAATCTAACGCGTCTGCCAATTCCGCCATATCCGCATATTCTGTTTTGTTCGTGAGCCGTGCCGCTCGGAACGATAGTTATTATACCAGATATACCGAAATTGTCAAGCGTTTTCTGCAAAAAACTTTTCTCTTTTTATAAAACGTCATACTTCCGTAAAAAAGCCCGTCGCAGGCCGGTTTTCCGGCACAGGACGGGCGGTTTATTTGGTCGTTTGAGCGTGGCCGCCGGGCGCTGGCGGCAGACATTTTCTGTTGCTTACAACGCGCGGCCCCACACCAGCCACAGGTACACCGAGCCGGTCAGCACTGCCGCCAGTGTAAAGGGCACCCCGATGCGCAAAAAGTCGGCTGTGCGCACGGTCTCACCATTCTTGCGCAGGATGCCGATGGCCGCAATGTTGGCCGATGCCCCGATGGGGGTCAGGTTGCCGCCCAGCGTTGCGCCGGTGAGCAGACCGAAGTAAAACACCTCCGGTGCCATGCCTGCACCATTGTTCATCAGCGCGGCAATGCCCTGCACCACCGGCAGCATGGTGGCCACATAAGGGATGTTGTCAATGAAAGCCGACAGCACCACCGATACCACCACCAGCAGCACATACAGCCGGAAAGGATCCTCCCCGGCCACGGTATGGAACAGCTGCGCGGCAGCGTCGATGACACCCGCCGTGCGGATGCCCGCGATCACGATGAACAGCCCAAAGAGCAGCAGCAAGGTGTCCCGGTCCAGCTCCTGCATCACCTGCACCAGCGGCTTTGCCGAGTGTTCCCGCAGGCAAGCACGGACCACGCCCACCACGCACAGGGTCATGCAGATGAGCCCGCTGCGCAGCTCGTACAGCGTCGCCAGCAGGCCGCTTTCCGGCTGCGGCAGGAAGGACGCCACGATCAGCAGCCCCACCGTCAGCAGCATCAGGGCAGTGGGCACGTCATCTTCCACCTGTGTTTCCACACGGGCGGTGATGGGCTGTTTTTCCTTCCGGAACAGCCACAGCAGCACCAGCAGGGAGGTCAACGCGCCCAGCTCCACACCCCAGAAGACGCCCGGGCGGCCCTGCATCCAGAAAAAGTCAAAGAAGTTCATCTCCGCAAAGCCGCCCAGCAGGATGCTGGTGGTATCCCCCACCAGCGTGGCTGCGCCCTGCAGGTTGGAGGACACCGCAATGGCAATGATCACCGGAACCGGCGAGATCTTCAGCTTGCGGGCAATGGCCAGGCCCACCGGTGCCACCATGAGCACTGTGGCCACATTGTCCACAAATGCACTGATGACCCCGGCAAAAAGTGCCAGCACGCACACAGCCCACTGGGCATTGGGCACCCGGACGATCAGCTGCTCGGCCAGGCGGGCCGGCATCCGGCTCCGGATGAACAGCGACACGATCCCCATGGTGCCAGACATCATCAGCAGCACATTGTAATCCACCGCCCCCAGCGCCGCCGAGAGCGAAAAATCATACACGCCCAGCTGTCCCAGCGCCATGAACACCGCCGCACTGCACAGCGCCACCCACGGGCGCTCTTTGGGCAGTGCCAGCATGAGCAGATAGGTGACAGCAAAAATTACCAGTGCAAGGATCATTCGCCCTCCTCTGCAGTCTGACGGCTCTCCGGGTCCTCGTCGATCATGCGGTAGCCCACCCCCAGCTCGTTGAGGATGTAGGGGTTGCTGCCGGGGCGGCTGCCCAGCTTTTTGCGGATGTTGGCCATGTTCACCTGCAGCTTTTTGGTGCTGCCTACATCGGTATCGCCCCAGATGGCCCGCACGATGGCGGCGTAGGTCATCACCCGGCCGGCATGCTGGGACAAAAAGGCCACGATGTTGTATTCCGTCTGGGTCAGGCGCACCTCCTGCCCTTCCACGAACACCTTGCGGCGGTCGTAGTTGATGCGCAGTCCCTGAGCCTGGAACTCTCCGCCGGATGCGGCATCTCCGGTGCGGCTGTAGCGGTTCAGGCGCAGGGCCACCCGCACCCGGGCCAGCAGTTCCCCGGTGCCGAAGGGTTTGGTGATGTAATCGTTGGCACCCAGATCCAGCGCTTCGATCTTATCCATCTCGTCGGTACGGGCCGACAACACGATGATGGGGGTCATGTACTTCTGCCGCACGGTACGGATCAGCTCCAGCCCGTCCCGGTCCGGCAGGCCCAGGTCCAGGATCACCAGATCCGGGTTGTGGGATGCGAACAGGGTCAGGCCCATGGTGCAGGTGTGCGCCACCAGCGCCTGATAGTCGTTCGTGGTCAGCAGCGTTTCAATGAAGCTGCAGATGTTCGCCTCGTCCTCCACGATCAGCACCTTATATTTATTATTGTTCATCCTCTGCATCCTCCAGTTCGATTTTCTCCGTCTCCAGCCAGAAACGGATGGTCGTGCCCTCGCCGGGGCGGCTCTCTGCGTCGATCTCGCCGCCGTGGGCCTTGATGATGGCGGCGCACACCGACAGGCCGATGCCCATGCCGTGCTTGCCGCTGTCGGCCGGGGCATTGGGGTCCGGGCCGCCGGTGCCGGAGAACAGGGTGCGCAGACGCTCTTTCGGGATGCCACAGCCGTCGTCCTTCACCTCAAACACAGCCCGGCTGCCCAGCGTGAACACCCGCAGCGTCAGGGTGGTCATGCCCTCAGCGTGGAGCACCGCGTTCTCCAACAGGTTCATCAGCACCTGCTGGATCAGCATGGAGTCCATGGGGATCATAACAAAGTCCTCCGGCAGCTCCAGCTGCACCGGAACGTCCGGGCAGCGCTTTTTGAATTTGACCAGCACCGCGTCCAGCAGCTCTTCCAGCACGGTGGGGGTCTTTTTGACCGCCACCTGTTCCCCGTCGAAGCGGGTCACGGAAAGCAGATTCTCCACCATACGGTTGAGCCACTGGGCATCCTCGCAGGCCTCCCGCAGCAGCTTGAGGGCCTGTTCCTTGCCCAGCGAATCGTAGTTTTCCGTCACGGTGGAGCAGGCCCCGTAAATGGAGGTGAGGGGCGTGCGTAGGTCGTGGGAGACCGCCCGCAGAAGGTTGGCGCGCATTTTTTCCCGCTCGGTCTCCATGCGCAGCTGCTCCTGTTTTTTGACCCGGGTGGTCAGGGTACTGGTCATGATGGATACGGCCAGCATCACAAGGCCGGAGAACAGATTTTCCGGCAGGGTAAAATTGAAGGCAAAATAGGGGGTGAAAAAGGCAAAGTTGACCGCCAGCACACTTGCCAGCGAGGCCAGCACGCCCCAGAGATAACCGTCGGTGTACATGGAGGTGACAAACACAGCCAGCATGAAGATCAGCATGGCCACGCCGTCGATGCGGCCGGTGATGCGCTGCACCCATACCACCGCCACCCCGGCGACGCACAGTGCGGCAAGCATGACCAGAAGGTCGCGGGACCAGGTACTTTTTTTCATAAACGGTTCACCCCTCCTGATTTTATTCTGTCCCAATATAAGATTATACCACACCCCTGCTAAAGAATCAGCAAAAACGCTGCCACATTGACGGTGTGCCGGTTCCGGGCTATCCTGGAACCAGCATCCCATACCGCCCGGAAGGAGGCCTTGGCAGCAGCAACTACTTCGGGGCGCAATTCCGACAGCATTTTGGCTGTCCGCCCTCTGCGCTTTTTTCCTATTTGACAAGCCTGCGGCCGGGGGTTACAATGGATGCATCTGAACTATAGGAGCGTTTTTATGCTGTACTTTGAAAATGACTACTGCGAGGGTGCCCATCCCGCCATCCTGCAGAAGCTGACCGAGACCAACTTTGAAAAAGTGCCCGGCTACGGCACCGACCCCTACTGCGCCAGCGCACGGGAGAAGATCCGCGCCGCCTGTGCCTGTCCGGACGCCGACGTGACCTTCATCTCCGGCGGCACCCAGACCAACGCCATCGTCATTGCCTCCATGCTGCAGCGCTGGCAGGGCGTGCTGGCCGCGGCCACCGGCCATGTGGCCGCCCACGAAGCCGGTGCCATCGAGTACACCGGCCACAAGGTGATCAGCCTGCCGGCCCACGAGGGCAAGGTGTCTGCCGCCGATGTACGGGACTGGTGCGCCACCTTCTATGCCGACGCCAACCACGACCACATGGCGTTCCCCGGCATGGTGTACATCTCCCACCCCTCCGAATACGGCACCCTGTACACAAAACAGGAGCTGGAAGATCTGCACACCGTCTGTCAGGAATACCAGATGCCGCTGTTTCTGGACGGTGCCCGGCTGGGCTACGGCCTGATGGCCGAGGGCACCGACGTGACCCTGGCCGACATCGCCCGGCTCACCGATGTGTTCTACATCGGCGGCACCAAGGTGGGTGCCCTGTGCGGCGAGGCCGTGGTGTTCCCCCACGGTGCCCCGGCCCACTTCATGACCATGGTCAAGCAGCAGGGTGCCCTGCTGGCCAAGGGCCGTCTGCTGGGCATCCAGTTCGATGTGCTGTTCACCGATGATCTGTACACGAAGATCAGCAAAAATGCCATTGATACCGCCAACGCCCTCAAGAAGGGTCTGGCCGCCAAGGGCTATCGCTTTTTTATGGATTCGCCTACCAATCAGGTGTTCGTGATTCTGGATAACACCCAGCTGGCCGCACTGGAAGGCCGGGCAAAGTTCGGCTTCTGGGAGAAATTCGACGACACTCACACCGTGGTGCGCATCGCCACCAGCTGGGCCACCCGCATGGAAGAGATCGAGCAGCTGATTGCGCTGATGTAACAGCAAACCCCGCCGGAGTTTGTGCAGGATTGCAGTTGCATTTTGGGGCGCAGTATGGTATCTTTTGAATATACCATATGGGTTTGGGCGCAGCAGGCCCGCGCGGCGGCCGCGCCCCTGAATATGATCAGAAGGAAGGATTATTATCATGGGCTTTTTTGACAAGCTGTTCGGCAACAAGGCCGAAGAAGAAGAAACCGCCAAGTTCTTTGGCCAGAGCAAGACCGTTCTGGCTCCCATCCGCGGCAAGGTCCTGGCACAGGCCGACATCCCCGACGAGACGTTCGCACAGGGCATCCTGGGCCCCGGCTGCGGCATCGAGCCCACCGGCAAGACCGTGTACGCCCCCTTTGACGGCACTGTGAACCAGGTGGCTTCCACCCTGCACGTTTTTTTTTTCAAGCAGAAGACGGCATACGAGATCCTGGTGCACGTCGGCATGGACACCGTGGAGATGAACGGCAAGGGCTTCAAGGCTCTGGTCAAGGAGGGTGACAAGGTCAAGGCCGGCACCCCGCTGCTGAAGGTGGATCTGGACGCCATCCGCGCCGCAGGCCATCCCACCGCTACCGCCATCATCGTGACCAACGGCGACGATCTGGGCGAGCTGAAGATGCTGGCAGAGGGCGACATCCTGGCCGGCACCCCGCTGTTCAAGTTCTGATTTCTGCACAGCAAAAGGCGTGCACTTCCGCAAAGGAGGTGCACGCCTTTTTGATTTCCCGATCTTACTGGCCGCCCGGCTTGTAGTGCAGCACCCGCTCCGACACCAGCCCGTTGAAGAACTGGATGAAGGGTCCCAGGCAGAAGGCACAGATCAGCGTACCGATGCCCACAAGGCCGCCCAGCAGCCAGCACAGCAGCGCACACAGCGCATCGGTGAACACGCGGCAGCCGAAGTACGGCACCGGGGTGTAGTCCCGCAGGCCCAGCGAGAGGTAATCGTACGGGGCGATGCCCAGATCTGCCGTCTGGTACAGCGAAGCCCCCAGCGCCGTGACCGGCACCGCCAGCGCCACCCACAGCAGCTGCACCGGCAGGCCCAGCGCCTCGGCCGGGCCAAAGTGGGCCGCAATGGGGTCGTAGAAGGCCGTGACAATGAACCCGACGCCGATGCCGTTGACAAAGGTGCCAAGGCCGATGTACTTGCGCCCGAACCAGAACTGCAGTGCAAAGAACAGGATGTTCGTGCACAGGTTCTGCACGCCCAGCGAGATGCCCAGCATCTCGGCCAGACGCATATTCAGTGCGCTGATGGAGTCGTTGCCAAGGTGAGACTGCTTGAACAGTGCAATGCCCAGCCCGATGATCACAATACCGACCACCATGCCGAGGATGCGCCGCGCCGAGGGCATCTGCGGGTTCTTTTTCATGATTCTGTTCTCCTTTTTTGCACCAGTTTTACAACGTTCGTTGAAAGCTCAGCGGTGAAGCTGCGTTTCGATCCTTGCCCTGTCCAGCCCCTCGCCGATGACGATGAGCACATCCTGTCCCTGCGGGATGGGAGCCAGTGTCTGCCCGGCAGCGGTGGCGTTCAGCTCCAGCCAGCCGTCCCGGGTGGGGGCAAACCCCTTGACCCGCAGCACCTGCCCGCAGGCCGGGTCCCCGAACAGCCGGGCAGCTGCCTGCTGCAGCTGCTCCACCGTGAGGTGCTGTTCCAGAAAGCACAGGGAGCCGAAGGCCTTGTGCTCATCAAAGTGCAGCTTTTCGCAGCTGGCCTGCCGCATGCCGCAGGCGGCGATCTGTGCAAGGTCGGCGTCGGTGAGGGCGGCCCAGTCCCTGGTGAGGATCTCGTCCGGGGCAAAGCGGCGGGAGCACTTGCAGGCTTCCAGCGCGCGGTCCAGGTGGGCAATGGCTGCCCGGCACTGTTCCGGCCCGGCCTGCGGCGCACGGCTCAGCAGCACCCGGCCTGCATTGGCCGTCTCGGAGGCCAGCAGATATTCCGCCTGCGGCGACAATGCTTCCGGCAGCATGGCGTCCACAATGGCGATCACATTGCCGATGCGGTACCAGCGGTCCAGCGGGTCGTCCCGCAGCACATCAAAGAATTCGTCCACATCAAAGATGCCGCTGGGTTCCACCACCACCCGGTCAAAGCCGCGCATGGCCATGGCGATGAGCTTGGTGCGCATGCGCCGCTGGTGGGTGTCGCAGTCACACCCGCCGCTGATGGTCTCCAGATCGCACCGGTCGCCCAGCAGGTCCTGCACCAACATGGCATCCACGTTCACCGCGCCGAAGTCGTTTTCCAGAATGCAGACGTTGTGCCCCTGCTCCACCAGATACCGGACGTACCGGCGCAGAAAGGTCGTTTTGCCGGCCCCCAGAAACCCGGTGATCAGATCCACCTGTACCATTTTTTCAAAGCACCTCCCGTGCCGTTTTTCGTTCCACCCCAGTATACCGCAGCGCCCGGCCAAACACCAGAGGTAAATTGGCCGGGTGCCAAATTGCGTTCCTCACCGTATAAAAAGAGCAGGATATTCCAGTTCTATCTGGAATTTCCTGCTCTTTTGGGCGGTTCAGAAGCGCTTCCGGCGGTCGCTGTCCTGGATAGCTCGGATGATCTCCGCTGCCTCCGGGGCAATGGGGTCGGGCACAGCGGCCGGCCGCGCCAGGAAGTAGCCCTGCAGCAGGTCGGCCCCCAGGTCGATGACGGTGCGCATCTCGGCGGCCGTTTCCACACCCTCGGCAATGATCTGCATGCTGCGCGGCTGGGCGTAGCGCACCACGTTGCGCAGGATCTGCTGCTTGTCGGGATCCGAATCAATGCCGCGGATGATGCTGATATCCACCTTGATGAACCGGGGCGCCAGCTCCAGCAGGCTGCCCTCGTTGGAGTATCCGCTGCCGTAGTCATCCAGCGCAAACATGCCGGAAAAACCCGGTGCATGGCGCTTGCTCTCCAGCGCCTGCCGGTTCATCTCCTCTTCCTCGGTGATCTCAATGACCATCTGGCGGCGCAGCTCGTGCCAGCGCTGGTCCATATACTCGCTGTCCTCCCGGCGCAGGCAGACGCTGGCAATGGAGTTGATGAAGATCAGGGCCTGCCGGTCCACGAGATTTTTGCTGCGCAGGTTGTCAAATTCTTCCAGTACCTTGCGGAAGGTCAGCCGCTCGATCTCATACAGCGCGCCCTGCTCCCGGGCCAGCTTCATGATGGTGGCCGGAGAACGCAGGGTGGGCAGGTCTGACCGCATCAGTGCTTCGTAGGCGTGCACCCTGCCGGTCTGTGCCGAGAAGATGGGCTGGAAGTAGTAGTACACCCGCTCTTCGCTGATGAGCTGGTGGAACTCCCGCCGGGTGCGGGCGATGTAGGCCTCCTGATTGTACACGCCGATGTCAAAGTCCTTCATCTGCCCCTTGGTGGAGTGCTTGACCTGATACATGGCAAAGTCTGCATATTTTTTCAGGGTCTCGATGTCCCGGCCATCCTCCGGGTACCAGGCCACGCCGCCGGAAATACTGATGTGCAGGTCGCTGCCGCTGGGCAGTACCACCACGGCCTGCTGCATGGCGCGGGTCAGTGCTTCCAGCTTTTCGCGCAGCTGCTCCCGGCCGGGATAGCCGTAGAACAGCAGCAGGAACTCGTCGCCGGACAGGCGGGCGCACACGGTGCCCGGCGGGCTGTGCTCCGCAATGCAGCGGCCGGTGTTCCGGATGTAGTGGTCGCCCCAGTCGTGGCCGTAGGTGTCGTTGATGTGCTTGAGGTCGTCCAGGTCCATCATCAGCAAGGCTGCCACGCCCAGCCGCTCCGGATTCTGGAACAGTTCATGACTCACGCGGTGGAATGCCTGCCGGTTGTACAGGCCGGTGAGGACGTCGTAGTCGCGCTCCCGCTCGATGCGCAGGCGCTCCTGGGTAGCGGCGGTCACATCCTCGGCCAGACCCACCTGCACCCGGTCCTCGGTGGTGACCCGCAGCATGATATAGCGGGTGCGGCCGCCCTGCACCACGGTCAGCACCTTGTCCCCCTCCGCATTGACGGTGCAGGGGCGGACCAGCTGGATGTGCTCCAGCAGTTCTCCAAAGGTGCGCACGGTCAGGCTGCTGCCGTCCACCTCCGGGGCACCCAGCAGGGCAAAGAAGTTTTTGGTCACATACACACTGCCGGTGTCATACCGCAGCTCGTAGCCGCCCAGCTCCACACTGGCCATGTCCATGATGCGCAAAAACTTGGTGGAGTTGGTCACAAGGCTGCTGTTCAGCTGGGTGATGGCCTCCGCAAAGCGGTCCAGCTCCCGGATGCCGGTGTGCGAAAACTTGGGGAAGGTCTGTTTGCCGTTGGCTGCCAGCACCTCGCAGTAGAGCTGCTCGGCGGGGCGGGCCAGACCGCGGGACACCAGCAGGCTGCTCACAGCCCCCAGCAGCAGGGTGAGGAGCACCGCAGAGGTGATGACCTGCTGCACGGTGTGGGCAAAGCGGAACAGGATGCTGCTGCGCACCGTGCCCACCAGCAGCCACTTTTCGTTGGAGAAGGGCGCGTTGCGGCTGTACAGGTCCAGGTTCTGGACCGCCGCATAGCCGGTCTCGTCGTTCAGCGTCAGCCAGCGTTCACCGTCCGTCTGCCGGCAGGTGATCTTTTCCACGCCCGCGTCGATGACGTTGGCATCCAGTCCGTCGCCCGCCATCAGCGTCAGGAACAGTTCCGGGTCCGACAGGCCCGACGTTGTGGACACCAGCAGATAGGTACCCTGCCCGCCGTCCTGCAGCTCCTGATACGGCATCTTGGTTTCCAGATAGCTGGTCAGGATCTCCACACCGATGACGCCGTACACGGTGCCGTCCGGCAGGATGAGGGGCTGGGAGTAGGCAATGGCCGTGCGCTCGTCACCGGTGAGCTTGTAGGTCTGGGTGAGCCAGCGGCCGTAGTCGGCGGCGTCCAGCTTTTCGTCATCCTCCCAGGCGGTCTGGAACACGGTGCACACAAAGCCGCTGCTGGTCAGGCCGCGGTAATTCAGGGCGGTGCTCCAGCTTTTGTCGGTGGTGATGCCCAGCTTCTTGACCACTGCCGCACTGGAACGCTCCAGCATCAGGTCGGCTTTGCGCTCCGAGGGGCGGGCATCCGGGTCCAGATCCCGCAGATAGATGCTGGGCATGGAGCTGCCCACTTCCTTTTCCACAAGGTCGTGGGTGTTGATCACAAGAAAGATGCCGGTCACGGGGCGGGCGCGCAGTGCACTCACCAGATAGGGCGCGGCGGCCTCCATCAGGGGGTCAGCGGCCTCGCTGCTCTGGTCCATCGTGTCCAGCGAAATGGTGCCGTCCTGCATCATCTGCTGGGTCAGGTTGTTGATGGTGGTGGAAATGTCGGTGAGCTCCTGTGCCTTGATCAGCATATCCTGCAGGTAGCTGGCGCGGTTGCGCACCTGCATGTTCACGATCTGCTTGGCGTTCTGGTTCAGCCGCCCGGACACATTGGTCAGGCCGATGCCGGTCGACAGCAGGATCACCTCCGCCAGCAGCACCGCCATCATGGAAAAGAGGATGGTGCGGAAGATCGGCTTCTCGGGCCGGTGCGCTTTCCACGCACGGTACTTTTCGGCAGGCTTCATGGCACTTCCCCCTTTTCCTGTCGGTTTCCGGTCGTTACGCTCAGCCGGCGTACTCCTCCAGTGCAGTGCAGATGCCCCCATACCAGGCATCAAAGTATTCGTCGGTGAGGAACTCCGCTTCCGCGTCGGCGGCGGGCTGGCCTGCGGCCACCCGCTCCTGCACCGTTGCACGGTCGGCAGAGGCAAGATCGCTCAGGCTGTATTCCAGCACCTTGCGGGCCTTGCTGCCGCCCGCAAAGGCACTTGGCGTATAAAGGGTGTTGTTCTTTACGCTCTGGACTGCATTCGAGAGGATGCGCTCCATCTTCGGGCTCAGTTCCAGGCCGCTGGTCTTGATGGCCTCCATGTCGTTGGCAGCTGTGGTCACCGGCAGGTAGCCGGAGTCCACCGAGAAGGAGATGTTGTGTTCCGGCTGGGTGAACCACTTGAGGAACTCCACCGAGGCATTGATCTCTTCCTCCGTACCGGCGGTGACCACCATACCGGCACCCTGCTGCACGGCCACATCCTCGCCGCCCGCAAACTTCGGGCTGGGCAGCACCGTCATGTCGATGTCGTAGCTCTCGGTGTCGTTCACCATGACCTGCGTGGGGAAAAAGGTAGCGCTGGAGTTGGAACCCACATAGGCCAGCACATTGCCCACCTTGATATCATCGCTGCGGAAGCGGCCGGTAGCGGCAAACCACCCCTTGACGAAGGGCACGTAGTAGTTGTCCCACAGCTTGCGGGCTACGTCCTTGTCAAAGTTCAAGGTCATCTTTCCGTCCTGCACCTTGAACAGGGTGTCGCCCAGCTGCCGGGCCCCCACCAGCATGTAGTTGGCCATGGCGTCGCGGCCGAACAGAGCCTTGCCGTCGTCCGGCTCCGGCGTCTGGGCGTCGGTCCAGTCATAATAGGCACCGGCAGTGGCCACCAGCCCTTCCACAGTGGAAAGGTCGTCGTAGGCGGCACCGGTGGCTTGGGCAAACTTCTCCCAGTCGGTCTCGTTCAGGAACATCAGCTCGGTGGATTTTGCCACCGGGAAGATCTTCATGCTGCCGTCGCCGTCAAAATCGCCTTCGTCCAGGTAGCCCTGCACATACTGGGCGCGCTCGTCCTCGGTGAGGTACTGGCTCAGGTCCACCAGCATGCCCATCTGGTCCAGCGCATAGGCGGTGTCAGCATAGGCCGAGAAGATGTTGGGCATGGCCGCAGCACCCACCTTGCCCTGGGCCGCATCCATCACGTTGGTCTCCAGGTCGCTCACGCTGCCCTGGCTGGCACTTTCCACCCGGATGCCCTTTTCGCGGCCGGTGGTCTCGTTGAACTGGTCCACCAGCTTGTTGAAGCTTTCCAGCTGGTCACCATTGTAATAGGTCCACACGGTGATATGGGTCACCCCGGCGGTGCCGCCGGATTTTCCGGTGCTCTGCGCTGCGCCGCCGCAGGATGCACAGCCCAGTGCCAGCGCCGCAGCGCACAGCAGACTGACGAATGCTCGAATGTGCTTTTTCATCGTAACGCTCTCCTCGCTTTTCCCACCGCGGCACCCACTGCTGCTTATCCGTTTAACTATACCACGCTTTCCGGGGCGGTGTAAACCAAGCGTCCCAAAATCGTACCAAAATCGTCACATTCACAACAATCCCGCTCAAGTTTCGGGCATTATTTTCACTTTTTTCCGGCAGCAAAAAGCCGCCGGGCAGGAAACTTTCTCCTGCCCGGCGGCCTTCTTCTTTTATGGTGTTATTTCCTGCGGCTTACTTGCCCATGGCGTGCTTTGCGGCCAGCATGCCGAAGGTGTAGCAGCGGCCCAGGGACAGGCCGGTCTGGTGGAACGGATAGTCCGCGCCGCCGTAGAACACGCCGCCCACGTTGCCCACGCAGTACAGGCCCTCGATGACCTTGCCGTCAGCGTCCAGAGCCTGGCCGTTGGCGTTGGTGTTCACGCCGCTGTCGATGGAGGACACGCGGATGTGCTTGCGCACGCCCCAGAAGGGAGCCTTCTCGATCTTGTGCATGTAGGCGCTCTTCTTGCCGAAGTCCGCATCGGTGCCCTGATCGCACAGCTCGTTGTAGCGGTCGATGGTCTTTTGCAGCTCATCGGCGGGCACGTCCAGCAGAGCAGCCAGCTCCTCGATGGTGTCGGCCTTATAGGTGTCGATCAGGTTGGTGAACACGCCCTGCGGGTTCTCCACGGCACCGGGGATGTACTTGGTCATCACCTGCTCCGGCACGGGGCTGTTGGCGTAGCTCATGTAGTCGCTGTCGTAGATCTGGCAGTACCAGCCCAGAGAGCCGTCCGGGTGGTTGGCATCCACGTTGGCACCATTGTAGCGGGGCAGATACTTGGTGATGTTGCCCATGTAGACAAAGCCGGTGTCCTCGTTGCAGAAGCGCTTGCCCTCCATATTGACGTACAGGAACGGCTCCTCGTACATCAGGCCGGAGTCGAAGTCGTGCATCATCTTGGTGTGGCCCAGGTTCTCCATCTTGGCGCCTGCGTCGATGGCCATGATGTGGCCGTCGCCGGTCTTCTGGTACTGCTTCTTGTCGTAGCCGTCCACGTCCGGGCACCAGCGCTTGACCATGGCCTCGTTGTTCATGTAGTCGCCGGTGGCCAGGATGACGCCCTTGGAAGCGTTGAACTGGATGTACTTGCCGCTCTCATCCTTGGCGATGACGCCGGTCACCTTGCCGTCGGCGTGCACCAGCTTGACGGCGGGGGTGTTGAAGAAGGTCTCCAGATTGGAGTTCTTGGCCTGCACATTCTCCAGCACGGTGGCCAGCACGTCGCCCACGTTCTTGGGCTTGGGGCCGATCCACGGTGCAAAGAAGTAGCAGTGCTCATCGCCGAAGTCGTAGGTGTCCATGCGGTCCTTCCACACACCGGTCAGGTCCTGGCTGGTGCACATGTAGGCGAAGATCTCCTTCTCGTCGTTGTGCAGCAGGCTGGAGGGATCCTTGTTGCTGTCCACGAGGCTGCCGTCGCCGTACTCGGTCTGGTCGGTCAGACCGGCGCGGTTCAGGTACCACATCAGGGCCTCTTCGGAGTTCTCGACGTAGGCGTTCAGCAGGCTGGTGTCGGCGCGCCAGTCGCACAGGCCGTTGGTCATGTGCACCCACATCTTCTTGCCGGCCTCGGTGGACTTGGACTTGATGATGGCGGAGCCGCAGTTGCCCTGGCTCACCACGATGCTCTGCTTCTGCAGCAGGGCCACATGGCCGCCCAGCTCGGCTGCCCAGCCTGCTGCGGGCACACCGGCTGCACCGGCACCCACAACGACCACGTCAAAGTCCTTGGTCTCGTCCGGGGTGATGTCGCCCAGCTCCACCACAGAGGACTCCACTTCCTCGGTGGTCAGGCCGTCGGGCACCACGGTCTCGGCCTTGCTGGCCTCGGTGGGGGCCACGGCCACGCCCTTGGCCTGGTTGATGCAGCTCTCGGCGGCCTTCTTGATGGCACCGGAGGTGATGGTGGCACCGGAATGGCCGTCCACCTCGCTGGACTGTGCGTCCAGGATCTTCTTCACCATCTCGTCGGCGATGTCGGCACCGTAGCCCTTGGTCTCGTTTGCCACGTCGATCTGCACGTCGGTGATGGCATCGGCGCTGAAGGTCATGGTCACGGTGACCGGGGTGGTGGTGTTGATGCCGGTGGCGGTAGCGCTGTAGGTACCGGCGGTGTAGGTACCGGCGGCGGCGCTGGAAGCCACGCTGCCGGAAGCAGCCTTGTCGCCGCAGGCGGTCAGCAGACCGGCAGCAGCAGCGCCCAGGGTGCCCAGACCTGCAGTGTGCAGGAAGTTGCGGCGGGAGATCTTGTTGCTCATAATTCTTCGCTCCTTCTGGTTTTCTTCTCTTTTTTCTTCTGTTGGCAAAGCCCCGTCTGCACAAAAAGACGGGCTTTGTCAATTTCCAGTCAAAGTATAGAGCTTCGAGCAACGCGAAGGTCAACGGTCATTCTGACAAAAAAATCACAAGATTTTGGACAGTCTGCTCAGGTGTAGATCTTCGTCCGGGTCAGGTGGTAGTTGATGATGCTGCCGTCCGGCTGCTCCCGGCTGGCCAGGATGCTGCTGAAGGTGTCGCCCACCGCGCGGAAGCCCCGCCGCAGGATCTCGGCGTGCAGCACTTCCAGCGAGTCCCACCCGAAGGAGCCCCGGTAGTCCTTTTTCCACACGGTGGTCAGGTAGTCGCCGCCGCACACCAGCTCTACATGGTCGGTGCGGCGCAGGCCCAGCTGCCGGGCGGCATCGGCCTCCACCAGCAGGCCGTAATCGTACTCGTTGCGCCCCACCCGAAACTGCTCCATCACCCGGCTGGGCAAGCGGCTGACCCAGCGCACCGCCGGCATGCACTCCAGCCACTCGGCCTTTTCGGCCTGCAGGGAGGGGTCATTGCGGGCTTCTTCCTCCTGCGAGAGCACCAGCCGCCACATTTCCGGGAAGTTCTGCACCCACACCCGCCCGGCGTCCTGCTCCAGCGTGTGGTAATACTCCCGCGTATTTTGCAAAAAGCGGATGCTCATCCGGTTGAGCACCTGCCGGCGCTCCAGCTGCCGGATCTGCCGGTCGAGCATGGCATCCGTCACGGCGGTGGAAGGTTCGTCGAGAAAGTCCTTGCATTCCTCCAGCGTAAAGCCCGCCGCCCGCAGCTCCCGGCACAGGTTGAACCGCCGGGTGTCGGTGACCGTATAATAGCGGTAGCCGGTCTCCCGGTTCACTTCGGGCTGGATAAGGCCCATTTTCTCGTAGTAGCGCAGCGTGTGGGTGGTAACACCCAGCAGCGCCGCCATTTCACTGATGGTATAACGCATGGCACCGTGCTCCTTTGGCCTGTAGTCACCTCCGCCGGGGCAAACCTTAGAGCCCCTCGAAGGTCTTTGCTTCTATTATACCGGATGCGCCGCCCGGCGCAAGGGCAAAAAACACCCGCAGCAGGCCGGTCCGGCCCAATGCGGGTGCGTTGCTGTGTTTACAGGGATCAGCCCTCGTAGCCCAGGGTGGCGGCCATCACGGCCTTGATGGTGTGCATGCGGTTCTCGGCCTCGTCGAACACGATGCTCTGGGGGCCTTCAAACACTTCGTCGGTCACCTCCATGGCGTCGCGGCCAAAGCGCTGGCCCATCTCCTTGCCCACGGTGGTCTTGTGGTCGTGGTAGGCGGGCAGGCAGTGCATGAACACGGCGTGGGGGCCTGCAATGTCCATCAGCTGCTGGTTGATCTGGTACGGTGCCAGGTCGTGGATGCGCTCGGCCCACACCTCCACAGGCTCGCCCATGGACACCCAGACGTCGGTGTACAGCACGTCGGCGCCCTTGGCGGCCTTGGCGGGGTCCTCCTCAAAGGAGATCGTGGCACCGGTCCCGGCGGCGATCTTCTCACACTCGGCCACCAGCTCCGGGTCCGGCTGGTACTTCTTGGGTGCGCAGGCGGTGAAGTGCAGGCCCATCTTGGCGCAGCCCACCATCAGGCTGTTGCCCATGTTGTAACGGGCGTCGCCGAAGTAGACGAAGTGGATGCCCTTCAGCTTGCCGAAGTGCTCCCGGATGGTGAGGAAGTCGGCCAGGATCTGGGTGGGGTGGAACTCGTTGGTCAGGCCGTTCCACACCGGCACCCCGGCGTAGTGGGCCAGTTCCTCCACGATCTCCTGGCCGTAACCCCGGTACTCGATGCCGTCAAACATGCGGCCCAGCACCCGGGCGGTGTCGGCAATGGACTCCTTTTTGCCGATCTGGCTGCCCGACGGGTCCAGATAAGTCACCTGCATGCCCAGGTCGTGGGCAGCCACTTCAAAGCTGCAGCGGGTGCGGGTGGAGGTCTTTTCAAAGATCAGGGCAATGTTCTTGCCATGGAGCTGGTCGTGGGCGATGCCGGCCTTCTTTTTGGCCTTGAGGTCTGCGGCCAGGTCGAGCAGCTGTTCGATCTCGGCGGGGGTATAGTCCAATAGTTTCAGGAAGCTGCGATTTTTCAGGCTCATTGTATATTTCCCTCTCTATGCAAATATTTATGAATATTTATGCGAACTATGATCCTATTATAGTACGCTGCCCCGGCAAGGTCAAGAGGGAAAGGGCGTTACAGTTCCAGCTCGGCTTTGCGGCCGCTGGGGGTGTAGGGGGTCAGCTTCACGCCCGCCTTCTGGAACATGAACCGTGCCGCGATGCTGGAATCGCTGTCGTGGTACTTGTCGCCGTAATACACCACCTCGGCAATGCCGGACTGGATGATGGCCTTGGTGCACTCGTTGCAGGGGAAGAGGGTCACATACACCCGCGCGCCCTTGAGGTTGTTGTGGGCGCTGTTGAGGATGGCGTTGAGCTCCGCGTGGCAGACGTACATATACTTGGTGTGCAGGGGTTCACCCTCCCGCTCCCAGGGCATCTCGTCGTCGCTGCAGCCCATGGGCATCCCATTGTAGCCCAGGGAGAGGATCTTGTTTTCCGAGCTGACGATGCATGCGCCCACCTGACTGTTGGGGTCCTTGGAGCGCATGGCCGTGAGCAGGGCAATGCCCATGAAATATTCGTCCCAGTTGATGTAATCGCTGCGTTTCATCGCGGAAAAACCTCCTTCTGATCGAAACGGGCCTGCCGCTTGACAAACCCGGCAAAATGCACTATACTGACGATAGAAAAGGTGCTGCCCGTATGGTCAGCTCCCGTCCTTTATACAATCAAAGAAGATTGACTGCACAAGTTTGCGAGGCTGGGCAGTCAATCTTTTTTGTTTTGCTTGCTCTCGATGTACTGCAGTACCTTCAACGTAATGTTGATCGTTTCGCAGACCACGGTGACGATGAGCGTCAGCAAGGCCAGCGTTTCCAGCAGCGTCATTGGGCATCCCTCCCTTCGCCTTCAGGGCTCCGGGAAGATCCGCTTTTCCAAAAAAGTTCCTTTCCCGGCTTGCACCTGAAGCACTCCATAGAATGATTCAGTGAGCGGGTACGGGAGCATGACCACCTGTAGATACAGACAGCACCTCAACGCCGCCGTGAAGCGGCACACTCAGTATAGCATAAAATAGCTTTGGAGAAAAGGGCCTGCCGCACACGCTCCGTGCGGCGGGTCCTTTTTGTGTTTTGCGGGCAGCCGGCCCCCTCAATGTCAACTTGCACAAAACAAGGCCGTGAAGTTTGGCGGCGGATTCGCCCGAAATTTCAAACGGAATATTTAAAAATCGTTTGGAGTGTGGTATTATCTTTGTAAAATATGCCACAAAAGCGGAGAGAATGCTCCGTGCGGCGGAAATGAGGGAAAAACCGATATGAAATACGCAAGCAACAACATCCGCAATATCCTGATTGCCGGTCATGCCGGCAGCGGCAAGACCACGCTCACCGAGGCGCTGGTCTATTTTTCGGGCGCTGCCGAGCGTATGGGCCGGGTCGAGGACGGCACCACGATTTCGGACTTTGACCCCGAGGAAGCAAAGCGCAAGGCCAGCCTGTCGGCATCCGTGGTGCCGGTGGAGTACGAGGGCATCAAGTACAACCTGATCGACGCCCCGGGCCTGTTCGACTTCGAGGCCGGTGAATACGAGGGCATCCGCGCCGCCGAGAGCGTGCTGGTGGTGGTGTCCGGCCGCAGCGGCGTCACCGTGGGTGCCGAAAAAGCCTTCCAGCTGGCCCGCAAGAACAACAAGGCCACCATGGTCTTTGTTTCCAAGTGCGACCTGGAGAACGCCAACTACTTCAAGATCCTGGAGGACATGAAGATCAAGTTCGGCTCCACCGTCTGCCCCTGCGTGGTGCCCGCCAAGCTGGACGACGGCACCCCCGTGTACATCAACCTGTTCAGCCAGAAAGCCTTCAAGTACGAGAGCGGCAAGCAGATCCAGGTGGACCTGCCCGACATCGGCCACCGCTTCCAGGGCCTGATCGAGGCCATGAGCGAGGCCATTGCCGAGACCGACGACGAGCTGATGGAAAAGTTCTTCGGCGGTGAGCCCTTCACCACCGAGGAGATCGTGGAAGGCATGCGCAAGGGCGTCAAGGACGGCCTGATCACCCCCGTGTTCTGCGGCAGCGCCGTGAACCAGCAGGCACTGGATATGCTTCTGTTCAACATGCACAAGCTGCTGCCCAGCCCGGAGCACGACGGTGCTACCCTGGCCGAGGATGCCAACGGCGAGCCCGTGGAGCTCCACTGCACCGAGGCAGAGCCCACCGCCGCCTATGTGTTCAAGACCGTGGCCGACCCGTTCGTGGGCAAACTGAGCTACCTGCGTGTGGTCAGCGGCAAGGTGACCGCCGGTGAGCCGCTGGTCAACGCCCGCACCGGCGAGCCGGAAAAGATCGGCAAGCCCCTCACCGTCATCGGCAAGAAGCAGGTGGACGCCGACGGCATCGGTGCCGGTGACATCGGTGCAGTGGCCAAGCTGGTGACCGCCCGCACCGGCGACACCCTGTGCGACGCTTCCCGCGTGGTGAAGCTGCCCGCCCCCGTGTTCCCGCAGCCCAGCCTGTTCATGGCCGTCACCGTGGCCAAGAAGGGCGATGAGGGCAAGATCAGCAGCGCGCTGGCCCGCCTGATGGAAGAGGACCCCACCCTGAGCTACCAGAACAACGCCGAGACCCATCAGCAGGTGATCGGCGGCCTGGGCGAGCAGCATCTGGACGTGGTCAAGGCCAAGCTGAAGAACAAGTTCGGCGTGGAGATCGGCCTGGAAGCTCCCCGCATCGCCTATCGTGAATCCATCCGCAAGGCCTGCCAGAAACAGGGCCGCCACAAGAAGCAGACCGGCGGCCACGGCCAGTTCGGTGACGTCATCATCAACTTTGAGCCCTGCGACAGCGAGCAGGTGGTGTTTGAGGAAAAGGTGTTCGGCGGCAGCGTGCCCAAGAACTTCTTCCCCGCCGTGGAAAAGGGCGTGCGCCTGGCAGCCGAAAAGGGCGTGCTGGCCGGTTACCCCGTGGTGGGCCTGAAGGCCACCCTGCTGGACGGCAGCTACCACCCCGTGGACAGCTCCGAGATGGCCTTTATCATGGCCGCCAAGCTGGCCTACAAGGCCGCCATGCCGGAGGCCGGGCCGGTCATTCTGGAGCCCATCCACACCCTGAAGGCCCATGTCCCCAACGACAACACCGGTGACATCATGGGCGATGTGACCAAGCGCCGCGGCCGCGTGCTGGGCATGGAGCCCGACGAGGACGGCCTGCAGACCATCATCGCCGAAGTGCCGCTGGCAGAGCTTGCAAACTTTACCACCTTCATCCGGCAGACCACCCAGGGCCGCGGCTGGTTCACCACCGAGTTTGCCCGCTACGAGATCCTGCCCGAAATGCTGGTGCCCGCCGTGGTGGAGCAGGCCAAGAAGCTGGGCAACCTGGATGAGAGCGCCGACGACTGAGCCGCTTTCTGACCGTTCCTGAATAACGACATTCCCGCAAGCCCCGTTGACACCTTTCCCTCTGTCGGCGGGGCTTTTTGCTGCGGGTGCGGTTTGTGCCGCCCCTTGACAAGCGCCACAAAAATCCCGTCTGAAGCAGTTCAGGCGGGATTTTTTCTTGCACATTTTACGTTTTGGAAACGGAGATCAACCCTTCAGGGGCACAAAGCCCACCAGGTCCTTGATGACCTCCCCGGCAATGATCAGCCCTGCCACCGAGGGCACAAAGGCATTGGAGCCCGGCGTTGACCGACGGGGAGCCCCCGGACGCTGGGCATCTGCCGGGCAGGGTGCTTCCGGTGCCATGTCCTCGGTCAGGGGCGTCATGGCAGGCTCCCGGGAGTACACCACCTTCAGGTGCTTGATCTTGCGCTTGCGGCACTCGGTGCGCATCACCTTGGCCAGGGGGCAGACCGAGGTCTTGTAGATGTCGGTCACCTCAAAGCGGGTGGGGTCCATCTTGTTGCCGGCGCCCATGGAGCAGATGATGGGCACCCCGGCTTCCTTGCACTTCATCACCAGAGCCAGCTTGCCGGTGACGGTGTCGATGGCGTCCACCACATAGTCGAACTGGGAGAAGTCGAAGCTGTCCTGGGTCTCCGGGCCGAAGAAGGTCTTGTAGGTCGTGACCTTGATGTCCGGGTCAATGTCGTGGACGCGCTCCTCGGCCACATCCACCTTGAATTTGCCCACGGTCTTGCGGGTGGCAATGATCTGGCGGTTGAGGTTGGTCAGGCAGACCTTATCGTCGTCGATGAGGTCCAGTGCGCCCACACCGCTGCGGGCCAGTGCCTCCACCGTGTAGCCGCCCACACCGCCGATGCCGAACACGGCCACGCGGGAATTGTGCAGCTTTTCCATTGCCTCTGCGCCCAGCAGCAGCTGGGTGCGGGAATACTGATCTTGCATTGCGTTTTGTCTCCTTGTTACTTTTCCACTCTCGTAATGATGCCGCCGCCCAGCACCACATCCCCCTGATACAGCACCACCGACTGGCCGGGCGTGGGGGCGCGCTGGGGCTGGTCGAACTCCAGCCGGAAGCCGTTTTCCGCCGGGTAAACGGTGGCGGCCTGCTCGGCCTGGTGGTAGCGGGTGCGGGCCGTGACACGCAGCGGTCCGGTCAGCTCCGGGATGGCGATCCAGTTCATATCCTCCGCATAGACGATGCGGTCGAACAAAGCACTCTCCGGGCCGACGGTGACCGTGTTGGCCTGCATATCCTTGCCGCAGACGTACACCGGGGCCCCCAGTGCCAGCCCAAGGCCCTTGCGCTGGCCCAGCGTGTAACGCACCGCACCGTTGTGGGTGCCCACCACCTTGCCGCTCTCGTCCAGAAAATCACCGGCGGGGTAGTGCTTGCCGGTAAAGCCCTCCATAAAGCGGGCATAGTCGCCGTCGGGCACAAAGCAGATGTCCTGGCTGTCGTGTTTGCGGGCATTGATGAAATGATGCTGCTCGGCGATGGCACGCACCTCGGTCTTGTGCAGGGCCCCCAGCGGCAGGCGCACATGAGCCAATTGCTGCTGGGTGAGGTTGTACAGCACATAGCTCTGATCCTTGCCCTCATCCAGCCCCTTTTTGAGCAGCCAGCGGCCGGTGTCCGGGTCCTGTTCCACCCGGGCATAGTGGCCGGTGACCACATATTCCATGCCGTGGGCCTGCGCCCAGTTCAACAGATGGTTGAACTTCATGTATTTATTACAATCAATGCAGGGGTTTGGGGTGCCGCCGGCCTCATACACCCGGACAAACTTCTCGATGATCTGTTCCCGGAAGTCGGCGGTGAAGTCCAGCACCTCGTAAGGGATATCCAGGGCAAAGGCCACCTCGGCGGCGTCCTCGATGTCCTTTTCCGAGCAGCAGGTATGGAAACCGGACTGCCCCAGCATCTCGTTGTGGGTCAGGCGCATGGTGATGCCGGTGCAGTCGTACCCGTCCCGCTGCATCAGCCAGGCAGCCACCGAGCTGTCCACGCCGCCGCTCATGGCAATGAGGGCGCGCGGGGGCCGGGGCGCAGAGTTCTGTGTGGTCATAGCTTCTCCTTTGGCGTGTTCAACACACTAAAATAGTAGTATAATAGTAACGCGGCAAAAACCAGTTGTCAAGACGCAGAAATTTGCCCTGCGGCGTCCAGCAGGCACTGCCGCTCGTTGAGCAGCTGCCCCCGGACAACGGCATCCAGCAGGGCTTCCAGCGTCCTGCGCAGGCCGGGCCCTGCCGGGATGCCCGCCGCCATCAGGTCGCGGCCGTTCACGGCCAGCTGGCTGACCCGGCAGCACACGCCGTCGGCGTCCAGCTGTGCGGCCAATTCTGCCTGCGCGGCAAAATCAGCCGCCTGTTCCGGCTCCATGGCAGCGCCCAGCGCCGCCAGCCGCTGCACGGTGTGCAGGTCGTACCGGCCCAGCAGTTTCCGGATGCGGATGGCCGTATCGGGGGCAGCGTCCTGTCCGGGAGCGGCGAAAGCTTCCCTCACCAGCACCGCCGTCTGCTCGATGCAGGCGTTGGAGCAGCGCAGGCGTTTCAGAACCTTGCGGGTGCCGTCCTCGCCAAGGCTCATCAGCAATGCGGCCCACCGCACGGGCAGGTCCTCTGTGCCCGCCGGGCAGGCATCCACCACCGGCTTTGCGGCCTGCAATGCCGGGGCGGAAAGCTCCGGAATAATAACTTTCAGTATTTTTTCATCAAGATATGCCGCCGGGGCGGGTGCTGCCAGCAATTTAGACAGCTCTTCTTCGATCCGCTCCACCGACACGCAGTCCAGATGGGCACACAGTGCCCGGGCCGCCTGCCCGGTGGGCGGGTCGATGGCAAAGCCGAACCGCGCCGCGAACCGGTACAGCCGCAGGATGCGCAGGGCATCCTCTTCAAAGCGGGTGGCGGGGTCGCCCACGGCCCGCAGGATGCCCTGCTGCAGGTCCTGCTGCCCTCCAAAGGGGTCGATGAGCCCCTCGGCATCGTTGTAGGCCATGGCATTGATGGTAAAGTCCCGCCGGGCCAGGTCCTGCCGCACATCCGGCACAAAGTGTACCTCGTCCGGGTGGCGGCCGTCGGTATAGGCCCCCTCGGTGCGGAAGGTAGTGGTCTCGTACAGCTGGCCGCCGTACTTGATGGTCACGGTGCCGTGCTGCAGCCCGGTGGGGATGCACTGCCCCTCCCCGAACAATGCCAGCACCTGCTCCGGCCGGGCGCTGGTACAAAGGTCCCAGTCCTGCGGGGTGCGCCCCAGCAGACTGTCCCGTACACAGCCGCCCACCGCGTAGGCCGCATATCCGGCCCCGTGCAGCCGGGCCAGCAGAGCCGCCGCACCGGCGTCCAATCGGATGTTTTGCATGGGTCACGCCTCCTCGTACTGCAGGGTGATCTGCATTCCGTCTGCGCCGCACACTGCCGCCGGGAAGATGCTCTGCGCCTGGGGCAGATCTGCTTCCGGGTCGGTGATCATGGGGGAATAGTGGGTCAGCCAGAGGCGATGCGCCCCGGCGCGGGCCGCCAACGCGGCGCTCTGCCCAAAGGTGCTGTGCCCCCACTGAGCTGCCTGGGCTTCCTGTTCCGGAAGCGCATAGGTGGCATCGCAAATCAGCAGGTCAGCGCCCTGTGCGGCCTGCTCCAGCGCGGCGCAGGGGGCCGTGTCGCCGGAGAATACCATGCTCAGCCCCCGGCGCGGCGCGCCCAGCACCTCCGCCGGGGCCACGGTGCGGCCTTTCACGAGAACGCTCTGCCCCTGCTGCAGAAGTTTCCATTGCTGCACCGGCACCCCCAGCGCCCGGGCCCGGGCCGGGTCGAACCGGCCTGCCCGGGGCAGCTCCAACCGATAACCCACGCTGGGCACCCGGTGCCGGGTGGCAAAGGGACGCAGCACAGCACCCGCCGGCCAGCCCTCCGACAGCGCATCCAGTGCCAGCGGCCCGTCTGCTTCCTGCAGGCGCACGGCATAGGGCAGCGGCCCGGTGAGGGCACGCACGGCGCTCCAGATGCCGGCAAGCCCTTTCGGCCCCACCAGCAGCAGCGGCCGGGTGCGGCCCTGGGCCCCCAGCGTCTGCAGCAGACCCGGCAGGCCGAAGATGTGGTCGCCGTGATAATGGGTCAGACAGACGGCGTCCGCACGCATCAGGTTGACCCCGGCACGGCGGGCCGCCGCCTGGGTGCCCTCGCCGCAGTCGAACAGCAGGCCGTGGCCGCCGCAGGCTGCAAAGGCCGTACTGAGGGCGCGGTCCGGCAGCGGCATGGTGGCCGCCGTGCCCAGTAAGGTGATCGTCAGCATAAAAACTCCTTTGGATGAATGGTTCTCCCTTTATCTTACCACAGCGGCCCCGGCTGCACAATCGTCTGCGGCCCTGCATAGGATGGGCAAATGCAAAAAAGGAGGCGCAGACCATGCGATACCGGCCCGGAGCACACCGTTCCTTCCGCCCACGGCACCGGCACTGGCTGCGCGGGCTGCTGCTGGCCATGCTGGTGCTGGCGGTGCTGTTTCTGTTGTACGGCTGCGCCGTGCAGCGGCTGATCTATTCTTCCCGCGGGACAATGATCTTTCTGCCGGAACGGCCGCTGCTCTGAACAGCAAAAGAGGGACGACTGCCGTCGTCCCTCTGGGGTGGGTCACATCAGTAATTGATCTTCTTCAGCTCAAAGTAGCTCTGGGGGTGTGCGCACACCGGGCACTTGAGCGGAGCCGACTTGCCGATGAAGGTGTAGCCGCAGTTCCGGCACTGCCACAGCTGCTGCTCTTCGCGGGCGAATACCTTCTGGTTCTTCAGGTTCTCGGCCAGGGCGCGGTAGCGCTCCTCGTGCTCCTTCTCGATCTGTGCCACCATGGTGAACAGGGCTGCGATCTGGTTGAAGCCCTCTTCCTTGGCCTCCTTGGCCATGCGGGGGTACATCTCGGTCCACTCGTCGTGCTCGCCGCCGGCGGCCATGTCCAGGCAGGTGAGCGTGTCGGGGATGGCACCGCCGCACAGCAGCTTGAACCAGATCTTGGCATGCTCCTTCTCGTTGCCGGCGGTCTCCTCAAAGATGGCAGCCAGCTGCTCATAGCCTTCCTTCTTGGCCATGCTGGCAAAGTAGGTGTACTTGTTGCGTGCCTGGCTCTCGCCTGCAAAGGCTTCCCACAGGTTTTTCTCGGTCTTGGTACCCTTGAGTTCCATACTCTCTTCTCCTTTTGTTCTTCGGTGTCTGTATCGGCAGCCCCACTGCGGGGCTTCAGGTCCTTGTCTCTGAACAGAGTATACCACAAACGGTGAAGAAAATCAAGAATCATTCCTATTTATTTTGAGAATTATTTTCAGTTATGCTGTTTCAGGGCGCACACGGCGATGCTCAGGGCGCTCCATGCCGCCTGATACATCAGCACATAGGTCACCGGCAGCTGCCAGATGCTGCGGGCGCTGGTGAGCAGCACCGCAATGGCCACCGAGAACAGCACCGACACCATCTGCACTGTGGTGGCCGTGGTCTCGGCGTTCTGGGCCTTGTCGGCTGCGCGCAGGCCGCCGGTCAGGCTGGCAAAGCCTTTCTGATGGTACATGCAGCAGGGCGCATCCTCGGCCGGGGCGGCCTCGAGGGCGGCGCACTGCTCCTGATCCAGCAGGGTGACCATGCCCTCCGGCAGGCGGTAGGCCTCGGTGATGTGCTTTGCGGTCAGGCTGGGGTCCAGACTGGTGACCAGCAGACGGATGTTCTCCTGCTGCAGGGCGGCAAGGCTGCGGGCGATGTTGCGGCCGCCCACATAGCGGATCACGAACATGGCATGCACGTTGCCGGACACCGCCAGATACAGGATCTGCAGCTCCCCGTTTTTGGAGTGCTGGTTCTCGTAGTCCTCGTCCGGCAGGGCCACGCCCTCCTGCTCCAGGAAACGGCGGGTGCCGATCTGGATGTGGTTGTTGTCGCACCAGGCGGCAAAGCCCAGCCCGCGGTGGATCTCCAGATCCTTGACCGGGAACAGGATGTCAGTGCGGTCCTCAATGATCTGACGGAACAGCCCCTGCAGAGTACCGCCGCTCTGGTTGAGCACGCTGGCCGCGTACAGGATGGCGCGGTCGATGCGGCCGCCCTTGAAGATGCGGATATCCTCCAGCACCACGCTGTCGGCGGCAAACAGGTCCTCGGCATCCACCTGAAGGGTGTCGATGCCGCCCAGTTCCTGAATGGCCGCCCAGCCGGGCACCACGGCCCCCACGGCACCGGCGGCACGCTGCAGGCGCAGCGCGGCCATGCCGGCGATGAGGGTGGAGGACAGGGGTGCGCCCATGCACAGCACCGCCGTCAAGGCGGCAGCGGCCAGCTTCACGTCACGGCCTACCACCAGACACAGCAGGGCGCTGAGCAGGGCCACGCCCAGCAGGATGTACCCGTTCTTCTGTGCACGGCGTTCCCCGGCGCGCTCGTCCAGGCTCTGTGCCACAAAGCCTTCGTCCGCCGTCCGGGGGCGGCTCAGCAGCACCCAGGGGTCCTTCTGTTCCAGATCCCGTGCCAGTGCCCGGATCAGGTCCTTGTCCCGGGTGCGATACGCACCCTGCAGGTCGGTGGCTTCGCCCAGCAGTTCATAGCCGCCGCGCACGGCAGACAGCATCACCCGGCTGCCCAGCAGCGCCAGGAACAGCCCCAGGGCTGCAACGCCGGTGAGGATGGACAGGCCCTCGGTGGTGCGGTAGGAGTTGGCCGTGAGCAGGGCCGTGACGGCCTGCAGCAGCGCCGCCACAGCGGCCAGTGCGGGCATCGTCTCTGCCGAGGGGCGGCCCCGCAGGCCGTTCAGGCCGTCGCGCAGGACCGGGAAGCTCACCACCAGGCTGGCGGCATACAGCAGCAGATTGGCGGCGTAGAAGGCCGCCGGGGCGGCATCCGGGTCCAGTGCGGCCAGCGGCGGCAGCAGCCGGTCGGCCACCAGGCCCACATGCAGCAGCACCACGGCCAGGATCCCGGCCAGTACACAGCGCAGGGTAAGCTCTGCACTCATGCGGCGCAGCTTCTCGCCCACGCTCTCGGGGGCTTCGTCCTCCGCCGGCAGGGCGTCCTCCGCCTCGGTTTTCAGCTCCGTCTCTCCGGCACGTTCCGCTTCGGCAGTGTCTGCGGCGGGCGCAGCCACCGGCGTTTCGGTCGGTTCCGTCTCCGGAGCGTCCAGCGGTTCCAGCGGCAGGCTCATGGTATCTTCGTCCGGTTTGGTTTCCGGCTCTGCCTCGGGGGCTTTCACCGGCGCAGCGGGAGATGTTTTCTCCGGGGCTGCCGGTTCTTCCGGGACTTCCGGCTTTTTCTCGTCATCGGCGTCGCCGAACATCCGGAACACCGATTTCTTTTCCGGCAGCGGCTTGTCGGCTGCAAACACCATGGTGGGCCGGGGCGGCTCCGGAGCCTTTTCCGGGGTCTCCGGCTCTTCCGGGTCATCCAGCGGCACATCCACGCTGCAGATGGGCTCCAGCGTTTCCTCCACCGGCTTCGGTTTTGCAGCCATGCCGTTCAGCATGTCCTTGAGCTGCTGCATCTCCTGCTGCTCCTGCTGTTCCTGCGGCAGCAGCACGTCCGGGGCGTTCTTGGGGTTCTGTGCAGCCTTCTTCCGGGGCTTTTCCGGCTGCGGAGCCGGGGCGGCAGGAGCCTTGGGCGGCTCCGGCTTGTTTTCCGGGGCAGGCTGCGGGGCCGGTCTGTCCGGCACGGCAGGTTTTTCCGGGGCAGCAGGCCCTTCGGCTTTGGGCTGGGGGAAATCCGTGCCCGGGTCTGCGGTGCGCAGGGTCAGGTCCAGATCCAGCGGTTCCTCCCCGTCGGGCTTTGCCAGGGCATCTGCGCCCAGCAGCACCTCACCGGTGGGCAGTTCCAGGTCCGCCCCGGCCTGCGGAGCCTGCTTCGGTTTTGCATGGCCGAACAGCCGTCCGAACAGCCCCTTGTGCTCTTCCGCCGCTTCTTCCTCCCGGCGCACCATCTCGGCCGGGATATCTGCCACGGTGGTGGTGAAGAAATCGCGGAATTTCTCATCGCTTGCGGCAGCACTCTTGTATTGATTTTTTTCCTTAGGCATCCTTGTTCCTCCCGTTCTTCAGATTGGGGTTACGGATCACGCCTGTCACGCATTCTGTGCTGCGCGCTGCGACTGGATCTCGTACAGGATAATGCCAGCCGCCACCGAGACGTTGTAGCTGTCCACACCGGTGCCCTGTGCGGCCATGTCCAGCCGCACCACACCGTCGCACAACTTCTTGACCAGCTGCGACACGCCGCTGCCCTCGCTGCCCAGCACCAGCGCGATGGGGCCGGTGAGGTTGTTCTTGCGCAGGGGCACGCCGTCCATGTCGGCACAGTACACGAACACGCCCTGCTCCTTGAGGCGGCGGATCGTCTCGCCGATGTTGGCCACGCGGGCCACCGGCAGCCGCTCAGCGGCACCTGCGCTGGACTTGATGACCGTGGGGGTGACCGATGCGCCGCCCCGCTTGGGGATCACGATGCCGTGGGCACCGCACAGCAGAGCGCTGCGCATCACGGCACCCAGGTTGTGGGGGTCCTCAATGCCATCGCTCAGCACCAGGAACGGCGGCTCGCCCTTGGCTTTGGCCGCCGCCAGCAGGTCCTCCACGGTGGCATACGCGATCTCGCTGGCAAAGGCGGCCACACCCTGATGGCTCTCGGTGCCGGTCATCAGGCGCAGCTTGTTGGGGTTCACCCGCTTGACGGCTGCCCCAGCCTCCTTGGCCAGTGCGGTATAGTAGGCCGCCACGGCGGGGGCCATGCTCTCCGAAATGAGCACCGTATCCACGCCGGAACCGCTCTTCAGCAGCTCGGTCACCGGATTCTTGCCGTAGACCAGGCTCTCATTCCGGGTCTGCTCTTCCGGTGCACGGCGCGGGCGGCGGGGCTGATTTTTCTCTTCCATTCTATGTTCTCCTTCCGTTTCTATCGGAACGATGCAGCGCATGTTCCCCAGGGCGCGCCGCACCGCTTGCGCAGGCAGCCAGCCCGACGATTTTATCAGATGATAATCCAAGGTAAAGTATAGCATAAGCCGACCGGGTTTGCCAGCAAATTGCCGCTTTTTTGTCGGCCCGACCGGATTTTTTCACAGCTTGCCTGCGCCCCGGCCCGGTTTTGCAGAATTGTCCTTTGCTGCTGCGCCTTCTGCCCCTGCCGGGACCTGCCGTTTTGCCGGTCCGAAAAGTTTTCCACAAAAGAGGGCTATACATTCCGTAGAAGGACCCGATTTTTTCCACATGTTGAAAACCCGGTGGAGAAAGTTCAAAAGTCCTGCTGCAAAGCCTGTTTTTCCTGTGGAATTTAACATTCTCCACTGAGTTTTCCACAATCTGGTTCGACATTCCCCCGCAGGGTGCGTACAATTTGTAATTTTCAAGTCGGAAATATGACAATTTTTTGATGCGGAACCACGCACCTTTTGCAATTTTCTCCAATATCAAATTGACGAATGTGGATTTGTGTTGAAAATTCCACGTTTTCTCCCATCCCGGGGACATTCTGCAAAAGTGGTGCAGGACCTTCAAAATTGTTGCAGATTCCCGCATTTCGGACCTTTTCCGCCCGCAAATGCCGCATTCCGCCCGGCGTTTGAAGAGAAAAACCGCCTGTTTGGATTGATTTTAAGAAGGGTTTGGGGTATACTAGTTTTGCAGGTTTGTTAAGCCGTGCACAATACGGCGCGGCATGACCGAAAACCCCGATCATATTTGGAGGTAATGAATAATGTTGGTAAATGCAACCGAGATGCTGCTCAAAGCACGCGATGGCCACTACGGTGTGCCTCAGTTCAACATCAATAACCTGGAGTGGACCAAGGCAGTCCTGACCGCCTGCGAGGAAATGAAGAGCCCCGTCATTCTGGGCGTTTCCGAGGGCGCCGGCAAGTACATGACCGGCTTCAAGACCGTCGCTGCCATGGTCAGCGCTATGGTCGATTCCATGGGCATCACCGTTCCCGTTGCCCTGCACCTGGACCACGGCACCTATGAGGGCTGCAAGGCCTGCATCGAGGCCGGCTTCTCTTCCATCATGTTCGACGGCAGCCACTACTCCATCGAGGAGAACGTGGAAAAGACCAAGGAGCTGGTCGCTCTGGCACATGCAAAGGGCCTGAGCATCGAGGCCGAGGTCGGTTCCATCGGCGGCGTCGAGGACGGCGTCGTGGGTGCCGGCGAGATCGCTGACCCCGAAGAGTGCGCAAAGATCACCGCTCTGGGCGTTGACTTCCTGGCTGCCGGCATCGGCAACATCCACGGCGTCTACCCCGCAAACTGGAAGGGCCTGGACTTCGAGGCTCTGGACCGCATCCACAAGGCCACCAACAACATTCCTCTGGTCCTGCATGGCGGCACCGGCATCCCCGACGAGATGATCGCAAAGGCCATCAGTCTGGGCGTCTCCAAGATCAACATCAACACCGAGTGCCAGCTGGTCTTTGCTGAGGCTACCCGTAAGTACATCGAGGCCGGCAAGGATCTGCAGGGCAAGGGCTTTGACCCCCGCAAGCTGCTGGCTCCCGGTGCAAAGGCCATCGAGGACAAGTGCAAGGAGAAGATCGAGCTGTTCGGCTGCGCCGGCAAGGGCTAAGCAGAAGCTCGTATCCTGACCGGTACACCACCCAATAAAGTATGCGCCCCCGCTGCACCGTTATGCACAGTGCAGCGGGGGCGCTTTTTACTTTATATGCGAGCACTCAGACGCGGGTCTTTTCCATATCGCCAAAAATGTATTGCATACAGTCCTGCACCCAGAAGCAGGCAAAAAATCGAATAGCTAAGGATCGGAAGCCGCAGCAGTACGATCTTACCCGCGATCTGGGTAAAGAACCAACCCGTTCCATACAGGGTCACGATATAAAGCACCAGCCATGTAGCATATTTCAGCCAATGCTCTTTCGGCGGAAAGCCCACCTGCTCCATCATCCGGCGGAACAGTGCACAAAAAGCCGTCACTGCAACAACAAGCTGCATCAGATAGCCTACAGAAAGTTCAAAAACCCAATCACCAATTACCGGGTAAAGCAGCAGCCCTTCCACTCCCCACCCAAAAAAGAAATACAGCGGTGCAACAAACCAGAAGTAATCCGCAGCTCTCAGTGTTTTCAAGCTGGGCTTGACCTCTTCCACAAAGGTCTTTGCGTCCGAAATCGAATCGAACAGTTCCTGATTTTCCTTGTTGGCTTGGATTGCAATATCAAGCAAATCGCTGCGCACAAGTTCGATACCACAGAAGTCCCAGCTGACCCGACGAAGATAGCGGATCACTTCCTTAAGCTGCTCCTGACTTTTTTCTGTCAGCAGTCTGGTACGCATCCGGTTCGCTTTTCGCAGTGCAAAATACTTATTCATCTGGCTCCTCCTTAAAAATTTTTTCCACCAGCTGGCATAGCTGGCTCCAATCTTGTCGGAATTCAAGAAGCGCCTGCCGCCCTTCTTCCGTTACAACGTAGTATTTCCGGCTCGGTCCCTTGGGGGAGGGTCTGCGTTCCACCGTGACCTTTCCCTGCTGTTCCAGCCGCAGTAGCAGCGGATAGAGTGTACTTTCACTCAAGTCAGAAAACCCGACCTGTTTTAGATGCATCACGATCTCATAGCCATAGGTCGGCTCTCTGCTAATGAATTTCAGAACACAGAATTCCAAAACGCCCTTGAGCAATTGTGTGTTGTTTTCCACTGGATACCTCCTTTTATCTATTATGTAATACATAGTAGCTTATCTATATTGTATTGCGTAGTAGTATTTTTGTCAAGTCCTGTCCTGTTATCATTTCGACCAAAATCCGCTCCATATTTTTGTGCAACAAAAAAGCCCTGAGACTTTCATCTCAGAGCTTTCTGTTCAAGTCGGCGACTACCTATTTTCACAAGCCGTTTCCAGCTAACTATCTTCGGCACAAGTGAGCTTAACTTCTGTGTTCGGAATGGGAACAGGTGGGACCTCACCGTCATC
>ENA-OQNO01000223-OQNO01000223.1-human-gut-metagenome-genome-assembly--contig:-NODE-223-length-64399-cov-4.666371_pt1 | contig 64399 bp, 54 predicted proteins | sample MGYA00242629_ERZ504880 | MGnify/ENA primary metagenome ERZ504880 (study PRJEB26092, sample SAMD00036377) | human gut metagenome | host: Homo sapiens | study: EMG produced TPA metagenomics assembly of... | reverse complement strand
CCCGTCTTCACGTAGATGCGGCGCAGGTGGGTGTCCACCGTGCTCTTCGAGATGAAGAACTCGGCGGCGATGCGCTCGCCCGTGCGCCCCTTGAGCGCGAGCGGCAGGATCTCGGCCTCGCGCTTCGACAGGCCGTACTCCGACGCGATGAGCCGGCAGGCGTCCTCGAAGCGGTCGGCATCGCGCACGATGACCGACAGCGCGCGGAAGTCGCGTTCGGTGAACAGGAATAGGTAGGCCGTGAGCGCGGCCAAGCCGGCGAACGCGGCGATGGCGTAGGGCACCTGCCCCGCCGGCTCGAACAGCTCGATGCCGTTGCCCGCGGCGATGCCCGCCATCTCGCCCGCGTAGAGCGCCGCGAACCCGCGCGCGAACGACACGGCGGCGTCCTGCCCCGTGATCTTCGCCATGACGAGGAACAGCGACACGAGCACGAAGGTGAGGCCGAGGTAGCCCGCCAGCACGATGGCCTCGCCCGGCACGCCGAACGAGCCCAGCACGGGCACGAAGAGGAACCCGGCCATCATGACGAGCACGGCCAGGCGGTACACGCCGTCGAGCGGTCCGTCGCCGGCCACGTCGGCGCGCTTGCCGCGGCCGAGCCCGCCGCCGGCCAGCATCTGCAGCGAGGCCGCGCAGAACAGCACGAGCAGCAGCAGGCTGGCGAACACGGTGGGCGTCGATGCCTGGCCCGGATCGGAGCCGAACGTCTCCATGAAGCCGGCGGCCAGGCCGAACAGCACGGTGCCGGCGATGATCTTCTTCGAGAGCCGCGCCGTCTCGTCGCGCTGCTCCTTCGTGGCCAAGAGGTCGCCGAGCGACAGCGCTCCGGCGTCGGGGGCGGGTGCGGGAGCGGCGCCGTCTGCGGCGGACGGGCGCGCGGGCAGCAGGCCGCGCAGGGCGAACGCGCTGCCGAGGGGCAGCAGCTTCAACGCGAACACCGCCTGCGGCAACGGGACCATGGCGACGAGCAGGCACACCGCTGCCGCCACGGCCGCGGCGATGAAGGCCTCGGGCACGGAGCGGTCGACGGGGCGCCGGCCGAGCGCGCGTCCCCAGGCGGCCAGCATGAGGCCCGCCGGCATGCCCACGAGCGCGCCTTCCAGCACGATGCCGAACGAGCCCTCGCCCGCGAGCGACGGCATGAGCGATCCCAGCACGAGCAGGCCGGCGTAGCACCACACGAGCGGGCGGGACAGCAGCGCGTCGCGCGCCCGGGGCGACGCCGCGCGCAGCAGCGCGAACGCCAGCAGCATGCACACGAGCGTGCCGAACAGGTCGGCGCGCTCGAACGCGAACGGGCCCTCGCCGATGGCGCGGTTCGCGCCGAGGTAGAACAGCGAGAACACGAACCCCTGGTTGCAGGCGAAGCCGCCCACCACGCGCATGGTCGAGCGATCGCCGGTTTTGTCCGCGTCAGAGCCGAAACGCACGCGCTCCCCTTTCACGTTTCATGGTTGGATGCTTCCATGATAGCAGGAGGAGGAGCCGCGCCCGGTAAGACCGTGCCGACCTTCCTCAAAATGCGCAACAGCCCGCGGCAGAGCTGCCGCGGGCTGTTGCGGGCGCGAGGAGGGAGGGGTTCGCGCCGCTAAAGGGAAGGGTGAGTATCGTTATGCGACCGGTTCGGCCTTCTTGGCCACCTTGACGGTCTTCTTGGCCGGCGCGGCGGGAGCGGGCTCCTCGGCGTCCTCGTCCTCGACGGAGAGGTCGGCGTTCTCGACTTCGACGACCTTCTCGTCGTTGCCGAGGCCCTCGCGCAGGCCCTTCATGGTCTTGCCGATGGACGCGCCGAGCTTCGGAAGGTTCTTGGGGCCGAAGATGAGCAGTGCGACGGCGAGGATGATAAGCAGTTCGGGCATTCCCATTCCGAGGATCTTCATGTACGTGCGCCTCCTAATAGCGTCTTGGTGGCGCGCGCCTCGTCGGGAGTCGCCGCCGGTTTCAACAGGGCCCAGTCTGCCCGAAAACCGGCGGCACGCCTATCGTGCAGACGCATGATTTTGTCATGTTCCCGTTGAAATAGCGTGTCATGCAAACGGGGTACGGAATGCGTCTCCCCAGTTCACAGCTCTTCGGCCAAAACACGGCCCGCACGCCAGCCCATCACGCTCGCCATCATGAGGCCGCGCGTCCACCCGCTCGAATCGCCGAGGCACTGCAGGTTGGCCACGTTCGTGTCGAAGCGCGCGTCCATCTTCACGCGGTTGCTGTAGAACTTGAGCTCGGGCGAGTACAGCAGCGTCTCCTGCGCGGCGAAGCCCGGCACCACCTCGTCGACGGCGAGCATGAAGTTGAGGATGTTCGTCATGGCGCGGTACGGCATGGCGGCCGTGATGTCGCCCGCCACCGCGTCGCCCAACGTGGGAACCACGTTCGAGCGCGCGAGCTCCTTCTCCCACGTGCGCTTGCCGTCGAGGATGTCGCCGAAGCGCTGCACGAGGATGCGCCCGTCGCCCAGCATGTTGGTGAGCTCGCCCACCTTCTGCGCGTAGGCGATGGGCTGGTCGAAGGGTTCCGAGAAGTTCTGCGAGCACAGGATGGCGAGGTTCGTGTTCGGCGACTTGCGCTCCTTGTAGGAGTGGCCGTTGACCACGGCGAGACCCGCGTCGTAGTTCTCCTGGCTCACGAACCCGCCGGGATTCTGGCAGAACGTGCGCACCTTGTTCTTGAAGGGCTGCGGGTAGCCGATGAGCTTGCTCTCGTACAGCACGTCGTTCACCGTCTCCATCACCTCGTTGCGCACTTCCACGCGCACGCCGATGTCCACGGGACCGGGCGCGTGCGCGATGCGGTGCTCGCGGCACATGCGCTCGAGCCAGTCGGCACCGCGCCGCCCCGTGGCCACCACGGTGCGCTTCGCGAGGATCTCCTGCGCGCCGAGCGGACCGATCACCGCCACGCCGCGGCAGGCCTCGCCCTCGATGAGCACCTGCGTGCAGGTTGTGCGGAAGCGCAGGTCCACGCCCGCGTCGCGCAGGTGGCGCTCGATGCGCGCGTACAGGTCGCGCGCCCGCTCGGTGCCGAGGTGGCGCAGCGGGCAGTCCACCAGCTTGAGGCCGGCCTTGATGGCGCGCCGGCGGATCTCGTCCACCTCGGGCTTGCGCTCGGCGCCCTCCACGCGCTCGTCCGCGCCGAAGCCCAGATACACCCCGTCCACCTCGTCGATGGAGGCCTGCGCCTCGTCGCGCCCGATGAGGTCGGGCAAGTCGCCGCCCACCTCCGCCGACAGCGACAGCTTGCCGTCCGAGAACGCGCCCGCGCCCGAGAAGCCCGTCGTGATGCGACAGGGCTCGCACGAGGCGCACGGCGCGCCCGTCGCCTTCGGGCACACGCGGTCCTCCACGGCGAGCCCCTTGTCCACCATGGTGATGCGCCCGGCGAACCCGCGCTCGAGCAGCGCGAGCGCGCAGAAGATGCCGGCCGGCCCGGCGCCCACGATGACGACGTCGGTTTCGATGCTGTCCATGTCCCGCTCCTTATCGTCGAGCCGCCGCATCCCGCGGCGGCATGAATAGCCCGTGCCATTGTACCGCTCGTTCGACACGCATGGCGAACGAATGTTTCACGTGAAACATCCCGGTGGGGGCGGGGGCCTCGCGTGCCCGTGCGGCGCCCTGCACCGAAATCCCGCCGAGAATGGCAAGTTTTTTCGCGATTGCCGGGTTTTGCGGACGAATCCCGCCCGAGGAAAAATCGCGACCTGGTGTTTTGCACGATCGCGCGTGCAAAACGCGTCCGAAACCCCGCAATCGCGAAAAAACTTGCCACAAAGACACGCATCAGGTGCACGCCCCGCACGACGAGCGCCCCGCCCCCGCGCCCCGCCCCCGCGAGCGCCTCCCTCGCGCGTCCGCCCCGCGCTCCATCTGTGGAGGATTCGAGGAACGCGTGTGGCGGTTCGCCGGGGAAGATCGCGGAGGGCTTACGAGCGCCGTTGCCGTTTTGTTACCATTCCTCCTCGCGGCCGTACTCACCCCTCAAACGAACCCCACGCGGCCGAGGAAAGGATGCTCCCATGGCATCGCGCTCGTTGCGCTCCACCGGCTCCGCCCTTCCCGCGCTCGCGCTCTGCGCCGCGCTTTCCGCAGGCCTCGCCTGCCTCGTTCCCCCCGAGCCCGCTTTCGCCCTCGACGAAGCGTCCCCGCTCGCCGTCGCGCCTGCCACCCTCGCGCCCGCATCGCTCGTGCCCGCGGTGCTCGCAGCCGGCGAAGAGGAACCCGCCGCCAGCCTCGAGCAGGTGCGCGCCCTCGCCGCCGAGCGCGCGGCGCAGCAAGCCGCCCAGCAGGCGGCCGAGCGCCAGGACAAGCGCCTCGCCTACGACCCGGCCCTCATCGCCGCCATCGGCAACCAGTCGGCAGGCGGCCACACCATCTGCTGCCCGGCCTACGCGTGCGCCTACGGCGACGCCGTCCTCACCGGCCAGGCGAACGACCACGGCGCCTACGGTTGCGGCTGCTGCACGTGGCCCGGCTGGGGCGGCGGCAATTCGTCGTTCCGCTCGCTCGGAAGCGACGAGGCCCTGCTGCGCGAAGCCTACGACGAGATCGCCGCCGGCCGCCCCACGGTCATCCACGTGGCCGGCCCCTACGGCGAGCATTGGATCTGCCTCATGGGCTACCAGAACGTCGAAGACCCCGACGCGCTCACCCTCGACAACTTCATCGCCCTCGATCCGTCGAACGGCCAGGAAGTGGTCGCGTCCTACCGCTACGTGCCCTACGGCGACGCCTGCGAGCACGTGACCGACCAACGCTAGCGGCGCTGCCGACCGCGGCTTCCCGCCCTCAGAACAAACGCGGCGGCGCGGGCGGCAGCTTGCGCGCAACCCGTTCGGTCACCACGTCGTCGAGCCCCAGCTTGTCGCACAGCAAAGGCGACGCAGGGTCGTAGCGTCGCAGCCGCCAGGGCTCGGCGGCCCCGTGCGAATCCGACGCGGTGCCGGGGTTCGCGTAGCAGTACACGCACCCGTTCGCGCACGTGTCGTACGTGCCGATGTCCACGCTCGGCGCGCACCGGCAGACGCCGCGCTGCGAAGCGCCCGCCGCCCGCCCCGCCTGCACGCCCGCGATGCGCTCCACGAGCGCGGCGTCGATGCAGCCCGCATGCGCGAGGCACGCGTCGTCGAGCGCCCCGTCGCCGCAGCCGCCCACCGCGATGCCGTGCGCGGCCCCCAGCTCGGCCAACCGCGTCGCGAGCGCGACCTTCTCCGCGTCCGGCACGGACGTCAGCCCGAGCGTCGCCATGCGTCCGGCGATCTTCGGATACACGTCGAGGAAGCTGATGCGGCAGGCCGACGTGCTGCCTTCGAGACGGGCCGCGAACGTCTCGAACCAGTGCAGATGATGCTCGAGGGTGTAGGGGCCTCCCAGGAGAATGGGGCTGTAGCGCCACACGACGCGCTCGGGGCCGAGGGCCGCGGCGAGCTGCCGAAAGGTTTCGAGGAGCTGCGCCTTGCGCGGCAGCCCCGCTTCCACGTCGGCGCCGTAGGCGTTGAGCGTGAACTGCACGAAGTACGGCGCGGGCGCTGCGCGGTCGAGCTCGTCTTTGCGCGCGAGCAGCACGCGCGGGTCCTTCGTCCAGAACGCGATGCAGTCCACCGCGTCGGGCGCGAGGCTCACGCGGCTCACCTGGGTGCGGTTCATCGGGTTGCGCACGAGCGCGAAGCCCTCTTCGAAGCGCCTGATCATCCAATCGAAATGGAACCGCGGGATGTCGGTCCTTCTCGAGGCGCTGACGATCACAGCTCTTCGATGACCTTCGCCGACACGACGTTGCTCGGCGAGATGAGGATGGTGCCCACCTTGCCGATTTCGGGCGCGTCCACGTAGAAGGTGCCGTCGATGGTCTCCCCCATCACGAACAGGTCCTCGTCCTGAGTGGAGATGACGATGTCGATGCCCGAAGCCCCCTCGACGTACGCCTTGTCGGCGGTCACCGCCACGATGAAGTCCACCTTGTGCAGCTCGAAGTACTCCACCTGCTTCTTGAGCGCGTACGGCGTCATGGGGCCCGTCACGCTGAACACGCCGAAGCGGTGGTCGCCCTTCTTCAGGATGGTGCCCTCGCGGTACTGCTCGATGTTCACCGTGTCGAGCGAGAACACGGTGGCCTTCTTGTCCTCGTAGCTTTTCTGGGCGTCGTCCACGGTCACAGGCGCTTTGGCATCCTTCGACGACGTTCCGTTCGAGAGCTTCCCCTTGCCCGCCGAGCTCGTCGCGGGCTTCTTCGACCCCGCGGGCGCTTCCTCGTCGGGATCGACCGGGGGCGTCGTGGAAGCGGACGGCTCTGCACCGTCCGGCACCGTCTCGGGCGCGCCCTTCGCGGCGGCATCCGCGTCCTTCGCGTCCTTCGCGGCATCCGCGGCTTTGTCGGCCTCCTCTTCGAGCGCGGCGGTGCCCGCGTACACGATGGCGGTGTAGCCGTCCATGCTGCCGAACGTGTCGTCGATGTTCGATGCGGCCACGTTCCAGGAGTGCCCGGCAACGAGGTACCAGCCCAGGCCGCAAAGGCTGAGCACGATAAGGGCGGCGAACACCGCCAATGCTATTTTTTCGCGTGATTGAACCGACATAATGCCTATAGTATACCGCTCCCCGCCCCGCCGCCCGCTTTGGAGCGCGAGCGACAAAATATCGACAGGAAGCGGTGGACGAACGGCAGGGCGCCGAGGCTATACGAGCCGCTCGTAGGCGATGCGCTCGGGCGTGCCCTCTTCGGCGTGCGCGATGTAGATGATGCCGCACTGCGTGTAGCCTGCCTTCGCCAGCAAGCTGCGCATGGGCGCGTTGCCGGGATGCGTGTCGATGCGCACGCTCGCGCTGCCGTTGGCGCGGGCCAGATCCTCGGCGCGCGCGAGCAGCGCCGTGGCGGCCCCCTTGCCCAAGGCGCGCGAGTCCACGGCCACGCGGTGCACCACGCCGTAGCAGGGGTCGTTCGAGGTGCACGCCGTGAGCCACGCGCCCTCTTCGATGCGGTCGTAGTCGCGCTCGCCCGCGAAGCCGATCATGGCGGTGGCGATGACGCAGCCCTCGTCCTCGACGACGTACGAGTCGCCGCGCGCCACGTCGGCCTCGATGACGGCGCGGTGCGGATAACCGCCCTGCCACTGATCGATGCCGAGCGCGGCGAGCGAGGCGCGCCCGTCGGCGAGGATGGCCATGATGCGGTCGATATCGCGTTCGCACGTTCTGCGGAATTGCACAGGCGTATCTCTTTCTTCTCAAAATCCAGTCTTCAACCGTGCCCCCGCGTTGCGGAAGGCCCGGCGTGTTCGATGTGCTTGAAGTGCGCTCGGAAGCGCGACGGTCGGGCTACCAGGCGCGCTCGAAGACGGCACGGCGTTTGACCCGCCCGAGGCGGGAATGGATCTCGACGTTGCCGCAGAACTCGTAGCCGTACGACAGCAGCAGCTCGCGCATGGGGACGTTGTCCTCGTAGATGTCGCAGCACACGCTGATCTTGCCGTCGTCTTTGGCTATGCGCTCGGCGGTGCCCAGGATGTAGCCGCCCACGCCGCGCCGACGCGCGTCGGCGGCAACCGTCACCCAGTGCAGCGCCGCATAGGCGGGGTTGTCGGGCGACGACGATTCCGTGACCCAGCGCGCACCCGTCATGTGCGCGTAGGCGGGGTCGCCTTGCGGGTTGAGCGCGAACATGCCGATGATGCGCTCGGCATCGGAGGATGCGGCCTCGTCGCCGGCTTCGCTCTCGGGCGTCGACACCACGACGTAGGTCTTGCCCTCATCGATGGAGCGCATGAGGCGGCGCGCGGAGGGGTACTTCTTGAGGCCTTCCTTGATGCCGAGGGTCGCCATGGCCCGATGGCCGTCCTCGAGCAGCGCCTTCGCGCGCTCGAAGTCGTCGCGCGTGGCCCGGCGGGCCTTGTAGTAGCCCAGCTCGGTGGCGCGTCCCTGGAAGGGCGGCAGGTCGTACGCCGCGCCCTCGTAGGCCGCCGCGCCGCCGGAACCCTCCTCACGCTCGGTAACGAGGAACACCATGCCGATGATCATGGCGCATCCCACGATGTCCACGAGGCCCACCGGCGTGCCCAGCCACACGGCCGAGATCACGGTGGCCGACACGGGCTCGACGCAGCCCACGAGGCCGGCGCGCACGGGGCCGGCGTCGGTGATACCCTGCAGGTAGAACAGGTAGGCGGCGAACGTGCCCACGAGCACCATGGCGCCGAGCACGCCGAGCAGCGCCGGCGACACGTCCACGGGGATGGTCCACGGCTGCACGGCCGCGGTGGCCACCACGCCGCCGATGAGCATGGCGAGGCCCGTCACGATGAAGCTGCCCCACTTCTCCAGCACCTTGCCGGGAAGGAGCGTGTAGAACGCGAGCGCGAACGCCGAGACGATGCCCCAGAACAGCCCTTCGGCCGGAATGGCGAGCGAGCCGAAGTTGCCCTTCGTCGCGATGAGGAAGGTGCCGCCGATGGCCAGCACGAGACCGATGCCCTCCTTGAGGCGCGGCAGGCGCTTCATGCGCAGGCACACGTAGCCCATGATGACGATGAGGCCGAGGCGCTCGAGCACCGTGCCGGTGCCCGCGTTCGTGAAGGAGATGGCCGACAGGTAGCTGACCTGCGTCAGCAGCACGCCCAGCAGCGAGAAGGCTGCGATGCGGCCGAGCGAGCGCTTGTCGCGCAGCGCCGCCACCAGGTTGCGCGGCTCGCGCACGACGCACACGACGAGGAAGATGACGGCTGCCAGCAGCAGGCGCACGCAGGTGATCCAGGCGACGGGAACGCCGAAGCCGCTCGTCATGAGCTGCGCGCACGTACCGGAAAAGCCCCAGCATATGCCGCCGAGCGCCGCGAAGACGATGCCGCGAACCACATGGCCGCCCGATGCGGCGGAACCGCCGTCCCGCTTGGGGGTAGATGCGATCGTCTGACCCACGCTTCCTCCTCCCCTCGATCCTGTTCGGCACGCGCGATGCCGGACCCGCCCGGGCCCCGACGCCCACGATGCATCAGCGCATTGTCGCACGTCTGAACACCGCGGTAAAGATGTTTTGCAAGAGTTTTGCCCATGTTTTGGGCGACCGATCAAAACACCACGTCAAAGAGAGAATACCGCCGCCGTTAGCGCAGCATCCGCTCGTAGCCGACGCGGCGTTTCTCGCGGCCGAACACGTCCTTCATCGTGATGGTGCCGCACCGCTCGTAGCCGTGCTTTTCGAGCAGCTTCTGCATGGGCCCGTTCTCGGGGTACACGTCGGCGCGCACGCTCGCCCGTCCCCCGGCGCGCGCGATCTGGTCGGCCTTGTCGAGGATGAACATGCCCACGCCGCGACGCCGCGCCGGGTAGTCCACGGCCACCCAGTGCAGCTCGGCGTAGGGCTGCGGGCGGGCGTCCGTGTCGGTGAGCCACGCGCCGTCGATGGGGCGCTCGTAGTTCTTGTCGGGCGAGAACGACACGGCGAACAGCGCGATCATGGCGCCGTGGGCATCCTCGATGACGTGCGTGGTGCCGTTCTTGATGGAGTGCATGAGGCGGCGCGCCGAGGGGTACTTCTTGCTGCGGCCCTCGTCGATGCCGAGCTCCGCGAACGTCCGATGCCCCACGTCGAGCAGCGCCGCGGCCCGCTCGAAGTCGTCGCGCGTGGCGGGGCGGCTCGTGTAGTAGCCCAGCACCGAGGCGCGGCCGGCGAACAGCGGCGGATCGTCGTAGGCGGCGGCGCCCGCCAGCGCGGGCTCGCCCGCGGCGGGCTTCGGCTCGCGCTCGGTGACGAGGAAGATCATGACCACGATGAGGCCGCAGCCCATGAGGTCCCACCCGGTCACGGGCGTGTGCAGCCAGAAGAGCGCGAGGACCATGGCCGACACGGGCTCGACGCAGCACAGCAGGCTGGCCTTCACGGGACCCGCGTCGTTGACGCCCTGCAGGTACAGCATGTAGGCGCCCAGCGTGCCCACGAGCACGATGGCCACGAGCGCGGCCAGGCCGCCCGCGGGCAGGTCGACCGGCATGGTCCAGGGCTGGATGACGAGCGAGGCCGTGGAGCCGCCGAACAGCATGGCGAGGCCCGTCACCAGCATGGAGCCCCACTTCTTCAGCACGTGCACGGGCATGAGCGTGTAGAAGGTGAGCGCCACGGCCGAGACGAGGCCCCACGCGAGGCCCTCCACCGGGATGGCCAGCTGGTCGATCTCGCCCTGCGTGGCGATGATGAGCATGCCGCCGAGCGCGAGCACGAGGCCCACCGCCTCGCGCAGCTTGGGAAAGCGCTTCGCGCGCACGCACACGTACAGCATGATGAACACGAGGCCCACCTGCTCGATGGTGGTGCCCACGCCCGCGCTTGTGTAGCCGATGGCGTTGAGGTAGCTGAGCTGGGTGAGCAGCACGCCGAAGATGGCGAACGCCGCGATCTGCACGAGCGAGCGCCAGTCGCGGAATACCGCCACGAGGTCGCGCCAGTTCTTGACGGCCGTCAGCACGAGGAAGAACACTGCGGCGATCACCATGCGCACGCAGGTGATCCACGTGGCGGGCGCGCCGTAATCGTTCATGAGCAGCTGGGCGCAGGTACCCGAAAATCCCCAGCAAATGCCGCCCGCAAGAGCGCACACGACCCCGCGCGCGACGTGGCGGTTCCCCGCCACCGCAGCTGTTTCCGCCACGTTATCCTCCGAAAGATGTTCCCGATCCAACCGGCCCGCCCCCGCGGGCCAACGCGTTCGTTCTCCCGCGCGGGTGACATACTACCCGTTTCGTCAAGGAAAACCCCCGGAATTTCCCCACCGCACAATTTCCCCCGGAGGAGGAAGAGATGAGGGCTATGCGGGGGGATCGCCCGCCCTCGCCCTCTACTCCATGCGACGCCATTCAACCGGCGGGGCCCCCTCATCGCGCGGCCGCCGCAAAGCCCCATCCCCCAGGTTGAACGCCGCGCACTCTTCTCGCCTCCAGCGTGAGGGACGTCTCTCTACAACCTGCCGTCCTCCAGCATGCGCTTCACGAACTGGCCCGTGTAGCTGCCTTCCACTTCGGCGACTTCCTCGGGGGTGCCTTGCGCCACCACGGTGCCGCCTCGCTCGCCGCCCTCGGGGCCGAGGTCGATGATGTGGTCGGCGCACTTGATGAGGTCGAGGTTGTGTTCGATGACGAGCACCGTGTTGCCGGCGTCCACGAGGCGGTCGAGCACCTCGAGCAGCTGTCGCACGTCCTCGAAGTGCAGGCCCGTCGTGGGCTCGTCGAGGATGTAGAACGTCTTGCCGGTTTGACGGCGCTGCAGCTCGCTCGACAGCTTGACGCGCTGCGCCTCGCCGCCCGACAGCGTCGTGGCGGGCTGCCCGAGGCGGATGTAGCCCAGGCCCACGTCGAACAGCGTCTGCAGCTTGCGCTTGATGCCCGGGATGTTCTCGAAGAACGCGAGCGCGTCCTCCACGGTCATGTCGAGCACCTCGGCGATGTTCTTGCCGCGGTACGTCACCTGCAGCGTCTCGCGGTTGTAGCGCGCGCCGCCGCACACCTCGCACGGCACGTAGATGTCGGGCAGGAAGTGCATCTCGATCTTGATCTGGCCGTCACCCTTGCAGGCCTCGCAGCGGCCGCCGTTGACGTTGAACGAGAAGCGGCCCGGCGAGTAACCGCGGGCCTTCGACTCCTGCGTCGAGGCGAACAGCGCGCGGATGTCGTCCCACAGGCCGATGTAGGTGGCCGGGTTCGAGCGCGGCGTGCGGCCGATGGGGCTCTGGTCGATGTTGATCACCTTGTCGATCTTGTCGAGCCCGGTGATCTTGCGGTACGCGCCCGTGCGGCGGTGCGCGTGGTTCACGCGGTTCGCGAGCGCCGGCGCCAGCGTGTCGGTGACGAGCGAGCTCTTGCCCGAGCCGGACACGCCCGTCACCACGGTGAGCGTGCCGAAGGGCACCTCGAGCGTGACGTTGTGCAGGTTGTTCTCGGTGGCGCCGGTGAGCTTGAGCGAGCCGCGACGGGGCTTGCGGCGCTTCTCGGGCACCTCGATGCGGCGGCGGCCCGACAGGTAGTCGGCCGTGAGCGAGCCTTCCGTCCGCATGATCTCCTCGGGCGTGCCGATGGCCACGATGTCGCCGCCGTGCTCGCCCGCGCCGGGACCCATGTCCACCACGAAGTCGGCGCTGCGGATGGTGTCCTCGTCGTGCTCCACCACGATGACGGTGTTGCCGAGATCGCGCAGGCGCTCGAGCGTGGCGATGAGGCGCTCGTTATCGCGCTGATGCAGGCCGATGGACGGCTCGTCGAGGATGTACAGCACGCCCATGAGGCCCGCGCCGATCTGCGTGGCCAGGCGGATGCGCTGCGCCTCGCCGCCCGACAGCGTGGCCGTCGCGCGTTCGAGCGTGAGGTAATCCAAGCCCACATCGACCAAGAACTTGAGGCGCGCCTTGATCTCCTTCACGATGGGACCCGCGATGTGTTCCTCCGAACCGTGGAACGACAGGCCGTCGAAGAACGCGAGCGAATCGGCCGCGCTCATCTCGGTGACGTCGTGGATAGAGCGATCGTTCACCGTCACGGCGAGGATCTCGGGCTTGAGGCGCTTGCCTCCGCAGGTCTGGCAGGGCACGATGGCGAAGTAGCTGGCCAGCTTCTCGCGCTGCGCGTCCGACTGCGCCTCCTGGTAGCGGCGCTGCACCGCGGCCAGCACGCCCTCCCACTCGATGTACCAGTACGTCTCGCGGCCGTCCACGGTGACGTAGTCGACGCGCACCTTGGTGGTGCCCAGGCCGCGCAGGATGCCCTCCTGCGCCTTCTTGGGCATGTCCTCCCATGGGGTGTCGGCGTCGGTGCCGAGATGCGCGGCCACGGCGCGCAGCACCTGCGGGTAGTAGTTGCCGGTTTTGAACGGCGCGATGGCGCCCTCGTTGAGCGACAGCGACGGGTCGGGCACCACGAGCGAGGCGTCCACCTCTTCGCGGCTGCCGATGCCGAGGCAGTCGGGACACGCGCCGTAGGGCGCGTTGAACGAGAAGTCGCGCGGCTGCAGCTCGTCCATGGAGTGGCCGTGCTCGGGGCACGCGAGCGCGAGCGAGAAGATGTGCTCGCCGGCGCCGAGGCCGCCCGTCGCGCCGGACGAGCGCCCGCCGCCCTCGCCGAGCGGCTTGCCGTCGTCGCCCAGCACCTGCACGAGCACGCGCCCGTCGGCCAGCTTCGTGGCCAGTTCCACCGCCTCGGCGATGCGGCTCGTCGCGCTCTCCTTGAGCTGCACGCGGTCCACCACCACGTCGATGAAGTGCTTGATCTTTTTGTTGAGCGTGCGCGGCTCGCCGTCCAGCTTCACGATCTCGCCGTCGATGCGCACGCGCGAGAAGCCCTCCTTCTGCAGGTCGGCGAACAGCTTCGTGAACTCGCCCTTGCGGCCCGTCACCACGGGCGCCATGACGATGGCCTTCGCGTCGGGGGCCAGCGCGAGGATCTCGTCGGTCACCTGGTCGGTGGTCTGCTTCTTGATGACGCGGCCGCACTCGGGACAGTGCGGCACGCCCACGCGCGCGAACAGCAGGCGCAGGTAGTCGTAGATCTCGGTGGTGGTGCCCACCGTGGAGCGCGGGTTCTTCGACGTGGTTTTCTGGTCGATGGACACCGCGGGCGACAGGCCGTCGATGCTGTCGAGGTCGGGCTTCGACATCTGGCCCAAGAACATGCGCGCGTAGCTCGAAAGGCTCTCGACGTAACGACGCTGGCCCTCGGCGTACATCGTATCGAACGCAAGCGAGGACTTGCCGCTGCCCGACAGGCCCGTGATCACCACGAGCTCGTCGCGCGGGATGGTGAGGTCGATGTCCTTGAGGTTATGCTCGCGGGCACCTTTGATGACGATGGCGTTCTGTCCCATGTGGCGTGTGCTTCTTCCTCGTGTTCGCAGCGCGCCGTCCGTTTCCGGAGCGAAGGCGCCCTGCGCTTCTGGATGCTTCTTTGTGCAAATGCTTATTGTACCGCAGCAAGTGGCAATTACCCACAAAACAAGAACAAGAGTTCCCTTTCCAAAGATTTTGCACATTATGTTCGCATTTGCCGCCGGAGGCATCGACGAGGCAACCGGCGCGTGCCGAACCCGCAACCGATCCCCCGACCGCTTTGTGCGCGATGCATCGCGAAACTGGCCGATGCCGCATTGTTTTCGAGGGGGATACTCTATACTTGGAGCGCGCGGCTTGCTGAAAGGATCGCCCGTGGACTTTATGGATGCGCTCTCGGTGAATCTGGTTCCTTTTGCAGGGCTTTTCTTTCTGCTGTTCATCGTGCGCTCGAACCCGCTGTTCGATAAAAAGCAGACGAAGCTGTTCACCATCGCCATCGGCGCCACCCTCTTCATGCTGTTGGACATATCGCTCGATTTCGTGTTCGCCCAACGGGGATCGGACGGCTACGCCTGGGCGTTCAGGCGCGTCACCTCGTTCTTCAACTTCGCGGCGGCCCCCGTCGTGCCGTTCTTGCTGTTCAGCATCTTCAAGAAGGGGAAGCTGGCGAAGCTGCAGTACCTGCCGCTCCTGGCGAACGTCCTCATCTGCTTTCTCAGCCTGTTCTTCAACGTGGTGTTCACCATCACGGAGGCGAACACGTACGCGCGCGGGCCGCTGTTCTTCGTGCCCATCGGGATTTCGGTGTTCTACATCGTCATGCTCATAGCGCGTCTCGGCACCGTGCACACGCGGCAGAAGAAAACCGAGCGGCTATTCCTGCTCTGCGTCATCGTGCTGCTCGCCATCGGCATGTGGATGGAGATCGGGCTCTCCTACCGCTTCATCAGCTGGGATTGCTCCGCCGTCGCCATCATCGCCTACTACCTGCTGCTCAACGTGCACTATTCCACGCTCGACACGCTGACGAGCATCTACAGCCGCTCCGTGTACGCCAAGGAGATCGAGGCCATGGAGCGCTCCGCCCATCCGCGCATCATCGCGCTGGCCGACATCAACGACTTCAAGTCCATCAACGACCGCTTCGGCCACGACGTGGGCGACGAGCACCTCGTGTCGTTCGCGGAGATACTCACCGTCTCGTTCGCCGGCGTGGCCACCCCCTACCGTATCGGAGGCGACGAGTTCGCCCTCATCGCCAAGGACGACGACGTGGCCGCGTTCGAGTCCGCGCTGGCCGACGCGCGCGGGGAGGCGAAGCGTCGCGGCATCGATTTCGCCTGCGGCTTCGAGGTGTACCGTCCCGGCGGAGCCAAGGCCGACGAGACGATCCGCGACATCGACCAGGCGATGTACCGCAACAAGCGCGCTATGAAGGAATCGCTTTAGCGCGAAGCCGAAACCGGCGCGCCCTCTGCGCGCTCCCCCGCGCCGACCGTGCGCACCCGTTCCGCCATCTCGTCGAACGGCAGGGCGCGGGCGTACAGGTACCCCTGGAAGAAGGAGCATCCCAGGCGCTCGAGCAGGTCGCGCTGCTCGGCGGTTTCCACGTATTCCGCCAGCACGGTGAAGCCGAGCTGGCCCGACAGATGCGTGATGGACGAGACGATGTCGGCGTAGCGCTCGTTGGCAAGCACGCCCTTCGCGATGGTGCCGTCCAGCTTCACCACGGTGAACACGCTCGTCTCGAGGTACTGGAACGACGTGCGGCCCATGGAGAAGTCGTCGATGGCCAGCGGGATGCCGGCGTCCACGAGGCGCTCGAGCAGCGCCGAGGCGCCCTCGTCCCAGCGCAGCGCCTCGCGCTCGGTGGCCTCCACCACCACGCGCCCGGCATCGAGGCCGCGCGAGCGCACGCCGTCGATGATGAACTGCACGCCCTCCTCGTCTTGCAGCAGGCGCGCCGTGGCGTTGATGCTCACGCTGAACGCGGGATGCACGGCGCCGGCGTGCGCGAGCGCCTCCATGCGCACGGCGTCGTCGAGGGCGCATTCGAACACGGCGCGTTCGAGCGCATCGAGCGCGCCCGTCTCCTGCGCCAGCTGGATGACGAGCGGCGGGTACACGGTGCCGTACAGCGGATGCTCGAAGCGCAGCAGCGCCTCGGCCCCCACGGCCCGCCCCGCCGCGTCGAACTGCGGCTGGTAGTGCATGGCGAGCGCGCGCTGCTCCACCGCGAGGCGCACGTCCTCGGCAAGCGACGCCGCCATGGCGCCGAGCGCGCCCGGCAGCGCGGTGAGCTCGACGTTCTGTCCGGCACGCTCGGCTTCCACGCACACGGTCATGAGGGCGCGGTACTCGTCGTTCTCGCGTTCGGTGGCCACGCGTTCGTACCACCGAAGAAACGGCAGGTAGATGAGCGCGCCCAGCACGATGCACGCCAGCTGCAGTACCGCCCCCGCCACGGAGCCGGTGGCCAGGTAGCCGCCCACCACGGGCGGCGTCGTCCACGACACGTCCATGATGACGGGCGGCACGAGGCCCACGGCCATGGCGGCGTAGGCGATGACCATGTTCACGAGCGGCACCACGATGAACGGCACGAACAGCACGGGGTTCCATACCACGGGCAGGCCGAACATCATGATCTCGCTCACGTTGAACACCATGGGCAGCGCGGCGAACGCCGACAAGCGGCGCACGTTGCGCCGACGGCCGAACAGCAGGATGGCCACCAGCAACGACAGAAGCGCCCCTGCGCCGCCGATGGAGGCGAACACGTCGAGGAACGTCTTCGTCACGATCTGCACGGGCTCGCCGCCCGCCGCGAGCGCCGCCGCGTTCGCGGCTGTGCCGGGCACGAAGACGCTCTGGGCCACCGCGTCCAGCATGTTGCCGCCGTGGATGCCGAAGAACCACATGACGTTATTCATGAGCAGGTACAATAGCCCGCTGCCGAGGGTGGCCGACGCGAGCGGGAACAGCGCGCTCACGCTCGCGAAGAACAGCGCCTCGACGCTCTCCACGCCGAACAGCGACGTCACCGCCACGTTCACGCACGCGAACAACGCCACGACGAGGCCGATGGGGATGAGCGACGTGACGGCCTGGTTGAACACGCCGTCGATGTTGTCGCCGTAGCGGCGCTTGGACGGCAGCGCCCGCACGAGCCGGCAGTAGACCATGGACGACAGCAGCCCGCACATGATGGCGATGAACAGCGAGCGCGTGCTGAGCACCACCTTGTCGAAGCCCGCGGAGCCGAATCCCACGCACATGAGGTAGGCCGCGAGCGCGGCGAACGGCGCGCCCTGCGTGAAGAAGTCGCCGAACCGGCCGGCGTAGGCATGCGCGTAGCGCAACGAGATGGCCACGGCCACGTACAGCGAGAAGATGCCGAGCGTGGCGGCGTACGACACGTCGAACAGGTTCTTGAACCACGGGGTTGCGGCGAGGAACTCCTGGTAACCGGGCAGCGGCAGGTTGAGGAAGATGAGGCTGAACGAGCCGATGAGCAGCACGGGGATAGTGAGGATGAGCCCCTGGCGAATCGCCTTGAACGCCATGACCTCTTCAACGCGCGCGAACCACGCGAGCAGTGCGTTCACCTCGACCCCTTCCATCGGCATGTCAAGCCATTTTACGGTACCGGGGCATGCGAGAACAAGCAACGATTTTGCAAAAGGGACGAGGGCGTCCCCCGTCCCGAGCCCGCATCCTGCATCCCGCATCCTGCCGATTCGCGGGCAAATCACGCGTGCGCGCAGCGGGCTCTTCTGGTATCCTCGCGCTGAGACCACGGAGGAAGATCGCATATGCCAACACAGGACAGCCCGAAAACCGCCCAGCGCCGCACCCGAGAGAAGCGCACCATCTCGCAAATGGTTGCGCTGTACTGCGCCGACAACCACGAAGCGGGCGCGCGCACCGAAACCGCCCACTGCGGCGAGGCCGTGTGCCCCGACTGCGCCGCCATCGACGCCTACGCCGTGCTGCGCACCGAGCGCTGCCGCAAGATGGACGCGAAAACGTCGTGCGAGCAGTGCGGCAACCACTGCTACAAGCCCGAAGAACGCAACCGCATCCGCGCCGTCATGCGCTACGCCGGCCCCCGGATGCTGAAGAAACACCCCATAGCCGCCGTGCGGCACCTGCTGGGAAAATAGGGAGAGGCGCTCCCTTCCGCACGCGCTTGGACTCTGTTCTTTGCGCGTGCGTTAAACCGTGCGACCCGCCCGTCTCCCCGCACGCGCAAGGGGGGTGCCCGATGGGGTGGTGCCCGATGGGAGGGCTGCCCGTTGGGAGGGTGCCCCTACTCCCCTTTCGCGTACTGCTCGTAGTGCTCCGGGACAGCCTTTTCGCAGCAGTTCATCACGGTGCCGATGAGGTTCGCTCCCGCTTTGCGCAGTTGGTCGCAGGCGTTCGCCACCTGGGTGCGCTCGACGAAGTCCTCGCGCACCACGAGCAGCGTCGCGTCGGCGGCCGAGCCGATGATGGCCGCGTCGACGAACGTGCCCACGGGCGGCGTGTCGATGACCACGTAGTCGTAGCGCTCGCCCAGAAACGCGACGAGGTTGCGGAAGCGCGCCGAGTCGACGATGTCGGCGGGGCTCGCCACGCCCGGCTCGGCGTCGAGGAAGTGCAGGTTGGGCTGCGCCGTGCGCACCACCGCCTGCCCGAGGTCCACGTCGCCCAGCACCACGGCGCACACGCCGGCCGATGCGTGCAGGCCCAAGCGCCCCGCGAGGGAGCGGCGGCGCATGTCGCACTCCATGAGCAGCGTCCGTTTGCCCGAGCGCGCCATCGCCTCGGCCAGCTCGAGCGCGATGGTCGTCTTGCCTTCGTTCGGAACCGAGCTCGTGACGACGATCGTCCCGAGCGGGTCGTCCACGCTCATGAACCCGAGGTTCGCATACAGCGTGCTCACGGCATTGCGCTGCGCCGAACGGGACGATTTCCCCAGTTGGGGCTTGAGCTTCTTCATGAACATCTCCACCGTCGATTCTCCGGAGCGCCGAGACGGCGATACGCCTCTTACGGACCGGCAAACTTCCTTCCACATCCTCAACACGGCTTCATATATGTAGCCGTGTTGAGGATTATACCGAATAATCTGAACGAATGGATGCAGATACGAAAAGAGCGCTCTTGGGCAGCGCGATACGCGAGCGACGGGAAGCCCAAAGCCTGTCGCAACAGAAGCTCGCCCTCATGGTGGGCAGCAGCAAGTCCCACATCTGGCGCATCGAGAGCGGGCGCGTGAGCGTCGGCCTCGACGATCTCGGTCGCATCGCCGACGCGCTCGACGTGCGCGTGCGCGACCTCTTCTCCTTCTAAACGCAGGGCAGCACGCAGAACGCGAGAGAACGCAGGGCGACGCGAGGGAATACGCGAAACGGCCCCGCCGACGTTGCCGTCGACGGAGCCGAACCATGCGCGCCGGATGCGCGCTCCGAGGCGGGACCCTCCCCTACCCCAGCAGCTTCTTGCCCAGGTAGGCGCGGATGATGCCCCTGCTGGCGAAGTAGGTGACCAGCAGGTACGCGCCGTACACCACGGCCACGAGCACGCCCGTCATGAGCGCGGGCTCGAGCACCGACACGCCCAGCTGCGAGAGCACCGCATTGCTGATGACGCCGACGGCGCACACGGTGTGGCACACGGCCAGCGCGAGCGGCACGAGGAAGTACACAAGCACCTGCGTGCGCAGCGACCGGAAGATCATGCGGCGGTCGCAGCCGATCTCGGCGAGCACCCGGTAGCGCGGCAGCGAGTCGCTCGTCTCGGACAGCTGCTGGATGGCCAGGATGGCCGCCGTGGCGATGAGGAACACGAAGCCGATGTAGAGCGCCAAGTACGAGATCATGAGGTTCATGCCGCTCGACTGGACAAGCACCTCCTCGGCCGTGAACGCCTGGGTCACGGGCCACGGCTTCGGCGAGAACTCCCATCCGGACGCGGCGACCTCGGGGGTGGCGGGCGAGACCTCGGCCAGCATCTCGCTGAGCAGCTTGTCGCCTTCGGTGCGGCCCATCTTGTACATGAGGTTGAGGGAGCTCGTGTCGGGCTCCGCGCCCCCGGCGCGCAGATCGTCGATCACCGCGTCGGGCACGATGAACATCGCGCCGCCCAGGGCGAAGGCCGCATCCTCCGTCGGCTGGCTGCGCAGCTCGCCTGCGGCGGTGAGCGTGCGTCCCGCCGCCTTGACGGTCTCGCCCGACCGTGCGAGCGATTCCGCCAGAGGCTGCATGGCGTCGAGCGTGTTGTTCACGGCGTACTCGTTCTCGCCCAGCTCGACCGTGGGACGGCCCGACAGCTCGGCGAGCGCGTTGAACTGCGAGACGCCGATGAGCGAGATGCCCTGCGCGTGCACCGCGGCGCTCTGCTTGTCGTTGCCCAGATCCTGCCCGTAGCGGTCCATGAGCTCGCCGTACGTGGTCTCGTCGGTCACGTAGTTGTCGATCTGCGCGGAACGCTCCACCAGCTCGTCCCACAAAGGCGACGACGCGGCCAGCTTCGCGGCGATGTCCCAATCGTAGGCCTCGGCATCGGCGCGCACGGCAGCCGCCTTCTCGTCGGCAACCTGCTGATAGGCGCGATCGTCGTCGTCCATGTTCGCGAGCTTCTCCGGATCGGTCGTGCCGCCGGCGTTCAGGTACACGTTCGCCGAAAGCGTGGCGTCGTAGAGCGTGCCGTTCTCGATGTTGCCGGTGAAGGCGCGCGCCAGGCCCATGCCCGTGGAGAACACCGTAAGCGAGAAGAACAGCATGATGCACACCACCGACAGCGACACGAACGCGGTGTTCACCTTGCTGGCGATCTGGCGCATCGTGAACATGGCGAGGCCCTTGAAGTAGATGCCCCGCGTGCGCTCGATCACCGCGAGCGCGAAGCCCGCGAGCGACCAGAAGAACAGGAACGTGCCCACCACCATGAGCACCGTGGCCCGCCAGAACCCCTCGTCGAACTCGAGCAGGCCGTTGTCGACGAGCGTGACGTACGCCCACGCGATGACGCCCACGGACGCGATGAACGCGACGAGGCTGATCCAGGGGTTGCGCACGCGGAAGCGCGCGTTCTTGGACCGGGCCGACAGCAGGTCGATGAGCTTGTAGCGGCGGATGGACAATGTGTTGAACACGGCCGTCACGGCGAAGATGATGACGAAGCATGCGAGCGTGAGCAGGAACGCGTCGAACGAGAAGATGAAGCGGTACTGCGTCATCTGCACGTTGAACAGCGCCGCCGTCACGAACGACAGCCCCTGCGACAGCGCGAAGCCCAGCAGGAGGCCCACCACGAGCGACACGAGGCCCACGGCCACCGTCTCCAACAGCACGATGACGGACACGCTGCTCGGCCTCATGCCCAACATGAGGTAGGTACCGAACTCCTGCTTGCGCCGCCTGATGAGGAACCCGTTCGCGTACAGCACGAGGAAGCCCAGCACGCAGGCGATGAGCACGCTGAACATGCCCAGGAACTGCCCCGTCATGGCGAACACGCTGCCCGTGGCGGAGTCTTCGAGGTCGAACAGGATGGATTGGCTGTTCACCGAGTTGAACGCGTAGAACACCGCCACGCCGAACACGAGCGTGACGAAGTACACGCCGTAGTCCTTCACCGAGCGGCGGATGTTGCGGAAGGCAAGTTTAGCTAGCATCGCGCACGTCACCGCCCAGGAACGTCACCACTTCCATGATGCGATTGAAGAAGTCGTTGCGGCTCGTCACCCCGCGGCGAATCTCGTTGAACACCGAGCCGTCCTTGATGAACAGGATGCGGCTGGCGAACGAGGCGGCGAACGAGTCGTGCGTGACCATCATGATGGTGGCGTGCAGCTCGGTGTTCATCATGGACAGCGTTTCCAGCATCACGCTCGTGCTGCGCGAGTCGAGCGCGCCCGTGGGCTCGTCGGCCAGCACGAGCTTCGGGTCGGCCACCATGGCGCGCGCCGCGGCGATGCGCTGCTTCTGACCGCCCGACATCTGGTAGGGGTACTTGTTCAGCACTTCTTCCACGCCGAGCGTGCGGGCGATGGCCTGCACCCGCGGCTTGATGGAGGACGAGGGGTCGCCCTTCACCGTGAGCGCGAGCGCGATGTTCTCGAAACCCGTGAGCGTGTCGAGCAGGTTGGAATCCTGGAAGATGAACCCGAGGTCCTCGCGGCGGAACTTCGCCAGCGCGCGGGAGCGCAGGGTGGTGATGTCGCGGCCGTCGACGAGGATGTGGCCGCTCGTCACCGTGTCGATGGTGGCCACGCAGTTCAAAAGCGTCGTCTTGCCGGAACCCGACGGTCCCATGATGCCCACGAACTCGCCGGGGGCCACGTCGAAGCTGATGTCGTTGATGGCGTGCGTGACGGAGTCGCGGTTGCCGTATACCTTCTCGATCTGGCGTACCGACAGGATGGGGCGGCCGCCCAGAGAGGACGCTCCGGCGCCCGGACGCGCCGTCGTCGTGTTGGGGGTCGCGTAGACTTCGGTCATGGTCGTATCCTTCCTCACGTTTTGGTCTGCAACCATGCTACGGCGCGCGGCGATGCGGCGCCATCGAAGTGGGTGACGCGAACCTTACGAAAATGCAAGGCGCGCCGTCAGGATGCGCGAGCGCGCCTCAGAGGGAGGACGTTTCGTAGTCGAGGCGACGGCGGTCGTGCGGGAAGGTGAGCAGCACACGCGTGCCCGTACCCTCTTCCGAGGCCAACGCCACGGCCAGCCCCATTTTCGCGCACAGCTCGGCCACGAGGTACAGGCCCATGCCCGTCGACGATCCCGTGCGGCGGCCGTTCTCGCCCGTGAAGGCCCGCTCGAACACGCGCGGCACGTCGCCCGCCGGCACGCCGCAGCCGTCGTCGGCCACCTCGAGCACGGTGCAGGCGTCGCTCGTGCCCTCGTCCTCCAGGCTCACCGAGAAGCGCACGGTATGCGCTCCGTACTTCGCGGAGTTCGCCACGATCTGCCCCAGCATGAAGGAGAGCCACTTCGCGTCGGCGAACACGCGCGTGTCCTCCGGCACGTCCACCACGGGCGTCACGCCGCGCTCGATGAGGTAGCGCGCCTGCTTCTTCACCGCCTCGCGCACCGCGTCGACGAGCTTCGTCTCGCGGATGGCGTAGTCCTGCGCGAGCGACGTGGACCGCGCGTAGTACAGCGCCTGTTCCACGTATCCCTCGATGCGGTCGAGCTCGCCTTTGATGCGCGAAGCCTGCGGGCCGTGCAGGTCGGAGGTCATGAGCGTGGCGGCGGCGATGGGCGTTTTGATCTCGTGGATCCACAGCTCGATGTAGTCGCGGTAGGCCTCGGCCTGCTGCCGGTGCGACGCCACGTCGTCGGCGGCGCTCTTCCCCACCGCCTCGAGCGCCTCGTAGGCCAAACGCCCGTCGAGGAATCCGGGGCGCTCGAACAGCGCGGCCGCGTAGTACGCGCGCTCCAGATCGCCCACCACCTGCTCGAGTTCCCGGTAGAAGGCGCGGCGGCGCAGGTACTCGATGAGCAGCGCCAGGGCGGCGCACCCCAGCACGAAGCACGCCAACAGCACGGAGGCGTCCAACCCCGTGCCGAGCACGGCCGCCATGCCGCCCACGGCAAGCGCGCACGCCACGGCGATGAGGATGACGACGAGACGGTCTCTCAGGTAGGCGGACGGGGTCACCTCACACCACGTATCCCTGGCCGCGGCGCGTGATGAGGAAGTCGTCGGGCACGCCGATGCTGCTCAGGCTCTTGCGCAGCCGGTTGATGTTCACCGTGAGGGTGTTGTCGTCGATGAACGCGTCGGACTGCCACAGCTCCACCATGAGCTCCTGGCGCGAGATGATGGCGTCGTGGTTCGCCATGAGCATGTGGAGGATCTTGAGCTCGTTGCGCGTGAGGTCCACCGACTTGCCGTCGTGCTCCACCCGGCCGCGCGCCACGTCGAGCACGACGCCGCGATGCGCGATGCGCGCGGGCGGCTCCTGGCGTTGCGAGCGGCGCATCACCGATTGAATGCGCGCCAGCAGCACGGCGGGGTTGTAGGGCTTCGTGACGTAGTCGTCGGCGCCCAGGTTCATGCTCATGACCTCGTCGAACTCGCTGTCGGAGGAGGTGAGCATGACCACGGGCACCTCGCTTGAGCGCCTGAGGTCGCGGCAGATGGTGTGGCCGCCCGTACCGGGCAGCTTGAGGTCGAGGATGACGCAGTCGGGCGCCGCCCCCATGATGTCGTCCACGATATGGTCGAACGCGGTGCTGGTCAGCGCGGTGTGCCCCTGCAGCTCCAACAGGCGCATCAGCTCGTCGCGCAGCGACGCGTCGTCTTCCACGACGAAGATACGTGCCACGGGTCCTCCTCACAACCGCCCGCTTCGGACGGTTCCCTCAGGGTATGCTGCAACCATAGTACGGCAGCGCAGCAAAACCGGAAACGAGGCGTAACCGTTTCGTTGCCGCGCTGCGGCTAACTCTTATGATGTTTCGAGTAGGTGCTCGGCATGGCGGGGCAGCCGGCTTTCGTGCTCTTGAAGTAGCGCAGGACGAAGCTCACGCCGGCCACGATGAGCGCCAGCCCGAGCCCCGTGTAGAAGAAGGCGATGAACCATTCGGGCACGAGCCCCGAGGCGCGCAGCGCGATGCCGCCGCCCATCATGATGGCCATCATGATATAGCCCTTCTTGTCGAAGAACTTGAACACGTGGGTCTTGTCCTCTTCGTAGCCCCTGATGCGGTTGGCGTGCTTGCCCACCATCTTGGTGAACACGAAGATGTGGAACAGCACGAAGATGAGCAGCGTGCCGCCGATGAGCACCCAGAACAGCCAGCCCGTCTCGTCCAGAAAGGCCGTGAGGCCGATGTTCACGATGTTCGCCCCGGCGATGAACCACACGATGCCGGCGACGAGCAGAAGCTTGTCGGTCGAAACCTTCAGCAGCTGCATGAGATGCTCCTTTGACGCGCCTGATTCTCAAAGGCCCGCGACGCGACGGCGCGCGAGCATCAGAACATTATAGGCTCGCAGCTCGCCGAGACAAGAGGCGGGCCGATGTCTCCATGGGAAGCATCGGCCCGCGTCTGCGCTACAGGACGTCCTGCGGGACGCGCGCGTCGTCGGCGTTCGTGCCGGCGCCGGCCACGTCGAGGATCTCGATGGTGGTGGGCTTGAAGGTGGAGCCGGTGCCCGTGCCGCGCATGACGATGACGTCGTCGGCGGAAAGGGTGCGGCCTTCGATCGCAGCGCCCGACTCGTCGACGATGGAGACGTCGCCCGAATCGAACATGATCTCGTCCTGGCCCGCGTTGAACGCCTGCGAGCCGCTGCCGTCGCTCGTCGAGCCCAGCTCGCCGATGACGACGGTCACCTCGGTGCCGTTCAGCGCCATGACCTGGCCGTACTGTACCGACTCGTTCTCGTTGTCGCTGTTTCCGATGGAACCTTCGGCGTCGTTGCGCTGCTGTTCGTCGTAGTTGAGCTCCTGCTGCGCTTCGGGGCTGTCCGCGGTCTCGGCGGAGCAGCTGGTCAAGAACGGAACGAACGCGAGCACGACGGCCATCGCGCCGGCGAACATCCTCATCTTCTTCTTGCTCATGAAGCCTCCCTTCGTCGTCGTGCGCACCGCGCACGTATCGGGCGTTTGTAGGTTAACGCTCACGATTGTGGAGGATGGGGCGCGGCTTCGGAGCGGGATGCGCGAAGCGTCAGGCAGCGGTCACGGTGTCGCAACCCGCTTGGAACGGGTCGGGAGCGCGTTCGTCACCCGCGCGGATGGGTGCGCGCATGCACCTGCTTGAGGCGCCCCGGCGAGAGGTGCGTGTAGATCTGCGTGGTGGACAGGCTGGCATGGCCGAGCATCTCCTGCACGCTGCGCAGATCGGCCCCGCCGTCGAGCAGGTCGGTGGCGAAGGTGTGGCGCATGTCGTGGGGCGAAAGCGTCTCGTCGAGCCCCGCCTGACGCAGCGCCTCCTTGAACATCTTGCGGATGGCGTCGGTACCCATGCGGTTGCCGCGCGTGGACACGAAGAAGTAGTCGCAGGTGCGGTCGCGCAGGATGAGCGGGCGCGCCGTGGTGGCGTAGGCGCGCATGGACGACACCGCCATGTCGTGCAGCGGCACGATGCGCTCCTTCGACCCCTTGCCGAACACCTTCACCTGGCCGCTCGCGAAGTCGACGTTCGACGCGAGCAGGCCCGACGCCTCGGACACGCGGGCGCCGCAGGCGTAGAGGAACTCGAGCAGCGCCTGGTTGCGCATGTCGATGGACGACTGGTCGCGCTCGCGCCCCGCGATGTCGCGCTTGCTGTACACGGTGAGCAGCTTCACCATGTCGGAGGCCCTGATGACGTGCGGCAGGCTCTTCGGCTGCTTCGGGCCCTGCAGGATGCTCGCAGGGTCCTCGTCGGTGAGGCCGGCGACGTTGAGCCAGCGGAAGAAGCTGCGCAGAGCCGACAGGCGGCGGTTCACCGTGGTGCGCGAGTACTGCGCACGGTCGAGCTCGCCCAGGTAGCGGCGCAGTTGGCGGTGCGTGGCCGACAGGATGTCGATGTGCTCGCGATACGCCCAGCGCGCGAAGTCCATGAGGTCGATGCGGTACGCGCGCAGCGTGTGGATCGAGGCGTTGCGCTCGACGCGCATGGCGTTGCAGAAGGCGTCGATCATCTCGACGATGCGCGGATCGCAGTCGAGGGGATCGGGGTTGGCGCGTGCGGAGAGTCCGCCGACGGTCATGAGGCCGCTTCCGTTCCGGCGGCGCCGCCGAGGGCGAGGCCGCGCTGCGCGAGTTCGTCGCGATAGGCGGCAAGCGCCTGCGCGCCGCGCTCGGCATAGGCGGCGTAGCGTTCGCGCTTGTTGCGTATGTGCTGGTCGAACGGCGGCAGGATGCCGAAGTTCACGTGCATGGGCTGGTAGTCGGCCGTGGCGGGGTCCGTGGCGTAGGCCATCAGCGCGCCGAAGGCCGTCTCGCGCGGCAGCGCGGGCGGCTCGACGCCGGCGAGCAGCGCCGCGGCGGCGAGGGCCGCATGCAGCCCCGAGCGGATAGCCTCGCAGTACCCCTCGGTGCCGGCGATCTGGCCGGCCAGGAACACCGGCACGCCCAGGCGGTCGGCGGCGGGCGCGTGGAGGCGCAGGTTGGCGTCGAGCAGGCGCGGAGCGTCCACGAACGTGTTGCGGTGCATGACGCCATAGCGCGCGAACTCGGCCTGTTCGAGGCCCGGGATCATGCGGAACACGCGGCGCTGCTCCGGAAACGTGAGGTTCGTCTGGAAGCCGACGAGGTTGTAGCTCGAGCCGTGCGCGTCCTCGGCGCGCAGCTGCAGCGCGGCCCACGGGCGGCGGCCCGTGCGCGGGTCGGTGAGGCCCACCGGCTTGAGCGTGCCGAAGCGCGGCGCGTCGTGACCCTTGCGGGCGATCTCCTCGATGGGCTGGCAGGCCTGGAACAGGTCGCGCGTCTCGAAATCGCGCCTGATGACGCGCTCGGCGTTCACGAGCTCCTCGATGAAGGCGTCGTACTCCTCGCGCGAGAACGGCGCGTTCAGGTAGTCGCCCACGTCGTTGCCGGCGTCCTCGTAGCGGCTCTGGCGGAACAGGCGCTGCTCGTCGAGCGAATCGGCCATGACGATGGGGGCCGCGGCGTCGTAGAACGCCATATGCCCTTCGCCGGTGAGACGGGCGAGCGCATCGGCGAGCGCATCGGAGGTGAGCGGGCCGGTGGCCACGACGAGCGCGTCGGCGCCCTCGGCCGCACGGGCCAGGTCGACGGCCTCCTCGCGCACGAGCTCGATGAGCGGGTGCTGTTCGACAAGCGCGCTCACCGCGTCGGCGAAGGCCGCGCGATCCACCGCAAGCGCGCCGCCCGCCGGGACGGCATGGAGCTTGGCCTGGGCGTACAGCTGCGAGCCGAGCTCGGCCAGCTCGCGTTTGAGCATGCCGGCGGCGCTGTCGGGCTTCTCGCTTTTGAGGGAGTTCGAGCACACGAGCTCGGCGCAGGCGCCGGACACATGGACGGGCGTCTGCACGTCGGGGCGCATCTCGACGAGACGCACGCGGATGCCGCGCGCGGCGAGCTGCAGCGCGGCTTCGCTCCCCGCAAGGCCGGCACCCAGTATGGTTATGGATTTCTTGGATTGAGACATGCCTGCTAGGATAGCAAACCGGAAGCTGTCCGGAGCCCAGAAACCCCCGAAACCTCAACGCATCCGCTTATTGCACCGGCACGCCGAGGTCGTATAGATCCTCCGGGCCGATATCTTGTCCTTCGGGCCACCCCACCGCCATGCCGCCGTCGATGACGCGAACGCACTGAAAGTACTCCGCATCGCCAAGTCGGCTGAAGAATTCCCCTTTGAACCAGGGCGAAGCGTCGAAGCGTTTCCGCTCTCCCGTTTCGTATTCCAGCAGCAGATGGCGCGAGTCTTCGGCGGAAACCGCCACAACGTGCGGCTCGGACGGTTTCGGCCCGACTACCAGACAGTTCTCCAACAGCTCTTGTCGCATGCGGCGCCCCCTCATCTCAGCGCAACGGTTCGATCCTGAACGCCTCCCGTCCTTCTCCCAGCAAGGCCCAGTCGGCTTCGAGCTCCTCGCGATGCAGCACGATCCATGCACGCACGAGCGTCAGCTTCTTGAACGGCAGCTCACCTGAGAGAACTCGTCCGTCGAACCCGATAGATGCCCTGAACCCCGCACACTTCGCGTGGATACGGCCGAGGTGATGCCGTTCGTTCGCCTCATTATACATGGAAATCACGATGCCGTAGAACATGCAAAGCGTGGCCATCGAGTCTCCTCTCATTTCACGACGGGGCCCCAGCGGCCGTCGGGATGGCGGGCCACGACGCCTGCCAGCTCGGCTTCCACGAGGCGCTCCATGAGCCAGGAGCGGGGCTCGGCATCGCCGCAAGAGGCGGCAGCGACGGCGTAGAGGCGCTCCATACCGAGCGGCTCGGCGCGCAGGGCGTCCACCACGGGGTTGGCGAGATCGCCGCCCGGCAGCCCCGAGGGGCGCGCGGCGCCCCCGCCGCCCGGCCACGCTTCCTGCTTCAAGCTCCCGAACAGGGAGAACAGCACGTCCTCGAACGTCTCGTCGTCCACGATGGGCGTCGCCCCCTGGTAGAGCAGGCGGTTCGCGCCGCGCGACGAGGCGGCCGTGATGGCGCCGGGCACCACCAGCACGTCGCGGCTGGCGGCGAGCGCCTCGTCGGCCGTCGAGAACGTGCCCGACGGCAACCCCGCCTCCACGATGAGCGTGGCGCGCGCCAGAGCGGCGATGAGGCGGTTGCGCAGCCGGAAGCGGTAGGGCTTCGGACCCTCGTCCCACGCGTATTCGGACGCCACGGCCCCGCCGCCGTCCACGATCTGCTGGAACAGCTGCGCATGCTCGGCGGGATAGGGCCTGTCGCACCCGCCGCCGAGAAAGGCCACCGTGCGCCCGCCCGCGTCGAGCGCCGCGCGATGCGCGGCCGCGTCGCATCCGCGCGCCCCGCCCGAGACGACCACGACGCCCCGTTCGGCGGCGATCCGCGCGAACCGCTGCGCGCAGCCGCGGCCGTACGGGGTGGCCCGGCGCGCCCCCACGATGGCGATGCCCTCCTCGAGCGCCGTCGGGTCGCCCGCGACGTACAGCCGCTCCGGCGGCTGCGCCGCGCACGCGAGCGCCGCGGGATACCCCTCCGCGCCGCGCACGAGCACCGTCCGTTCCCCCGCAAGCACCCCCATCACTCCCCCTCCCGCAGCCTGAACCCGATGGCCTCGCACAGATGGGCGCGCTCGACGCGGGCGCGCTCCTCCATGTCGGCTATCGTGCGGGCGAGCGCGAGCGTGCGCATGATGGCGCGCCCGCTCAGACGGCTCGCCTGAGCCGCCCCTTCGAGGAACCCCTCGTCCTGCGTGGTGAGCGCGCACGCGCGCACGAGCGCCTCCGACGTGCGGCCGCCCGCTTCGTCCTCCCCCGCCCGGGCGCGCCGCCACGACGAGAACTCCCGCGCGCGCAGCACGTCGCGGCGCAGTTCCTCCGAACTCGTGCCCCGCCCCGTGGCCAGCACCTCGCCCGGAGGGATGCGGCGCACCGCGATATGCACGTCGATGCGGTCCATGATGGGGCCGCCGATGCGGTTGCGGTACAGCTGCATCTGCCGTTGCGTGCACGTGCACGGCTCCTCGTCGTCGCCGTAGTAGCCGCACGGGCACGGGTTCGTCGCCGCCACCAGCATGAAGCGCGCGGGGAACTCCACGTTGCCGTCGGCGCGCGTGATGGTGACCCGGCCCGACTCGAGCGGTTGGCGGATGCCCTGCAGCACCGACGGGCTGAACTCCGCCAGCTCGTCGAGGAACAGCACGCCGTTGTTCGCAAGCGATATCTCGCCGGGGCGCAGCGGCGTGCCGCCGCCGATGAGCCCCGCAAGGCTCGCCGAGTGGTGCGGGCGGCGAAACGGTCGCACGCCGCCCAGCACGGGCTCAACCGCTTCGCCCGCCACCGAGTGCACCACCGCCGTCTCGATGGCCTCGGCCTCGGCGAGCGGCGGCAGGATGGACGGCATCCGCGAGGCGAGCATCGTCTTGCCCGAACCGGGCGGCCCCGTCATGAGCACGCCGTGCCCGCCCGCCGCGGCGATCTGCAACGCGCGCTTCGCCATGTCGTGGCCGGCGATGTCCCGAAAGTCGAGCGCGGGCGCCGTCTGCGGCGACGCGGCAGACGTCGTCACGGGAAACGGCCCCGTGCGAAACCCCGCAAGCGAGCGCGCGCCGCGCCGCACGAGCCCTTCGATGGCGACGAACCCCTGCTCCACCGGCGCGCATACGAGGTCGACCCCCAGCCGTCGCGCGCACAGCGCGTAGGCGAGCAGCCCCGGCACCGGCCGCACGGCGCCCTCGAGCGACAGCTCGCCCACGAGCAGCTGTCCCTCGACGAGACGCGGATCGAGCTGCCCGGAAGCGCAGAGGATACCCGCCGCGATGGGCAGGTCGAACCCCGACCCCGTCTTGCGCAGCGCGCTCGGCGCCAGGTTCACCACCACCTTGCTCGCCGGCATCGCGAAGCCGCAGGAGCGCAGCGCCGCCTTCACGCGCTCGCGCGACTCCTGCACCGAAGCGTCGGCCATGCCCACGAGCGAGAACCCGGGCACCCCGTTCGACACCACCACCTCCACGTCCACCGGCACGGCCTCCACGCCGCGCAGCGTCGCCGCCCGCACGACGCACTGCCCCTGCGCGTTCATTCCGCGGAGAACGCGTTGATGTGGTGGCGGATCATCGCGCGGTCGGGCCCGATCACGACGAGGGAGATAATGTCGAAGCGCACGGGCACGTCCACCACGTCGTAGCCTTGCAGGAACAGCGCGGCGATGTGCTCGTAGCGCTCGCGCTTCTCCGCGTCCACCGCCTCCGACGGCAGGCCCCTCTCGCAGCTCGAACGCGTCTTCACCTCCACGAACACGACGGTTTCCTCGTCCCGCGCGATGATGTCGGCCTCGCCCGCCGCGCACGTCCAGTTGCGCTCGACGATCTCGTAGCCGCGCCGGTCGAGGAAGCGCGCGGCGGCGTCTTCGCCCCGGCGCCCCAAATCGGCGTTGCGCACGCCTGCGGGCTTCTTCCGAGCGGGCGCCTCGCCCGCCTCGACCTCGTCGCCGCCCGCCGCCTTGCGCGCCCCCGACCCCACGCCGCGCGGCGTGGCGGCTTCCCCGCTGCGCCTCCTCCGCATCGTCTTGCCGTGCTGCGCCGCCTGCTCGGGAGGCTCGGCCTGCTCCTCCGCCCGCGCCTCGCCGCGCTCTCCCGCCTGCTCCTCCACCCGCTCTTCAGCCGGCTCTTCCGTTCGCTCCCGTTCGATGGTCGCCGCTTTTCGGCTCATGGCCCCACGCCCCTTTCGTCTCTCCTTCCATGATAGAGACGCCATCCAGCGCATCGATGGCGTGCGTCCAGCGAAACGCTCCGCCGTATCCGACCGAACGGCGGCCTCGCGTCGGCGCGCCGTCTACGCGCCGCACCGCGATTTCCGCCGCGAATCCAGCGCGGCGCACCCCCGAATCCAGCGCGCATCCAGCGCCGCTCCGCCCCCATCGCGCAAAAAAGCCGTCCAACCAGGTCGGCAGACCGGTCGAACGGCTTTCGAAACAGCGGGCGCACCGCGAGAAAGGGACGAGCCTCAGAACAGCGAAGCCTGCGTGAACGCGGTGCAGAACGTCGCGCGATGGATGGGCGTCAGCCCGTAGCGCTTGATGGCCTCGATGTGCGCCGCGCTCGCATAGCCCTTGCAGGCGTCGAACCCGTACTCGGGATACTCTTCGGCGTAGCGGCACATGAGCGCGTCGCGCTCCACCTTCGCCACGATGGAGGCCGCCGCGATGGAGGCGCACTTGCCGTCGCCCTTCACCACGTTCACCTCGCGCTCGTCGAGGCGCAGGGGGTTGCCGTCGAGCAGCACCACGTCGGGGTGCACGCCGGCCTCCTCGATGTGCGCGACCGCCCGCCTGAACGCGAGCAGCAGCGACGCCGTCATGCCGCACGCGTCGATGTCGGCCGCTTCCACGTACTCCACCGTCCACGCCACGGCCACGGCCTTCACCTGCACGGCGATGCGCTCGCGCGCCTCGGGCTTCACCTGCTTCGAGTCGTTCAGCCCGTCGATGAACGGTTCGGGCGGCAGCACGACGGCGCCCACGGCCAGCGGCCCGGCGAGCGGCCCGCGTCCCACCTCGTCAAGGCCTACGATCACCCCGCTGCCGCGCCCTTCGGCCAGCGCGCGCTCGTAGGCGTACAGCGATGCGAGCCGCTGCCGCTCGGCGGCATCGGCGGCCAAGCGCTGCCGTGCGCGCTCCACCGCATCGCGCACGCCCTTGCGCGTATCGGCCACGAGCGAGCGCTCGAGCACGGCGAACGCCTGCTCATCGGCCTCGTGCAGCCGTTGCTTGATATCGGCGACGGTCGGTCCCATGAAAATTCCTCTCCCTGCTCTGCTTCGAGCGACCATGATACCAGAAGGCCGCCGGCGCCGACGCGAACCGTCGGTCGAAAAAGAACCCCTCGCCACCGGGATGACGAGGGGTTCGGGCACATCCGTTGAGGATTGCGGGCCTAGCGGTAGGCCTTCTCCTTGATTTTCGCGGCCTTGCCCACCTTCTTGCGGAGGTAGTACAGCTTGGCGCGACGCACGTCGCCCTTGCGCACGACTTCGATGCGCTCGATCTTCGGGGAGTGCACGGGGAACGTACGCTCCACGCCGATGGAGAAGCTGATCTTGCGGACGGTGAACGTCTCGCGGTTGGAGGCACCCTGACGGCGGATAACGTCACCCTGGAACACCTGGATACGCTCGCGGTTGCCCTCGGTAATGCGGTAGTGAACCTTCACGTTGTCGCCCACGTTGAATTCAGGGACGTCCTGCTTGATCTGCTGCTGTTCGATGGCGCGAATGATATCCATGACCCGTTCCTTCTTATATGTTCAATGAAAACTTATGCATGTCATCTTGGAAAGACACGATTGGATAGTATACCGTCAACGGATTGGTACTGCAAGGATAATTCCAAGGTCTTTCTCAAAAACTTGGGCTCTCCACGCATACTACGGAATCCGGGGGCCTTCCCCGCCCCGCTTCGACGCTATATGAGCGTGAGCAGCGCGTATGCGGCCACGCCCGAGACGGCGCACCACAGAAGCGACTTCGTCTTCCACGCCACCGCCGCCACCACGAGCGCGGCCACGAGCGGCGCGGCGGCCGGCCAGAGGCCCGCGTCGAACATGCCGGGCGTCAGCAGGTCGTTCGCCACGAGGGCGGCGAAGGCGGCCGGCGGGATGAAGCCGAGCGCCTGCTCGACCCCCTGCGGCAGCTCCTTGCCCTTGAGCACGAACAGCGGCACCACGCGGCAGACGAGCATGGTGATCGAGCAGCACACGAGCACGATGAAGAAATCGCCCCAACCCATCGTCGCCATCAGCCGCGCTCCTTCGCCCAGGTGAACAGCAGGGCCGCCATCACGCCCACGAGCGCGCCCACGAGGATGGCCGGCCCGGTCAGGCCGATGGTCTTGCACGTGTACACGCCCACGATGGCGAACGCCGCGGCCACGAGGTTCGCCGCCGTCACCTTCTGCGTGACCAGCAGGCAGATGAAGATGGACGTCATGGCGAACGAGGCGATGGCGAGCGGGATGCCGATGGCGTTGCCCACGAGCACGCCCACCACGTTCGACAGCGCCCACGAGCTTTGCGACAGCAGGTTCACGAGCGTCGCGCGCCCCACCGACCAGCCGCCCTCCTCGAACTTCGCCGTGTTCACGCCGTAGCTCTCGTCGGTGACGGTGGCGGCGAACAAAAACGCGAGGCGCTTCTTCACCCGCTCGCAGCGCGGCGCGAACGACGCCGAGTACAGCATCTGCCGCGTGTTCACCAGCGACACGCTGGCGATGATGGACGCGAGCGGCGAGCCCGCCAGCCACATGTTCGGGATCATGAACTGCCCCGCGCCCGAGTAGAACACGGCCGAGAGCATGAACACCTGCAGTTCGTTCATGCCGATGGAGGCGCTCAGGATGCCGCAGGGTATGCCGATGGCGACGTAGCCCAGCATGATGGGCAGCGCCGCGGAAAACGATTGCTTGATGTGGTCCCCTGAAAGCATAGTCAGATGATTATACAAGTATTGTGCACATGCGCAATGCCGTTTGCGCCACATCCTGCGCCGCATGCTGGCCCGCACGGCCCGCGAGGCGTACACTGCTTCCCGATATTTCGAGGAGGGAACGCGGCGATGGACCATGAGGATGCGATAGACGAAGAACGCGAAGCAACGCACGACGGCGGGCCCCGCACCGGCGCTGCCCTGCCGGCGCCGGTGCGCGCCGTCGGCCTGGGAGCGCTGTCGCTCGCGCTCGGCGCGGGCGTGGGATTCGCCATCTGGGCGCTGCTGAGCGCGGCCTACTGGCTCACCGACCTCGTGTGGACGGGCGTGGGCGGCGCGGTGGACCTGCCGCTGTTCCCCCTTGTCGCATGCACGCTGGGAGGTTTGGCCATCGGGCTGTGGAACGCGCGGTTCGACAGCGCGCCGAAACCGCTCGACGAGATCATGGCCGAGGTCAGGCGGACAGGCGGCTACTCGACGGGCCGCATCGTGCCGAGCAGCGTGTCGTTTTTGCTGCCCATCGCCTTCGGCGGGTCGGTGGGGCCGGAGGCCGGCCTCACGGGGCTCGTCGCCGCCGGCTGCACATGGGTGGGCGCGACGTTGCGACGCGCCTCCGGGATGCCGGGGGCGTTCTCGCGCGCGCAGAAGATCCCGCTGTACGCGCTCGGCGTTGCCGGCGGCATCGCGGGCGTCGCGCTGTTCACCGCGCTGCTGGGCGGCGGCATCCCCATCCCGCGCTTCGACGCGGCCCCGCTCGACCTCTCATCGCTCGCCTGGTGCGTGCCCCTCGCGGCGGCGGGCTACGCGCTGGCCGTGCTCTACCGGGGCTTCGTGCACGTCGCGCGCCGCCTGTCCCGCGCGCTCGCGGCGCATCCCGTGCTCAAGCCGCTCTTGTGCGGCATCGCGCTCGGCGGCGTCGCGCTGCTGCTGCCGTACGTGCTGTTCCCCGGCACGCAGCAGGCCGCCGACCTCGAGCTCGCCTGGGCGGGCACGCCGCCGGCCGTCCTGTTCGCGACGGGCCTCGTGAAGCTCGCGTTCATCGCGCTCTGCCTCAACCTCGGCTGGAGCGGCGGGCCCTTCTTCCCCCTCATCTTCTGCGGCGTGAGCGTGGGATTCGGCATCGCGGCCGTGTTCGGCGCGAACGCGGCGCTGTGCGTGACCGTGGTCACGACGGCGCTCATCGCGGGATTCACCCGCAAGCCCGCGATGACGCTGCTCATCATGCTGCTGTGCTTCCCGCTCGAGAGCCTCCCCTGGATGGCCGTGGGCATCGCCGCAGGCGCCCTGCTCCCCATGCCGGGTGCGAAGAAGCGAGTGCGGCGGGAGCAGGGCCTCTAATAATGCAAAGCGTTGGGGATGAACAGGCGTTGGTAGAGGTTTTTGGCGTAGCGGTCGGTCATGCCGGCGATGAGGTCGGTGACGGCGCGCAGGTCGTCGCCGTCGGAGATGGCGCGGTACTCCTCGGGCACTTCGTCGATGTGGGCGACGTAGTGATCGAACAGGTCGTCTACGAGGTGCGTCGCCTTCGCCACCTCGTTCGTGACCTCGGGGGCGTTGTACACGCGCTCGAACAAGAACGCGCGCAGCTCCATCATGGCGTTCCACACCGCATCGCTCATGCGGATGTCGTCGAGCGCGGCCGACGTCTCCACCATGTCGAACACGAGCGTCTCGATGCGCGACGAGTGGTCGGGGCCGAGCATGGCGTGCGTTGAGGCCGGCAGGTCCGCCTCGCGCAGGATGCCCGCCCGGATGGCGTCGTCGATGTCGTGGTTCACGTAGGCGATGCGGTCGGCCGTGCCCACGATGCGGCCCTCGAGCGTCTCGGCGCGCAGGTCGCCCGTGTGGTTCACGATGCCGTCGCGCACTTCGGGCGTGAGGTTGAGGCCCTTGCCGCCGTTCTCGATGCGCTCGACCACGCGCAGGCTCTGCTCGTTATGGCGGTAGTACCCCTCGGCCTCGGGCGAGGTCGGATCGACGCCCTTGTGCCGGGCGATGCAGCGCGCGAGCGCCTCCTCGCCGGTGTGGCCGAACGGGGTGTGCCCCAGGTCGTGGCCGAGCGAGATGGCCTCGGTGAGGTCTTCGTTCAAGCCGAGCGCCCGCGCGATGGTGCGCGCGATCTGCGCCACCTCGAGCGTGTGCGTGAGCCGGGTGCGGAAGTGGTCGCCCTCGGCGGCCAGGAACACCTGCGTTTTGTGCGACAGGCGGCGGAACGATTTCGTGTGGAGGATCTTGTCGCGGTCGCGCTGGAAATCGGTGCGCAGGATATCGGGCTCGGTGGAACGGTCGCGACCGTCGGACTCGTCGGCGAACGTCGCGTCGCACGCGAGCGCTACATGCTCCCGCTGCTCCTGATCCTCACGATGGATGATGCGCATTCGGATCCTCCTCGCTCTTGTCGTTCACGCAGTTCAGTATAGCAGTTCTGCGGCTTGAGCACGCCGCATTCCGTGACGATGGCGGTGATGAGGGCGGCGGGGGTCACGTCGAAGGCGGGGTTCCACACGTCCACGCCTTCGAGGGGATGCGCTGTCACCTCGCTCGGCGCGCGCTCCTCGATGGGGATGCCCGCCCCGCTGGCCACGTCGGGATCGATGGTGTTCGTGGGCGCCGCCACGTAGAACGGGATGCCGTGGTGGCGCGCGAGCACGGCCACGCCGTAGGTGCCGATCTTGTTCGCCGTGTCGCCGTTGGCCGCGATGCGGTCGGCGCCTACCACGACGGCGTCCACCTCGCCGCGCGCCATGAGGCTTGCGGCCATGTTGTCGCAGATGAGCGTCACGGGGACGCCCACGCGCGCCAGCTCCCACGCCGTGAGGCGCGCGCCCTGCCCCACGGGGCGCGTCTCGTCGGCGTACACGCGCGCCACCTTGCCCTCGGCCGCGGCCGCGTACACCACGCCGAGCGCCGTGCCGTAGAAGGCGGTGGCAAGGCTGCCCGCGTTGCAGTGCGTGAGGATGCGGCTGTTCGGCTCGAGAAGCGCCGCGCCGTTCTCCCCGATGGCGCGGTTCACGTCCTCGTCGGCGGCCTCGAGGCACTTCGCGTACTCGTAGAGGTGCTCGGCGGCGCGCGGCTCGTCCACCCCGCCCTCGATCAGCATGCGCGCGATCTCCGTCGCCCGCGACACGGCCCAGAACAGGTTCACCGCCGTGGGGCGGGCGTTCACGATGACGTCCGACGCCTCCTCGAGCGAGGCGAGACGTCCCGCGCGGTCGAGGCGCTCGCCCCGCACGAACCGCCGCGCTTCCTCTGCCGCCCACAACGCCACGGCGGCCCCGCCCGCCACGCCGATGGCCGGCGCGCCGCGCACGGCCAGCGTCTTGATGGCATCGACCGTCGCGCGCCAATCGGACGCGCGCGCGAACACGAGCTCGCCGGGGAGCTTGCGCTGGTCGACGTACACCAGCTCGTAGTCGCCGCATGCGCCGCGCACGAGTTCGACGGTGCGGGGAAGCCTCTCGAGGTGGAGCTCGGTGTCCATGGCGCGTCCTTTCGTTCGGTGCCGCCCATTCTACCGGAAAACGCCCCGCTATCGCGATCGAGGCATCCCCGATTCGAGGCAGTTTTCGGCGGAAATCGATCATTCGCGGCCACCGGCCCCGGGTCGATTGAAGGCGCGTCGGCGGAATACCAGGTCCACGGGCGCCCGAAGCGCTAAGAACCTCCGACGCGAGCCGCTGCGCCGTCGCGTAGCGCGCAGGTAATGGTTGGAAAACCGGAGCATGACGGCTCGACGGACGTCGCGCCCGCTCGCCTACACTGAGCGCGTCACACGTTGAAAGGACCGCTCCATGAAACCGAACTCCACGCTCGCACCAACGGACGCCGATCGCGCGCGCGAGCCATGGCACGCGATGACGGCCGAAGCCGTGCTCGCCGACGTCAACTCGTCGCCCGAGGGCATCAGCGAGCTCGAAGCCGCGCGCCGCCTTGTCGCGAACGGCCCCAACGAGCTGAACGCGAAACCGCCGCGCACGCTCATGCAGATGGTGAAGGAGCAGGTGGGCGACCCCATGGTGCTCATCCTGCTCGTGGCCGCGGCGCTCTCGGCGCTGCTGCGCGAATGGGGCGAGGCGGGCATCATCTTCGCCATCGTGGTGGTGAACGCCGGCATCGGCATCGTGCAGGAGCGCAAAGCGCAATCATCCCTCGAAGCGCTGCGCAACATGAGCGCGCCCTCGGCGCGCGTCGTTCGCGACGGCTCCGAGGCCATCGTGGCCGCACGCGACCTCGTGGTAGGCGATGTCGTGGTGCTCGACGACGGCAGCATGGCGCCCGCCGACCTGCGCCTGCTGTCGTCGTCGGGGCTGCGTATGCAGGAAGCGGCCCTCACGGGCGAGTCGGTGCCCGTGGAGAAGGACGCCTCCGCGACGGCGGCCCCCGGGGCCCCGCTCGGCGACCGCACGGACATGGCTTTCGCCACCGCCATCGTCACGGGAGGCCGCGGCACGGGCGTGGTCGTAGCCGCGGGCATGGACACGGAAGTCGGTCAGATCGCCGGTCTTCTGGAGGGCGACGAAGAGCTGGACACCCCGCTCAAGCGCAAGCTGGCCTCGTTCGGCAAGCTGCTCACCATCGTGGGCGTCGTCGCGGCGCTCGCGGTTCTGGCCATCGGCATGGCCTACGGCCGCCCCTTCGCGCCGATGCTGCTCCTGGCAATCTCGCTGGCCATCTCGGTGATCCCCGAGAGCCTGCCGGCCACCGCCACCATCGTCATGGCGCTGGGCGTGCAGCGCATGGCCAAGCACGAGGCGCTCGTACGTCGCCTGCCCGCTGTGGAAACCCTCGGCGGCGCCACCGTCATCTGCTCGGACAAGACCGGCACCCTCACCGAGAACCGCATGAGCGTGGTGCGCGCAGCGCTCGGCCCCGACATCGACCGCGAAGAGGCCGTGGCGCCGGCGCGCGCCCTCGAAGAGCATCCCAACCTGTTCGGGTATCTGGCGTTCGCGGCGGTGCTGTGCAACGATGCGCAGTTCGCCGACGGCTCGGGCGACGACGCCGCAGCGGCCTCGCCCGACACCGTCATCGGCGACCCCACCGAAGGCGCGCTGCTCGTCATGGCGCGCGACGCGCGCATCGACCCCGCCGCCCTGCGCGCAACCTACCCGCGCCTCGCCGAGCGCCCCTTCGATTCCGACCGCAAACGCATGACCACCATGCACGAGCGCGACGGCGAAGTGGTGGCTGCCGTGAAGGGATCGCTCGACGGCATGCTGCCGCGCTGCTCCTTCGTCATGGACGAAGACGGCCCGCGGCCCATGACCGAGGACGACCGCACGCGCGCCCTCGCCGTGGCCGCCCAGCTCTCCGACGAGGCGCTGCGCGTGCTCGCGTTCGCCATGCGCGCCGTGCCCGCCGTGCCGCCCGAAGACGAGGACGTCGAACGCGACCTCACGTTCATCGGCCTCGTGGGCATGATGGATCCGCCGCGCGCCGACGTGCGCGACGCCGTGGACACCTGCCGCACCGCGGGCGTGCGCACCGTCATGATCACCGGCGACCACGCCGCCACGGCACGCGCGATCGGCGAGGAGCTGGACATCTACCGGCCGGGCGACCTCGTGGTCACCGGCGAGGAGCTGGAGCAGATGGACGACCGGGAGCTCGACGCAGCCGCAAGCCGCGCGAGCGTGTTCGCCCGCGTGTCCCCCTTCCACAAGCTGCGCATCGTGCGCGCCCTCAAGCACGCCGGCGAGATCGTGGCCATGACGGGCGACGGCGTGAACGACGCGCCGGCCCTCAAAGCGGCCGACATCGGCGTGGCCATGGGCATCACCGGCACCGACGTGGCGAAGGACGCCGCCGACATGATCCTCTTGGACGACCGCTTCACCACCATCGTATACGCGGTGCGCGAAGGCAGGCGCGTGTTCCGCAACATCCAGAAGGTGGTGGCGTTCCTCGTGGCCGACAACGTGGCGCAGATCGTCATGCTCATGGTAGCCGTCGCGCTCAATTGGGACGCGCCCATCACCGCCGTGATGATCCTCTGGGTGAACCTCGCCACCGCCACGCTGCCCGCCCTCGCGCTTGGCGTGGAGCCCGCCAGCCGCCACATCATGGAGCATCCGCCCACCCGCTCGGGAACGCTGCTCGAAGCGCACCTGGCCCGTCGCGTCATCGTGCAAGGGCTGTTCGTCGCGGCGTTCGGGCTCGCTGCGTACCTGATCGGCACGCAGGCGGCCGGCGAGGAGGTCGGGCGCACGATGGCGTTCGGCGTGGTGGCGTTCTCGCAGGTGCTGCGCGCGCTCAACCAGCGCTCCACCACCGACCCGGTGTGGGACCGCGAGGGCGGCCGCAACCCGTGGCTGGGCTGGGCCGTGGCCGCATCGACCGCGCTCATGCTGATCGTGTTGCTGGTGCCGCCCTTCGTGGACGCTTTCGGCGGGGCGCTCCTGAACCCCTGGCAATGGGCCGTCATGCTGGCCCTCGCCCTGCTCTCGCTCGTGCAGACCGAGCTGGCGAAGGCCATCGGGAGGATGCGGGCGGCTCGCTAGACCGTCAACGGGAACGCGGCGTGGAGAGTTTGCGCGCCCGCGCCGCGTTCCCGCCCCTCGTCGCCGCAGAAGGGCTACTATCGTTTCATCGCTGAAACAACCGACGAGGAGCACCATGCACGACACCGCGCCCGCGCCCGACCCTGCGCCCGAACACGAGGACCTGCAACTCGATTCGACGTTCTTCGTCGCGTTCGACCTCACCCATCGCGCGCTGAAAAGCGGGCTCGACCAGGCGAGCGACCTCAACGTGACGCAGTACCGCATGCTCGTGAAGCTGCTGGCCGCACGCACGCAGGGCGTGCCTCAGACCGAACTCGCGAAGCTGCTCGACCTCAAGGCCAACGTGGTGACCCAGGCGATGAACGCGCTCGTGGGCGCCGGATTCGCCGAGCGTTGCCACGGCCCGAACAGCGACGGGCGCGTGCGCGTCGCCCGCATCACCGAAGCGGGCGAGCAGCACGTCGCGGTGGTGAACGACTCCATCGTGGCGCAGCTGTACGCGCTCTTCCCCACCGAGGACGCCGGCTTCCGCAGCATCCTCGAAGCGTCCATCGCCGCCGGCGCGAGCATCGATCCCCCACTGTCGGGCCCCGCGACCAGCCGTTACGCCGCCTCGCGCGCCCTCGTATCACTCGAGCTGGTGAAGCGGGCCATGGAACACGCCTTGAACGCCACGTGCGGCGCGTCCCTCAACGAATGCCGCGTGCTGCAGCGCCTCGGCGAGGTGGACGAGCCCTTGCGGGTCGGCGACATCGCGAGCCAGCTGCAGATGTCGCCGGTTGCCGTGGCCCGCGCGGTCGACCGGCTGGCCGAGCGCGAGCGGGTCGTGCGGCTTGCCAGCCCCCGCGACCGCAAGGCCGTGTTCGTCGCCGCCACCCCGCACGGCGAACGCGAGCAGAAGCTCATCGCCCGCACCATCGACCTGCTCGCGCGCAAGCAGCTGTGGAGCAGGCTCGACGACGGCCAACGCCGCGCCCTCGCCCGCACCTGGCGCGTGGTCATCTCCGACGTGCAGGCGCGCAAGGAAGCCGAGCGCAAAGCAGCACTGGGAATGCTGCAAGTGATGGAGTAGGGGCGGAGAAGGGTCGCGGATGGGTCTTGCGGACGCGGGGGGGACTTGCGGATGCACCTCCCCCTGTTGCGGATGTGGAGCCTGCGCCTCCCCCTGTTGCGTCCGCGGAGGCGCTTGCGGGCGCATGAGCCAACGCGGACGCAAAGAGAAGAGCGCGGGCTCGCAGAGGGAAGAGATGCGGTCGCAACGGGACGCCCCTCGTCCTTCCCTACCCTCTGCTCTTTTTCGCTAGCGCGCTTGCTCCTAGCATGATGGCCACGTTCGCCACCACGTCGGCGGCGAACCAGGCGGCCACGGCCCCCAGCTGCACGCTCGCGGTGTTGATCGACGCGAACGTGCCCACCGTGAGTACCATGACCACCAGCCCGCACGCCAGCGCCGCCACAACCAGCTCGCGGCCGAGGCCGCTGCCGCCGCGGTGCTTCGCGCGGGCGACGCAGGCGCACACCGTCATCGAGGCCGCGCCGAGCAGCGTGCCGATGAACGCCGCGAACACGATCACGCCCGCCACGATGGCCGCCGTGCCGGGCAGCTTCGAGCTCATGGACGCCACCTGCACGGCCGACAGGATCCCGCTCGCCATCACGAACGCGCACACGACGGCCACGAGCGCCGTCGCCCAGCCCCACAGAAACGCCGCGGCCGGCCGGCCCGCGCCCTCAGCGCCGCGCCAGCACAGAAAGCCCTGCAGCGCCACGCCCGCCGTCGACACCGTGAGCACGAGCCCCGCCAGCGCCATGAACGCGACCAGCGTCGAACCCGTCAAAATGGAACAGATCACGTCGAGCATGGGCACGCCCGACGCGGAGATGTAGTCGTAGGACAACGTGCCCGTCAGGTCCATGACCGCCAGGCCGATCCTCCCGACGAGGGCCACCGCCAAGGCGAGGGCGAACAGCGTCCCGTACGGACGCGCCATGCCTTTCATCTGCTGCAGCATGTCACAGCTCCTTCCCGGCGCCGCTTGCCGCGCCCATCTCGTTGGCCACCGCGAACGTGCCGCACAGATACCCGCCGCAAAACGCCAGGCTCACGTCGCCCAAGAGCGAGCCCAGGATGGGGTCGCCGATGTAGCTGTTCTCGCCGCACGCGCCGCCGGCCGTGTGCCAACCCGCGTACAAACCGGGGATAGGGCGCCCGCCGGTCGAGATCACCTGCATCTCGTCGTTGATGAGCAGGCCCGCCTTCGTGCCGTACAGGTTGCCGCCGATGCGGCAGCCGTAGAACGGCGGCGTGGAGATGGCGTGCAGCCACTCGGGCGGCATCGGGTACATATAGTCGTCCTCGCCCTTCTCGCAGCACTCGTTCCAATGCGCCACGGCCTCCTGCAGCACGCCCTCCTCGAAGCCCAGGTCGCGTTCCAGCTCCTCGAGCGTGTCGCGCTTCTTCAGCACGTCGGCGTCGATGGCGTCCTGCACGCCGTGATGCCAGTCGCGGTAGTGTTCGGGCACCTTGTCGATCTGCTCGAGGTCGGGCGTGATGAGCTTGCGGCAGTGCTCCTGCGCGAAGCCCTCGAGGTGATCCTCGTAGTTCGCGTCGAAGATGATGTAGGAGCGGTGCCCCGGAGGCGTCATCTGGATGGTGGCCAAGTCGCCCAGGGCGTAGATGGCGTTCGCGCCGTCCTCCTTCACGCGGCTGTCCATGTAGCGCAGGCGGTTGCCGCACCGATCGACGGTGAACCACGGCTGGCGCGACAGCTGCGTCATGCCGTCGTAGAGGAAGCGCGCCCACTGCCCGCCCTCGGCCTCCCAGTCCACGCCGCCGTCGAACGAGGCCGAGCTGTTGAACCCGGACACGTCCGCGCCGGCGCCGAGGCCCATGCGGAAGCACTCGCCCGTCTCGCCCGCCGTGAGGTAGCTCGAAGCGCAGCCCATGGCGGCCGTGGGGATGTAGCGCTCGAGCAGCGCCTTGTTGTTGCAGAAGCCGCCCGCCGTGAGGATGACGGCGCGCGTCGCGTGGATGTACACCTCGCGGTCGTAGTCTTCGCGGGCCACCACGCCCACGATGCGTCCGTCGCCGTCGCGCACGAGCGCCTCGGCCGGGCTCTGGAAGTGGTACTCCACCCCGTGCTTCTGCCCGAAGCTGAACATGGCGTCGGTGGCGTCCTTCATCTTGAGCACGTGATGGTCGAGCGTCGAGTTCTTCGGCGCCACGTACACGGGCACCTCGCCCAAGCGCCACCGCACGCCGCAGTCGCCCATCCAGTCGATGCACGTCCCGCCCGACTCCGCGATGCGGTAGATGAGGCGCGGGTCGCACGCGTAGTGGTACTCGTCCACGGCCCAGTCGGCAAGCGAGCGGGCGTCGAAGGGGTAGCTCGGGAAGGCGAAGCGCTTGGACTCCTGCAGCTTCGAGCCGCCCAGGATGGCGCACATGCCGGCCTCCTGCGCGTTGCCGCCGTGCAGCCCCATCGCCTCGACGCAGATGGTGCGCGCACCCAGCTCGGCCGCGCGCGCCGCCGCGTTCAGCCCGCCGCCGCCCGCGCCCACCACGCAGATTTCGCACTCGTAGTCCCAGGTTGCGGGCACGGCGCGCGGCGGAATGGGCGTGGCGTCGTTCGCGGGGAAGGCCGCGCCGTTGTGGTCGCGGTACGTGCCGTCGGAGCCCGACGCGTTGCCCTCGGCGCTGTCGGGCACCCCCACGCTCGTCGAGCCGTCGGCCGACCAGTCGCCGATGGCGCCGGGCGCCACGGCGTAGGCGGCCTGCGGCACCACGCTCGCCGCCGCCGTGCCCGCCGCGAGCGCGGCGGCCCTCGTCAGAAAGGCGCGGCGGGACATGCCCTCCGCTGCCTGCGTGCTCTTGCTCATCGCGACCCCTCCTCGCTCTTCGTCGTCGCCGCGCCCGCCGCAGCCTGCGCGAGCGCGTCGTCCACGGCCTGGCGCACGCCTGCCGTGGTGATGGTGGCTCCCGTGACGGCGTCGATGTCCGACCCCTGCGCCGCTTCGATCATGGCCGCGAACCTCCCGTCGCGGATGGCCTCGTAGCCCCCGCGGCTCTGGCTCTCGCCCTCCTGCGTGATCTCCAGGCAGGTGATGCGGTTGTCGTCCACGAGCAGCGTGGTGGTGATCAGGCCTTCCATGCCCGTGCCGGAACCCGTGTACACGCCGTCGACCAGCTCGCCTTCGGCCTTCGCCGTGGAATCGGCCTTCATCTCGACCGCCCACGGGTCGTCGAGGCGCAAGGCCAGCTGCTCGGCGCTCGCCGCGTCCTTCGATCCCGAGCCCTCGTACGACGCGCCGCACCCGGCGAGCCCCAGCGCAAGCGCCGTGGACGCGCATGCGGCCAACGTTGCCTTTCCCTTCGTCATCGCGCTTCCCCTCCTCGTGCCGGATTCTGCCATCCGTCAGGCGTTTCGTAGTCGTGGCACGCATTGCAGTACATATACGACGCACCGTGCGCGCCGTGGCAGTTGCTGCAGTCGATAGCCTCGCCCTGGTGCGACGCGTGCGGGTTCACGCCCTCCTCGCCGCCCCAGTTCTCGGTGGCGGCCTTCACGTCGTCCCAGTCGTGGCAACCCGCCGTCGCGCACATCTTCTTGTCGGCCGTCACGCCCTGCACCGTCAGATGGCCCGTCTCGTCGGTGGCGAAGTTGCCGCGCACCCATGCCAGGCCCTCGGTCACCTGCTCGTCGATCTTGGCCTCGTGGCACCCTAAGCACGTGACGTCGGCGCGCTCGTGCGCGTTCGCCATCAGCGTCGCGTCGTTGAAGTAGCCGTCCACGTACGCGTCCATCGGATCGTGGCAGATGGCGCCGCAGAAGCTGGGCTGCTCGTGCCACACCCAGAATCCCGCGCCCGCCGCCACGATCACCACGGCCAGCACGCCCGCCACGATGGGCCAGCGACGCCCGCGGCGCTTTTTCGGCGCGCCCGCGGCGGTTGCGTCCGCTTCCGCTCCCGTCTTCTTTTCCATGCGTCCCTCCTCGGCTTAATTATTCATTGCAGTTATTTTTTTGTTTCAGCAATGAATTTTCTGTGGGCAAATAGTATCATACGGTGTGCGGGGTTGTCATTGACGGATAGTCAATTCTGTACATTGACGCCATGTCAACCCGGGGCGTATTCTCCGCTCATCAGGGGATGGGCGAACGAGCGAAGGAGGTGCAGCACGATGGAAAGCGAGCGAAACGAGCAGGGCGGCACGCGTCGCGACGCCATCGTCGAGGCGGCGCGGCAGCTCTACGAAGAGCAGGGACTCTCCCGCACGTCGGTGCAGAGCATCACCGACCGCGTCGGGGTCACCCGCTCGCTGTTCTACCACTACTTCCCCGACAAGGACGCCGTCACCTCGGCGGTGCTCGACGACTACATCGCCGACTTCATCGAGGCGCTGCACTTCTGGAACGAGGAGCGCCAACCCGGCAACATCGAGCAGGCGCTGGAAACCGCCGTCAAGCTGCTGCGCCTCGGCGTGTTCGAGCACGACTCGTTCCGCCGCTCGCTCGCCTCGCAGGAGAACGCGGCGCTGTACCTCGAGTTTCTCAACCGCGTGGCCGACCGCACGGCGTCCTACATCGTGGACACCACCGTGCGCGACTACGGCCAGCTGCACGAGATTCGCATCGAGCACGTGTACGAGACGTTCTACGTGCTCATCTTGGGGGTGGTGGGCTACGTGCGCAGCCATCCCGACGTGGATGACGAGGTGCTCAAGGATCTCATCGCCCAAACGCTGCACATGGACCGGGGCACCGCGCTGCCGGCCTGAACATAGGGATCGCGCGCCGCGCGAGAACGCAAGGACAAGGAGGACGTCATGTTGTTCCAAGTTTACGGGGAGAACGCCCTGTACCAGTGGCTCGGGTGGGCCATCGTGTTCATCGGGTTGATCCTGGTGAACGAGATCGCACGCCGCACGAAGGCGGGCGGTATCTTCTGCTTCGTCGTGCTGCCCGCCATCCTGACGGTGTACTTCGTCGCCATCTCCATCGGCGCCGGCATCGGCCAGGAGTGGGCGCTCAACAACCCCACGCACGTGCATATGAACAGCTGGTTCCACTACGCGAAGCTCTACGCCGCCACCATCGGCTGCATCGGCTTCATGGCCATCAAGTACGGCTGGGGGCCGGGCAAGACGCACTGGTTCAAGTGCTTCCCGTTCGTCATCGTGGCCATCAACATCCTCATCGCCGTGGTGAGCGACTTCGAGAGCGCCATCCGCGCCTGGGGCACCACCTGGGTGTCCACCGAGGGCATCACGCTGTACGGCGGCTGGCACAACGTGTTCAACGGCGTGGCGGGCCTCATCAACATCGCCTGCATGACCGGCTGGTTCGGCATCTACGTGTCCAAGAAGCGCCAGGACATGCTGTGGCCTGACATGACCTGGGTGTTCATCATCGCCTACGACCTGTGGAACTTCTGCTACACCTACAACTGCCTGCCCACCCATGCGTGGTACTGCGGCCTGGCCCTGCTGTTGGCCCCCACCGTAGCGGCGTTCTTCTGGAACAAGGGCGGCTGGATTCAGAACCGCGCGTTCACGCTGGCCTTCTGGTGCATGTTCGCGCAGGTGTTCCCCGCGTTCCAGGACTACAGCGTGTTCAGCGTGCAGTCGGTGAACAACCCGAACGTGAACCTGGCCGTGTCCGTCATCGCGCTCCTGGCCAACATCGCCGCGTTCGCCTACATCATGTACCGCGCCAAGAAGCTCAAGGTGAACCCGTACATGAACGAGGTGTTCGTGGGAACGAAGGACTACGAGGAGGCCATGGCGCGCCGCCTCGACGCTCCGACGCAAGCGTAACGCTCGCACGACCCGCAGAGCAACGCCCCCAGGAAGCGGCCCCGATCGGGGCCGCTTTTTTCGTCCGAACTGCTACAATACCGACGATACCGCAGAACATCCCCAAAGGAAGCCCCGCATGCAGAACCTGCCCCAGCTCGTCGTCGACCTCGCCCTGCTGCTCGCGGTGGCCACGCTGGCCACCGTCGCGTGCAAGCGTTTCAAGCAGCCGCTCGTGCTGGGCTACGTCGTTGCCGGCTTCCTCGTGAGCCCGGCCATCGGCTGGATGCCCAACGTGGTGGACAAGGCGAACGTATCCACCTGGTCGCAGATCGGCGTCATCTTCCTCATGTTCGGGCTGGGCCTGCAGTTCAGCGTCGTGAAGCTGGCGAACGTCGGGCGCCCCGCGCTCGTCACCGCCGCCGTGGAGATGTCGCTCATGATCGTCGCGGGCCTGGCGTGCGGGACGCTGCTGGGCTGGACGCCTTCGACGAGCCTGTTTTTGGGCGGCATGCTGGCCATCTCGTCGTCGAGCATCGTGGTGAAGACGTTCGGCGAGCTGGGGCTGCGCCGAAAACAGTTCGCGGAGCTCGTGTTCGGCGTGCTCGTCATCGAGGACATCGCGGGCGTGTTCCTGCTCGTCGTGCTGTCCACGGTGTCGGCGGGCGCAGCCGTGGACGGCGGCGCGGTGGCCCTCAAGATCGGGCAGATGGCGCTGTACCTGGTGGTGTGGTTCGCGCTCAGCGTCATCCTCGTGCCGAGCGCCCTCAAGCGCCTGCGCTTCGCGCTCGACGACGAGATCCTGCTCGTCGCGTCCATCGCGCTGTGCCTGGGCATGGTGGTGCTGGCCGACGCCATCGGGTTCTCCACGGCGCTCGGCGCGTTCCTCGCCGGCTCCATCCTGGCCGGCACCGTGCACGCGCAGCGCGTCGAGGGGCTCGTGCGTCCGCTCAAGGACCTGTTCGGCGGCGTGTTCTTCGTATCGGTGGGCATGCTGGTCACCCCCTCGGCCGTCGTGGAGAACATCGGGGCCATCCTCGTCATCTCAGTCGTGGCCATCGCGGGGCGCTCGCTGTTCGTGGGCCTGGGTGCGCTCCTTTCGGGCCAGTCCCTCAAAACGGCCGTGAAGTGCGGGCTCAGCCTTGCCCAGATCGGCGAGTTCTCCTTCATCATCGCGGCGCTGGGCACCTCGCTCGGCGTGACGCCCGCGTTCCTCTACCCCGTCATCGTCACGGTGTCGGTGGCCACGACGTTGGCCGCTCCCCTGCTCATCGAGAACTCCGACCGCGCCTATCGCCTGCTCGTGCGCCTGCTGCCCGACGGCGTGCTCGCGCGCCTCGACCGACGCGAGGAGCGCCTGCGCGCCCGTTCGAACGGCGACGAGCGCGACGCGAACCCGTGGGTGGACTACCTCAAGCGATGGATACTCAAGCTGGGGCTCGTGGTGCTGGCCGCCGCGGCCTCGGTGGAGGTGCTGCTCAAGATCGTCCTGCCGCTCGCCGCGCCGTTCGTGCCCGACGCGCTGCTGCGCGGGGCTCTCGCCGTGCTCGGCATCCTGGTCACGGGCCTGTTCATGTCGAATCTGTTCTACAGCGCGCGCAAGAGGGAGTTCGGCGTGCTCTGGGTGGCCCGGCGGCGCAACCGCGTGCCCCTGCTGATGCTCGTGCTCCTCGGCGCGGCCGTGTCGTGCGGCGCGGTGGCCTACATCGTGCACGCGGCCGGCGCGGAGCAGTCGGTGTGGATGTTCCTCGTCGCCTTCGTCGCCGCCACGGCGATGGCCCGCTCCCGTTCGATCCACTCCTGGTTCCTCAAGCTGGAGACGAGCTTCGTGGGCAACCTCAACGAATCGCTGCTGGCGGATCGCCGCGCGAACCTCGACGACGAGGAGCACGCGGACTGGGTCGAGCGCCACCTCCACATCGTGGAGGTGGAGGCCTCGCGCACGTTGAAGCGCGCGGGCGCCGAGCGCTCGGCCGACTTCCTGTTCGGCATCGCGCACAACCTCGACCTCATGGCCATCGACCGCGACGGCGAGCGCATCGGCAGCGCGGCGCTCGCGCGCCTCACGAAGGAGGAGCTCACGCGGCGGATCAACGACGCCGCCGATCCGCTCGGCATCCGCGAGGGCGACGTGCTCACCTTCCTCGGCACGGAGGACGAGGTGGACGCCTACGTGCAGACCATGCTCAAGGAGGGCTCGCTCGAAGAGGACGAAGCCGACACCGAGGACCTCGTCTCGTTCCTGGAAGCGCACCCCGAGAAGCTCGACGTGACGTGCTTCTCGTTCGCCGTCGAGACCGGCTCGCCCTTCGCGGGCAAGACCATCGCGCACAACGACTTCAAGGGCGCGTTCGGCAGCCTCGTGGTGGCGCACGAGCATCGCGCGCTCGTGCGCATGAAGCCGAGCCGCAACACGCGCCTGTTCCCCGGCGACCGCGTCTGGCTCGTCGGCGGCCCCGACGCCGCCATCGTGCTGAGCGAGGCGTCCGCCGCGTCGGAGCCGGCCCGCGCGCCCGAGCAGGAGCAGGAGCCGGAGCCGGAGGGGGAGCAGGAGGAGCTTCGCCCGATCGGGGCGTAGGCGCGTGCGCTCGACCGGGCCGGCGGGGCGCTCAGCCCTCGCTCTCGGGGACGGGCTTCGTCTTGCCGCACACCACCTTCACGCCGACGGGCAGCTCGTCGTTGTCCACGGTGCCCGCGTCCGCCTCCGGCGCGTCGATGGTGCCGTAGGGCCACGACTGGATGCCGCCGAAGTCGCGCACCTGCGTGTAGCCGAGCGCGGCCAGCTTCGCCGCCGCCTCGGCCGAGCGCACGCCCGTGCGGCAGTAGACGAGCGCGAGCGCGTCCTTGTCGGGCGCGACGGCCGCCGCCGTATCCTCGTCGATGTCGTCGAGCGGCAGCAGGCGCGCGTTCACGATGTGCGCGGCGTCGTACTCCTCCTGCGTGCGCACGTCGAGGATCACCACCCGATCCGACGTCATGAGGTCGTGCGCCTCGGACGCGGTGAGCACCTGCACCGCGGCGGCGGACGCGCCGTCCCCGCCATCCTGGGGACCCGCATCCCCGGCGCCCCCGCCGCCGCACCCGACCAGCGCGCAGCCGAACGCCGCCAGCGCGAGCATCCCCGCAACCGCAACCGCAACCGTCGCAGCCGCCGCGGCGGCGGCGCGCCTACGCACCGGCGCGCTCCGCTTCCGCGCGGCGCGCGGAAGCCAGCATCGTGGACAGGGGGAACGCTCCGCCGTAGCGCACGGTGGTGATCTCGGCCATGATGGACAGCGCGATCTCGGCCGGCGCGCGCCCTTTGAGGTCGAGCCCGATGGGCCCGAACACGCGGGAGAGGGCCGCGTCGTCGTAGCCCTCGCACACGAGCTGGCGATAGCGCGACAGCTGCGTGGTGTAGCGCCCGAGCGAGCCGATGTAGAACGCCGGCGAATCGAGAGCCGCGGCCAGCGCCGGCACGTCGATCTTCGGGTCGTGCGTGAGCGCGCAGAGCGCCGTGGCCTCGTTGAGCCGCAGCGTCTCGAACGCCTCCTGCGGCCACGCGTGCACGAGCTCGTCCACGAAGGGGAACCGCTCCTCGGTGGCGAAGGCGCCGCGCGGGTCCACCACCACGGTGCGGTAGCCCAGCATCTTCGCCATGCGCGTCAGGTGGATGGAGATGTGCACGCTGCCCACGCACACGAGCAGCGGCTGCGGGCGGGTGCGTGCGAAAAAGAACGCGCCGTCCTCCGTGCGAACGAGCCCCGCATCCTGCACCTCCGGCGCGGCGCACGCGGCCTGCGCGGCCCGCACGAGCGCGGCCCGCCCGAGGCGCTCCTCGGCCTCGCACGGCGCGAGCAGGCGCCAGGCGGGCTGCCCGGGCACCTCGGTCGCGCGCAGCCCCACGCGCCCGGCGGCCGCGGCGGCGTCGGGCGAGACGAGCAGGCCGCACACGCCGCCCTCCATGCCCTCGGGCCCTTCGACCAGGCTCAGGCGCACGTAGGAGCGCTCGGCGTCGAGCTCGGCGCACTCCGTCTCGAACAGCGCCCGGTCGTAGCGCCCGACGAGCACCTCGATGTTGCCACCGCACGACAACCCCACCTCCTGGGCGCGCGCCGTGGACGCGTGGAACCGCTCGAGGCTCGCGCCCTGGCGCCCCTCGAGGCAATCGAGCGCCGCTTGGATGACGCTCCCTTCCACGCAGCCCCCCGACACCGAACCGGCGATGCCGCCGCGGTCGCTCACCGCCATCACCGACCCCGGCACACGCGGCGACGAGCCCCAGGTTTTCGTCACCTGGGCCAGCGCCACGTCGCTGCCCGTCTCGAACCAGCGGGCCACGTCGTCTCTGATCTCGCGCATGGTGCTCTCTCCTTGGAATCGCATCGGGGCGGCCCGGCCCCGCGCCGCGCGCGGAACCGGGGCCGCCGCGCGCTCCTACGCCGTATGGCAGGTGGCGCACTCCTCGTTCGACAGGTTCTGGCCCGTGTGGCTCGAGGGCTGCTGCGCCCCCGTGCTCGAACCGTTATGGCAGCTCAGGCAATCGGAGCCGTTGTTGCCGTGCCCCATGGCCGGCGGCTCGCCCACCATGCCGTAGTTGGGAACGTAGTCGCCCTCGCTGTAGTCGGTGATGCCCTCGAGCGGCTCGAGGTCCTTCGACGTCACCGCGCCCACGCTGCCGCCGGCGATGCGCTCCTGCTGCAGCTCTTCCTCCTCGGACCCCTCGATGGCCTTGCCGCTCGTGTTCGCGGCGTCCACCTGCGGGTCGAAGGCCTTGTACTCGCCTTCGACCGCCGTGTCGTTCGTTGCGGGCGCGGCGTTCCCGGCAGGCTCGCCCGCGCCCTGCGGCGCGCAGCCGGCCAAGGTCGCGCTCAGCGCGAGCGTGCAGACGATAATCGCCGTCCGCCGCGCCTTGCTCTCTCTCGCTTGGTTCATGGTTCCTCCGTTTCTCATTGCTTCGTCAGTCTCTCAGCAGCCGGGCGATGTCCGCGAGCTTCGTCTCGTCGAAGCCCACCGCGCGCCGCTCGAGCGGCGCCACCGCCTCGTCTTCCAGCAGGCCCTCGGGGAAGGCGCCCGCCTCGTCGAACGTGATCACCTGCACGGGCCGTCGCGAGCGCGCCGCGTTGATGCGCTCGACGAACGTGCTCACGTAGGCGGGATAGCTCATGTCGTGCGGCTCGAGCACCTCGCACAGCAGGTCGATGGGCGTCTGCACGCGCTTCTGCCGATCCACCGTCACCGCCACGTCGTCCACGGCGGCCAGGCGGTACAGCAGCAGCACGCGATGGCCCACGAGGCCGGCCGTGTTGCCGCCGGCCGAGCTGTCGCGGCGCCGCTCGATCTTCACCCCGTAGTAGTCCAGCTCGCGCGCCGCTTCGTGCTTGCAGGCGAACACGCGGCCGTCCCTCGTCTCGAACACCGCTTCGGGCATCCGTCGCTCCGGCGAGGTGATCTGGGACGCCGCCCATATCTCGACGGCGGGAACCGCATGCGCCTCCTCGGTGTCGGCCGAGGCCACCGCGTAGAAGCGGCTCGGCTCGAGCGCGTCGAGCACGCAGAAGTACGCCCAGGCCTCGTAGGCGTTGCGGAACAGGGAGGCCACGTGCGGCGCCAGCGCCTCGGCCGCCGCCGCTTCCAACTCGCCGGGCGTCGATCCGTGCTGCAGCGCGTCCAGCACGAGCGCGAACGTCGGCTTCGCCAGGCCCTTGTCGGGATCGGCCAGCAGGTTCTCCAAGGTCGGCGCCAGGTGGTAGGCGGCAAGCTCGCTGCGCGCGAGCAGCCGTTGGCGCACCGCTTCGCAGCGGCGCGCCGCCTCGCGCACGCGCTCGGCCCCCTCGCCCGCCAGCTGCGCCGTCAGCCCGCGCTGCACCTGCTCCACCAGCGCGTAGAACGCGCTGCGGGCGGCGGGCGGCACCGTGAGGCTCGAGGGCGTCATGCGCAGGCCCTCGCACGTTGCGGCGAACGCCTGCAAGCGGGCGTACGCCTCCTGCCACCCCGCGGCGCGATCGTGGTCGTCCATGTCCTACCTCCTGCTCTCGGCGCGTCTAGCCGGCTATGTCCATCAACGTGCGCTTCACCAGCGTGCGCGCGATCTCCACCTTGTAGGCGTTCTTGCCAAGCGCCTCGCACGACTCCACCGCCGCGTCGCCCGCCTTCGCTGCCGACGCCTCGCTCACGCCGCCGGACACCGCGTCCTCGGCCGCGCTCGAGCGCACGGGCGCCGGGTACACGCCGCCCAGCACCACGCGCACGTCTCCGTCGGCGCCTGCGGCCACCGCGCAGTTCACCAGCGGGAAGTCGATGGACTTGCGCAGCGCGAACTTCTGAAACGCGCTCTTCGCCGCCTTCGGCACCTTGAATTCGCACACCACCTCGCCGTCTTCCAGCACGGTGGAGCGCACGCCGTTCGCCTTGAAGAACTCCTCGGCGGGCACTTCGCGCTTCGTGGTGACCACGGTGGCGCCGAGCGCCACGAGCGCGGGCGCCGTATCCTGCGAGCTGGCCGCGTAGCAGCCGTCCTGATCGCCGTAGATGGAGTGGTAGCGGTTGTCGCCCACGCGCGCCGGGCACCAGTCGCCGCCCTTGCGCTTGCAGTGGAAGCGGTCGTCGGGCGTGCGGAAGTACCAGCAGCGGTGCATCTGGCACGCGTTGCCGCCGATGGTGCCCATGTGGCGGATGGTGGGCGACGCCGCCCGGGCGCAGGCCTCGGCCAGCGCCGCGCAGCCGCTCTTCACCGCGTCGCTCTCGGCCACGTCGGCCAGCTTCGCCAATGCGCCGATGCGCAGCGTGTCGCCGTCCTCGGCGATGCCGTCGAGGTCGGGAATGGTCTTGAGGTCGATCACCGTGTCGGGATAGGCGGGCAGGATCTCGTCCTTGAGCGTGCCCAGAAGGTCGGTGCCGCCTGCGATGAGCATGGCCGAGCCCGACGCGGCGCTCGATGCCGCCTCTTTGGCCGACGACGCCTGTTGGTGCTTGTAGTGTTTCATGGGTGCATCCTCCTCTACTGCGAAATCTTGCCCAACACCGCGAGCACTTTGTCGGGCGTGTAGGGAACCATGTCGATGAACGCACCGCCGGTGGCGTTCTGGATAGCCTGACCCACGAGGCCGGGGTTCGCGTGCGCGTGCGCCACGCCGGTGGAGCCGTACGCGCCGCCGCCGCAGCGGGTCTCGACGGGTACGGGCTCGATCTTCGGCTGATCGAGGATCGTGGGCACCTTGTAGTCGTACATGTTGCCGTTCAGCAGCACGCCGGTGCTCTCGTCCCAGATGAGCTCTTCGCGCAGCGCGCGGCCCGAGTTCATGGTGATGGCGTTCTCGATCTGCCCGAGCGCCGACGAGGGGCGGATCACCTTGCCGAAGTCGTGCGCCACCACGTAGTCGAGGATCTCCACGAGGCCGGTCTCGGGATCGACGGCCACCTCGCACATGTCCACGTTCATCGTGCGGATGACGTCGGTCTGGAACGGCACCTTCGGCTTGCCGCAGTAGCCCACGGCCAGCTGCCCCATGCCCACGATGGGCATCTGCTTGGCGGGGTCGGCCTTGAGGACGATCATCGAATCGACGAGATCCACCTCGTCGGCCGTCACGCCCATCGCCGCGCCGCCGGTTGCGAGGATCTGCTGCTTGAGCAGCACGGCCGCTTCCTTCGCCGCCCACGTGCACGTGGAGCCGCGGTCGGCCGCGTCGCCCTCCTGCCAGTTGTTGTAGTTCGGGGCGTAGTACACGATGACGTCTTCCAGCTTCATGCCCATCTCCTCGGCGATGACGAGCTGGGTGGCGTCGGGCCAGTACGTGCCGATGAGCGCTTCGGCGTACGGCATATAGATCTTGCCGTCCACGCCCATGCGCAGGTTGATGTTGTACGAGATCATGCCCCAGGTTTGCGAGGCGGCGTAGCGGCAGGACACGCCGTGCAAGCGGCCGTCCTCAAGCGTGCGCTCGCCGGCGAGGTGCCACTTGTCGGCCCAGCCCATAGCCTCCTTCGCGGCCGTCATGCAGGCCGACAGCGACGGGTCGGTCACCTTCACGTTCTGCATGATGACGTCGCATATGTCCAGGCCCAGCGTGTCGGCGATCTTCGCCAGCGCGAGGTTCGTCGGCTCGTACATGGGCTGGCCCGGATCGGCCGTCGTGCACGCGCCGTTCGTCACGTAGTAGCCCATCTCGGAGTAGATGTTGGGACACGCCGTCTGCTTGAAGCCCTGCGCGTTCGGGGGCAGCACGAGGTGGCCGTGCGTCTTGTCGCCGTAACCGCCGCGCGCGCCCGTCTGATGCACGTTCTTCGACTGCACCGCCACGAGCGTACCGTCGTCCTTGAAGCCGAGGCGCACGGTGAGATAGGTCTGCGGCACGGCGGCATCGAACGACTCGCGGCGCGTCTGCACGTAGCGCACGGGCACGCCGCCCAGGCGCTTCGACAGCACGGGCGCGAACTGCGCGCCGCGCTTCTCCACGAAGTCGCAGTAGCGGGCGGCCATGTAGGGCGACAGCGCGCGGTACTTGTCCGCGTGCGAGCCCGCGCCCATGAACGCCGACACGATGGGGCCGTTGCTGGGGAAGTGCGCGTGGTTCGTCACGTAGCACATCTTCTCGCCGTCGGGGTTGCCCCACGGGTCGTCGGCCCAGTAGGAGAAGTACGCCGGCGGCATGGGGCGGAACTGGCTCCACATGGGGCGGCCGTAGTCGATGACCTCGATGTGGTCGGCCTCTTTGAAGCCGTCCTCGGCGCTTCCCAGCTCCCACTCCACCGCAGCGCCGAACGTGTTGCCGGTCATATTGGAGTCGGGGTTCATCTCGGGGCGCAGGATGGGCGCGCCGGGCTTCGCGGCCTCGCGCGCATCGAGGATGAACGGAAGCACCTCCCACTCCACCTTGATGGCGGCCAGCGCCTCCTTGCACACCTCTTCGTTCACGGCCACGACCACCGCGCCCACTTCGTCGCCCTCGAACTCGGCCTCGTCGCCCAGAAGCGGGGAGCCGCCGAACTCGAAGTACGCGGGACGGTACTTCGGCATGGAGGCCAGCTCCTCGTCCTCGTACGTCAGCACGAGCTTCACGCCCTCGATCTTCTCGGCGTCGGCGACATCGAGGCTCTTCACCTTGGCATGGCCGTAGGGGCAGCGCAGCGCCATGGCGGTCAGCGTGCCCTCCATCCACAGGTCGGTGGGGTACTTCGCCGCGCCCGACACCATGTCCCACGACTGGCGGCCCGGATGATCCCAGGTGCCCACCACCTTGAACTCGGTGCGATCCTGGTTGGTTCCCTCAGGCTCCCAAACCGACATCTCGCCCATCAGTTACCTCCTTTGATCGCGCCGGCCGCTTCCTGGATGGCCTGCACGTGACGCGAGTACGTACCGCAACGGCAGATGTTGCCCGCAAGCTCGGCGCGAATCTGCTCGTCGGTGGGGTTGCCGTACTTCTCGATGATGTACTTGGCGACGGTGAACTGCCCCGGCGTGCAGTAGCCGCACTGCGCGGCGTCGTGCTTCGCGTACGCCTCCACGAGCGGGCGCCACCGTTCGTCGGCGGCGATGCCCTCCGACGTCTCGATCTGCTTGCCCTCGCATTCCACGGCAAGCGTGGTGCAGGACAGCGCCGGCACCCCGTCGATGAGCACCGTGCAGGAGCCGCAGGCCCCGCGGTCGCACATCTGCTTGGCGTTGCCCGTCAGGCCCACGGCCTTGAGCAGCGTCTCGCGCAGCGTCCAATGGGGCTCCACCTGCACCTTGAGATCCACCCCGTTGATGGAAAGCGCCGCGCACGCGGGCACGGCGGCCTGCGGGTGGGTTTCCTCGAAATGCTTGACGAGCGCATCGTAGTCGGTCGTCTTCTGCCCGCACAGGGGGCACGTGTACACGAAATCGGTGACGGTTATCGTCTCGGCATGGGCTTCGGCGGGCGCACCCAGGATCGACCCGATCCCGAGTCCCGCTGCTCCCGCCGCGAAGCCGGCGAATCCGCCGACCTTGAGAAAATCACGGCGCGACACGTCTTGAGCCATGGCACCTCTCCTCCTTCTATCGTTTCCTTCGTCCAAACGCCAACGCGCACGAGCGCGTCCCCTCCCCTCTTGCACCCGGTTTTCCTCCGCTGAAAACGGTACCGGGGAAACGGGGGTAGGCGCCATTACGCGAAGGGGTAAGAAGCCGGGGTATATTGGTGAATCTTGAAGGCACTCTCCCCCTTGCGCGGCGGATTGCGCTCTCCGGTTCGGAGGCGTTGCCGCCGCGCATGAGGGGGAGGCGCATGAGGGGGAGACGCAAGAGAGGGGCGCAAGAGGGAGGCGCATGAGGGAAGCGCATGAGGGAGAGGCGCAAGAGAGAGGCCCAAAAGGAAGTGCCCCAAGGCAGCGATGCGTCAGGCGCGCCCTTCCCCTAGATCACGCCCGCTTCTCGCAACAGGGCGACGGCCTGCATCTTGGAATGCACGCCCAGCTTGGCGTAGATGTTGGCCAGGTGCTTCTTCACCGTCTCGCGCGACACGAACAGCCGCTCGGCCGACTCGGCGATGGTGAGCCCCGAGGCGATGCAGCGCACGACGTCCACCTCGCGCTCGGTGAGCCGCGAAGCCTCGCCCGCGTCCGCATCGGCGTCGAGCAGCCCGCGCACGTAGCCCGCGAGCGCGGCGTCCTCGGTGCGCGCGAGGAAGCGCTGCGCGGCCGGGCGCACGAAGGCGACGTTCTCGGCCAGCGCGCCGTCGAGCTTCGAGGAGCACGCATGGCGCGCCGCCTGCTCGAAGTAGGCGTCCGCCCGCGTCAGGCGCGCCACCTTCTCGGAGAACGCGCAGGCCAGCACCGAGGCGCGCACGTACACCGCGCGGTCGTCCTCATCCACCCCGTCGGCGAACGCGCATGCGTCCTCGTAGCGCGCCACCATGTCGAGGTGGTAGGCCAGCATGCCGCGGAACACGCCGGTCGAGCGGCGCTCGAAGGGCGCCGCCGCCTGCTCGGCCGCCTGCGCGCGAAACGCGCGGCCGTAGTCGAGCGCCATGGCGAACGAGGGGCTCGCCGAGAGCGCGCCCTCCTCGTCGAGGGCCATCGCGGCGAAGAAGTCGTCCCGCGCGCTCGGCGCGCCCATGCGGTAGCGGATCTTCGCGAGCAGCGCCGCCTCCTCGGCCGCGCTGCCGGGCACGGCGCCCTCGGAGGACACCATGAGGTAGGTGGCGTGCTCGCGCAGCGTGCACTCGAGATCCCCTTCCTCGTAGGCGCACAGCATGCGGGCCACGTACGCGTAGCCCAGCATGGGCTTGAAGCGGCGCTCCTGCTCGGCGTACAGGGCAAACGCGCGCTCGGCGTAGTGGCGCGACTCCTGCAGGTGCCCGAGGTTCGCGCAGATGCGCGACAGGTTGCAGAACGCCGAGCTCGACAGGCACTTGTTGCCGTAGGCAAGCTGCATGTCGAGCGACTGCACGAACGCCGCCCTCGCGCTCAGCAGGTCGAAGGACGCGGTGGACGACGCCTCCACCTGCAGCATCATGGAGCGCAGGTAGAACTCCTCCTGCGGCAGATACTTGAGCGCCTGCGTGGCGAACTGGCGCATGTGCGCGGAATCGTTCTTGAACGACGCGATGAACGCCTTCTGCACGAGGCAGAGCGCGAACAGGAAGTCCTCGTCGTCGTGCAGCCGCTCGACGGCCTCGCGCAGGTAGGCGTTCGCGCGCTCCGCCTCGCCCTTGAGCGCGAACGGCATGGACAGCACCGCGCACAGCAGCGGGCTCGCCATGATCTCCGATTCGGGGAGAAACGACGCCCAGCGCAGCACCGTGTAGTGGCTGTCGCTCATGTAGAGCCGCTTCCAGTTGTCCACGATGATCTGGCGTACGCGGCCCCAGTCGCGCAGGCTCGCGGCCACCTCCACCGCCGAATCGAAGTAGCCGTGCTCCTCGAGCCACGCGCACCCGGCCGCGCCGAGCGCCGCCGCGTCGAGGTCGTCGGTGCGGTCGAGGCGCTGGTGCAGCAGGTCGGACAGCAGGGGGTGGTAGCGGTACCAGTCCTCGCCCTCCTTGCGCTCGAACCGCTCGACGAACAGCCCGTTGCGCACGAGGAAGTCCACCTGCGCGGCCGCCTCGTCGCGCGCGAGGCCCGTGATGCGCTCGGCAAGCGGCAGGCAGAACGCGCCCACCACCGAGGTGGCCACGAGGAAGCGCTGCCGGTCGGCGGGCAGCACGCTGACCACCTCTTCGAACAGGTAGTCGTTGATGCTGACGCGCGCGCAGGCGACGGCGTCGTCGATCCTCGTCTGCGAACCGTCGCCGCACAGCAGCGCCACGAGCCGGATGCCCGTCGCCCAGCCGCCCGTGGCCTCGTGCACGGCGCTCGTCTGCTCGCTTCCCAGGCGGATGCCCATACCCAGAAGCAGGGCGCGCGTCTCGCTCTCGGACAGCCGCAGGTCCGCCTCGGTCACCTCGTTGAGCTGGCCGCCCACGCGCATCTTCGCCGTGGGAAAGCGCAGCATCTGACGCGAGGTGATCAAGAAGTGCGCGTTCGGCGGCAGATGGCGCAGCAGGTAGTGCACGCTCTCGTGGATGTCCGGGGCCGCGTGCACTTCGTGGAAGTCCTCGAGCACGCACACGAAATCGCGCCCGTACTCCGTCATCTGGATGATGAGCGCGTCCAACATAGGACGCAGCTTCGAGAACTCGTCGGGCAGGCGCACGTCGTCGAACGATTGGCAGATACGCTCGTCGGCGCGGCGCAGCGCGGTGACGAGGTAGAGCCAGAAGCGGTCGAGCGCGGCGTCCTCGGCGTCGAGCAGGTACCACGCCGCCGGCACGTCGTCGTGCGTGCGCAGCCAGCCCACCACCGCCGTTGTCTTGCCGAAACCCGCCGGCGACACCACGGCCGTGAGCGCGCATGCCATCGCGCGCTCGAGCTTCGCGGTCACGGCGGGCCGTTCCACCACGTACGCGGCTCGAGACGGCACAATCACCTTCGACGGCAGCAGCACGATTTCGCGCGCGCCGTCGCCAGACCCGTACTCGTCCATACATCCCCCTCCGAAACCCGCCGCTGCCCGCGCCGGCGTCCGTCCCCCTGCGCGCTATTGTAGCAAACTCACCCCCGCACGCTCCTCCGCGGCGTCAAGCGCCCGCTTGAGCACCGAAAGCGGCAGCTCGACGCACCCCTTGCGCGTCCGCCCCACCTCGAGACCGCCCCACCAGCGCAGCAGGTCGTCCGGGCCGAGCGCCCGCACCGCGGCCGGAGCCATGCCCCGAGCGCGCTCCATGAGCAGGTCGGCCGTGGCCGCGCACAACGAGCAGGCATAGCCGTCGAAGGCCGCGCGCTCGAGCACGACGCCCTCGACGCCGCGTCCAAGCGACACGCGCACCTCGATCGCGTCGCCGCAGAACGGGTTGTCGCCCGCTGCCGCGCCGTCGAAGGCGCCGTCGAAGCCCTTGGCGCGCGGATGGCGGTAGCGCTCCAAGATGAGCTCGTCGTCGATGCGCACGGCTACACCCCCTCTTCCACGATGCGCTCCACCGCGCTCAACAGCGCATCCACGTCCTCGTCGGTGGAATAGCCGGCGAAGCTCGCGCGCACGCTTGCCGGGAAGCCGAGCGCCGCATGGAGCGGACGCGCGCAGTGATGCCCCGCGCGCACGAGCACGCCCCGCGCGTCGAGCAGCGCGCTCACGTCGTGCGGATGCACGCCGGCCACCGCGAAGCCCACCAGCGACCCGCTCGCCCGCTGCGCGCCGCCCACCACCTGCACGCCCGCCATCGCCGAGAGCCCGCGCTGCGCGCGGGACGCAAGCGCACCCACGTGGCGCTCGAGGGCCGCCATCCCCGCTTCCTCGAGCATCGCCAGCGCCGCGTCCCACGCCACCGCGGCCGCGATGGCGGGCGTGCCCGGCTCGAACCCCTGCGGGGCGGCCGCCGGCACGAAACCCGCGCGGTCGACGCGCTCCACCATGCCGCCGCCCCCGAGGGCGGGCCGCATGCGCTCGAGCACGCGCGGCGAGCACGCGAGCGCGCCCACGCCCGTGACGCCCAGCATCTTGTGCGCGGAGACGGCGTAGAAGTCCGTCGGCATCTCCCCCAGGTCGACCGGGCGATGGCCCGCCGCCTGCGCGCCGTCGAGCGCCACCACGACGCCCAAGCGCGACGCGTCGGCGAGGATGGCCGCGAGCGCCGGCTGCTCCCATCCGATGACGTTCGACTGCTGCGCGAGCGCCACGAGCTTCGGGCCGCCCTCGGCGATGCGGCACCAGGCGCCGTAGTCGAGCGTCCCGTCCGCCTGCAGGGGAATCCACGCGATCTCGAGGCCGCGCCGCGCGGCCAGCATCTGCCAGCACACGATGTTGGCGTGGTGGTTGTCCTCGGCCACGGCCACCACGTCGCCCGGCGCGAGCGCCTCCTCGGCCCAGCAGCGCGCCGCCAGGTTGAGCGACTCGGTGGCGCCGCGCGTGAACAGCAGGCGCGCCGGGTCGTCCACGTGCAAGAACGCCGCAAGGTGCTCGCGGGAGCGCTCGTAGGCGTCGGTGGCCTCCTCGGCCAGCGTGTGCGCGCCGCGATGGATGTTCGCGCAGCTCGTGTGCAGAAAGGCCGTCAGCGCGTCCGTCACGCGCAGCGGCACGAGCGAGGTGGCCGCGCTGTCGAGGTACACGAGCGGGCGGTCGCCGTCGCGCCCGACGCGGCGCTCGAGGATGGGGAACTGCGCGCGGTCGAGCGGCGGCGCGCCCGCCGCGCCGCCCGGAATCCTAGCGCACACGGAGCATCGCCTCCTCGAGGCGCGCCGCATCGCGCGGCGTGTCCACGTCGTCGAACAGATCGGCGTCCTCGAAGCGCACCGGGCGCACGCGCAGCGCGGGGTGCGCGCGCAGCAGAGCGCGGGCGCCCTCGTCGCCCGTCAGCGTCTCGAGCAGGGGGAAGCACCGCGCGTCGAACAGGCAGGGGTTGCCCCGCCGCCCGCCGCTCTCGGCCACGTACGCGTCGGCGTCGCCCGCCGCGCGGGCGCGCAGCAGCGCAGCGAGGTGGCGCGCCTCGAGGTAGGGCTGATCGGCCACCATGACCAGCAGCGCGGCGAACCCGTGCGCTGCGGCGAAGCGCGCCGCAGCGCGCACCGAGGTCGACTGCCCGCGCTCCCATGCGGGGTTGTGCGCCTCGCACGCCCCGCGCGCCCGCGCGAGCGGCGCGACGAGGCTGCGATGCGCGCCGGTAACCACGACGGTCTGCGCGGCCCCGCATCCGCAGGCGGCATCGAGCGCGCGCTCGAGCAGCGTCGAGCCGGCGAAGGGCGCCGCGAGCTTGCACGCGCCCATGCGCTTCGACGCGCCCGCGGCCAGCACCGCCACGCAGGTCGACGAACCCGTATCCATCCGATCACCTCCCTTTCCCCACCACTCTAGCGCGAAGGGACGCGCGCGGCATTCCCCGAACGGGGTATTCCGCCCTCCCCCGCCCCCGCGCCGGCACGCCGCGGCGCGATGATCCTACCCCGCCCCTTCCCCCAAGGGGGTATGGTCGCGCGACGTGGCAGCCCGTAGGCTGGAACGAGCCCCCCCCCCGGAAAGCGAGGAATCCCATGCGCATGAGCAGATGGACGCCGGAAATCGTACGGTTCATGGAAGACGCCTCCGCCTACACGCCGTACTTCGACGCGATGGCCGCCGCCGTGCGGCGCTTCGCCCCGTCGTGCGAGCGCGTCTGCGACGCGGGCTGCGGCATGGGGCAGCTCTCCTTCGCGCTCGCGCCGTACGCGGGCCACGTCGACGCGGTCGATCGGTCGGCGCGCGCCGTCGGCTACGTCCGCCGCCAGGCGCGGGAGCGTGGCGCGCATGCCGTGCGCCCGATCCGGTCCGACGTCGCCTCGCTGCGCCCGGCGCAGCCCTACGACCTCATGGTGTTCAGCTTGTCAGCCTCCCTCGATGCCGCGCTCTCCCTCGCGCGGCCCCGTTGCGTCGGCACGCTCGTCGTCGTCAACAAGGTGCACGACGCCGCGCCCGACGGGGCCCCGCGGCCGCACGTGCACGACTTCGCCCACAGCCTCGCCGGCGTCAACGCGGCGGGCATCCCGTGCACGGGCACCGAGCTGTCGCTCGAGTTCGGCCAGCCTTTCCGTTCGCTCGCCGACGCGGCGCGCTACTGCGCGCTGTTCCGCACCCGCGACTTCCCCGCCGGCCCCTCGCGCGCCGACCTCGCGGCGCTGCTCGACGAGACGGGCGACGACGTGTTCCCCTACTACCTTCCCGTCCGCCGCCGCCTCGCCCTGTTCGCCCTCGATCTCGCCGCCTTCCGCGAGGGGCGCGGCCCGCTGAGCCTCACGCGCCCCGCCTAGCGATGCAGCCCCTCCGGCACCGACCCCGGCCGACGGCGCTCCCCGAACGCAGAGGGGCCCGCAGCAACGCGCTGCGGGCCCCTCGATCATGCGGATGGAACCGACCGGCTACTTGTCCTGCACGTGGCCCGTCTTCTCGGCCAGGGCCGCTTGGCCGGCAGCCAAGCGCGCCAGCGGCACGCGGTACGGGGAGCAGCTCACGTAGTCGAGCCCGATCGTGTGGAACATCTTCACGGAGTCGGGGTCGCCGCCGTGCTCGCCGCAGACGCCGCACACGAGGTCGGGGTTGCCCTCATGGCCCAGCTCGACGCCCATCTTCACGAGCTTCGCCACGCCCGGATCGATGGTGGCGAAGGGGTTGTACGGCAGCAGGCGCTCGGCCAGGTACTGCGGGACGAACTCGGCCTCCACGTCGTCGCGGCTGAACCCGAACGTCGTCTGGGTCAGGTCGTTCGTGC
>ENA-OQNO01000219-OQNO01000219.1-human-gut-metagenome-genome-assembly--contig:-NODE-219-length-65841-cov-4.809204_pt1 | contig 65841 bp, 59 predicted proteins | sample MGYA00242629_ERZ504880 | MGnify/ENA primary metagenome ERZ504880 (study PRJEB26092, sample SAMD00036377) | human gut metagenome | host: Homo sapiens | study: EMG produced TPA metagenomics assembly of... | reverse complement strand
GACGCTCGACGGCGTGCTCTGCCACAACGGCGAGTTCGCCAAGCAGTTGCTGCGCAGGGGCGACACGGCCGACTTCGCCGCGCTCGACGAACTCGTGGAAGCGTGCAACGCCGACGAGCGCACCATCAAGACGCTGCGCCCTTCCACGCTCGAGGGCTGCGTCGTGCGCGTGAGCGACATGATCGCCTACGTGGGCAAGGACCGCGCCGACGCGCTCGACATGGGCGTCATCGACTCGCTCGACGTGTTCGACAGCACGGTGATCGGGCGCGACAACGCGCGCATCATCAACAACCTCACGGTGGACCTCGTCAATTCGAGCTACGGCACCGACCGCATCGCGCTGAGCGAGGAGGTGTTCGCCGACCTCAAGCTGGCCAAGCGCCAGAACTACGAGCTCATCTACGAGCGCGAGGGCATGGTGGAAGGCAGCGACAACATCGTGGAGGAGATGTTCGAGGAGCTGTACGCGCGCCTGCTGGCCGACCTGGAAGCGGGCGACGAGAACTCGCCGGTGTTCAAGCACCACGTCTCCTCGCTCGCTGCGAAGTCGCGCGCGGTCACGGCCGACGAGTACCTGGCGAGCGACCCGAACCAGATCGTCGTGGACTACATGGCCTCGATGACCGACAGCTACTTCATGGCGCTGTACGCCCACCTGTTCCCCGGAAGCGACAAGCGCATCCTGGAGCGCGGCTACTGCTCCGACTTGGCTTGAGGACGTTCCAGCAGGTCGATGAGCTCCTGCTTGTCGTGCACGTCGAGCTTGCGGTACAGGTGCGCGAGGTGCGTGTTCACCGTGCCCGCCGTCAGCCCGAGCGCCTCCTGGATGCGCGGCGTGGAGCGGCCCTTCGCCACGAGCGCCATGATCTCCTGCTCGCGCGGCGTCAGGTCGTAGTCGGCCGCCACGTGCTCGCACCGCTCGCGAAACGGCTGGCGGCCGCTTGAGGCGCGCACGCCCAAGAGACTCGTCATGGAGCGGTCGGTGAACAGGAACAGGTAGGCCAGGAACAACAGGCACACGCATCCGAGCTCCACGATGCTCAGCAGGCGCGGCGCGAGGTCGAGAAACGAGCTGAGCAGCGCCCCGCCGAACGTACCGGCGAGCGAGCCGGCCACGTGCGCGCCCCATCCGACGCCGAACGAGAACAGCGCCACGAGGCCGTACAGCCCCGTGATGCGCACGAGCACGATCCACACGAGCAGCGTCACCGTCGCGTACATGGTGAGCGCCACGATGTCGGCGGCCATCGATCCCAAATCGAGGATGGGCAGCAGCAGGAACATGAACCCGAGCGCGAGCACCGCCGCGCGGTAGGCCGCGGCCACGTCCAGCTCGCGCGCCGAGAACAGCGGCACGCACACGAGCGCGATGGACGCCATGGTGGCCACGAGGAAGAGCCACGGGTAGCTGCCCTCGCTGATGATGGGCGACGCGTTGAAGAACAGCGCGCGGATGAGCGACTCGGCGAACGAGAGCACGCCGAGCGACAGCAGCGCGCGCAGCGAGAACGCCCCGCGCCTGAGCGACGCCGAGGCGGCGGGGGCGGGCTCGTCGTCGCGCTTCCACACGCCCACCTTCCCGAACAGGATGAAGCCCACCGCCACGGGAAGCAGCACGGTGGCGCCCACGCCCACGGCGCGCGGCAGCGCGACCACGAGCGCGAACAAAATGGCGGCCAGCAGAAACGACGACGCCGTCTTCACCACCGCCTGCGCCGGCGCAAGCCGCCGGAACTCGTCGCCCCAGGCCAGATACAGCACGCCGAGCCCCGCGCCCGCCGCGGTGGACGTGAGGGAGCACCAGGGCTGCGTGAAGAAGTTGAGGTCCACCACGACGAGCACGACGGTGGACGCCGCCATGACGGCCGGCGCGAGCGCGCGCACCGGGCCGCGGCGCATGACGCGGGCGAAGCGCTTCGGCATGAGCGCGCCCAGCAGCAACACCGCGAGCACGCCTACGCTCGAGAAGCCCACCACGCTGTTGAAGTGGCTCACGTCGTTGCGCGTCGAGAAGTGCACGATGGTGCTGAAGAACACGATGGACGACCACGCGAGCGTCAGCGCGAAGCCGAGCGCGCGCACGTCGAACACGTCGGCCAGCGTGACGGCCTTCAGATGCCGCTTCACCGCGGCCATCCGCTCCACGATTCCCGTTTCCATGGCTCCCCCTCCCCGTGCCGCTTGATGCGGCAGCCATGCGTCGGCGGCCATTGTACCGCAAACGCGCCTCATATAAAACCTATGTCGACCCAGGTGGGAAAACGATTTTCCCACGCTAAGAAACCTACGATTCCAAAACGGCGGCGCGCTTCCTAAAGTGGAGCCATCGCATAAGCGATTCGAGCGCGCAACGTGGGGAAACGTCGGAGACGTGCACGAAGGAGGGGCGGCTCAAGCCGCACGGGCCGACGGACGGGACGCGCACGAACCACTCGATCCAAGAGGAGGGATCATGTCAGAACTGACGAGGAGAACGTTCTTCAAAGGCGCTGCCGCGCTGGGTGCCGCAGCCATGCTGGGCGGGTGCGCCCCGCAGGAGATGAAGGAGTCCGAGACCAAGGACGCCGCGGCATCGGGCGACGACAACGCCGTCGTCGAAGTCAAGCACGCCTGGTGCAAGATGTGCGGCCCCGCCCGCACGCACTGCTCCACGCTCTGCACCATCAAGGACGGCCGTTGGGTGCACGTCGAGGGCAACCCCGAAGCCGGCAACAACTACGGCCGCGGCTCGCGCTCGCTCTGCGCCAAGGGCAACGCCGCCATGCACACCGTGTACTCGCCCACCCGCCTGCTCTATCCCATGAAGCGCACGGGCGAGAAGGGCGAAGGCAAGTTCGAGCAGATCACGTGGGATCAAGCGCTCGATGAGATCGCCGCCAAGCTCAAGGAGCAGAAGGAACAGTACGGAGCCGAATCCTACGGCGTGCTGTCGCCGCAGTACTACGCCGTGCTGGGCAGCCTGGGCCGCCGCTTCCTCAACGTGCACGGCTCGCCGAACTACCTGCACTCGGCCATCTGCAACTCGCAACGCATGTTCTCGCGCCTCGTCACCATCGGCGGCCCCGTGCACGGCAAGGCCACCGACACGGCCCCCGGTCAGCTGGGCAAGACGAAGCTGCTCATCGTCTGGGGCTTCAACTCCGAGAACTCCGCCATCAACCAGGGCAATCCGAACGGCCGCCTGAACGCCAAGGAAAACGGCATGCAGATCGTCGACATCCGCCCGATGCAGGAAGGCCTCGGCGCGCACGCCGACTACTGGCTGCCCGTGCGTCCCGGCACCGACGGCGCGCTGGCCCTCGCCTTCCTCAACATCATCATCGGCGAGGACCTCTACGACCACGACTTCGTCGAGAACTGGACGAACGGCTTCGACGAGCTGGCCGAGCACGTGAAGCAGTACACGCCCGCCTGGGCCGCCGAGATCACCGGGTTGCCCGAAGAGCAGATCGTCGAGGTCGGCCGTCTCATGGGCACCGTGAAGCCCATGGGCATCAACTGCGGCAACGGCATCGGCGACCAGTCGGCCGACGGCCACTGGACCGTGGCGTGCGCCTGCATCATCGAGGCCATCACCGGCAACCTCGGCATCGCCGGCGGCGGCGGGGCGGGCATGGTCATGCCCGAACCCCTCATCAAGACCAAGGAGATCGACCTGCTGTCCGACCGCCTGCCCGAGAGCGAAGAGGACAAGGCGAACGGCTGGATGGCCGGCGTGTCCAAGCTCGTGGCGCCCGAGACGCCGCGCTGGTTCCAGGACATGGTGACGCAGGAGTCCGGCCCCACGACCGCCTACAACAAGGGCCTGCAGTCCATCCTGTCCGAGGACCCCTACCCGCTGCGCTTCGTGTTCGGCCAGTCCTCGAACCCGATGTCGGCCACCCGTCAGCCCAAGACCATCGCCGAGGCGCTCAAGAAGCTCGACTACTACGTGGTCATGGACACGGCGTGGAACTCGTCGTGCGACTACGCCGACATCGTGCTGCCGGCAACCACCCAGTACGAATCGGCCGACCAGTTCGCCACGAAGAACTCCCCCGCCGGCACGTTCATCGGCATCAACCAGGTGATCTCCGAGCCTCCGGGAGAGACGCGCTCCGACTGGCAGTACTACCTCGACCTGGCCGTGAAGATGGGCTACGGGGCGGACTTCTGGGACGGCGACATCGACAAGATGCTGAACGAGCAGCTGGACGGCTCGGGCGTGACGCTTGAAGAGCTGCGCGAAAAGGGCTACGTGTTCAAGGAGCGCACCGACGGCGCCAAGCCCACCGAGCCCGAGTACCAGAACTACGCGAAGATGTTCGAGAACCTGCCCGGCGGCAAGATGCAGTGCGCCAACGATTGGATCGGCGACAAGCCCAACGCCACCGACACGGGCACCATCTCGCGCCTGCCCGAGTACAAGGGCGCACCCGAGAGCCTCGACGGCACGCCCGACGTGGCGGCCGAGTACCCGCTCGTCATCTCCGACGTGCACGCCTACCGCCTGTGCAACCACAGCTACTACCACGACGTGCCCTACCTGCGCGAGCTGCAGCCCGAGCCATGGGTGAAGATCAACCCCGCCACCGGCGCGAAGTACGGCATCGCCGACGGCGATTGGATGAAGATCGAGTCGCCCCACGGTTCCATCAAGATGGTGGCGCGCTACTTCGAGCCCATCGCGCCCGACGTGCTCATGACGAAGCGCGGCTGGTGGGAGCCCTGCGACGAGCTCGGCCTTCCCGGATACGGCAGCCTCGACGGCGGCAGCGAAGTGAACGTGCTCTACGACGACGACATCGCCAACTACGACGGGTTCACCTCGGCCATGGCCAAGCAGACGCTCGTGAAGATTTCGAAGAGTGAGGGGTAAACGATGGCTGAGCAATACGGATTCTACGTCGACACGAGCCGTTGCATCAAATGCTGGGCCTGCCAGGTAGCATGCAAGCAGTGGCACGACATCGAGGCCGGCACCGTGTCGCGCCGCAACGTGCAGGAGACGGTGGAGGGCACCTTCCCCGCCGTGAAGCGCACGTTCGAGTCGCTGTCCTGCATGCACTGCGAAGAGCCCGCCTGCTTCGCGAAGTGCCCGCAGGGCGCCATCAGCAAGCGCGAGGAAGACGGCATCGTGGTGGTGGACGACGAGAAGTGCATCGGATGCAAGACCTGTTCGCTGGCCTGCCCGTTCGAGGTGCCGCAGTACCGCGAGGTGGAAGGCGGCGGGCTGAAGATGGACAAGTGCGACACGTGCCTGTCCATCGGCCGCAACGACGACGGCGACCCGCACTGCGTGGCGGCCTGCCCGATGCAGGCGCTGCACTTCGGCCCGCTTTCCGAGATGGAGGAGCAGGCCGTCGCGAAGGGCGGCGCGCGCATGGAGGGCGAGACGAACCCGAGCGTGTACGTGTCCTAAGATCGACGATTCGGAGGCTGCACCTCCCCGCAGCCTCCTCCCTCCCCGCCCGAGGGGCGCGCGAGCGCCTCTCGGGCCGCCTGTTCGCATCCAACCACGAGGAGCTTCCATGGAATCCTGCGACTTCACCGAGCTCATGGGCGAGCGCGCGCTCGCCTACCGCTTCCTCTCGCGCGCCTACCGCACCGCGCCCGACGCGGCGTTCGTCGCCGCGCTGCGCGCCGCCGGCGAAGCGCGTCCGGCCGACGATGCGCTCGCGCCGTTCTTCGCCGAGCTGGCCGACCGGGACGCCGCGGACGACGAAACGCTGCGCATCGACCTGGCCGCCGACTACAACCGCCTGTTCTTAGGGATGGGGCCGCACCCCGTGCCGCCGTACGAGTCGGTGTACACGAGCCCCGAAGGCCTGCTCATGCAGGACGCCCGCGATGAGGTGCTGGCCGCCTACCGCGCGCAGGGCCTCGACGCGCCCGACGACTTCGGCCTGCCGGAGGACCACCTCGCGCTCGAATGCGCGTTCGTGGGCGAACTGGCCGAGCGTGCCGCAAGGGCGAGCGAGCTCGGCGACGAGGCTGCCGCCGCCGAGCTCGCGGCGTTTCAGCGCGCCTTCGTGAACGACCACCTGGGCGCCTGGGTGCCCGCGTTCTGCGACGACGTGGAAGGCAGGGCGCGCACGTCGTTCTACCGCGGCCTCGCCGCGCTCACGCGCCAACAGGTGGAAGCCGACCGCGAGGTGCTGGCCGCGCTCTGAGGTCGCGCCGCGCGAAGGGTTGCGCTACACTGGCAGAACTCCGAAGAAAGGAATGCCCGTGAAGCTGCTCATCGCATCCGACCTGCACGGCGCGGCTCCCGCCGTGCACGCGCTCGCCGCGCGCATCGAGGCCGAGGCGCCCGACCGCATCGTGCTGTTGGGCGACCTGCTGTACCACGGCCCGCGCAACGACCTGCCCGCAGGCTACGCGCCCAAAGAGGTGATCGCCGTGCTCAACGGCCTGGCCGAGCGCATCGTGGCCGTGCGCGGCAACTGCGACGCCGAAGTGGACCAGATGGTGCTCGACTTCCCCTGCATGGCCGACTACGCCCTCGTCGAGGTCGACGGCCACGAGCTCTACCTCGCCCACGGCCACCTCGGCGACCCGCCGCGCCTCGCCCCCGGCAGCGCCTTCCTGTCCGGCCACACGCACGTGAAAACCCTCGACAACCGCGAAGGCGTGCTCTACGTCAACCCCGGAAGCACGTCCATCCCCAAAGACGGCACCGCCAGCTACGCCGTGTACGAGAACAACGCGTTCAAGCTGAAAACCCTCGAGGGAGCGATGCTGGCAGAAAGAGGGTGGTAGCACCCAGGCTGCGCATGGGGGACCGCCCTTCTCCTCTTCTTGCGCATGGGGGACCGCCCTTCTCCTCTTCTTGCACATGGGGGACCGCCCTTCTCCTCTTCTTGCGCATGGAGGACTGCCGGGGATTGATGCCGCTCGCGTCATGCGCAACCTGGGAGGCTTGCTGGTTGCGTCCGGCAAAACAACTCCCAACCGACAACCCTCCGCCGGACGCATGGAACAAAGCCTCCTAGCTCACTCTCCCCCTGTCCACCTGGTACTTCACGTCTGCTATGGCGGCGGTCGAAGCTCGGTGGCTTACCAGCACGATGGTCTTTCCCGTGCGGCCTTCGGCGAGGGCGCGCAGCACGGCGGCTTCGTTGAGGCTGTCGAGGTTCGACGTGGGCTCGTCGAGCAGCACGAACGGCGCGTCGTGCAAGAACACGCGCGCGAGGCCGATGCGCTGGCGCTCGCCGCCCGACAGCGTCTCGCCCAACTCGCCCACCGGCGTGTCGAGGCCTTTCCCCAACCGCTCCACAAGGCCCGACAGCGCTGCCTTGCGGCAGGCTTCGGCCAGCTCGTCGGGCGTGGCATCCGGCTTCGCGATGAGGATGTTCTCGGCGATGGTGCCGGCGAACAGGTGCGTCTCCTGCGTCATATAGCCCTCCACCGCGCGCAGGCTCGCCGTGTTCACGCGGCGCACGTCGGTGCCCGATATCTCCACCACGCCGCGCGTGGCGTCCCAGAAGCGCATGAGCAGCTTGCACAGCGTCGACTTGCCCGACCCGCTGCGACCGGCCAGGTGCACGACGCTGCCCGGCTCGATGCGCAGATCCACGTCGTCGAGCACGGGATGCCCGTCGTACGAAAAGTCCACGCGCCGCACGGCCGCGCCCGTGAAGGCCTCGAGGTCAACGCCGTCGTCAACCTCCTCGGTCTGCGGGCGCTCGTCGATGAGCTCGAGCACGCGCGCACCCGAAGCGAGTGTCTGCTGCAGCGTGGAGCCCAGGTTCGCCACTGCGATGACCGGGCCGAACGACGACATGAGCGCGGCCGAGGCCACGAGCGCCGCGTCCGGGCCGATCGCGCCCGCAAGGCACAGCGCGCCGGACGCCAGCACCATGATCACGTCGAGCGCCAGCACGAGGCCGTTCGTCAGCGACATCGCCAGCGCGCCGCGCCCCTTGAGGCGCTCTTCCGCCCGCGCCAGCTCGTCCATGCGGTCGTCGAGCTCGCGCGAACGATCGGCCGCACGCCCGAACTGCAGGGTCTCGCGCAGGCCGCGCAGGCTGTCGAGCACGAACGCGTTCATGGAGCCGATGCCCTCGCGCAGCTCGCGACCGCCCGACCCGCTCGCCTTCGACGCCGCGAACGGCACCACCACGCCCACGAGCACGTAGGAGACGAACGCCAGCAGCCCCAGCAGCGGCGAGATCGTCGCCACGAACGCCGTCATGCCCAGCGACACGATGAGCGCGATGATCGCCGGCGACATCGTGTGCGCGTAGAACACCTCCAAAAGCTCGATGTCGCTCGTCACGAGCGACACGAGGTCGCCCTTGTCGCGCCCCTCGAGCTTCGCGGGCGCCAAGCGCCGCAACGCCGCGAACACCCGGTCGCGCACGAGCGCGAGCAGCTTGAACGCCAGGTAGTGGTTGCACAGCTGCTCGCCGTAGCGAAGCGGCCCGCGCACCACGCCGCACACGGCCACGAGCACCAACGCCGCGCCGTACCCCACCGCCTGCGGGTAGCCCGCCAGGTCGACGAGCGCATAGGTGCCGAACACCGTGAGGAAGATGGCCGCCGCGAAGCCTGCCACGCCGAGCACGATGGCCAGCGCCATCCAGGGCGCAAGCGGCCGCACGAGCTTCACGAGCTGCAGCATCACCGAGGCATGCGAGCGGCGCGGGCGCGCCGGCGCCGCTTCGTCCTCGCCCGCCTCGTGAGCGACGGGGCAATCGGGGCACCGCGCCGCCCCGGTCGCGGAAGCCGCCGGCTCCCCGGCGGCTTCCGCCCCCTCCTCGTCCTCAGGCTCGCCCACGTCGACCGCGCCCGCGAACCGCTCGAGCTCAACCTGCTGGTTCCACAGGCGCGCGTACGCACCGTCCTGCGCGAGCAGGTCGGCATGCGGGCCCGCTTCCACCACGCGTCCGTCGTCCAGCACGTAGATGCGGTCGGCATCGGCCACAGCGGCCAGGCGATGCGAGATCATGATCACGGTTTTCGTGCGCGCCAGCTCGTGGATGACCTCGATGATGGCGCGCTCGCTCTCGGCATCGACGTTCGACGTCGCCTCGTCGAACACGTACACCGGCGTGTCGTGCAAGAGCGCGCGAGCGAGCGCAAGGCGCTGCCGCTGACCGCCCGACAGGTTGCCGCCCTCCTCGGTTATCTCCGCGTCCAAGCCGCCCGCCGCGCGCACGAACCCGTCCACGCGACAGCGCGCGAGCGCGCTCCACAGCTCCTCGTCGCTCGCCTGCGGATCGGCCAGGAGCAGGTTCGAGCGCACGCTGCCCTTGAACAGGTAGCTCGCGTACGGCACGGTGGTGACGGTGCTGGCCAGCGCCGCGCGCGACGCCTGCGCGAGCGGCACGCCGCCCACGTCCACCGACCCCGAGAACCCGGCGTTGCGACCCGACAGGATACCGGCCAGCGTGGACTTGCCCGACCCGCTCTCGCCCACGATGCCCGTGAACGAGCCGACGGGCGCGTCGAGGTCCACCGCTTCGAGCACGGTGCGCTCGCCGTCGTAGGAGTACCCCACGCCGCGGCACGCGAACGACGCGCGGTCGGGCTCGATGACGCGCGAGCCGCGCTCGGGTTCGGGCGTGTCCAAGATGGCGAACATCTTCTCGGCCGCCGCCATGCCGTTCATGGCCGTGTGGAAGAACGACCCGAGCGTGCGCAGCGGGATGAAGAACTCGGCCGCGAGGAACACCACGGCGAAGGCGGCGAAGAACGGCACCTGCCCGATCGAGAACTGCCAGAGCGCCATGATGATGCCCACGGCCGCGCCGCCGTAGGCGAACACGTCCATCACGGTCACGGAGTTGAGCTGCATGCGCAACAGGCGCATCGTGGCCTGGCGAAACGTCTCGGCATCGCGGTTCATCGCACAATGCCGCGCCTCGTCGGCGCGGTAGATCTTGAGCGTGGTGAGCCCCTGGAGGTTCTCGAGGAACGCCGCGCCCAGGTCGGTGTAGGCTCCCCAGTACGTGCCCATGGCGCGCTTCGCGATCTTCTGCACGGCCACGATGGACGCGGGGATGAGCGGCACGCAAGCAAGCAGCGCCACGGCGGCCGGCAGGCACAGCGGCGCGAGGCAGGCGAACAGCGTGACGGGCGCGAGCACGGAGTAGAACAGCTGCGGCATATACGAGCCGAAGTAGCTTTCCAGCTGCTCGGTGCCCTCGACGCTCACCTGCACGGCCTCGCTCGTGGCCACGCGTTCCGAATACGAGGGCCCGAGGCGCACGAGTTTGTCGTACACGCGCTTGCGCACGGTGCGCTTCGCCGCCGCGGCAGCAGCCTGCCCCATGCGCTGCGCGAGCGTCAGGCACGCCACGCGCACGGCGATGGCCGCCACGGCTGCCGTCGCCAGGTTGAACTGCACCTCGGCCACGTTGCCGCCCTCGATGAGCGCTTGCACGAACAGGCCGATGAGCAGCATGAGGCCGATGTTCGCCACGAGCGCCACCCATTGCAGCACGACGCTTGCCACCACGTACTTGCGCGCCGCGGGCACCATGCCCGCCAGACGTTTGCTGAACATCCCCTAGCCCTCCATCCGCTCGGGGTTGCGCTCGATCTCGCGGGCGCGCTGCGGAGCCGGAGCGCCGGTTGCCGCGCGGTCGGTCTTCACCACGAAGCCGAAGTACACGATGTGCGCGATCCACACGGCGGCCACGACGACGCGGCCCACCGGCACGTTCGCCATGAGGACGAACGACAGGCCCAGCACGAGCGTGATCGGGCCGAGCAGCATGAGCTTCGCCTTCACGGTCATCGCGCGCTTCTTCGCGAACCCTTCGAGCACGGTGCGGTAGAGCTTCGTGCCGTGGAACCACACGTCGAGACGCTCGGAGCTGCGAGCAAAACAGAACGCCGCAGCCAGCAGAAACGGCACCGTCGGCAGGATGGGCAGCACGGCTCCCAGCGCGCCCAGCCCGAAGCAGGCGAAGCCGCCCGTCGCCCACAGCGCGCGCACGCCGCGACCTGCGCGCTTGTCCCTCTCGTTCGTCATGGCGCGTTTCCTTCCACCCGATAGTTTCCCTAATCTAACAAAGGTGAAATGATACGCGAATAAGGCGAATTTGTAAACCATGGCTAATTTCTACATAAGTACGGGGTGCGCAAAACAGGGGCGCTTCGCCCCGCCGGCCGCGCTCCTCTAACGCCGGTTGAGCGCGTGGAGCATGCTGAGGCCCCGGAGCGTCAGGTGCTCGTCGGTGCGTCCGATGCGCTGAGACAGCGCGGCGAAGGCGACCGCGTCCGACCCCGTGGCGATGACGTCGGTCTCGTAGCCCAGCTCGCGCCACACCATGTCGATGAGGCCGTCGATGAGCGCCACCTCGCCCATGACGAGGCCCGCCTGCATGGCCTCGCGCGTGTTCTTGCCCACCACCGACGCGGGCGCCTTGAGGTCGATCATCGCCAGCTGCGCCGCCGCATCCGCGAGCGCCTTCGCCGACAGCTTCACGCCCGGCGCGATGATGCCGCCCGTGAACGCGCCGTCGCGGTCCACCACCTCGAAGTTCGTCGTCGTGCCGAGGTCCACCACGACGAAGGGCGCCTCGTAGGTCGCGCGCGCGGCCACGAGGTCGGCCACGCGGTCGGCGCCCAGCTCGCCGGGATCGTTGTAGCGCATCTTCACGCCCGTCTTCACCCCCGGCCCCACCACGAGCGGACGCCGCCCGGTGAGCGACCGCAGCGCCGACACCCACGCGTCGGTGAGGTCGGGCACCACCGACGCCACCACGGCATCGTCGCAGGATACGGGGCCGCCCTCGCGTGCGAGCAGGTCGAACAGGCCGGCCATGCGCAGGCGCGCCTCATCGGCCGTCATGCGCGGCGTGGTGGTCACCGACCAGGTGGCCGCCAGATCGCCGTCGGCGAACAGCCCCAGGTTCGTGTCCGAGTTCCCCACGTCCACGCACAGCACCGTGCGCGCCGCTTCCCGTCCGTTGCCCATTGCCGCCTGCCTTTCCTGCGATTCTTGCCACATTCATGCGAATTTAGCGATGTCTTCCGCCGTTTTCGTCCAGTATACTGTACTCGTCCGTTCAGTAACCCGACTTCCCGAACGAGAGGGGAAGCGGATATACGAAAAGGAGAAGACATGGACACGCTCAAAGGGCAGCTGACGCTGCGCGGCATCATCATAGGCTGCGTCGGTTGCGCCATCATCACCGCTGCGTCGGTGTACACCGCCCTCAAGATGGGGGCGCTCCCCTGGCCCATCGTATTCGCGGCCATCATCTCGCTGTTCTTCCTCAAAGCCCTCGGGCACGGCAAGGCCAGCCTCAACGAGGCCAACGTCACGCACACCGTCATGAGCGCGGGCGCCATGGTGGCGGGCGGTTTGGCGTTCACCATCCCCGGCATCTGGATGCTCGGATACGCCGACGAGGTGGGCTGGTACGAGATGCTGCTCGTGGCGCTGTCGGGCGTCATCCTCGGCCTCGTGTGCACCGTGCTTCTGCGCCGCCACTTCATCGAAGACGCCGAGCTGGAGTACCCCATCGGCGAAGCGGCCGCGCAGACGCTCATCGCGGGCGACAAGGGCGGCAAGACCGGATGGAAGCTGTTCGGCTCCATGGGCCTCGCCGGCATCTACACGGCCCTGCGCGACGGCTTGGGGCTCATCCCGGCCATGCTGCTGGGCAACGTGAGCATCCCCGGCGTCGCGTTCGGCATCTACAACTCCCCCATGCTGCTGGCCGTGGGCTTCCTCGTGGGCACGGGCGCCGTCGTCGTCTGGTTCGTGGGCGCGGTGCTGGCGAACTTCGGCATCATCGCAGGCGGCTCCGCCGCAGGGCTGTGGGACATCGCCGCCGGTCAGGGCATCGTGTCGAGCCTCGGCATGGGCGTCATGATGGGCGCGGGCTTGGGCGTCATCTTCAAGAACATCCTGCCGAAGGCGTTCCGCATGCTCAAGGACACGCGCGGCGCGGTGACGTTCGGCGCGGCCACGGCCGACGGCGACGCGCCTGCGCAGCCGAAGGGCGCCAAGCGCAGCCGCCTGCGCCTCTCCGCCGGCCTCGCGGCGTGCGCCGTGGCCGCCGTGGCGCTGCTCATCTGCTTCGGCCTGCAGCTAGGGCCCGTGCCGGCCGTCATCGTGGTGGCGCTCGCGTGGGTGGCCACGGCCATGAGCGCGCAGAGCGTGGGGCAGACGGGCATCGACCCCATGGAGATCTTCGGCCTCATCGTGCTGCTGGCCGTGGCCGCCGTGTCCAGCCTGCCGCAGGTGCAGCTGTTCTTCGTGGCCGGCATCGTGGCCGTGGCGTGCGGCCTCGCCGGCGACGTGATGAACGACTTCCACGCCGGCCACGTGCTGGGCACGAGCCCGAAGGCGCAGTGGATCGGCCAGGCCATCGGCGCCGTCATCGGCGCGGTGGTGGCCGTGGCGGTCATGGCCGTTCTCGTGAGCGCCTACGGCCCCGAGTCGTTCGGACCGACGGCCTCGTTCGTCTCAGCGCAGGCCTCCGTCGTGGCCACCATGGTGTCCGGCATCCCATCCATCCCCGCCTTCGCGCTGGGACTGGCGCTCGGCTTCGGCCTCTACCTGCTGAACTTCCCCGCCATGATGCTGGGCTTGGGCATCTACCTGCCCTTCTACATGTCGTTCACCGCCTTCCTCGGCGCCATGGCGAAGGTGGTCTACGACGCCGTGTGCAAGCGCCGTCGCGCGAAGCTCGCGCCCGAAGCGGCGGCAGAGAAGGAGAAGGCGCAGGGCGAGACGGGCCTCATCGTGTCGTCCGGCCTGCTGGGCGGCGAGTCCATCGTCGGCGTGCTGGTGGCCCTGGCCGCCGTAGCCGCCGGGCTGGGCGCGTAGAGACGCAGGAGCGCCGGAACACCGGAACGCAAAAGCGCCGCCGGATCATCCGGCGGCGCTTACGTTCGGGGCGGGAATCCGTCTCGCGCGCTAGTTGAACTTGAAGATCTTCTGGGCCATGCGGTAGCCGGTGATGCCGATGCGGCGGCCGAAGCTCGTGGGCAGGTTCGTGCCCATGTTGAGCGTGCTGCGGCGGATGGGGCGGTAGGCATCGGGGTTGTGCTCTTTGAGGTAGTCCCAGATGGCCTCGCGCTTGTCCTCGGCCTCGTCGGTGTCGATCATGCGCAGGAAGATGGAGCAGATGCACATCATCATGGACAGGTAGTTCTCCATGTAGCGCTCGAGGCGCCGCTCGGACACGTCGTCGGGCAGGCGCACCGCGTCGATCATCTGGCGCGTGACGCGCAGCTGCTGGTCGATGCGGCCCATCATGACGTTCTCGTTGACGCTCTGGTCTTCGCGGCCGATGAAGTAGCGGTACATGTCCACGTCGCGGTAGTAGATGGTCTTCACGTGCGGCAGCGGCACGTACACGAAGATGTTGTCCACGTAGAAGCAGTGCTCCGGCAGCTTGAGGCCCATGTCGCGCAGCAGGTCGGTGCGGTAGATCACCGAGTGCATGAGCAGGTACTGGCTCTGCCCGAAGTGGCCCACGTCTTCCCAGCCGAACTCGCGGCCCTCGGGGAACACGTTGCGGTAGTGCATGATGGTGCGCGAGCCTTCGTGCACCTTCTCGTACACGTAGTTGCCGATGACGAGATCGGTGGGATGCGGCAGCTCGGCCTGACGGCGCAGGTAGGCCATGATCTCGGCCATGGCGTGCTCGTCGAGCCAGTCGTCGGAGTCCACCACCTTGAAGTAGCGGCCCGTCGCGTTGGCCAGGCCCGTGTTCACCGCCGAGCCGTGCCCGCCGTTCTCCTTGTGGATGGCGCGGATGAGGTCGGGGTGGCGCTCCTGCCAGGCATCGGCCTTCGCCGCCGTGTCGTCCTTCGTGGAACCGTCGTCGACGATGAGGATCTCGATGTCGTCGCCGCACTTGAGGATGGACTCGATGCAGTTGTCCATGTACGCCGCCGAGTTGAAGCACGGCACGGCGAATGAGATGGTCTTCATGATGCTACCCCACCAGCTCGTCGGCGAGCGCCAGCGCGCGGCCGATGATGACGTCCATGTTGTAGTAGCGGTACTCGGCCAAACGCCCGAGCGGATGGAAGTTCTCGAGCGACGTGGTGAGCGCGCGGTAGCGCTCGTAGTGCGCGGCGTTCTCGTCGTTGATGATGGCGTAGTACGGCGTCTGCTTCTTCGGGTCGTCGTAGGAGTGGCTGTACTCCTTCATGATGGTGGTCTTGTCGCTTTCCTGCCCCGTGAGGTACTTGAACTCGGTGATGCGCGTGTAGTCCTCGGTCACCGTGAAGTTCACCGTGCCGCAGGGCAGCACGTGCTCGGCGTCGTGCGTCTCGTACACGAAGTCGAGGCTGCGGTACGGCAGGCGGCCGAAGCGCGACAGGAACAGCTCGTCGAGCGGGCCGGTGTAGATGATGGGGCCCGTGAACGGCGCGTCCTTGATGAGGATGGCGGACAGCGGCGCGTTTTCCTCGTCGCTCTCGAATTCCAGCTCGAACACGTTCTCGGCCTCGGTGTCCAGGCACACGACGATGTTCTCGTGGTCGAGCATGCGCTCGAACAGCGGGGTGTAGCCGTGCAGCGGCATGCCCTGGAAGGCATCCTGGAAGTAGCGGTTGTCGCGCGACAGGAACACGGGCACGCGCGCCGTGACGCTCGGGTCCACTTCCTCGGGCGTGAGGCCCCACTGCTTCTGCGTGTAGTAGAGGAACACGTTCTTGTAGATGAAGTCGGCGACCTCGGTGAGGTCGGGGTCGTCGAGGCTGCGCAGCTCGGTGATGGTCACCTTGCGCTCGTCGCCGAACGTGGCGATGAGCTTCTCGATGAGCTCGGAGGCGCGCTCCTCGCCGAAGGCGATCTCCATGGAGTTCTTGTTGAACGGCACCGGCATGTACGTGCCGTACCAGTCGGCCAGCACCTCGTGCTGGTAGTCGCGCCACTCGGTGAAGCGGCGCACGTAGTCGAAGGCGCGCTCGTCGTTCGTGTGGAAGATATGGGGCCCGTAACGGTGCACGAGGATGCCCGCCTCGTCGGCCTCGTCGTACATGTTGCCGCCGATGTGGGAACGCTTCTCGATGACGAGGACGCGCTTGCCGCCGCGCTCGGCCAGCTCGCGCGCCATGACGCCGCCGGCGAACCCGCTGCCCACGACCACCGCGTCGAAGTCGCCTCGGTCAATGTCCCTGAAATCACAGTACCGCACGCCCATAGGGGAACCTTCCTCTTTTTCTTCTGTAGTTTGAAAGGGCCTTTCCGGCCCAAAATATGCGCATCTGCACCGAGAATGCATTATATAGGGGATTTCTCCCCGCCGGGGCACTATCATACAGGTATCCGAAAAACGACAAGTTTAGAAAGGACCGAGCCGATGAGTTCATTCCTGGAAACGATGCTCGCCCGCGCCAAAGCGGACCGTCAGACAATCGTGCTGCCCGAGGGCGACGACGAGCGCACGCTGGCCGCCGCCGAGCGCATCCTTGCCGACGACATCGCCGACCTGGTCATCCTGGGCGACGCGGACGCCATCGCAGCCAGCTCGTACGCGCTTGACGGTGCGCGCGTCATCGACCCGCGCACGTCCGATTTGCGCGCCGGGTTCGCAACGCAGCTCTACGAGCTGCGCAAGGCGAAGGGAATGACGCCCGAGCAGGCCGAGGAGCTCATGGACAACGTCCTGTACTTCGGCGTGATGATGGTGAAGACGGGCGGCGCCGACGGCATGGTGGCCGGCGCGTGCCACGCCACGGGCGACGTGCTGCGCCCCTGCCTGCAGATCCTCAAGACCGCGCCGGGCGTGAAGCTGGTCAGCTCGTTCTTCGTCATGGTGGTGCCCGACTGCGACCTGGGGCAGCAGGGCACGTTCCTGTTCTCGGACTGCGGCCTGGAAGTGCAGCCCGACGCCGAGAAGCTCGCGCACATCGCCGTGAACTCCGCGAAGTCGTGGAAGACGCTCATGGGCACCGACGCCGCCGTGGCGCTGCTGTCGCACTCGTCCTACGGCTCGGCGAAGAACAACGACTCCGCCAAGGTGGTCGAGGCCACCGAGATCGCCAAGGAGCTTGCGCCCGAGCTCGCGCTCGACGGCGAGCTGCAGCTCGACGCGGCCATCGTGGGCTCCGTCGGCGCCTCGAAGGCCCCCGACTCCCCCGTGGCCGGCCGCGCGAACGTGCTGATCTTCCCCGACCTCGACGCCGGCAACATCGGCTACAAGCTGGTCCAGCGCCTCGCGAAGGCCGAAGCCTACGGCCCCATCACCCAGGGCATCGCCGCCCCCGTGAACGACCTCTCCCGCGGCTGCACCGCCGACGACATCGTAGGCGTGATCGCGATAACCTGCGTGCAAGCGCAAGCGAAGAAGAACGGGGAGTAAACCGGCGCCCTCCCTCATTATTGCGCCTGGGGGGTGCCTCCCCCATTTTTGCGCCTGACGGCGCGCTGGGGATTTGGTGATCGTGCGCCAGGCGCAACCGGGAAGACTCCCTGGTTGCGCCTGGCGCTTTTTTTGGGGCTCCCGGAGCCGTTCCCAGGCGCAAAAAAACGGGAAAGGGCTCCCCAGAGAGCGAAAGAGAGAAGCCCCCGGCATGCCGGGGGCTTCTCTCTTTTCCCTTTACACCAGCGGGACGTCTACTCTTTCGTGGAGGATTTCGTAGGTGTCGCGGGCGATCATGTATTCCTCGTTCGTGGGGATGATGATGATCTTGACCGGCGAGCTCTCGGTGGAAATCTCGCGCTCGAAGCCGCGCTGGCGGTTCTTCTCCTCGTCGAGGATCATGCCGAGAGGCTGCAGGCCCGTGAAGATCATGCGGCGCATCTTCTCGCAGTTCTCGCCCACGCCGGCGGTGAGCACGATTGCGTCGACGCCGCCCATGACGGCGATGTACTGGCCGATGTACTTCTTCACCGAGTTCGAGTACATGTCGTAGGCCAGCATGGCGCGCTCGTGGCCCTGCTCGGAGGCGTCGCGGACGCTGCGCAGGTCGTTCGAGATGCCGGAGATGCCCAGCAGGCCCGACTTCTTGTTCATGAGGTCGTTCACCTCGGAGGCGCTCAGGTTCTCGTGCTCCATGATGAACGGCACGATGGCCGGGTCCACGGCGCCGCAGCGCGTGCCCATCATAAGGCCGTCGAGCGGGGTGAGGCCCATGGACGTGTCCACGGCCACGCCGTGGTCGATGGCCGACATCGAGCAGCCGTTGCCCAGATGGCAGGTGATGAGCTTGAGGTCCTCGAGCGGCTCGTCGAGCACGACGGCGGCGCGTTCGGAGATGTAGCGATGCGACGTGCCGTGCGCGCCGTACTTGCGGATGGCGTACTTCTCGTACAGCTCGTAGGGCAGCGGGTACATGAAGGCCTTCGGGGGCAGCGTCTGGAAGAACGACGTGTCGAAGACGGCCACCATGGGCGTTTCCGGCATGTGCTTCAGGCACGCGTTGATGCCCATGAGGGCGGCCTTGTTGTGCAGCGGGGCCAGCTCGGCCAGCTCGTCGATCTTCTCGATGACGTCGGCGTCGATGAGCACGGAACGGTCGAAGTACTTGCCGCCCTGCACGATGCGGTGTCCCACGGCGTCGATCTCGTCGAGCGAGTCGATGGCCTTCGCGGGGCCGCTCGTCAGCGAGTCGAGCACGAGCGCCATGGCGTCGTCGTGGTCGGCCATTTTGGCGTCGATGACTTCCTCGTTCTTATCGAGGCCGTGCTTGTGAAACGCCTCGGCGGAACCGACGCGCTCGCAGATGCCCTTCGCCAGCAGCTCTTGCTGCTCGACGTTGACCAGCTGGTACTTCAAGGAAGATGATCCCGCATTGATGACTAGTACGTTCAACGACCTGCCTCCTTCAGTATTCCTAAAACGCTTATTTTAGGCGTGGGCGGCAACGCCCGCATGCAAACGGGCCTCAGTATCGGCCAGCGGCGCGCCGCTCACCGAAAACACGGAAGAGGCCGCCGCATCGCCAGGGGATGCAACGGCCTCGAAATACGCGCTTCAACAGGGTAAACGCTACTTCGCCGACGGGTCGCCCGAGTTCATGGGCGCGCCGCCCAGCACGTGCACGTGAATATGGTGCACCGACTGCTGCGCATCGTCGTTCGTGTTCACGATGACGCGGTAGCCGCTCTCGGCGATGCCCTTGAGGTCCGCCACCTTCTTCACGGTGTTGAACAGGTAGCCCAGCTCCTCGTCGGGGATGGCGTCGCCGATGTTGTCGTAATGGTTCTTCGGCACGATGAGCGTGTGCACGGGCATCTGCGGGTTCACGTCCTCGAACGCGAGCACGCGGTCGTCCTCGTACACCTTCGTCGAAGGGATCTCCCCCGCCACGATCTTGCAGAACAGGCAGTCTTCCTTGCGCATATCCTTCTCCTTCTCGAAACGGCTTCCCGAACGCCGGTTTTCCCCGCTAGGACAGGTTCGTGTCGCGCGCGCCGTCGTCGGCGTCGGCCACGAGCTCGCCCATGAGCACGTCCACCTTCTGCTGCGCCTCCGTGAGGCGGCCTTGCAGGGCCGCGAGCAGGGAAACGCCGCGCTCGTAGCTCTTCAGGCTGTCCTCGAGCTCGAGCGAGTTGCTTTCCAGCACGCCTACGATGCCGTCGAGCTCGGCCATGGCCTCGCGAAACGTCAACTCCTCGATGGGCTTCAATTCAGGGTTCTCGATCATGATGCATCCTCCCACTCGATGATTTCGGTATCCACGCGGCGCGTCTGCTCCACCCGGCAGGCCAGCACGCCGTCGGCCACGGTGACGTCCACCGCCGAGCCGGGCGGCGCGGCGTCCACGCTTTTGACCACGGCTCCCTCGGGCGTGCGCGCGATGGCGTAGCCGCGGCCGATGACGGCGAGGGGCGACAGGTCGTGCAGGCGCGCCGCCGCGAGCGCCGCCTGCTGCCCGAAGCGCGGCACGAGCGCGCCGCCGCACGAGGCCAGGCGCTCCCGTTCGTGCTCGAGGCGCGCCCGATCGCGGTCGAGGCTCGCCGGCAGCGCGCACGCGAGCCGCTCGCGCTGCCGCTCCACGAGCGCCTCGTCGCGCGCGAGATTAGCCGGCAGCGCCCGGAACAGGCGGTCGGCGGCCATGTCGAGCATCTGCGCCTCGGTGGCGTACAGCAGCTGCGCATCGCAGAACAGCGGGCGCGTGGCGCAACGGCGCACTTCGGCGCCCGCGCGGTCGAGCGCGCGTCCCATGCTGGCCCGCAGCGAGCCGCACCGCGCCTCGAACAGGCGCGCAAGGCTCTCGCGCGCCGGGCTCACGGCCTCGGCCGCCGCCGTCGGCGTGGAGGCGCGCACGTCGGCCACCATGTCGGCGATGGACGTGTCGGGCTCGTGCCCGATGCCGGTCACCACGGGCACGGGGCACTTCCCGATCATGCGGGCCAAACCCTCGTCGTTGAACGGCATGAGGTCCTCGAACGAGCCGCCGCCGCGCACGACGAGCACCACTTCGGCGCCCGCGCGCACCACGGCGCGCATGCCCTCGACGATGCCCGCGGGTGCCTGCGCGCCCTCCACCGCCACGCCCGCCACGAGCACGCGCGCGAGGGGGAAGCGACGGCGCAGCGTGCGCAGCACATCGTGCACGGCAGCGCCGCGCGGCGAGGTGACCAGGCCGATGGCCACCGGATACGCCGGCAGCGGACGCTTGCGCTCGGGACGCATGAGGCCCTCGGCCTCCAGCTTGCGGGCGAGATTCGCCACCTGCAGGCGCAGGTTGCCCTCGCCGGCGAGCGCGATGGAGAACACGTCGAAGTTCATGCGGCCCTTCGGCGCGTAGAGCGTGAAGCGCCCGGTCAGCTCCACGAGCTGACCCACGGCCAGGCGCACGCCCGACGCCTGGAAGCGGTTGTTCCACATCATGCACGGCAGCGCCGCGCTCGGGTCCTTCACGGTGAAGTACACGGCCTTGTAGCCGGGCTTGTTCGACACCTCGGACACCTCGCCCATCAGGCGCACGGTCACGCCTTCAAGCGCGCCCTTCGCAAGCGCCATGGCGCCCGACACGGACAGCGCTTCGGAGCCCTTCTCCCCGTTCCCCATGGCGCGCCGTTAGTCCCGGCGCTGACCGAGCAGCCACAAGAGCTGCAGGATGGAGGTGAGGGCCGCGGCCACGTAGGTGAGGGCGCAGGCGCGCAGCACGTTGAACGAGCCGGTCTGCTCGGCCTGCGGCAGGCCCGTCGTGTTCATGTAGACCATGGCGCGCGACGAAGCGTTGAACTCCACCGGCAGCGTGACCAGCTGGAAGATGACCACGGCAGCGTACATGATGATGGCAGCCGTCGTCAGCCCGGCGATGTTCATGAAGATGCCGAGCATCAGCAGGAATATCCACGCGTTCGACGCGAGGTTCACCACGGGCACGAGCGCCCCGCGAATCTTCATGGGCGCGTAGCCCTGGTCGTACTGGCACGCATGGCCCACTTCATGGCATGCGGTGGCCGTCGCCGTGATGGAGCGGCCGTCGAAGGCGTCGGGCGACAGCGTGACGGAGTTCGACCGCGGGTCGAAGAAGTCCTGGCCCGGGCCGCCGCGACGCACTTCCACGTCGCCGATGCCATAGTAGCGAAGCATGCGGCGCGCAGCCTCGGCGCCGGTGAGGCCGGTGGAGATGGGCACGTGCGTGTACTTCTTCAGCTGCGAGTTCACGTACCAGGTTGCCACGCCGCCGATGGCGAGCGTCGCGACGATCAGCAGCAGGTATCCACTACTCAATCCGAACATGGGGTATTTCACTCCTTCAAAAGGGGTATCGCGCGGCCGTGTTCGGCCGTGCGCTTCGTTGTCCTCGACAAGTATACCGGATGGGCAAATCGCCCGAAAACACAGGGGCAAGCTCTGTCAAATCACCAAACGCTCGTCACCGTCCCGTTACCGTTGCGGCGGACGCGCGCCGCCCGCGCTCAGCCCCGGCGCTCCACCTTGAGGTCGGTGCCGTCGATGCTGAGGCTCAGCTTGCCTTCCAGAAGCTCGAGCAGCTCCTCGCCCACGAGGGTGCGTCGCCACCCCCGCAGCAGATCGACGCCCTCGCGGTAGCCGCGCGCGACGCGCGACAGATCGTCGTGGCTGGCAAGCGTGGGGAACGCCACGCCGTTCTGCTTGGCGCGCAGTCGCACGAGCGCGCACATGAGGTCGAGCTCTGCGTCCACATTCGGCTCGTTCTTGCCGCAGCGGTCGGGCTCGGGCCACGAGTCGGGCGAGGCGTCCACCGCCGCGGAGATGAGCGCCACCACCGTGCGCGCGTCCTTCGTGGACAGGCGGTCGGACAGGCCGCGCACCATGAACAGGTCGTCGATGGAGCGGGCCTCGCGCTTGCACGCCTCCACGATCTGCTCGTCGGTGACCACCCACTTGCGGGGCACGTCGCGTCGCTGGGCCTCCAGCTCGCGCCAGGCCGCCACCTCGCGGGCCGCCGACAGCTGGCGGCGCGACAGCTGCGAAACGCGTTTGAGACGCTTGTAGCGCTCGCGCTCGTTCGTCTCGTAGCGCTTCGGGTCGCCCATGTCCTCGAAGTCGCGGTCGAGCCACGCGAGCCGCCCGAGCTCCACGAGCTGCGCCCGCATGCGCTCGTACATGCGCGGCAGGTACACCACGTCGTCGGCGGCGTACTCGAGCTGCGAGTCGGACAGCGGGCGCCGCGACCAGTCGGTGAAGGAGTCGATCTTCTTGAGCGTCACACCGCACTCGGCATGCACGAGCGCCGCGTAGCCGATCTGCTGCGTGTGCCCCAGAAGCGCGGCGGCCACCTGCGTGTCGAACAGCGGGCGCGGCAGCACGCCCACCTCGCGCAGCAGGATCTCGAGATCCTGGTTGCCCGCATGGAACAGCTTCATCACGTTTTCATTGCGCAGCACGGGCGCCAGCACGCGCAGATCGCCCACTGCGAAGGGGTCGACGATGGCCGTCTCGTCGTCGGTTGCAAGTTGAATCAAGCACAGCTTCGCATAGTAGGTTTTCTCGCGCAGAAACTCCGTGTCGATGGCGAGCACGCTGGAATGCATGGCGCGCTCGACGAACGCCACGAGGTTTTCTTGGTTTGCTATGTACACCGGGTGTTCCTTACTTTGTGTTTCCTTGCTCATGTTGTACCATGCCATCATAGCAACTGAAAGGGAATCTGTGAAACTGCTCGTCATCAACAACCTCTCATCCGGCTTCGGAGAAGGCGCCGTGTACGATTTCGTGCGGGCGTTCGTCAAGGACGGCGACGAGGTGTGCCTGCGTTCGACGGACGGAACCACCGACGTGAGCGCGCTTTTGCACGACGCCGCGTCCTTCGACGCCGTCATCGCGAGCGGTGGCGACGGCACCGTCGCCACGGTGAGCTACCTGCTGGCGAACACCGAGGTTCCCGTCCTGCCCTTCCCCGCCGGCACCGCGAACCTGCTGGCCCTCAACCTGGCCTCGCCCATGGAGCCCCACGCGCTGGCGAAGATGGTGCGGGAGGGTCGCACGCTCGATTTCGACCTGGGCGAGATCGAGGTGGCCGACCGCAAGTTCGGCTTCGGCATCATGGCGGGCGCGGGCTACGACGCGGCCATCATGCACGGCGCCGAGGCGGGCAAGCGCCTGTTCGGGCCCATGGCGTACCTTTCGGCCGCCGTCTTCAACCCGATGCCGCAGAAGTCGCATTTCACCATCGACCTCGACGGCCGTCAGGTGGAAAGCGACGGGTTGGGCATCCTGCTGGTCAACTTCTCGAAGATACAGTTCGACATCACGGTGACCCACGACAACGCGCCGCGCGACGGCGAGTTCGACGTGGTGGTGCTCAAGGCGAAGACGGCCTTCGAGCTGATCCCCGCCGTGCTGGCCGGCCTGCTCGACCGCGGCGGCGAATTCCCCGACCGCACGGGGGCCCTCGAGATCCACCGCGCTCGCGAGGTGCGCGTCGTGGCCGACCCGCCCATGGAAGTGCAGTACGACGGCGAAGCCACGCGCCTCATGACGCCGTTCTCAGCCCGCATCGTACCGAGAGCCGCCCGCTTCTTCGTCAGCGAAGAAGGCTACGAGCTGGTCGCCGGAGAATAGAAAGGGAGCGGGGCGAACGCCCGACCCCCGTTGCGCCCTTGACGCCATCGCCCCCCCCTATTTGCGCCCGCAGGGGAACGTGCGGGCCCCCTGCGCTTCGCGGGCGCCATGGGGAGAACCCCTGGTTGCGCCCGCAGAAGGACGGGTTGATCCCTCAACGTCATCGCGGGCGCAATGAAAAGGAGAAACCCCCATCGCGAACGCAATGGGGGCAGAACCGCTACTTTCCTTCGGGGACTTCGTAGGCGGGGGCGTCCTCTACCGTCACGTTTTCCGAGCCGATTTCGAGCGGTTGGCCGAAGGCGGCGCTGGCGGTGTCGGACGTTGCCATGAGCTCCTTGAACGACGCGGCGTCCTCGCCGGCCATCGGCATCATGACGTACACGTTGTTGCCGATGATCACCGGCGTGATGCGCTCGGGGCGGGCGGGCTCGCCGTCGGCGGCCTGCGCGGCGGGCTCGGCTTCCTCGCGCTTCATCTGCTCCATCATCTCGGCGCGCACGTTCTCGATCTGCGCGGCCGTCTCGGTCTTCCAACGATCCTTGCGCCACGCCAGGTAGTTCTTGTTGTAGCGCATCTGGATGACCTCGAGCACGATGCAGAACACCATGGCGAAGTACACGATGAGCTTCTCAAGCGGCATGTGGAACAGCTCGATGCCGGTGTGCACGCCCGCGCTGTCGATGACGAGCAAGCAGCCGATGGCCACGATGAACGTGAGCGCGAGCATCTTCATCTCGGGATGGTTGTTGATGAAGTCGGAGATGGGGTCGATGAAGATCATCATGAGCACGACGGCCGTCATCACGGCGATGATCATGATGATGAGGTGGTCGGCCATGCCCACGGCCGTGATCACCGAGTCGATGGAGAACACGACGTCCATCACCATGATGGTGCCCACCGCCTGCGGCAGCGTGATCATGTGCAGCGCCTTGTGCTCCTCGCAGTGCTCGGCTTTGAGCTCGGTGAGCCTGAGCGTGTCGCGCAGCTCGGCGATGCCCTTGTAAATAAGGTAGCCGCCGCCGATGAGCAGCACGAGGTCGCGCACCGAGAACCCGTGCGAGAACGCGCCCAAGTCGATGGTGAACAGCGGGGTGGTCATGTGCACGAGGTACGACGCGAAGCACAAAAACAGGATGCGCATGATCAGCGCGCCCGCCAGGCCCAGCTTGCGTCCGATGTGCTGCTTTTCGGCGGGCAGGCGGTTCGTCGTGATCGAGATGAACACGAGGTTGTCCACGCCGAGCACGATTTCCAAGAAAATAAGGCTGACCAGGCTGATCCATGCCTCGGGCGACGCGAAGATTGAAAGGTCCACTGGTTGTCTGCTCCTTGTTCGTTGTTCTCGTCTTGACCGCGGTTCGCAGAATCCATAAAAAAAGACTCATGGCGCTGCTCCACGTGCGAGCTGCGCCATGAGTCTCGTTATTTCAGACACGCCAGGCTGTTCAGGCCATGATGTTGAACGTGCCGCTTGCGCACCCTTCGCGCAAGCCAACTACTCCCCCACGGGTGTCTGGTATCCTAACACGAGGCATCTTGCTCGGCAATGCTATACTACGCAAAGCACAAAAATCGCCCTACCCGATAAGACGAGAACGCACATCGCAGCAGGAGACGCAATGCTATTCAAGTCACGCAGAAACGAGTATGTGGACACGGAAGGCCCCGTGCGCTACCTGGACGGCAGCGGCCTCGAGCGTCCGCTCGACATGCCGAAGCCCCAGATAGCCGTTATGATCGGCTTCGTCGTGGTGGCCGCCCTCATCGGCGGGTACCTGCTGTTCACCATCATGGACAACGTGCAGGGAGGCGCCGCGCGAGCGCAGGCGAGCCTCGAGGAGAACCTCACGCGCGAGGTGCCCTACGACCTGCCGGCCCTCACCTCCTACATGAGCCTGAGCGACGAGGAGATCAAGCAGGCCGTGGCCGATGCGGGCTACACCGTCATCGACAGGGGCAGCCTGCAGGAAGACCCCGAAGCCCCCCTCGAGCTCATCAAGCTCCCCGCGGACGTGAGCGAGCTCGACGCGGCAGTGCTCTACCAGAAGGGCCTGGCGAAGCTCAGCGCGAGCGAGGCGGCCCTGCTGCTCAACGGCTCCTGGACCCTCGACACCGATCGCGAGGACGGCACGACGATGGTGCTGCACTACGCCGACTTCGCCTCGGGCAGCATCGACGCCGCGCTCGACGGCGCCATGGCGGCCGAAGGCTTCGACCCCGCCACCATCCCCGACGGCGGCTCGGGCGTGGACGAGGTGGGCAACACCTACAAGTCGGGCACCATCGACGTGGACGGCACCTCCTACGCTTGGCAGGTGTCGGCCGTCCCCCTGTCCGACAAGTACGACATCTCGGGCCTTCCCGACACGTCGGTCTACGTGGGCATCCGCCTGAGCGCCTAAGCGCGCACCGCATCGCACGCACGGCGACCCCGCCGCATCCGCACCCCTGCATCGCGCCTCATGATGCGGGGGTGCTCCGTTTCTCCACTTCAACATTATTCTTACTTAAATACAGTAGAAAACCCTCGCCCCCGCTAGGGTTTATCCTCCTGCGCGCCCGGATATACCCCGATAGGCACAAGACCAGCTCAGGCGGATGATACGGAGCGAGGAAGAGGAGATTCCATGAAAGTATCGAGCGTCATAGCGGGTGCATCGGCTGCCTTGGTGGCATTCCAAGCCGTGTACTACGGTACCCGCGGCGAAGCCGACCTGCTGCGTCCTCCCGGGGCGCACGGCGAGCAGGACTTCGCATCGCGCTGCGTCAAATGCGGCAAGTGCGTCGAAGCCTGCCCCTACCTCGCCATCAAGCCGGCGCGCGACAACGCGGGCATGGCCGTGGGCACGCCGATGATCGACGCCCGCGCTCAGGCATGCCGCCTCTGCGAGGACTTCCCCTGCGTCGACGCCTGCCCCACGAACGCCCTGCGCGACATCGAGCAGCGCTCCGACGTGAAGATGGGCGTCGCGGTGATCGACGAAGACCTCTGCATCGCGTTCCAGGGCATGCGTTGCGAAGTATGCTACCGCACCTGCCCCCTCATCGACGAAGCCATCACCATCGACTACCGCCTGCGCGAAGGCGACGCCATCCACACGATATTCGCTCCCGTCATCGACGAGGACAAATGCGTGGGATGCGGCTTGTGCGTCGAACGCTGCGTGGTGAGCGAGCCCGAGGTTGCCATCCGCATCGCGAGCGACGCGGAGCGGGCGCGGGGCATCGAGCCCTCGGCGTAACGGGCGCGCCGCAGCAGCGCTGCGCGCCTCTGAACCAGCTGCTAAACCGTTGGAGGTTTGGGACATAGTAGTGAGTAACGGGAGGAAAAGGAGGGATGTCATGGACATCTCAAGACGAGGATTCGTCAAGGCCACGGCCGTCGCGCTCGCAAGCGCCGCTGCGGCGGGCACCATGTCGTCGCTCGTAGGATGCGCAAGCGGCGAGGGTCAGACGACCACGGCCGCAACGGGCGACGGCCAGAAGTACACGGCCGTGTGCCGCTTCTGCGGCTGCGGCTGCGGCGTGATCTGCGAGGTCAAGGACAACAAGCTGATCAGCGTCACGGGCGACCCGGACAACGAGTCCAACAAGGGCCTCAACTGCGTCAAGGGCTACTACCTGGCGAAGATCCTCTACGGGGACGACCGCCTCACCACGCCGATGATCCGCGAGGACAAGTCGACGAAGGGCACCGAAGAGGGCCTGCGCGAGGCCACGTGGGACGAGGCGCTTGAGCTCGTCGCCTCCAAGCTCAAGGAAACCTGGAAGGCCGACAAGAGCCGCATGGCGTTCTGGCTGAGCGGCCAGCAGCCCATCACCGAGGGCTACGCCTGTGCCAAGCTCATCAAGGCCGGCCTGCTGTCGAACAACGTCGACCCGAACGCCCGCCTGTGCATGGCCAGCGCCGTGGTGGCCTTCATGAACGTGTTCCAGACCGACGAGCCCGCCGGCTCCTACAGCGACCTCGACCAGGCCGACGTGTTCATCACCTGGGGCGCCAACATGGCCGAAGCGCACCCCATGCTGTACTCGCGCCTGACCGCCCGCAAGCTCCAGGGCAAGAACGTCAAGCACTACGATCTGGGCACCATCCGGACGCGCACGAGCGCGAGCGCCGACAAGACGATGATCTTCCATCCGAACACCGACCTCGCCATCGCGAACTGCATCGCCAACTACCTCATCCAAGAGAAGAAGTACGACGAGGCGTTCGTGAACGACCACCTGCAGTTCAAGCAGGGCACCGAGGACATCGGCAACTCCTTCGAGGACGGCTACGACAAGAGCGACATCGGCTCGAAGGTGGATGCCGTGTCCCCCATCACCTTCGAGGAGTACGCCGCGCGCCTCGAGCCCTACACCTTCGAGTACACCTCCGAGCTGTCCGGCGTGTCCGTCGAGGACCTCAAGGAGCTGGCCGGCGTGTTCGCCGACCCGAACAAGAAGGTCATGTCGCTGTGGACCATGGGCGTGAACCAGCACAACCGCGGCACGTGGATGAACCACAACATCTACAACATCCACCTGCTGTCCGGCAAGATCGCCCAGCCCGGCTGCGGCCCCTTCTCGCTGACCGGCCAGCCCACCGCCTGCGGCACCGCCCGCGAAGTGGGCACGTTCAGCCACCGCCTGCCCGCCGACCTGCTCGTGGCCAACGAGCAGCACCGCCGCTACACCGAGGCCATCTGGGATCTGCCCGAGGGCTACCTCGACGAGATCAAGGCACCGGGCATGCACACGGTGAAGATGTTCCGCGAGCTGTCGAAGGGCAACATCGATTTCATGTGGAGCGCGCACAACAACTGGGCGCAGTCCATGCCGAACCTCACCCGCTTCCTGGGCCAGGGCACGGAGAACAAGGGCATCTTCGACGCGTTCATCGTGGTCAACGAGGTGTACCCCACCCTGTCCACCCAGTACGCCGACGTCGTGTTCCCCGTGGCGCTGTGGGTTGAGCGCGAAGGCCAGTTCGGCAACGCCGAGCGTCGCTCCGCCGTGTTCGAGAAGGCCGTCAACCCTCCGGGAGAGGCCAAGTGGGACCTGTGGGCGTTCATGGAGGTCGGCCGCCGCGTGCTCGAGGGCGAGAAGATCGACGGCAAGGACGCCTTCGACCACCTGTTCGGCTTCATCTACGACAAGGACGCCGCCGACTTCAAGAACGACGACCGCGAGACGAACCGCCTGCTGTGGGAAGAGTACCGCACGTTCTCGAACCCCGACATGAACGAGAAGGCCAAGGCCATCAACGACGACGCCGACGGCACGTTCAACGCGAAGCTCAAGATGGAAGCCAAGCAGCTGGCCCCCTACGAGGAATACCTCTCCCATCACGGCATGACGTGGCCCGTGCGCAACGTCGACGGGAAGTGGGTGTCCACGAAGTGGCGCTTCGCCTCCGGTTCGCAGGAAGAGGGCTTCGACGAGATCGGCGTGAAGCAGTACGGCAAGGACGGCCTGGCGGGCGGCGTGAGCTTCTACAAGTCCGCCAACATGAAGCCCTCCGTGGTGTTCCGCCCCTACGAGCCGCCCGCGCAGACGCCTGACGACGAGTACCCCTTCTACTTCGTCACCGGCCGCTTGCTGGAGCACTGGCACACCGGCACCATGACCCGCCGCGTGCCCGAGCTCGACCGCGCGCTGCCCGAGGCCCTGCTCAACATGAACCCGGAAGACTGCAAGAAGCTCGATATCAAAGACGGCGACATGGTGAAGGTGAAGTCCACCTACGGCGAGTTCGACATCAAGGTGTCCACCGCCGGACGCACCGAGCCTCCCACCGGCGTGACGTTCGCCCCGTTCTTCGCCGAGGAGACCCTGGTCAACCTCGCCGTGCAGGACGTGTACTGCCCGCTCTCCAAAGAGCCCGACTACAAGAAGACCTGCGTTTCCATTACGAAGATCTAGGGGGAAGACGATGAAGAAGCACATGATAACCGCCGCCCTCGTGCTCGTGATGGCGATGGGTATGGGCGCGATTGCCGGCTGCAGCCAGGAAGCGCCGAAGGAAGACGTGAACGCGAACGTGCCGGCCGGTGCGCCGCCGCTCATGCCGACGAGCCATGACGGGCGCTTCGAGTCCCGCGGCGCGGCCGGCTGCTACGGCTGTCACGGCGCGAACGAGCAGGCCAACCCCATGCTGGCCAAGTCGACGGCGCTGCCCGAGGACCACTACGCGAACGGCGACGTGAGCTCGTACGAGATGGACCCGACGCACGAGCAGTGCATCACCTGCCACGCGCAAGCGTAGGCGCACGCCCCTGTCCCACGCGGCGGACGCGTCAACGAACGTCCGCGTTCCCTCCTCGCCTGCCCCTTCCTCGGAAGGGGCAGGCCCTCAGGTGGATCAGATGAACGAAGGTAAGGAACCCATCATGGTCATTTCGAGTTTGGTCGTGGAAACGATGCCCGAGCACACCGACGCGGTGGCGAAGGAGCTCGCGCAGCGCGAAGGCGTCGAAGTGCACGAGACGAACGGCTACAAGGTGGTGGTCACCATCGAAGCCGACACCGTGGACGACTCGCACGAGATTGCGAGCGCGTTCATCGGCATCGAGGGCGTGACCGGCATCAACCTCGTGTACGCGAACTTCGAGGACGATCCGACGCTTGCAAAGGCCGGGACGCGATGAGCGAAGCGTCCCCCGCATCGTCCAGGCGCGGCTTTCGCTGGGCGTGGGTGCGCCACGCCGTGCAGGTGCTGGCCCTCGCGCTGTTCGCGGCGCCGGTGCTCGCGGCCGGCAGGAGCCTGCTCGGCCTGTCGGTGGGCGGCGAGGAGCCCGCGGCCACGCCCGCGCAGCTGCCGTTTTTCGGCAGCCTGTCCTCCTCGTCGGTGGCGGGCGTGAACGTGCTCGACCCCTTCGGCATGCTGCAGGTGGCCGCCGCCTCTAAAACGTTCGAGGTTGACTGGCTGCTGGCCGCGCTGCCGGTGCTCATCGTGTACGGGCTGATTCGCGGGCGGGCGTTCTGCGGCTGGGTGTGCCCGGTCAACCTGCTGATGGAGATCGTGGACGCCGTGCGCCGCAAACTGCGCATCGAGGTGCGGGAGATGCCGGTGCCGCGCCATGCGAAGCTGTGGATCGCGCTTGCGGTGCTGGCGCTGTCGGCGTTGACGAGCGTGCCGGTGTTCGAGGCGTTCTCGCCCATCAGCGCCATCAACAAGGGCATCCTCTTCGGCGCCGTGACGGGGCTGTGGGTGCTCGCGGCCATCGTGGCGGTGGAGCTGTTCTGGGGCCACCGCGTGTGGTGCCGCTCGCTCTGCCCGCTCGGCGGCTTCTACGAGGCGCTCGGGCGCGTCGGGCAGGTGAACGTGAAGCTCGACCGCGACGCGTGCATCCATTGCGACGCGTGCAAGCGCTCGTGCTTGTCCGACCCGGCCATCCTCGACCCGGTGCTCACCGAGCGCGACGTCATCGTGCGCGCCGGCGACTGCATGGCCTGCGGCTCCTGCATCGACGCCTGCCCCACCCGCGCCCTCTCGTTCACGCTGGGGCGAGTGGGGAAGTAGATTTCGCCAACCTGTGGCGCGCTCGAGTGCAGGTGGGCGAATGGGGCTCTGCGCGCCGATCATACAACCTGCGGGTTACTTGGTCGGCGCGCAGAGCTCCGCCGGCACGACAGCACTCGAGCGCGCCATGGGTGGGTGGTAGCCGGGCGCGTCATGGGTGGGCGAGGGTGGGTGTGGGTGTGCTCTACACGTTTAGCAGTTTGTGTCTTAGGGCGTAGTCGACCAGGTCGGCGCGGGTTTTCAGGCCGAGCTTCTGGTAGATCTTCGAGCGGTGGGCCTCCACCGTTTTCACGGAGAGGAATATCTGCTCCGAGATCTCCTTGTTCGTGAAGCCCTTGGCCAGCAGCTGGAGGATTTCGAGCTCGCGGTTGGAGAGCTGCTGGTAGGAGCGATCCTCCTCTTCGCCGCCGGTGACGAGCTGCTTCGTGAGCATTGCCGTCATCTTCGGGTGGATGTAGCTGCCGCCTTCGGCCACCGCGTGCACGGCCGCGATGAGCTCTTCGGACGTCGAGTTCTTCAGCACGTAGCCCGCAGCTCCCCCGCGCAGCGTGTAGAACAGGTACTCGGGTTCGGCGAACATCGTGAGGATGACCACCTTCGTGCAGGGGAAGTCCTTGGCGATCTTCTCGCAGGCCACCAGGCCGCTCTGTCCCGGCGGCATGGAGATGTCCATGAGCAGGATGTCGGGCTTCTCCCGCGCGACGACGGCGTACGCCTGCGCCCCGTCGGCCGCTTCGGCCACCACGCGCACGTCGGGATCTTGCTCGAGGATCATCCTGAACCCCGCTCGCACGACCTCGTGGTCGTCCGCCAGCATAACGCGAATCATGCGCCCGCCCCCTTAGCTTTCCACCACGTGCATCGGCGCCACCAACGTCATGGTGGTGCCGCGCTCGCTCGACTCCATCGTGAGCCGCGCGCCGATGACGCTCGCGCGCTCCTGCATGCCCACGAGGCCGCACCCGCTGCCCTTGACCTCGGGCTTCTCCACGTTGAAGCCGCAGCCGTGGTCGATGACGGCCACGTGCAGCCACCCACCCGTGTCCTCGAGCGTCACGATCACCTGCTCGGAGCCGGAGTACTTGCACGCGTTGAGGATGGCCTCCTGGCAGATGCGGTACGCCTGCGTCTCGAGCGCCTGGTCGAAGCGTTCGCATGACAGGCTGCCCTCGAAGACGATCTCGGAGCCGTAGGTGCGCTCGAACACGGCCGCCTGCGAGCGCAGCGCCGCGACGAAACCCAAATGATCGAGGGCTGACGGGCGCAGTTCCACCGACAGGTTGTGCAGCTCGTCGAGGATGCGGTCGATGTCGTGGCCGGCTTCGGCGAGCAGCGCCGTGCCCTCATCGTCGACGTGCGGCGCGAGGCGCTTGAGCACGAACGACATGGTGAGCAGCTCCTGCGCGATGCCGTCGTGCAGCTCGCGCGAGATGCGCTTGCGCTCGTCTTCCTGCGCGGCGATGACGCGCGAGAGCTCCGAGCGGACGAAGATGGGGTTCGTCTGAGAGTCGGCGCGCTTCTCGGCCGCGATGCTCTCGAAGTTCATGAAGTCGTCCGACACCACCGTGAGGTCGCATAGTTCGCCGTGCAGGTCCTCGATGGCCTGGCGGTACACCGCCTCGTGCCGATCGCTCACCGTGCGGAAGGCGCACAGCAGCACGGCCACCACGCGCCCTTCGCGCGTGAGCGGCAGAGCGCAGAAGCTGTGCAGGTCCTCGGCGAACACGATGGGATACGACGAGTACTCGCGCGGGTCGATCTCCTCGTCGATGTTCGTGAACATCATGGGCTTGCCGGCCTTGATGGTGATGCCGCCGATGCCGTGGCCCGGCGACAGCACGATGCGCCGATGGCGCTCGCCGGTGGCGCCTGCGCTGTAAATCCACTTGAGCGGCGCGCCGATGAACGCCGTCAAGCCGATGGACACGAAGTCGAACCCGTGACGCTCCTTGAGGTCGTTGACCGCCTTCGCGTACTCCGCACGCTCGCCTGCCAGATCCTGTTCGCTGAAATTGGACGCACCCACGGCGTCTCCCCCGTTTCCGTTGCTTGTTCCCACCTGCCAAACCGCCATTATCCCCTACTTCGGCCCGATTTGCACGGGGCGGCTTGCTTGAACTGCTCAACGATGCGTGTAATCAGCCATACGACAGGCGCCCGCAGCTCCGCTTTCCCTGATCAGAAGCTCGTTTTCGTCGTCGATTCCGCCGAGGGCCAGCACGGGAACCCGTGCGCGCTCCACCGTCGCACGCAGAAACGGCAGGCCCTGCGCCATGGCGGCCGGCTTGCACGAAGGGGCGAAGACGGGGCTCGCCACGAGCACGTCGGCCCCCAACCGCTGCGCCTCGGCCACCTCGTCGAGGGCGTGCACGTTCGTCCCGACGCAGGCGAATCCCGCCGGGCGGCCGAGGGCGCGCAGCTCCAGCAGCGGCAGGTGCACCGCGGCGACGCCGAGGCGCCGCGCGACGTCGACGTGCGTATGGACGACGAACGCGATGCCGGCCCGGGCGCACGCCGCGGCGGTCGCGCAGGCGAGGCGCTCGTAGGCCGCGGCATCGAGATCCTTCTCGCGCAGGACGACCGCGTCGACGGCGCCCTCCGCCGCAAGCCGCTCCACCTGGTCGGGCACCGGCCGGGCGCAGCCGCGGCGGTCGGTGATCCACACGCGGGCGAACGCCGGCGGCATCGGCAGCGCGTGCGCCGCGGGCGCGTCCGGGTCACACGCGCACATAGTCGTTCGTCACCGGCTCGAGGCCGCGCGCCCGCAACGCGGCGCGCACCGCGGCCACGTCGCGCCCGTCGGCGATCTCGAACTGGTCGTCGCCCTCCTCGGCTTCGTTCGCATGCTCGCCCACACCCGTCGACACGCCGGCCGATATCTTCGTGGCGGCGATGCCCATGGCCTCGTCGCGGAAGCCGGCGCGCTCGCGCGACGAGATGGTGAGGCCCGTCTGCGGCAGGAACAGCCGGTAGGCGCACATCACCTGCAGCAGCTGCCGCTCGCCCACGTCGCGCGGCCCGATGTGCCCGTTGCCCACGATGGGGCGCAGGCGCGGGCACGACAGCGAGAGCTCCGCGTGCGGGTAGGCGCGCTGCAGCAGCCACGCGTGCAGCCCGCAGGCCAGCGCGTCGCGGCGGAAGTCGCCGAGGCCCAAAAGCGCGCCGAACGCCACGCCCCGCATGCCGCCTTCGAGCGCGCGCTCCTGGGCGTTCGCGCGGTACGGGAACACGCGCTTGCGCCCCGCCAGGTGCAGCTTGCCGTAGAGGCCGCTGTCGTAGGTCTCCTGGAACACGGTGACGTAGTCTGCGCCGCAGGCGCGCAGGCGGGCGTACTCGTCCACGTTCATCGGATACACCTCCACGCCCACCGTGCGGAAGCGTTCGGCGGCGAGCGCGCAGGCCTCGCCGATGTAGGCGACGTCGGTGCGCATGCGGTCCTCGCCCGTGAGCAGCAGGATCTCCTCGAGGCCGGTAGCCGCGATGGCGTCGAGCTCGCGGATCATGCCCGCGCGGTCGAGGCGGGCGCGGCAGATGTCGTTGTCGCGGTTGAAGCCGCAGTACACGCAGTGGTTGTCGCAGTAGTTCGCCAGGTAGAGCGGCGTGAACAGGTACGCCGTGCTGCCGAACCAGCGTCGGCGCACGCGCTGCGCCGCATGCGCCATCTCCTCGAGGAAGGGCGCGGCCGCGGGTGCGAGCAGCGCGCCGAAGTCCTCGGGGGCGAGGCGCTCGGCCGCGAGCGCGCGGCGCACGTCGGCCGCCGTGACGGCCTCGAAGTCGAACGCCGTCGTGCGCGCGAGCAGCTCCTCGAGCACGCCCGACGCGGTGACGTCCATGTCGGGCAGGTAGGCGAGCGGGTCGATGCCGCCGTCGCGCGCCACGTCGGCGGGATCGACGGCGGCCAGCTGCGGGAAGCGGGCGGGCACGGGGAACGCGGAAGGTTTCGCCATGGTTCCCCCTTCAGTCCGCGAGGAAGCCGGTGAGGGGCGAAGAGGCCTCGGCGCGGTCGAGCACGCGGCCCATGCCGGCGCGGTACCCCGCGCGTCCCGCTTCAACGGCATGCTTGAACGCGGCCGCCATGAGGGGGACGTCGCCCGCCGTGGCAACCGCCGTGTTCGCCATGACGGCCGTCGCGCCCAGTTCCATGGCCTCGCACGCCTGGGACGGCCGGCCGATGCCCGCGTCCACGATGACGGGCACGTCCACCTCGTCGATGATGATCTTGATGAAGTCGCGGGCGGCCAGGCCCTTGTTCGACCCGATGGGCGCCCCGAGCGGCATGACGGCCGCGGCGCCGGCACGCACGAGGTCGCGCGCGCAGGTGAGGTCGGGGAACATGTAGGGCAGCACGACGAAGCCCTCCTCAGCCAGAAGCGCGGTGGCCCGCACCGTCTCGGCGTTGTCGGGCAGCAGGTAGGCCGCGTCGCGGATGACCTCCACCTTCACGAAGTCGCCGCAGCCCATGGCCCGCGCGAGCCGCGCGATGCGCACGGCCTCCTCGGCCGTGCGCGCCCCCGACGTGTTCGGCAGCAGCGTCACGCCCGCGGGGATGGCGTCGAGGATGCTCTCCTGCTGCGAGGTGTTCGCACGTCGCACCGCCAGCGTGACGATCTGCGCGCCCGCATCGCGCACGGCGGCCTCCACGAGCTCGAGGTTGAACTTCCCCGACCCCAGGATGAAGCGCGAGGTGAACGTACGGCCGCCAAGCGACCAGGTATCCGGTTCGTATGCCATCGATCTCTTTCCTCCCCGGCCGCCGGGCGGCCGCGTCTCGTCGTTTCGTCAGTCCCCTTCGAGCCCGAGCGCCAGGCGCACCGCCACGAGCGCCTGCTGCGCCGCGCACAGCGCCACGCGCGGGGCGTACAGCGCCGCATTGGCCACGTCCGTCGCGCCGTCGCCGCACACGTACAGCCTCCGGCTCGCCCGGCGCGTGACCACGGCCTCGGCCGGGCCCGCGCCCGCCATGCCGTTGCCGGCCACCACCGTGGCCTCCGTGCCCGTCAGCAGCGCGTTCACGAGTTCGGCCTTGCATGCGGCGTCGTCGAACGCCTCGCACACGATGCGCTCGCCCGCGAACAGCGCCGCCGCGTTGCCGGCGTCCACCCGCACGCAATCGAGCGCGAGCTCGAGCTGCGGGTCGATGCGCAGCAGCTGCTCGGCCAGGGCGTCGGTCTTGCGGCAGCCGAGATGCTCGCGAAAGTAGTGCTGCCGGTTGAGGTTGCTCTCGTCCACCCGGTCGAAGTCCACGAGGTGGAGCATGCCCACCCCCGAGCGCGCCAGCATGACGGCGATGTGCGACCCGAGGCCGCCGAGGCCCGCCACGCCCACGCGTGCTTCCGCCAGGCGCTCCCGCTCGGTCGCGCCGATGCGCCGCGTTAGCGCGTCCATCAGCCGCCTCCCACGAACCGCACGACTTCCAGCACGTCGTCCTCCTCGAGCACCGTGGCGGCGTACGCGTCGCGGCCCACGATGCGCCCGTTCAGCTCGCACGCCACGCGCGTCGCGTCCAGGCCGTCGGCCGCCAGCGCCTCCGCGAGCGTGCGTCCGTCCACGTCGCTACGTTTTTCGCCGTTCACCTGCGCCATCATCGCCTCCCTTCCGCCCCTTCAGGGCACAAAAAAAGCGCGCACGAAGCAGATCGCACCCGAGGTGGTGCGCCCCTTCGTACGCGCATGCGTACTCTCACGGCTGCTAGGATACCGAAAGACGCCCCGTCCCGCAACGCGCAACCGGCGAGCGGCAGGGGCCCGCAACCGTGCGCGCCCTACCCGTGCGTCACGATGCGGTACCGGTTGGAAAGGCGGGAGCCGTCTTCGGCGTAGCGCGACTCGACCGTCAGATAGCCCTTTCGCTTCAACTCCCGAACGGCGAGCTTGATCGCATCGTCGCTATATCCGGACAACGCGCTCATCTGGCGCTTCGACAATATCGCGCCGCCGTCCTCGCCCGAATGCGCGGCGATCATGCCCAGCACGCACAGCTGCGCGGGCGACAGATGCTCCTTGATACCGATCGCACCGATCCTCATCGGCATCCCCCTCCCCGCCCGCGCCGCATGCGCGCATCGTCGAACGGAGGCGAAACGCGCGGCGCGGCATAGCGGCCGCGCACTTCAGCGAGCTCGCGCTCCAACGCGCGCGAACGCTCGCGCTCGCGGATCAGCGCAAGAGCGCTCGCACGCCTCCGCTGGTCGAGCAGGCCGACGAACCGCCGTATCTGCAAGCCGATGAGGAGGGAGAACGGCACCAGCACGAGCACCACGTAGCCCATCGGCGACTTGAAGAACTCGAACACGTACCCCGCTTTGGGAATGCGGAACGCGTACTGCCCCACCACCCGGCTGAACGGCGCGGGGTACGCGTCGTCGTCGCCGGTGGTGGTGCCGTACGTGACGAACGCCCGCTCGCCCTCGTACTCCGTGATATCGCGGATCTTGTGGGTGAACACTTCGCCGTAGCTGTCGGGGTCGACGGACGCGAACGTCACGATGTCGCCCGGCTGCAGCGCAGCGGGATCGACCGCGCGCGACACCGCGATGTCGCCCACCTCGAACTCGGACTGCATGGAATCAGACAGCACGATGTAGGGCTTCCACCCCAGCAGGCTGGCCTCGCTCCGCCCCGATACGAGCGTCGTCGCCACCACGACCACCGTGAAGCACACCGCACACGCGAATACGACCGTGGTGAGGACGTTGAAAAGCATGGCTAAGGTTTTACGGGCAGACACGAATCTCCTCAGATGACAGGGAGCAGGGGGTGCGGCGCCCCCTGCTCGATGGACTTATACCGTGTTTTCGTTGATGGGCGCGTCGTTGAACGAGGCCACGAACTCGGAGAGACGGGCTGGAGCCGTGACGCTTCCATGGTTCGCGCATCCTTCGACAACGCAGCTCTTCGCATAGGCGAAGGCGCCGAGCCCGCCCGCGAATCCGTCGTCCTTCTCCGCGCCCGCCACCGTGATCGATCCGTAATTGGCGCAATCGACGAGGCTGATCACGTCAACCTGCTCGCTATCGTCCACGGTGATGGAGCCCCAGATGCCTCCGGCGTGCCACTTGTTCACCGTGACGTCGGCCCTGTTGATGCAGTTCTCGAACGTGATGGAGGAGCCGTTCGGCCCCCAACCTTGCCCGAGAATGCCGCCGGCCACCATGCCCCTTTTGCTTCCGACATCTTGATTCGACCTGATCGAACCGCTTGCCACCTCGATGTTCTCGAATGCCAAGGGGGCGCAGCCGTCGCCGACGACGGCAGATGTCGCATAGCGGCCCTGGAGGTCGCAGTTCTCGATGCGGAGGTTCTTGATGGCGGCGTTCTCCGCATAGCCGAACAGCGCAACCCCTCGCGTGGGATCGCTCGAAGAAGGGTTGCTCGATGCGGCGAGGTTCCTGATGGCATGTCCCTTGCCGTCGAACGTGCCCGTGAACGCGTTATCGCCGCCGATGGGAGTCCACGCGTTGCCGCCGAGGTCGATATCGGCCTGAAGCTCGATCGCAACGCCTGCTCCCGACGGCCCCTTTTGGAGCGTATCGTCTGCCACCGCTTGCGCGATCCAGGCAAGGTCGGAACCGGTCGAGATGCGGTAGACGCCGTTTTCATCCGGCACGACCTCCGTCGTCGTGACGCCGTCCCAAGCGTAGGCGGCGTCTGCGTCGTAGTCGGCGCTGCCGAAGCCATCGGCCTCGACCGCCGCTTGCGTGGCGACGAGGGCGACGTCCGCCTCGAAGCTCGTCCCCTGGAATTCGTTGCCCGCCGCCTCGTTCATGCCGTACACCAGCATGAACTGAGCGGAATCGCCGGGATTGAGCACGAATTCCATGGCGTCGGCCTTCGCCAGCAGCTCATCCCAGGTGCACGGGTCGAAGCGCCCCGTCACGGCACCGCCCTCGACGCGCACGAAGTCGAACCACAACGCATCCGTCAGGTCTCCCTGAGCAGTGAGCGACAGCTTCACCTTCATGGACAAGGAAGACTCCCCGCTGGAAACGGTGAGCAGCTTGGCGTTGCTGATGCCCGGCTCCCACAACGCGTCGTCGATGATCGGGCCGGACGCTTCCTTCAGATCCGTTCCCGCTCCGAATTTCAGCTCGGTTCCCTTGCCGATGATCTGGCCGCTGTCCGCCACCACCGTGGCGCCGTTCTCCATGTCCAGCGCCTGCGACACGGCGGAGAGCTGCAGCGTGCCCGCCTGTATCTTGTTGCCCTTGTTCACCACGCTGTCGGTGAACCAGGCGAACGTGAGGCCCAGCAGCAGCGCCACCGACGCCACGACGAGCACCGCGCTCGCAACGAGCTTTCTGTTGTTGGTCTGTTCCATGTATCCTCTTTCCCGGTTTCTCCCGCGGAAGCTACGCCAACACGTCCACGCCGTCGATGATCAGCTTGTTTCCCGTCAGGTTTGCGTAGAGGTTGATCGGGGCGTTGTCGCGGTCGACCACCTCGCCGTTGTAGACGAACGTGCAGCCCTGGCAGGTGATGGTGTTGTCGTTGCTTCGGATGCTCAGCAGCGTCTGCTCGTTCGAGTTCGTCTCGACCGCTTCGATGCGGCAATTCGAAAACTCGATTGTGCTTCCACCCGCATCTTCGTTGATCACCACCGTGGAAAAGCCGTTCGAGCCCCCTTCGGATTTATCGTTCGTCCCGATGAGGGTGCAGTTTTCAAACGTCGCACGCGTCGAGGGCGACCACGTCTGGAACGCGCACCATCCATCGAGAACCGTGTTCTTCACGGTGAGCTCGACGTTTTCGTTCTCGCTCGCAACGTTGAGCGCGTACGAGCTCGCGGAAACGGAGCAAGCGTCCAGCGTCAAGCGAACGTCGGCATTGCCGTAAAACGACATCCCGCGCGTATAGGCCCCGGCTTCCGGCCCCTTGACGTCAACGCCCCTCAGCGTGATGCTGACCGGTTCGCTCTGGTGCGAGACGTCGATGACCCGGTCCGCCCCGTCGGGAACCACGAGCGCGTTGCCGTTGCCCTGGATGACCACGTCGCCTTCGAGCTTCAGTATTTCGTCCAGAACGACGTCCTGCTCCAAGGAGACGCTCTGGCCGCGTTCCAGCGCCTTCTTCAGGTCGTCGCCGCTCGAAACCGGAGCGAAGTCCACGTCGGCGTCCTTGTCGTAGTCGCTGGTGCCGAAGCCGTCGGTTTCAACGGGGGCCTGCGTGGCCGTCAGCAGGATGTCGAAGTCCACGACGGCGCCCTGGTAGTCGTTGCCCGCGCCGGTGTTCATCTTGAGCACGACGTTCACGGCGTCGCTTTCGGCGCCCACGGCAAGATCGCCCTCGGCCAACGCCTTTCCGCCAGACGCGAACTCGGCCAAGGTTCCCACCGGCGTATCGGCGTCCGTGGCAGCACCCTCATGATCGAGCACGTACACGTCGATGGCATGCTCGATGCCCTTGCTTTGGCTCATGTCGCCGAACTGGAAGCCCAGCTTGTACTTGACGGCGAGCGTGCCGTCGTTCCTCACGGCCAAGGCGGCGTTGGTGGCATAGCCGGGCTCCCACCGGTCGTAGTCGAACACGGGGTCGGCCGATGCGCTGATATCCATCCCGTTCTGCAGCAGCGCCACCTGCAGCGTGCCCGCCTGTATCTTGTTGCCCTTGTTCACCACGCTGTCGGTGAACCAGGCGAACGTGAGACCCAGCAGCAGCACCACGGACGCCACGATGAGCACCGCGCTCGCAACGAGCTTTCTGTTGTTGGTCGTTTCCATATGACTCTCTTTCTTGTCGTTTCGGTTCGGAGGAAAGGCGTCCTTCGCCTTCAGCGTGCAATCGGGTATGAGCGCATCACCCCCCTTCCCCGCCGTTCGCAGCCTGCACCGCGTCGGCGCACAGGTCGAACTCGATGCCGTCGCCCTGGCGGACGTTGCCCGCCCCCTCCCGCAGATGCACCGAGACGACGAGCGTCTCGGTCTGGCCGGGGGCGAGGACCGTCGGCGAGGTGCAGGAGCCGCGTTGCGCGAACTGCTCGGCAGTGCCCGAGAACAGCATCGCATCGCCGAGCAGCACGGTGAATTCCACGTCATCGACGGCGCTCCCCTGAAGATTTCCCAGGTAGATGCAATAGCGAACAGCAGCCGACCCCGTATTGGCGACGGCAAGCTCCTCCGTGACGGCCCGGCCCGGCTCCAGCAGCGCCGAGCGGTCGGAGAATGCGGGCGAGCCGCCGTTGAGGTCGAGGGAGACGGTTCCCGTGTCGAAGGTGTTCCCGCGCACGCTGGCGCGCGTCGCAAGCAGCGCCCAAGCGAGCACCGCCACGAGCGCAACCGCCGCAACGGCCGCAACCAGGCGGAGCGCCCGCACGCGCCGATCCCCCGACCTCCTCGCGACGACGAAGGCGGCGGCGAGCATGCACAGCAGCGCGAGGAGCGCGACAACCATGCTGAAAGCGTCGCCCGTCTTCGCCAAAGGGGCCAGCTTCCCCTCGTCGGATGCGTCCACCGACCAATGCAGGTCGATCTGCGCATGGGCTCCCTGGAACTCGTTGCCGGCCGCCGCATCGAGCGAGACGGTAACCCGGCACGCGAGCACGGTCTCCCCCGCCTCGTTGTCGGCAAGCCTGAACAGGGCGGGCTCCTGCGCCAACGTACGCACCGGCCCGTCGTACACCACCGCCCCCGCGGCGTCTTCCACGCGCGCGTGCAAGGCATCGGCCAGCCCTTGCTCGTCCGAAACGAGCTCAGCGGAGAATCGAATATCGAGAGAGGAGGTATGGGCGACCCTGACGGCGAAGTCGCGCGATTCCGCGTCGCCGGGAAGCATGCCCGCCACCGCAAACCGCTCGTTGGCCGAAGGCGCGCCCGCGTACAGCTCCACCGAGGCGGCGCCGTCGTCCGCGCAAGCCGGCCTTGCCGAAGCGAACAGCGCAAGGCAGCACGCCGCGCATGCGGCGACAAGCGCCGCGGCGGCGGCCGTTCCCACCGTTTCGATTGAAATGTGTCGTCGCGTCGATTTCAGTCCGATCCCTCATCATGGCGCAGGCACGGGCTAGCCAAGCCCCCCTCCTGGAGGCGCTCCGCGTTGCCTATGCGATTGATATTTGAATTGCTGCAAGTAATCATAGAGCCCCCCCCCGCAGACAATCGACATCGGCGTTTCTTACCCCGGGGTAATCTTGATTTTTTCGATCAGGGAGCATCGGCTGTCCGAATTCGCAGTACAGAGCGTCTTTTTCGCACAGCGCATCAATGAAGAAAGGGCCGCATGCGGCCCTTTCTTGGAGGGAGGGGAACGAGGAGGAGGGAGGGGCTCCTCGTGATCCGTGGAGGGAGGGGTTGGCGGGCCTAGAGGGTGGCCACCGTCTTGCCCGCAAGCCAGCCGTGGGTCATCGCCATGCCCACGGAGTTGCCCGCGAACGGCGTGCTGTAGCCGAAGCCGTAGCGCCCGCCCAGGCAGTTGCCGGCCGCGTACAGGCCCTTGATGGGGGTCCAATCGGTTTTGAGCACGTTCTGATCCTCGTCGGTGACGAGGCCCGACATGGTCACCATCATGGGGGTGGAGCTGTGGGACAGCTGGCTCTTGCCGCCGTAGTACGGCGGGGTGTCGATGGGCAGCATGTAGGCGGCGTCCTTGCCGAAGTCGGTGTCGCCGTCGGCGCTCGCGCACAGCTCGTTGTAGTGTTCGATGCTCGCGACGAACTGCTTGGCCGCATCGCCCTCGTAGCCCAGGATGGCGGCCAGTTCCTCGAGCGTGTCGGCGGCGAACACGGTGCCCTTCATCATCTTGCGTTCGGCCAGGTTCGCGCCCACCACCTCGTAGCCTTCGGGGTTGCCCACCTCGACCTTCGCCATGTCGGCCTCGAGGGCGTCCATGTAGTCGTCCATGCCGAAGTTCGGCGCGCCGTGGTCGAGCGGGGCCTTGCCCACGAGGTCCTTCCAGTTCGCATCCGACACCCAGGCGCACAGGCCGTGCGGCTGGCGCAGGCCCACGGGGCCGAGCTGCGGGATGGCGCCCTCGTTGCAGAAGCGCTTGCCTTCGGCGTTGATCATGAGCGTGGGAGCCGTGCCCCACGGGCCGCTCGCGCCGCCGCCGAGGCCCATCCAGCCGCGCGGGCTCGGCTCGATCATGCCGCCGGCCCAGCAGCCCATCTTGTGCGCGGCGCCCGTGCGGAAGCCGGTCTGCGTCCAGTCGTCCTTCGTCGCGCCGCCGCGCTCGCCCCATTCCATGCCTTCGTTGAGCAGGGCCCAGCACATGGCCGGATCGCCGATGAAGTCGCCGGCCGCCAGCACGACGCCCTTCGTGGCGTTGAACTTCACGTACCCGTCGGGACCCTTCGCGATGAGGCCGCACACGTCGCCCGCGTCGTTCTGCACGAGCACGGTGCCCGTGTGCTGGAAGAACCACTCGGCGCCGTTTTCCTGCGTGTGCTTCACGATGTACTTGTGCACGAACTCGATGTTGTTGCCCTGGTAGCCGTAGAACTGCGCGTTGCAGGGCCAGGTCTTGTAACCACCGCACTCGATGGGGTAGCTCACGTTCGCGCCGCTCCACGCCGCCTGCGTGTTGCACAGCGGGTACTCGAACATGTTCGACATGTCGAAGGTGCCCTCGTCGGGCACGTCCACGCCGGGAATGACCACCTGCGTGTCCTTCATGAACACGGCGCTGTCGTTGGCCTTGCGCTCGGCCTCGTAGCTGTCGTAGATCTCCTTGTAGCGGTCGAACATGGGACCCGAGCTCTGCACGTAGTTGCGCAGCAGGCCGGGGTTCACGCGGCCGCCGGCGCGCTTGCAGAACTCGGCCGTGATCTCGCCGGTGTTGTAGGGGCCGAAGCCGCGGTCGATGAGGAACTGCGAGTTCACGTGGCCCACGTCCTCGCCGTACCAGCCCGCGAGGTTCGTGCCGCTCGTGTTCTCCTCGTCCACGTAGCTCGTCCAGGGCTGCATCTCGATGACGGCCACCGTGGCGCCTTCGTCCACCGCGCCGCACGCCGCCATGAGGCCCGCGTGCCCGCCGCCGAACACCACCACGTCGAACGTCTTCGCGTCCACGATATCGCTGTCGGAGATTTACGGCGCCGCGCCCAGCCAGTCGCCGGGGCCGCAGTAGCCGCGCACGCGGCCGTCGTCGGTGAGGCCCGAGAACGCCGTGGGCTCGCTCGCGCCGCCGCCCGGTCCGCCGGGGCCGCCCTCGCCTTCGCCGCCTTCGTTGGCCTCGGCCACCTCGGCCTTGTCGGTGGTGCTCGTGGCAGCCGTCGTCTGCGGCGCGCATCCCGCCAATCCGAGCGCGGCGAAGCTTCCCATAGCCGCGGCGCCCATGAGGAAATCGCGACGCGTCAACTCTTCTCCCATGTCCTTCCCCTTTCCTATTCTTGTCGAGCTTTCGGGCCGTACCGCCCGTTGACCTGCATCATCCGCCCATCGACGACCCGCGTCCTCACCCTGCGAGGACCCAAAGCCCCGAAAAGGGCGCACTTCACCCGTCTCGGGTGAACGGGATGGGGCACGACGCCTTGCGCGCGGGACGCCGGGTGCGTACCATAAACGGAAACGCTGACGCGAGGGGTCGACGACCCGGCTCGATTCGCCCGAATCGAGCCGAGGCAGCAGGGAAAAGGGAGAGGGGAATTCGCCATGGCGAAAGGACGCGCATCGGCGCAAGATATCGTGTTCTGCATCGTGCTCGGGTTGTTCTGGTCGTGGAACTGGATCATCTACCAGAGTCCGACGAGCCTCACCGTGGCGCTCGGGCCCGTCGCGCTGCCGTCGCGCTTTCTGCTGCTGCTCTCGTTCGCCGTCACGGGGTTCGTCCTGTTCCTCCTGCGCTACCTGGGCGACGGCGGCACGCGGGCGCAACGGCGCGTCCGGCGCTACGCGCTTGCCGCGGGGCTCGGCGCGGTCATCCTGCTCACCGACCTCGCGGACGGCAGCTTCGACGGCGAGCTGGGCGGCGCGCCCTTCGCCGTGCAGTCCGTGGCCATGGGCGTGGCCAGCGCGTTTCTGTACGCCGAGATCGGCGAGCTGTTCGGATCGATGGGGGCCACGCGGCTGCGCTTCATCTCCACGGCGGCCATCGCGGCGCTCGTCATCTGCGTGCCCGTGCAGATATCGCTGTACTGGATCGGCGGCAACACGCGCGAAGGGCTCATGGTGGCCTTCCTCGTGCTCGTGCCGCCCGTGCTCGACCGGCTGCGCAAGCACTACAGTCTCAAGGAGGCGCGCAAGGTGGAGCGCGCCCGCATCCCCGTGAAGTTCGTGCTCACCCTGCTGCTGGCGGGCCTCGCCCTGGGCATGCTGCAGGGCATCTTCACGCAGATCACCGCCGCCGAAGGGCACAGCGCCCTCAACCCGCAATCGGCCATCGGCTTCCTGCTGGCCGCAGGCGCCGCCGCCGTGGTGGTGTTCCGCGGGCGGCTCGACTTCAACCGGCTCATCTACCAGACGGGCATCCCCCTGCTCGCGCTCGGGTTCACCATCGTCGCGCTCAACGGCAACGCGTTCGTCGGGTTCATGCTGTGCGTGGCCGGCTACTACATGACGCAGGTGGTGCTGTGGGTGCTGTGCGTGTACCTGGCCACGCAGTCGCGCGGCATGGTGCGCTGGCTGTTCGCGCTCATGGGCTGCATGATGGCGCTCGGGCAGGCCGTGGGACTCATATCCATCGACACGTTCCTGTACGGGCTCGACCACGAGGCGTCGGTGCTCATGGCCACCTCGCTGCTGCTCGCGTGCCTGTTCATGTCCACGAGCGAGTCGCCCTACGAAAGCTGGGGCATGGTACGCCCGGCCGAGCATGCCGCCGAGGGCGACATCGACACGGCGTGCCGGACGCTCGCGCTCGACAACCTGCTAACCGCGCGCGAAACCGAGATCCTGCCCTTCCTGGCGCAGGGCCGCAGCCGCAAGGTCAGCGCCGAGAAGCTCGTGCTGTCGGAGAACACCATCAAAACCTATATCTCGAACGTGTACAGCAAGCTGGGCGTGCACACCCAGCAGGAGCTCATCGACCTCGTGCAGAAGAAGGGCCGCGAGGCAGGCGACGACGCTGCGCAGCTGTGAGGCCGACGGCGGACCGGCGCCGCTAGCGCGCCCAGGCGAACAGGCCCTGCTGCGTGAGGCGGTAGGCGCCCCCGTCGTGCGCGACGTCGCCCGCGCGCTCGAGTTCGGCCAGCTCGCGGGCCACCTCGGCGCTCATCGGGCCGCACGCCCGCACGTAGTCCTCCTCGGTGAAGCCGCCGCCGAACGCCAGGCGGTTGCGCACGAACAGCAGCGCGCGGGCGCCCTCGTCGAGCTGGGCGACCGCGGCCACCGCATGCTGCGGCTCGGCGCTGTGGGCCGCGTAGACGGCGAAGTCGGACGTGTTGACGTAGGACAGTCCGTGGTAGCAGCTGCGCGCGTCGATGCCGAGGCCGATGAGCGCCGCGCCCTGCCCGAGCGCCACGGCGAACTCCTCGCGATGGCGCTCGTCGCGGGCGAAGCGGCCGGGAGCGTACTGGACGAACCCGTACGAGGAAAGGCGCTCGCACGCGGCATCGTAGAGGCGGCGCTGCGCCTCCTCGTCGAGCACGCCCTCGTCGGCGGCGAGCAGGGGCTCGAGCGTGAGGTGCGCGGGCTCGATGCCCGCCACGGAGCGCAGGGTGCGCATGAGCGAGGCCTCCGTCTGCCCGGGGATGCCGTAGCGCAGGGCCACGTCCACGTTCCCCAGGTGGAACTTGTCGAGGAACAGCAGCGCGTTTTGCACCTGCACGCTGTCGAAGGGCCGATCGAGCGCGACAAGCTCCTCGGGCTGCACGCTGTCGGCGCGCAGGATCACGCGGTTCACCTTGCCCTGCCCCCATCCCGTGAGCGACGGCACGCCCACCGTGTGCGGCACCGCCTCGAGCGACACCTCGCAGTCGTCGGCGAGGTGGAACAGCGCGCGCAGGTCGAGCAGCAGCTCGCCCAGCTTGTCGGGGCTCATGATGGAGGGGCTGCCGCCGCCCACCTTCACCGCGCGGATCACGGCGGGGCGCGTCTCGGGGGCGACGGCGCGGGCCTCGGCGCGCAGCGCTTCGAGGTAGCGCATGCGCGCCGCCCGATCCCCCACGAGACGGTGGCCCGTTGTGAAGGACCGCTCATCGCTCACGAAGGGGATGTTGACGAACAGGACCGCGTCCCGCGAAATGGCTTCCATGGCTCCTCGCTCTCCGCCCGCCGCCGGGCGCTCAACCGCCGTTGTCTCGCCTCCCATCTTCGAGGACGAAGGGGGCGCGCACCATACCCGTTCCGGGTGAATTGGCGCGAATTCGCGCGATTCTCCTGCGCAGACAAGCGGATGACGAACCGTTTCGCCATCGCAACCGCACGCGGGCGGCGCTGCGGTAGGCTGGGTGCATGCTGCATCCGAACACCGAGCCGAAAGGAGACGTCCATGGAGTACAAGACGGGCGACAAGCCGGGCGTGGGACGCTACCGCTGCGAGAACTGCGGGTACGTCGTGCGCATCACGAGCGAGACCGAGGCGCTTCCCGCCTGCCCCAACTGCGGGCACCACGAGTTCAAGAAGCTCGAGGACGAGGACTAACCCCACGGGGGCCCGCATGATGCGAGCCCCTTTTTCACGGCAGCGCCCCGATGCGGGTATACTGGATGCACCCGAGGAGAGAGGTGCTCCATGCAAGCGAACACTGCCAGCATCAACATCGGCGTCATCCTGATCACCCTGCTCACGTTCGTCGCCTTCGTCGTCCTGGTCATCTGGCTGCTCTACCGGGCCGCCTGCGCGTTCGACGACGTGCGCTACCTTGCCGAGCGCGCCGAGAAGGGCGACGCCGCGCAACGCCGTTCGTCCCCTTTGCGCTTTTTCGTGATCGTGGCGGGCCTCTTCCTCGCCCTTTCCTGGGCGATGGCCGCCTTCAACATCAACCCCTTCGCCGCATTCGGGTGGATCACGCTGTACTGACGAACAAGGGCCCGCATGATGCGGGCCCTTGGCAATGCTGCGATGCGGGGATGCGCTAGGCGATCGGCGGGGTGCCCTCGTAGTTGCCCACGATGGCCTCGATCTGGACCTTGGCGTCGCCCGGCAGGGTGGACACGCCGGTGACGCGACGAGCCGGCACGCCGCCCGGGAAGAACGTCAGGTAGGCTTCGTTCACGGCGTCCATGTCGGCGAGGTCGAGCACGTAGATGTTGACCTTGACGACGTCCTCCATCACGTGGTCGACGCTCTCGATGATGGCCTTGATGTTCTGCAGGGCCTGAGCGGTCTGCTCCTTCACGCCGGCGGCCATGGCGCCCGTGGCCGGGTCGATGCCGAGCTGCGCGGAGATGTTGTTGTAGTGCGAGAACGCGACGGACTGCGTGGCCAGCGGATCGCGCGGGGCGGCGTCCGTGTTGACGGCCTCGATGATCAGGCCGTGACGGGCCTCGATCTCCTGCGGCGGCGTGCCGTCGCCGTGCGAGGCCACGGCCTCAATCTGCACGAGCGCGCCCATGGGCAGCGCGGCGACCTCGACCACGGTGCGCGCGGGCACGTAGGCCACGGCGCGGGCGATGGCCGAATCCGGGAAGAACGTCGAGTAGACTTCGTTCACGGCGTCGAGATCGGAGAGGTCCTGCAGGAAGATGGTCACCTTGACGATGTCGTCGAAGGGCACGTCGATGCTCTCAAGGATGGCCTTGATGTTCTTGAGGCACTGAGCGGTCTGCTCCTTCACGCCGCCCACCACGAAACGGCCCGTCTTGGGGTCGATGGGGAGCTGGGCGGTGAGGTTGTTGTAGTGCGAGAACGCCACGGTCTGCGTGGACAGCGGGCTGATGGGGGCCGCATGCGTGTTGTTCGTCAGCTTGATGAGGTCGCCGGCCTGCGGCTCGTTGGGGATGGTGCCCTCGCCGTTGGTGAGGAGTGCCTCGATCTGCATGTCGGCGTCCATCGGCAGCGCGGCCACGGCCACCACGGTGCGGGCGGGAACGTAGGTCGGGAAGAATTCGGTGAACACGGCGTCGATCACGTCGACGTCCTGGATGTCGCGCACGAAGATGTTGAGGCGCACGACGTCGTTCAGGCTATGGTCGATGCTGTCGACGATGGCCTCGAGGTTCTCGAAGCACTGGACGGCCTGCTCGGCAATGCCGCCTTCCACGAGCTCGCCCGTCGCCGGGTCGATGGGAAGCTGCGCCGAGATGTTGTTGTAGTGGGAGAACGCCACCGTCTGAGAAGACAGGTCGCTCTTCGGAGCAAGATCCGTGTTCCTCGCCAATACTACGTTATCGCCCATAAATAGTACCCTCCCTTTCGGAATTGGTTGCATGAGGTGCGTAACCGATGAGCGGATGCTCACCATGCAGCGCAGTATACAGACTTTTTGTTCATCTGCAACATAATGTTTACGAATAGTTTTGGGCGTTTTTCAGCGTTTCTAGTGCATCTGCACAATTCTGTAAAACAGCCGGTTTCGCGGTTATGCAGTTTTCTGTATATGTCTGGATGGCCGCTGAATGAGAAATGGAACCGGATGGGATTAGTTGCAAAGTCCGCTTGATGCGTCTGATTAAAAGCGTTCGCGCGCCCGCCCCGCCGAGACGCGCCGCCCCGGCGCCGCCGACAGGGCGCGCGGCCCCGCTCTCCACAATATGACGACAAGGATCACGAAGACGGAAAGGCCCGCGTTCAGCCGGCTGCGGCGGGCTCGGACATGAAAAAAGAGCCTGCGGACTTCCGCAGGCTCTTTCGAATTCATGGTGGGCGATACAAGATTTGAACTTGTGACCCCTACCGTGTCAAGGTAGTGCTCTCCCCCTGAGCTAATCGCCCGATTTGCTCAGCGGCTCGGATAGGTTTCCGTGCCAGCGAGCAGTTAGTTTACCAGATACCTTCGATCTGTTAAAGCACTTTTTCAAAAAAGTCTGCACGAAATCCGATCGGGGCGAAAAAGTCCGCGCGATTGCGAACGCCTGCGCTGGGGCCGGCTTCGCGCAAAGCGACGGCGCGCTGCCGGTCTCCAACCGAGAAGGTAAAATTTTCCAAAATGAGGGGTTGCGCCCGGGGAGCAGTTCTATTATCATATTTCCTCGCCGATGCGGACGTGGCTCAGCTGGTAGAGCACGACCTTGCCAAGGTCGGGGTCGCGGGTTCGAACCCCGTCGTCCGCTCCATCGTCACTTATAGGCCGGTCATTATCACTAAGGTTTGACCGGCCTTTTCATGACGGTATCGACGAGATGGCGACGTGGCCAAGTGGTAAGGCAGAGGCCTGCAAAGCCTTCACCCCCGGTTCGAATCCGGGCGTCGCCTCCATCACTGCCCTTGCGGGTTGGATGGTTTGAGAACTGAAGAGCGTTACCCATGCGGACGTGGCTCAGCTGGTAGAGCACGACCTTGCCAAGGTCGGGGTCGCGGGTTCGAACCCCGTCGTCCGCTCCATGATTGCACAAGCCCGCCGGTTCGTCCGGCGGGCTTTTTTCATGCCCTGCAACCGTCAGAGCACGTCCAGGATATCGGCGAGCGTGGACACGCGCTCGTAGGGGCAGGCGGCTTCGGCATCGTGACGGTCGATGATGATCGGGCGGATGCCCGCCGCCGCGGCCCCGTCGCCGTCGGCATCGGGGCGGTCGCCCACGTGCACGGCCGCAACCGGGTCCACGCGCGCCTGCTCGCACGCCAGCTCGAAGATGACCGGGTTGGGCTTGCGGTAGCCCACCACGGCCGAGGACGTCACGAAGTCGAAGTACGGCAGCAGCCTGAGATCGCGCAGCAGCCCCTCTAAGCCCGCATCCCAGTTCGATACCACCCCGAGCAGGTACCCGGCCTCCTTGAGCGCCCTCAGGCAGGCTGCGACGTCCGGGTACAGCTCCCAATGGTTCGCGCGACGGTAGCATGCGTGCGCGGCCTGCGCCACGCCTTCCGCATCGTGCCCGATGCCCGCGAGGTGGCACACGTAGCGGTACTGGTCGAGCCAGATGGCCGTCGAGCCCTCGTGGGAGCACCAGAAGTCGCCGTCGCGCAGGTACTCGGCCTCGTAGTAGGCGTCCATGGCCGGCATATGCGGCTCCATGTCGCGCACGGTCACGTCGTGCCCTCGCTCGGCGGCCACGCGCGCAAGCGTCTCGGCCACCGAGGGGCACGGGAAGAGCAGCGTGCTTCCCACGTCGAAGAACACGGCTTCGGTCATCTACGGCTCCTAATCCTCGTGTCCGTCGTTCGGCTCGATATGGACGAGCACCTCGATGACGTTCGGGAAGCGCCGCATGACGGCCGCCTCCACGCGCTCGGACAGCTCGTGCGCCTCCCCCACCGTCATCTCGGGCGCCACGAGCACGTGCAAATCGGCGTACACCTCGCCCTCGGTGCCGCGCGTGCGGATGTGGTGAGCATCCTGCACGCCGGGCACCGACACGGCCACGGCGTGCAGGTCCTCCTCGGGGATGCGCGCGCGGTCGGACAGGGTGGCCAGCGCGTGCTTGAACACGTCGTAGGCGGTGGCCAGGATGGCCACGGTCACCACGAGCGCCATGACGGGGTCGGCCACGGGAAACCCGAACGCCACGGCCGCAAGGCCGATGATGACGCCGATGGACACGAGCGCGTCGGACAGCGTGTGGTTCGCGTCGGCCGCGAGCACCTCGCTCTTGAGGCGCTTCGCGCAGCGGCGCTCGTAGGTGGTGACGCCCAGGTTGACGGCGAGCGTTCCCACCATGACGACGAACGAGATGGGCGTGACCTCCGCCGTGTACACGCCCGACATGAGCTTGCCCACCGCGCTCGAGCCCACTTCGAAGGCCGCCAGCAACAGCAGCACGCCGATGAGGAGACTCGCGTACGTCTCGAACTTCGCATGGCCGTACGGATGCCCCTCGTCGGCCGGGCGCGACGCGATGGCGATGCCCACGAGCCCCACCACGTTGCCGGCCGAATCGAACACCGAATGGATGCCGTCGGCCTGCATGGACGCCGAACCGCTCATCGCGCCGTAAACGTACTTCGCCGCAGCCACGGCCAAGTTCAAGAACAGGACGATCCACAGCACGCGCCTGATGGAGCGCATGCGCTCCGACACCGCGTTCTTCGTTGCAAGCGCTTTCGCCATGGCCCGCTTCCTTTCGCCGACGGCCGCCCCGCGCGTGCGGGGTCGCATATACGAAAAGAGAGCCCGAAGGCTCTCTTGATCTCACTGGTGTCGGAGGCGGGATTTGAACCCGCACACCCTTAGACGGGCACTAGCACCTCAAGCTAGCGTGTCTGCCGTTCCACCACTCCGACGTGTTGCTCGAAACGCAACGCAGGTTATTCTACCCGAACCTTCCCACGTTGTGAAGGGGAAATTTTAGCTAATTTGCAATCGTTCCGTGCGGGTAGATGATCATGAGCACGATGAGCGACAGCATGAAGATGATCGCGAACGCGATGGTGATGCGATCGAGGTTCTTCTCGACGATGCTCGTGCCGGTTTGCGTGGAGTACACCGAGCTCGCGATCATGTCGGAGATGCCGGTGCCCTTGCCGGAATGCAGCAGGATGAACACGATGAGGCCCAGGCCCGAAACGACGAGCAGGACAAGCATGATGATAAGGAGCGGGTTCAAGATTCGTCTCTCTTCTTTCGTTCAATACATAACGGTACGCAAGTCGCTAAGTATAGCGAAAGGCGCCCGCGAGGGCAAGCGGCGTGCACACAAAGAACGATCATGCGCCGCCCGCTTCCAGCTCGCGCTTCAGCACCCGCAGCCCGTGCGCGATGCGGCTCGCGCCGTCCCACGTGGACAGCGACACGCGCAGAAACCCGCCCGGCGCCTCGCTCGACACGCGGAACCGGTCGCCGTGGTACACGCGCACCCCCGCCGCCCGCAGCCGCTCCTCGATCTGGGCCGAGGTGCCGGGCAGGTCGATGGGCATCCAGCGGAACAGGGGGTACGGGAACGACGAGGGCGCGGCGTCGGGGAAGATGCGGTCGAACAGCTCGTTCGTCTCGATCATGAGCTGGCGCTTGCGGGCGACGATGTCGGCCGCTCCCCCGCTGAGGATCAGCTCCGACACCACCTCGGCGTCGAGCGACGACGTTTTGACGTTCACGTTGAACACCGCGTGGGCGATGCGGTCGCGGTAGCGCTCCGAGCAGGCCAGAAACGCGATGCGCAGGCTGTTCGCCAGCGTCTTCGTGGTTTCCGCCACGTGGACGGTGTGCTCGGGCAACAGGTCGATGAAGCGCGGCGCCACGGGACGGCCCAGCTCCGCGTCGAGGCCTTCCACCGTGCCTCCCAGGTCGTCCTCGATCGCCACGAGGTCGCGCGCCTCCACCACGCGGGCGAGCTGCGCGCGCCGCGCGGCCGTCGTGTACACGGTGGTGGGGTTCGCGCAGGTGGGCATCAGGTAGACGCCGCGCACGCTCACCGAGCGGCACACCGCGTCGAGGGCGTCGGCGCGCATGCCCTCCGCGTCGCCCGCGATGGGCACGAGCTCGATGCCCAACAGCTTCGCCAGCTCGATGAAGTTCGGGAACGTGTAGGCGTCCACCGCGATGCGGTCGCCCGCCCGGAACAGGGCGCACAGCGTGATGACGAGCGCGTTCTGCACGCCCGACGTCACGATGACGCAGGCGGGCTCGCTGCGCACGCCCTTCCAGGAGAGCCAGCGCCGCCCCGCCTCGATGTGGTGCGGGTAGCCGCAGGGGTTCGAGTAGTCCATGAGCTTGGACAGGTAGCCGCGCTCGGCCACCGTGCGCACGGCCTCGGCCACCATGCCGTCGCATTGGTTGAAGCCCGTCACCATGCCCAGCTCGACGCAGGCCTCGTCGAACCCGTCGGCCGTGAGCGTCAGGTCATGGTTGGCATGGGGTGCCACGAACGTGCCCTTGCCCGTCACGCCGTACACGAGCCCCCGCTCGCGGGCGAGCGCGTAGGCGCGCGTGATGGTGGACGGGTTCAAGTCGAGGAAGTCGGCCAGCTCGCGTTGCGGCGGCAGGCTCGCGCCCACGGGCAGCGCGCCCGAGCGGATGGACTCCTCGAGCAGGTCGACGAGGCTGGCGTAGTACGGCTTGCCCAAGCTGGCGCGGTCGGGCTTCCAGCTCATGGGGTAGTCGTCGAACGAGTTGAACGGCATTGCGGGCTCCTGGTCGGACGGCGGACGGCAGGCGACGGACAGCAGGCGACGGCAGGCGCCGCGAATTGCATTACATGCAATTTTGTCATTGCCTGGTTTTCGCGTTCAGCATACCATAGCGGGGAACCGCCTCGACAAGGAGCATCATGGAAGAATCCTCGCAGGCCCTCGGCGCCGACGTCGCGCCCGCCTCCCCTGCCGCCCCCTCGCGCCGCGCCCGCGCGCTCGGCGCACTGCCCTTCGCCTTCAAGCAGACGTTGCCGCTCATGGCAGGGTTCGCCTTCTGCGGCCTGAGCTACGGCGTGTACACCGCCTCCCTCGGCCTGCCGCCGTGGGCCGCGCCGCTCATGGCCGTGTCCATCTTCGCGGGATCGGCCGAGTTCGTCGTGGCCGACATGCTCACCGCGACGTTCGCCCCGCTCGCGGTGTTCCTCGTCGTGTTCATGATCAACGCGCGCCATATGTTCTACGGCATCAGCATGCTGGAGAAGTACCGCGGCGCGGGGCGCAAGACCGCGTTTCTGCGCTACGGCCTCATCGACGAGACGTTCGCCCTCTGCCAGCCGCTCGAGGTGCCGCGCGACGTGGACCGCTTCTGGACCTACGCGTGGATCACGGGCCTCAACCTGGCGTACTGGGCCGGATTCGCCGCCGTGGGATCGTACGTGGCCGCCGAGCTGCCCGTGGACCTCTCGGGCATCGATTTCATCATGAAGGCGCTGTTCATCGTCATCTTCCTGGATTGCTGGATGAACGAGGCCGACCACCGCGCATCGCTCATCGGCTTCGGCGCGGCCTTGCTGAGCCTCGTGGCGTTCGGCGCCGACGGGTTCCTCGTGCCGGCGCTTTTGGCCATCGTGGCGCTGTTGCTGCTGTTCCGCCGCCAGCTGGAACGCCCCGGGACGGAGGCGGGCGCATGAGCACGGTCGAACTGCTTGCCATGATAGCCGCCGGGGCCGTGGCCACCCAGCTCACGCGCTGGCTGCCCTTCCTCGCGTTCCCCACGCCCGAGAAGACGCCGAAGACCGTCACGTACCTGGGCACGGTGCTGCCGGCCTGCATGTGGGGGCTGCTCATCGTGTACTGCTTCCGCACGTCCGCGCCGCTTGCGGGCTACCACATGGCGCCCGAGCTCATCGCCGCGGGCATGGTGGTGGGGCTGCACGTGTGGAAGCGGAACATGTCGCTGTCCATGATAGGCGGCACCATCGTCTACATGCTGCTCATCCGCACGGTGTTCGTGTAAGCGCCCCCGAAACGAGCGAAGCGCCGCAGCCTGGGGCCGCGGCGCTTCTCGTGCGCTCATCGGTTGCGGAAGCTCAGGCCAGCAAGCTTCTGCCCGTCATGGCCTCGGGCGCGTCGAGGCCCACGAGCTCGAGCAGCGTGGGCGCGATGTCGCAGAGCGCCCCCTGGCGGCCGTCGAGCGTGCGCCCCGTGCCCGCGTAGTCCACGAGCGCGAACGGCACGAGAGCCGTCGTGTGGGCCGTGAACGGCGAGCCGTCCTCGGCGAGCATCTTGTCGGCGTTGCCGTGGTCGGCCGTGATGAGCGCCACGCCGCCCTTGCGCTCGAGGGCGGCCAGCACCTGCGACACGCCGGCGTCCACCGCTTCCACGGCGGCTACGGCGGCCGGGATGACGCCCGTGTGGCCCACCATGTCGGGGTTCGCGAAGTTCACGATGTACACGTCGGCCTCATCGGCGTCGATGGCGGCCGCGAGCGTGGCGGCCACGTCGGGCTCGCTCATCTCGGGCTGCAGGTCGTAGGTGGCCACCTTGGGGCTGGGGATGAGCGCGCGCTCCTCGCCCGCCTTCGGCTCCTCGCGCCCGCCGTTGAGGAAGAACGTCACGTGGGCGTACTTCTCGGTTTCGGCGATGTGGTACTGGCGCAGGCCCGCCGCGGCCAGCACGTCGGCGAGCACCTCGTCGGGGAATTCCTTGGCGAAGGCCACCGGAGCCGGGATCTCGGGGTCGTACTCGGTCAGGCACACGAAGCTCACCTGCGGGTACGCTCCGCGCTCGAAGCCTTCGAACGCTGGGTCCACGAGCGCGCGCGTGATTTCGCGGGCGCGGTCCGGGCGGAAGTTGAAGAACACCACCGCATCGCCCTCGCGCATGCCGCGGCTCGAGAGCGCCGTGGGCACGACGAACTCGTCGGTGACGCCGTCGGCATAGGACGCGGCCATGACCTCGGCCGACGTTGCATCCGTGCACGGCTCGGCCGCCACGACGGCGCGGTACGCCTGTTCGACGCGCTCCCAGCGGTTGTCGCGGTCCATGGCGTAGTAGCGCCCCGAGATGCTGCCGATCTCGGCCGTGCAGGCCCCATCGGTCAGCTCGGCGGCCACGGCCTCGAGCTCCTCGAGGTAGCCCGCGCCGCTCTTCGGCGGCACGTCGCGGCCGTCCATGAAGCAGTGCACCACGATGCGTCCCACGCCCGCCGCTTTCGCGGCGCGCATGAGCGCGTAGAGGTGCTCGTTGGACGAATGCACGCCGCCGTCGGACACGAGGCCCATGAGGTGAAGCGCCGCGCCCGGACGGGCCGCCGCGGAGAACGCGTCGTTCAGCACGGGATTCGCCGCGAGCGAGCCGTCGGCGCATGCGCGGTTGATGCGCGTGAGCTCCTGGTACACCACGCGGCCCGCGCCGATGTTGAGGTGCCCCACCTCGGAGTTGCCCATCTGGCCGTCGGGCAGGCCCACGGCCTCGCCCGACGCTTCGAGCTTCGTCCACGGACGGGTTGCGAACACGTCGTCGAGGCAGGGCGTGCTCGCCTGCGAGATGGCGTTGCCGGGGCCCGGCTCGGCCAGCCCGAAGCCGTCCATGATGACGAGGCAGGCGGGCAGCGTGAGGTGGGAGTGCGCGTCGGCCATTACAGGCAGGCCTTGACGAGCTGGATGAACGAGTCGGCCTTGAGGCTGGCGCCGCCGATGAGGCCGCCGTCGATGTTCGGCTGCGCCATGAGGCCCTCCACGTTGGCCGGGTTCATGGAACCGCCGTACAGCACGCGCATCTCCTCGGCCACGGCGGGGCCGAACAGCTCGGAGAGCGTGGCGCGGATGGCGGCGCACACGGCTTCGGCCTGCTCGGGCGTGGCGGTGCGGCCGGTGCCGATGGCCCAGATGGGCTCGTAGGCCACGACGCAGCGCTGCGCGTCCATGGCGTCGACGCCGGCGAAGGCGGCGCGCACCTGCGCGGTGACGTACTCCTCGGTGGTGCCGTCGTCGCGCACGCCCAGCGATTCGCCCACGCACACGATGGCGTAGAGGCCGGCTTCGACGAGGGCCTTCACCTTGCGGTTGACGTCCTCGTTCGTCTCGCCGAACAGCTCGCGGCGCTCGGAGTGCCCCACGATGCTGCCCGCGCAGCCGATCTCCTTGATCATGGGCACCGAGATCTCGCCGGTGTAGGCGCCGGAGGGCTCCCAGAACACGTTCTGCGCGTTCACGGCGACCTTCGTCTTGTCGAAGTCGAGCACGGTCTTGGCCGGCTTGAGGTCGACGTACGGCGGGCAGATGACCACGTCGACGTCCTCGTGCCACTCGCGGTCGAAGTTGTTCGAGATCTCCTGCGTGAGCACCACGGCCTCGGCGATGGTGTTGTTCATCTTCCAGTTGCCCGCCATCATAGGTTTACGAGCCATAGGGGTTTCCTTTCGTTGTGTGAGCTTCCTTGGCGCGGGGTGCCGCCTGGGACCTGAGCGTCGCTCGCCGCGCCGATCGCATGCCGCGTCCGTTTCGAATCGGCGCGGCGTACGGTTACCGGACCGCGCACGCCCTCCCGCGCCATGGGGGGGGTGGAGGGAGGGCGAGGGTTACCGCAGCGCTTCTACTCCGGGGAGGGCTTCTCCTTGCACGAGCTCCATGGAGGCGCCGCCGCCGGTGGAGATGAACGTCATCCGGTCGGCCAGGTCGAACTTGTTGACGGCTGCCACGCTGTCGCCGCCGCCGATGATGGTGTCCGCGTCGACGTTGGCGGCCACGGCGTCGGCCACGGCCTTCGTGCCGGCCTCGAACGCCGCCATCTCGAACACGCCCATGGGGCCGTTCCAGAACACGGTCTTGGCCTCGGCCACGGCGTCGGCGTAGAGCTTCGCCGTCTCGGGCCCGATATCGAGGCCCATCATATCACCGGGAATGTCATCGACCGAAACCGTAGCGGTTTCGGCATCTTCCGCGAACCGGTCGGCGCACACCACGTCCACCGGCAGCAGCAGCTGCACGCCGCGCTCCTCGGCCTTCGCGATCATCGCGCCCGCGCGCTCCACCCAGTCCTCTTCCTTGAGCGACGTGCCCACGGCTTTACCCTGCGCCAGCAGGAACGTGAAGCACATGCCGCCGCCGATGATGAGCGTGTCGCACTTGTCCATAAGCGCGTCGATGACCTTGATCTTGTCCGACACCTTCGAGCCGCCCAGGATGGCGGTGAAGGGGCGGCGCGGCTCCTCGAGCATGCCCGAGAGCGTGGACACCTCGCGCTGCATGAGGTAGCCCGCGTACGCCGGCAGCAGCGCCGCGACGCCCGCCGTGGAGGCATGGGCGCGGTGCGCGGTGCCGAACGCGTCGTTCACGTACAGCTCGCCGAGCGCGGCCAGCTCCTCGCAGAACGCCGGGTCGTTCTTCTTCTCGCGCTTGTCGAAGCGCAGGTTCTCCACCACGAGCACGTCGCCGTCGCGCAGCGACGCGGCCTTCGCCTGCGCGTCGGGACCCACCGTGTCGGTGGCGAACACGACGGGCTTGCCCAGCAGCTCGGACAGGCGCTGCGCGGCGGGGCGCAGGGTGAACGCGTCCTCGAAGCCCTCGCCGGCCGGGCGGCCGAGGTGGCTCATGAGGATGACGCGACCGCCGTCGGCTGCGAGCTTCTCGATGGTGGGCAGCGCGGCGCGGATGCGCGTGTCGTCGGTGACCGCGCCGTCCTTCACGGGCACGTTGAAATCGACGCGCACGAGCACGCGCTTGCCGGCGGCGTCCAGCTCGTCGATGGTTTTGATGTCGGCCATGGGGCCCTCCTATCCAAACGCGAAGCGAGCCTGCCGAATCGACAGGCTCGCTTGCAAGAAATACGGTTACAGCAGGATCTTCACGAGGTCCTTCACGCGGTTCGAGTAGCCCCACTCGTTGTCGTACCAGGAGATGCACTTCACGAAGTTGCCCTCGCCGCCCATGACCATGGTAAGCCCGCTGTCGAAGATGGAGGAATGCGGGTTGTCCACGATGTCGATGGAGACGATCGGGTCCTCGGTGTACTCGAGGATGCCCTCGAGCGGGCCTTCGGCGGCGGCCTTCATCGCAGCGTTGATCTCGTCGACGGTGGCGTCCTTCTCAAGCTCCACCGTGAGGTCGACCATCGAGCCGTCCGGCGTGGGAACGCGGGTGGCGAAGCCGTCCAGCTTGCCCTTGAGCTCCGGCAGCACGAGCGACACCGCGCGGGCGGCACCCGTGGTGGTCGGGATCATGGACATGGCGGCAGCGCGGGCGCGGCGCAGGTCCTTGTGCGGAAGGTCGAGGATCTTCTGGTCGTTCGTGTAGGAGTGGATCGTGTTCATGTAGCCGCGCTTGATGCCGAAGTTGTCCAGCAGCACCTTCGCGAAGGGGGCCAGGCAGTTCGTCGTGCAGGAAGCGTTGGAGATGATGTGGTGCTCGTCCTTGTTGTACTGGTCGTCGTTCACGCCCATGACGATGGTGATGTCCTCGTTCTTGGCAGGCGCGGAGATGACGACCTTCTTGGCGCCCGCGTCGAGGTGCGCCTTGGCCTTCGTGCCGTCGGTGAAGAAGCCGGTGGACTCGACGACGACGTCGACGCCCAGCTCGCCCCAGGGCAGGTTGGCCGGTTCGCGCTCGGAGAGCACCTTGACCGCATGGCCGTCGGCCACGAAGCCGTCCTCGGTGACCTCGACCGTGTCGAAGGCGCGCCCGTGGATGGAATCGTACTTGAGCAGGTGGGCCATCGTCGGAATGTCGCCGAGGTCGTTCACTGCCACAACCTCGATCTCGGGATCGTTCACCATCGCGCGGAACGCCAGGCGGCCGATGCGACCGAATCCGTTAATGCCTACTTTGATTGCCATGCGTATCCCCTTTCAGATACTCGCATTAAGATTGCAGGAACGCCTCGATCATAGCGGTAGCCGCCGGGATGGGGCAAGTCTTATCTGAGCACCCGATAAAAAAAGCAGCCGAGCAGCCCATTCGCAGATATTTCTCACCGCTCGCCGAGGGGTTTCGCGCCCGATGCGCGCCGCAGAGCAGCACGCACGTCCCCCGCCCTCGGTCAGTTCGCGCGATCCGTCCGTGTTGCGCGCCCGACGGCTACGGTAAGGTGCCCGTAGACGCCCGTCCGACCGAAGGAGCAGCATGGAAGCAGTACCGCAGGAAACCGTGGAGAAGCTGATGGGCAACGTGCCGGCGCAAAAGGAGCTCGAGAGCATCCGCATCCTCGCCTCGGCGCCGGGCAGCGTGCGCTACGAGATCGACGTGCCGGACAACGTGCTGAACTACCACGGCTGCATCCACGGCGGCTTCGTGTCCACCATGCTGGAAATCGCCGCCGGCATGGCGACGTACGCCTACGGCGAGAGCAACGTGGCCATCACCTGCGCGACGAACTTCATCCGCGCCGTGGGCCCGCAGCGCCTCACCGTGAGCGCCGACACCGCGCACAAGGGCCGCAGCACGTCGGTGGCGCACTGCACCATCGTCGACGAGCGCGGCAAGCTCGTGGCCGAGTCCACGTTCACGATGTTCTTCCTGGGGCCGCTCGAAGGCTAGCGCATCCGCTGCCGCGTCAGCCCTGCGCTTCCTTCGCCATCTGCTCGATGCGGCGCACGCGATGGTACACGGCCGACTTCGACAGCGGCGGGTTCGCGCGCTCCCCGAGCTCCTTGAGCGTGGCGTCGGGATAGGTCACGCGCAGCTTGATGAAGTCCTGCAGCGCGGGCGGCAGGTTCTCCATGCCGTGCGCCTCGAGCACCACGCGGATGGCGAACAGCTGGTCGACCGACGCGTTCGCCGCCTTCGCCTGGTTCGCCACCTCGGCGTTCGTCATGCGGTTCACGTCGTTGCGCACGCTCTTGATGACGCGCGCGTTCTCCATGGCGAGCGCGCTTTGGTGCGCGCCGGCGAACGCGAGGAACTCGAGGATGGCGCTGCCGCTTTTGAGGTACACCATGTAGGAGCTGCGGCGCTGCATGACGCGCGCGTGGATGCCCTTGCGCTCGAGCAGGTCGACGAGGCCCTCGGCCAAGTCCTCGTTCTCCACGGTGATCTCGAAGTGGAAGTCGCCGCGCGGGTCGGACACGAAGCCGCTGCCCAGAAACGCGCCGCGCAGGTAGGCCGCCGTGCAGCACTGCTTCTCCACGAGGTCGGGCTTGAGCCCCATCTCGAGGCCGCCTTCGGCCGAGAGCACGCCCATGTCCACGAGCGCCGGCGCGAGACGCGGCTGCGAGGGCACCTCGATAAGGTAGTTCGGCGTCTTGTGCAGCACGCTGCGGCGCACCGTGAGGTTCGTCTCGAGGTGGTACAGCTCGTGCAGCAGCTTGATGATGAGGCGCGCCACGCTGGGCACGTCGGTTGCGATCTCGATGCGGTACTTGCCCTGGCCGCTGAAGAACAGCGTGCCCTCGATGCGCACGAGCGCTGCGAGCGTGGCCTTCTCGCAGTGCGAGCACACGGGAGGGACGCGGGCAAGCTCGTCCTTTACCTCCGCCGTGAACGACATAGCTTCAACACCCCCGCAAACGCATCGCGCAAGGCGGCCGGATCGTGCCAGGTGGGATGGAGCGGGTCCACGAGGTTGCGCGCGATCACCACGGGCCCCTGCGCCTGGATGGCCTTGACGTCCTGGTAGCACACGCGCACGGGACGGATGCGGCCGCCCAGCACGAGGTCGTCGAGGTCGGCGGTGGACGCGTGCTCGGACTCGGCGCCCGTCACGGCGCTGAACAGGCCCGTCGCGGGGCTGTCGGGACGCAGCGTGACCGGCGTGTGCACGAGCATGTAGTCGATGAGCCCGCGCATGCCGTGGTCCATGAGCGCCTCGACGTGCTCGCGGGCGGTGAGGCCCCAGGTCTCGCCCTGCATGTCGGCGAGCGAGCACACGAACAGCGTGGAGCCCTTCGATGCGCGTATGGCCTCGATCACGCCGGGCACGAGCAGGTTCGGCACGATGGAGGTGAACAGCGAGCCGGGGCCGAGCACGATGAGGTCGGCGGCGCGGATGGCGTCGAGCGCGGGAAGGTAGGGCACCACCTGGTGCGTCGAGCGCAGCCCCACCGTTTCGAGCGCGGTGCGCGAATGGCACGCCACGGCCTGCCCCTCGAGGGAGCGGCCGTCGCGCGTGCGCGCGACGAGCGTCACGCGGTCGAGCGTGGAGGGGTACACGTGCCCCCGCGCGTCGAGCAGGCGCTCGCAGATGGAGATGGCCTCGGGAAACGAGCCGGCCGCGTCCTCGAGCGCGGACAGCATGAGGTTGCCCAGCGTGTGGTTGCGCGCGAACGAGAAGCGGTACTTGAACGCCTTGGTCAGCGGGTCGTTGGCGTTCGCGGCCATGGCGGCGATGCACTTGCGCACGTCGCCGGGCGGCGTGACGTCGGCCTCCTCGCGCAGGATGCCGGTGGAGCCGCCGTCGTCGGCCATAGCCACGACGGCGCTCGTCTCGAGCCCCATGGACAGAAGCGTGCGGATGGACACGGGCGCGCCCGTGCCGCCGCCGATGACGACGACGCGCAGGCGCTCGTCGCGCGCCACCACCGGCTCGCTCGCGGTGAGCGCGGCGAACGCGGCCGTGGCCGACGGGTCGTGCGAGAAGGGATGGGTGGCCATGGGTCCTCCCCTAACGGCCGGCGGCGGCGCGCGCGTCCGCAGACCCGTCCGCCCCTTCGGCGAGCGAGAGGTCGCGGTGCGCGATGCTCACGCGGTAGCCCTTCGCCTTGAGGTAGTCGGCGGTGGACTCGGCCAGCGCCACGCTGCGGTGCTGGCCGCCCGTGCATCCGATGCCGATGGCAAGCTGCTGCTTGCCCTCGGCCACGTAGCCCGGCATCACGCAATCGAGCAGCGCGCGCCAGCGCTTCTGGAACTCTTCGGTTTCGGGACGGTACAGCACGAAGTCGCGCACCGGGGCGTCCAGGCCCGTGAAGGGGCGCAGCTGGGGATCGTAGTACGGGTTCGGCAGGAAGCGCACGTCCATGACCAGGTCTGCATCGAGCGGCGCACCGTGCTTGAACCCGAACGAGTACACCGTCACCTGCAAGCCCGTGCGGTCCTCGCCGGGTGCGAACAGGGCGCGGATGGTGGTGCGCAGCTGCGGCGGCAGCATGTCGGTGGTGTCGATGACATGATGCGCGCTCTCGCGCAGCTCGAACAGCAGGTCGCGCTCGCGCTCGATGCCGCGCGCGATGGACGCGCCGTCCACGGAAAGCGGATGACGGCGGCGGCTGGACTTGTACCGCGCTATCAGCTTCTCATCCTCGGCGTCCAAGAACAGGACGCGGTAATCGAGCCCGCGCTCTTTGAGCTTTTTGAGCTCGCTTGTCAAGCTGGCGAAGAAATCACGGTTGCGCGCGTCGCATACCACGGCCAGGCGTCGCCGCTCGTCGGGCTGGCCGGGCATGCCCGTAAGCTCGAGCAGGTTCCCGATCAGGCTGGAGGGCAGGTTGTCCACGCAAAAGTAATCCAGGTCCTCGAACACGTGCATCGCTTCGGTGCGGCCCGCGCCGCTCATGCCGCTCACGATGACAAGTTCGGGCATGTGCTCAAGATCAACCGTCGATTCGCTCATCAGCAACCCCTTCGTCGGTACGGGAGCGCTCGCCCGTGCGGGCAAGCGCGTCGGATTCGCATTGCTGCGCGCCGCCCACGACGCGCACGTCCTTTCGCTCCCTATTATACTGCTGAAGCACGCGGTACAGCTCCTCGGCCACCTCTTCGGGCACAAGGCGCGCCGCTTTGATGTCGTCAAGGGCGGCGTCTTTGAGGTTCTTGAACGATTTGAAGTACTTGAGCAGCGCCTTTTTGCGCACGGGCCCAAGGCCCGTCACGTCGTCTAGGATGGAAGCCGTCATGCCCTTGCCGCGCAGTTCCCGGTGGAACGTGATCGCGAAACGGTGGGCCTCGTCGCGCACCTGCTTCACCAAATACAGGGACGCGGAACCGCTCGGCAGCACCACCGGGCCCGTGTTCTGCCAGGGAACGAACAGCTCTTCGTCGCGTTTCGCCAGGCCGCACATCGCAATGCCGTGGATTCCCAGCTCGTCGAACATTTCGAGCGCCGCGGACAGCTGCGGCTTGCCGCCGTCCAAGATGATGAGATCCGGCTTGCTCCCGAAGCGCTCGTCGGCCATGCGCTCGGGCGCGTAGCGACGGCTCATCACCTCCTGCATGCTCAGGAAGTCGTTCGCTTCGTCGAGCGGCGTCTTGATCTTGAAGCGACGGTACTGGTTCTTGTCGGGCTTGCCGTTCGTGAACACCACCATGGAGGCCACCGTGTAGGAACCGTGAATGGTGGAGATGTCGAAGCATTCGATGCGCATGGGAGGCTCGTCGAGGGCCAACGCGCTTTCCAGCTGCAAAAGCGCCTCGTTGATGCGCTTGTCCTCGTAGTTGGTGCGCACCTTGTAACGCATGAGCGTGTGCTTCGCATTCGTCTCGGCCATGCTCACAAGCTCGTGCTTCTCGCCTTTGCGCGGCGCCGTGAACCGCACCTTCGCGCCATGGGGGCTTGCCAGCTTCTCGGTGAGCCACGCTTCCATGGCCTCTTGGTCCTCGGGCTCGTCGCGCACGATGATCTCGTGCGGAATGGAGGTGGTGGCATCGTAGTAGCGCAGCAGGAACATGTGCAGGAGGTCGTCGTCGGGCACGTCTTTGCCGCGGTTCAGCACGAACTCGTTCGAGTTGATGATACGGCCCTCGCGCACCATGAACACGTGCACGCCGGCGATGGTCTCCTCGCGGAATATCCCCACCACGTCGGCGTCCAGATTGCGCGTGGACACGGCATGCTGCTTGTCGGTCAGGCTGTTGATGGTATCGATGCGCGCCTTCATGCGCGCGGCGCGCTCGAAGTCGAGTTCCTCGGCCGCAGCTTGCATGTCAGCGGTCAGCTCGTCGACGAATTCCCGATGCTGCCCGGACAGGAATCGTCCGATACGCTTCACGTTGACCTGATACTCTTCGGGCGTCACCGCGCCGCAGCACGCACCGGGCCCCAAGCCCACGTGCGCATCGAAGCACGGGCGCGCATCGCTCGCCATGAGCGCGAGCGGGTTCTTTTCCAAACGGCGCTTGAGCTGGCGCCAGTCGGCGCACGACGTTGCGCACAGCGGCACGACGCGCCGCGCGATGTCCACCATATCGCGCGCGGCGCGGCTGTCGGTGTAGGGGCCGAAGTACTTCGTGTCGGGCTT
>ENA-OQNO01000215-OQNO01000215.1-human-gut-metagenome-genome-assembly--contig:-NODE-215-length-67153-cov-5.655268_pt1 | contig 67153 bp, 63 predicted proteins | sample MGYA00242629_ERZ504880 | MGnify/ENA primary metagenome ERZ504880 (study PRJEB26092, sample SAMD00036377) | human gut metagenome | host: Homo sapiens | study: EMG produced TPA metagenomics assembly of... | reverse complement strand
TCATGGACAGCCCCGAGCGCAGCCTGTGCTGGGTGGAGGCCGAGAACCGCAAGCACTCCATCCGCGCCATCCTGGCCTACCTGTGCCCGAAGACCGTCGAGGACGCGGCCGTGGCCGACGCCGCCGAAGCCCGCATGAATGCGGTGTTGAGCAAGATCGGCAAGTAGCAAAAGAGACCTTGGCGGGTTGCGCGGCGCGAGGCACGCAACCCGTTCCCCATGATCGAGCGCTCCACCGGGCCGGGCCCGCGTCGCCAAGCCGGCGCGGCCCGGTGGAGCCGAACCCCTGGAAGGGGGATACGCATGAGCAACAAAGTTAAAAAGTTTTCATTCATGAGCGTGATCCTGTCGGTGATCTGCGTCGTGTTCGTGGCCGAGGCCGCAGCACCCGCAGCCGCCATCGGCAACCAGCAGTTCTTCTGGTGGATCTTCCTCATCATCACGTTCCTGCTTCCGTACGGCATGGTGGTGGCCGAGCTGGGGACCACCTACGATTCCGACGGCGGCTTGTACGACTGGATCCGCGAGGCGCTCGGCGACCGCTGGGGCAGCCGCGTGGCCTGGTACTACTGGATCAACTTCCCGCTGTGGATCGCGTCTTTGGCAACGCTGTTCCCCGATATTCTGGGCATGGTGTTCGGCGTCGAGTTCGAACTTGTCCCGGTGCTCGCCATCGAGCTGGCGTTCGTCTGGATCGTCGTGTTCATGAGCTTTTCGAAGGTGTCCGATTCCGCGTGGATCCTCAACGGCGGCGCCATCCTCAAAGTGCTCATCGCGGTGTCGGTCGGCGGTCTGGGCATTTGGTACGCCATGAACAACGGCTTCGCCAGCGATATGTCCCCGGCTACGTTCGTTCCCGACCTCACCAACACCAACGCGCTTACGTACCTGTCCATCATCCTGTTCAACTTCATGGGCTTCGAGGTCATCTGCACGTTCGCCGGCGCCATGAAGAACCCCTCGCGCGACATTCCCAAGGCCATCATCTTGGGCGGTTTGGCCATCGCTGCGATCTACCTGTTCTGCTCGTTCGGCATCGGCGCTGCCATTCCGGCCGATCAGATCGATCCCGACTTCGGCATGATCTACGCGGTCATGACCATGGTGGGCGAGGCGTCCCCCATCTTCATGCTGATCTGCGTGGTGTTCCTGGTCACGCTGTTCGCGAACATGGCTTCCTGGTCCTTCGGCGTGAACTTCGTGGCCGACTATGCGGCAAAGCACGGCAACATGCCCAAGCTGTTCGCTCACGAAAACGCGAAGACCGGCATGCCCACGGGTGCGGCCATCATCAACGGCGTGGTGGCGTCCTTGGCCCTCATGCTGCAGTTGATCCCCATTCCGGCTATCTCCGAGGGCATCTTCTGGATGCTGTTCTCCATGAACGTCGTGTTCCTGCTGATCAGCTACATCCCCATGTTCACCGCGTTCCTGAGGCTGCGCAAGGTCGATCCGAACCGTCCGCGCGTGTTCACCTTCCCCTTCAAGGGCAAGCTCATGTACGTCATGCTGGCCGTCCCCGCCATCGAGTTGGTGCTGGCCATCATCGCCACCATCGTGCCGTTGAACGGCTCGGAAGAAGAGCTTTCGAAGATTCCGATGCTGGTGGGCGTGCTGGTGTTCGTCGTGCTGGGCGAGGTGGTGCGCGTTTGGTCAAAGCGCGGTCGCACGAACGAATACAAGGGCCTGACGCCCGAGTTGGCTGCCGAGCGCTTGGCTGAGGAAGCTGCCGAAGAGGCGCGCGAGGCTTCGCAGAGCGCTGCGGAGAAAGAACCCGAGGCTCAGCCGGTGGCGTAAACGCTGTGATTTCGATTGGACGGGCGGGGCGATTCGCAAGCCCCGTCCGTGGGAGAATCTACGAAACAGGATTTGCAAACCAAACAGAAAGGTGTGCATCATGAAGACGATTACCGAATCCCAGTCAACCCCGAAGGCCGACGGCTACCGCATGCCCGGCGAGTTCGAGCCGCAGACCCGCATTTGGATGGCGTGGCCGCACCGCACCGACACGTGGGCGTGGGGAGCGAAGCCCGCTCAGAAGCAGTACGCCGCAGTTGCGCGCGCTATCGCCGAGTTCGAGCCCGTCACCATGTGCGTGAACCAGGTCGACTACGCCAACGCCAAGGCCGTGTTCGAGGACGACGAGAACATTACCGTGATCGAGATGACCACCGACGACGCATGGGTGCGCGACACCGGCGCCACCTGGGTGGTCAACGACGAGGGCGACAAGCGCGCGGTGCATTGGCACTTCAACGCCTACGGCGGTTTCGAGAACGGCCTGTACTTCCCGTGGGACAAGGACGAGCAGATCGCCCTCAAGATGGCCGAGATGAGCGGCTGCCGCCGCTATCGCCCCGAGAGCCTCATCCTCGAGGGCGGCTCCATCCACGTCGACGGCGAGGGCACGGTTGTCACCACCGACATGTGCCTGCTCGATCCCGGCCGCAACGCGTCCGCGACCGACTACGAGGCATGGTCCGAGGAGCTGCGCGCGTACATGGACGAGAAGCTCAAGGACTACCTGGGCGTCGAGAAGGTCATCTGGGTCAAGGACGGCATCGACCCCGAGGAGACGAACGGCCACATCGACGACGTCGCCTGCTTCGTGGCTCCCGGCAAGATGCTGTGCATCTGGTCCGACGATCCGGACTACCCGTTCTACAACGAGTGCCATGCCGCCTACGAGACGCTGTCCAACGCCGTTGACGCGAAGGGCCGCAAGCTCGAGGTCACCAAGCTCGTCATGCCGGTGAAGCCGCTGTACATGGACCAGGCGTCCTGCGACTCCATCGACACCGAGGAGTACGCCGAGCCGCGCGTGGCCGACGAGCCGCTGATCGCGTCCTACATGAACTTCCTCATCGTCAACGGCGGCGTCATCGTGCCGCAGTACGGCGACGAGAACGACGCGCTGGCCGTCGAGCAGATCCAGGCCGCGTTCGACGAGGCGTGGGGCGAAGGCGTGTACAAGGCCGTGGGCGTGAAGACCGACCAGGTGGTCTTCGGCGGCGGCAACATCCACTGCATCACTCAGCAGGAGCCGGCTGGTAAGTAGCGGCAACCGCTCGCATCAGTTCCTGGCATTTTCCAGAAGGCCGAGACGCCCTTCCCGCACGTCCGCTGCGCAGCGGAGGGAGGGCGCCCCGGCCCGGGGGCGGCCCCTTCGCCAGGGTCGCCCCCTTCGTTTCCCCTGGCGCGCTTCGCGGCGCGCCGAAGCAAACCAGAAAGGAACCTTCCTATGCCTTACGAAAAGGGAACCGGCAAGTCCGTGGTCATCGCGCTGGGCGGCAACGCCCTGGGCAACACGCCGCAGGAGCAGCTCGCGCTCGTGAAGAACACGGCCAAGCACATCGTCGACATGGTGGGGGAGGGCACGAACGTCGTCGTGTCCCACGGCAACGGCCCGCAGGTCGGCATGATCAACAACGCGTTCGCCTACGCGAGCGCCCACGACGGCAAGACGCCCGAGATGCCGTTCCCCGAGGCCGGCGCCATGAGCCAGGGCTACATCGGCTACCAGCTGTCGCAGGCCATCCTCAACGACATGAAGGCGCGCGGCATCATGCGCTCCACGGCCAACATCATCACCCAGACGGTGGTCGACCCGGCCGACCCCGCGTTCCAGAACCCCACGAAGCCCGTCGGCGCCTTCCTCACCGAGGAGGAGGCGAAGGCCAAGGCCGAGGAAACCGGTTGGACGTTCAAGGAGGACGCCGGCCGCGGCTGGCGCCAGGTGGTGGCCTCGCCGAAGCCCGTGCGCATCGTCGAGTTCGACGCGGTGAAGGACCTCATGGACGACGGCTACATCGTGGTGTCCACGGGCGGCGGCGGAGTGCCGGTGTTCGAGGAGGACGGCCAGTACACGGGCGTGCCCGCGGTCATCGACAAGGACCGCTCGTCCGCGAAGCTCGCGGCCGACTTCCAGGCCGACATGCTGGTCATCCTCACGGCCGTCGAGAAGGTGTGCGTGAACTTCGGCAAGCCCGACCAGGCCGAGATCTCCGCCATGACCGTGGCCGAGGCCCGCGAGTACATCGCCCAGGGCCAGTTCGCTCCCGGCTCCATGCTGCCGAAGGTGGAGGCCTGCATCGAGTACGTCGAGGCGTATCCCCAGGGCAAGGCGCTCATCACGTCGCTTGAGTGCGCCGCCGCCGGCCTCGAGGGCAAAACGGGCACCGTGATCACGGCGTAAAGCCGCGCGACCATTGCTGAACCGATGACGCCCCTGCTCGCTGTGCGAGCGGGGGCGTCTTGTTTTCTGGTTGAGTGTTGCAGGGGCGGGGGTGTTCGGATAATATTATCTTTAGATAATATTATCCGAACGACGGAGGACGTATGGGCGAATACGCGGTGGGCGTCGCGACGCGTACGAGAATATACCGGGTGTGCAAAGAGCTGTTCTACCGCAAGGGCATCAAGGCCACCTCGTACAACGACATCTGCGAGGCGGCCGAGGTGAATCGCGGCCTCATCCCGTACTACTTCAAGTCGAAGAACAACATTGCCATCGAGGTGCTCGGCGATTTCGTCGACAGCATGGAGGCAGCTGTCAACGCCTGGTGGAGCCCGGACGACATGGTGCAGCCGGAGCGGAACATCATGATCGAGCTGCTGATGTTCCGGTTGCTCTCCGAGGACGAATGCGCCTGCCGCTTCTATAGCGAAATCCGCGCAGACGGCGCGTTCCACGAGAGCTCGCTCAAGATTCAGGACGACGTCATGCGCACGCTTGCGAAGGGCAGCGGCGTGCAGGTGAGCGACGCGGCGCTGCGCACCATCACGTCGATGGTGGAGGGCACCGAGACCGAGCTGGTGCAGGCGGTGTACCACGGTTATTTGGAAGAGAGCATCGAGGACATGGTCAGGCGCGACATCTCGTGCTGCTTCTTCCTGCTGGGGGCCGACGCGAAGACGGTCGAAGGCTGGTGCGACCACGTGTTCGCCCTGGCCGAAGGCTTCACCATGGAGTGCGACGAGCGCTTCGCGTGCCAGGTGGTGAAGCGGGGGAGGTAGCCCGCCCCGCTGCGAAACTGACGCGCCACCGCCAGCCGAGCCCCGAGGGGCTCGGCTTTTTTGCGTCCGTGCTCCTTCCCTAAAAGCCCGTGCCCCCCCCCTTTTTTTTTAAAAAAATTATCTAAAGATAAAATTAACCTTGACAAGTATTCGGCACGCGCGTATGCTCCTCTCAAATATTATCTGTAGATAATATTATGCAAAGATAAAATCAGAGGAAGGGGTACCGCATGAGAGTGATGCCGACGTTGGCGAGAAACAACCACCTGCTCTCGACGGCCGATTTGAGCGCCGACGAGCTCAAGAACATCCTGCAGCTCATGAAGCTGCTCAAGGATGCGCACAAGCAGGGCGTTCAGCTGCCGCTGCTCAAAGACAAGGTGCTGGGCATGATCTTCGAGATCAGCTCGACGCGCACGCGCATCTCGTTCGAGACGGCCATGACCGAGCTGGGGGGCCATGCGGAGTTCCTTGCCATGGGCAACCTGCAAATTGGCGACGGGCACGAGACCATGCGCGACACCGCCGAGGTCATCTCGCGTATGACCGACGGGGTCATCATGCGCTGCAACGACCACGCCTACCTGGAGGAGTTCGCCCGCTTCTCCTATGTGCCCGTGTTCAACGGCATGACCATGGACGGCCATCCCACGCAGGCGCTCGCCGACGTGTTCACCATGATGGAGCACCTTCCCGGCACGTCGCTGAACGAGATGACGATGCTGTACCTGGGCGACAACAACGACAACGCCGACAAGCTCGTGCCCATTCAGCGCGAGCTCATGTGGATGGCCGCGAAGCTGGGCATGACCTACATCGCCTGCGGGCCGCGCGACATGTGGCCGAGCGCGGCGGACGCAGCGCAGTTCGAGCGCTTCGCCGCCGAGAACGCGTCGGGAGCCCGCCTCATCTGCTCGGACGACCCCTACGAGCACATTGCCGACGTGGATTTCACCGTGTCCGACTCCTTCGTGTTCGGCATGCCCGAGGACGATCCGCAAACCATCGCGCGCCACACCAAGCTGTTCCCGGCCTACCAGGTGAACCAGGCGCTCGTGGACGCGGGCAAGCCTGAACTGGGCGTGCTGCACTGCCTGCCGTGCCAACGCGACGAGGAAATCACCTCCGACGTGCTGGACGGCCCCAACTCCCTTGCGTTCGAGGAGGCCGAGAACCGCTTGCACGCGCAGAAGGCCATCCTCGTGTGGTTCATGCGCACCGACCCCAAGGAAGAGGCGCTTAAAGCCTATCACCTGGGGAAAGTCGAGGCGCTCTTGCATTCGGTGGAACGCGACGTGCCGTCTGCGATCTACCACGAAGACCATTCCGAGCGGTAAAAGAGAGGGGTAGCAATGCAAGGAAAACTGGGGAAGTTCGACGCGTTCATGATCTTGATTTGCGGGCTCATGTTCGCCGACGCCATCGCTTCGAACTCGTCGGCCGGCGTGCCGTCCATCACGTGGTGGCTCATCCTGGGGCTGCTGTACATGATCCCGTCGGGCTTCATCATCGGCGAGCTGTCGGGCGCGTTTCCGGGCGAGGGCGGCATTTTCGTTTGGATTTCGGAGGGGCTTGGGCCGAAATGGGCGGCCCGCACGTCGTGGCTGTTCTTCTGCTGCGGCCTGTTCATCCCGGTGTCGTCGTTCGTCATGTGCAGCGACATCCTGTTCACGCTGTTCTATCCCGCGGCCCCCTTCGTGGCGCGCGTTGCGGTGGCGCTCGTGTTCGTGTGGCTGATGGCGCTCGTGTGCATGCGTCCCATGTCCGAGAGCAAGTGGGTGGTGAACATCGCAGGCCTCGTCAAAATCGCCATCTTCGCGTTGGCGCTCGTGGCCGGCATCGCGTATCTGGCCAAGGGCAACGCCATCGCCAACGACATCTCGCTGGCCACGCTCACGCCGACGCTCGATCAGAGCCTCATGTTCCTGCCCATCATCGTGTACTGCTGCACGGGCATGGAGCTGGCCTCCGCGTCGGCCGAGCAGCTTGACAACCCGTCGAAGATGCTGCCGAAGGTGATCATCGGCGTGGCGGTGACCGCGGTGGTGCTCAACGTCCTGGCCAACCTGGGCATGCTCATGGTGCTGCCCGTCGACGGCATCGATCTCGACCTGGGCATCCTCGATTTGTTCCTCGTGGGCTTCGGATCGTCCACCTTCTACTACATCGCGGGCATCGCGTTTCTGTTCGCCGTGTTCGCGCAGTGCGTCACGTGGCTCGTGGGCGGCAACCGCGGCACGGCCGAGAGCGCGAAGGAGGGCGAGCTGCCCGCGTTCCTCGGCAAGGAGACGAAGGGGCATCAGCCCATCGGCGCCATCCTCACCACATGCGCGGCCAGCACGATCATGCTCATCCTGTACGCCTTCATGGCCGACACGGCGGCCGACCTGTTCTTCAGCCTGCTGAGCTGCGGCGTCATCGGCAGCCTCATCCCGTACGTGTTCATGCTCATCGCCTATCAGCGCCTCAAGCGTCGCGGCGCGATGGACGGATACGTTGGCTTCAAGGCGCCGGCGGGGTTCGCCCTGTCGTGGGTGTGCCAGATCGTCCAGGTGGTAACGCTGCTGCTCATGATCTACATCCCGGGTCACGGTTGGAACCCCGACGTGATCACGAACGTGGGCGGCGCGGCGTTCATGCTGATCACAGGCGAGCTGGCCATTCGCTATGCGAACGCGAAGGCGAAGTTGCAGGACGCAGCCGCGCCGAGCCCTCAGTTGGATGAAGAAGCCGTCGAAGGCTAACGGGAAACACGAAAGGAACGATACCGATGAAGAAGAGAATTGCCGCAGAGTGGGAGCCCGCCATCGGCGTGATGGTGGCGTGGCCGGCCTCGCTGCCGCGTGCGCTCGTGCGCGAACTGGCGAGCGACACGCAGCTCTACCTGCTGTGCGCCGACGACGATGCCGTGGTGGCCGAGGCGCGCGAGACGCTCGAACGATGGGGGATCGATGCCGAAGGCGTGCGCTACCTGCGCGTTCCGAAGGGCGAGGATTCCACCTGGCCGCGCGACTGGGGCCCGCAGCCGCTGTTCGACGCGGACGGCACGTTCAAGCTGCTCGGCCCTCGTTACGTGTACAGCACGCCGTTCTGCGGCCCCGAGCACGATGCGCCCCTGACGTGCGCTCCCTGGCTCGACGAGCCGCTGTCGCTCGATCAGTACGAGTGCGATGGCTACGAGGACGCCGCCGCGGGTGAAATCGCCCGTCAGCTGGGGGTCGAGTTCGTGAAGCTGCCGTTCGCCTTCACGGGCGGCAACGTGCTGACCGACGGCATCGACAGCATCCTGAGCACCGAGGTGCTGCTGCTGGAGAACAAGTTCGACGGCCTGTCCGTCGAGGAGTATTTCGACGCCGTGGCCGAGGTCACGGGCATGGCGAACTATTCGGTGTTCTCTGATTACGAGGACTACAGCCTGCAGCACGTGGACTGCTTCCTCAAGGTGCTCGACGACCATCGTCTGCTCGTGCAGCGTCCGCCGGCGGACCATCCGCTCTTCGAACGCTACGAGCGCATCGTGCAGGAGGAAATCGCCTGTGCGGTGAACTCGTACGGCAAGCCGTGGGAGATCCTGCGCGTGGACACCGGCGTGCTGGCCGACGGCGAGAGCATGGCCGCGTACGTGAACAGCCTCATCCTCAACACGTGCGTGTACGTGCCTCAGTACGGCATCCCGGAGGACGAGCAGGCGCTCAAGCAGTGGCGCGCGGCCATGCCCGGCTACGACGTGAAGGGCTTCACGTTCGTGCTCGACGACGAGCCCGAGGCCTACAACCCCGACGGGCTGTACGAGGGCATCGGCTGGGACCCGGGCGACGTGCTGCACTGCCGCACGCGCGCCGTGTGGGACCCGGGCATGCTGCACATCCACGTGGACACGCTCGACAAGGAGGTGCCCGCGGCTGACGCGCATGTGCTGCACGTAACCATCAAGGCGTACAGCGGCGAAGCGCTGCTTCCCGAGAGCCTGCAGGCGTTCTACCGCGTGCGCGGCGAAGAGGCATGGCAAAGCGTGCCGCTTGCGGCCACGTCGACGCGGGAAGTGTACCGCGCCGAGCTGCCCGGCGGCCCGTCCGGCACCGCCTACGAGTACTACGTGGCGGCGGCCGACGCGTCGGGACGCAGCGAGACGATGCCCCGCACCGCCCCCGTCGGCTTCTACACGTTCGCCGTCCAGTAACCCTGCCGCACAACCATCATACGAACCGATCGAAAGGAACCTACCATGCGCACTCAACCTCATCTCAAGCGCAACGACCACATGCTCGACGACGCCGACTTCACCCGCGAGGAGTACCTGGCCATGATCGAGCTGTGCCAGATGCTCAAGCGCGCCCACTACCAGGGAGTGCAGGTGCCCCTGCTCAAGGATAAGGTGCTGGGCATGATGTTCGACCAGCCCTCCACCCGCACCCGCGTCTCGTTCGAGACGGCCATGACGAAGCTCGGCGGCCACGCGGAGTTCCTCGAGTTCAAAACGCTCCACGTGGGCGAGGACCACGAGACCATGCGCGACACCGCCGAGGTCATCTCGCGCATGGTGGACGCCATCATGATCCGCACGGCCGAGCAGCAGGTCATCGAGGATTTCGCGAAGTACTCGTACGTGCCCGTCATCAACGGCTGCAGCCTCGACATGCACCCCTCGCAGGTGCTGTGCGACGTGCTCACCATGCGCGAGCATCTGCCCGAGACGCCGTTTGAGGACATGGTGTTCATGAACATGGGCGACTGCAACCGCGCCTACGACCGTTTCTGCCCGACGCAGGGCTCCATGTGGCGCGTGGCCGCGCTGCTGGGCATGACGTACATCTGCTGCGGCCCGAAGGAGATGTGGATCTGCGAGGAGGATCAGCAGGTGTTCTGGGAGGTTGCCGAGCGCAGCGGTAGGGGCGCGAAGCTGCTGTTCACTGAGGACCCCTACGAGTACATCGACCAGGTTGATTTCACGTTCTCCGACGCCTGGTGGTACCACGGTGCCGAAAGCGACGACTTCAAGGGCCGCCGCCTCGGGCTCTTGCTGCCGAAGTACCAGGTGAACCAGGCGCTCGTGGATGCCGGCAAGCCCACGCTGGGCGTCATGCACTGCCTGCCCGGCTTCCGCGACTTCGAGATCACGTCGGAGGTGTGGGACGGCCCGAACTCGCTGTTGTTCGAGGAGGCCGAGAATCGTCTGCATGCCGAGAAGGCCATCTGCACCTGGTTCATGTACGGCCAGCAAAAGAGCGCGGCCCTGCAGGCCTACCACCAGGGCGCCATCGAGGATTTCGTCAACGAAAGCTTCGCCAAGCTAGGGAAGTAGGCGGCCTCGCACCTACCTGCGCCAAGCGCCCCGTCCAGGGTTCCGGACGGGGCGCTTGCGTGTCTAGTGCTGTGAGGCCTCAAGAAATACGGCGTTGAGGGCTTTGCTCCAGGTGTCGTTGACGTCGGGGTTCTCGTGACGCGAGATCACTTGGCTGATGCCGCTCAGCACGACGTACAGGAACTTCGCATTTCCATGCACGTCGAAATCGTTCTCGAACACGCCGATGTCAACTCCGTGTTGCAGCATGGCGGTGAGCGCGTCGACCATAGACGTACCCAAGCGTTTTTGCTGTGAGCCGATACCGGGGATGCGCGTGGCTTGCAGGTCGATTTCGGCAAGCACGTTTCGCCGCTCTTCGTCATCGTGATAGTTCGCGATGATGGAACGCCCCGTCTCGTCGAGATAGGCGCGATACGCTTCGGCGTCGTGGGTGGCGAGGAAGCTCTCGTCGAACGAATCCAACGTCGGCCACATGCTTTCGGATACGGCGAGAAACAACTCCTCCTTGGAGGGGAAGTAATAGTACAGGGAGGGCTTCGTGATGCCAACGAGCGAGCAGACTTGGCTAATGGACGCCTTGTCGTAGCCTTTCTCGGCGATGAGCTGGTACATCGCTTTCAGAATTTTGTCTCGCGTGCTCGGTTCTTCCATGGTGCGCCCTTCCTCTTCACAACCCTGTGCAATAGGGTCGACGATTGTCATTCTACTTGAGAAGCGTCTTCGGCGGTTGCGACCGTGTGGGAATCGATGCAGATTTTCCTTGAATCCACGGTTGACGAACCTCTCCGCACTCACTATTATAGAGTATACCGACCGGTAGGTAAACAAAAACCATGAATCGGGAGTTGCGGGATGGGGACGCACGTCTGGTGGTATCGACGGGTGTCGCGCCGTATTCCGTTGAGCTCTCGACGTACACGGAGGAGGAAGCCCGTGTTAGAGAACTATCGGCATCCAGGGGAATTCGAACCGCAATCTGACGTGTTCATGACGTGGCTCCCCGACGACATCCAAATGCAAGGCTACGACAATCGCGCTACCTGCGTGGAGATTGTCAAGGCGCTTCAGGCGTACGGCGATGCAAAGTTGCACATCAACGGCGGGGCGGAAGGGGTGGTGGAGAAAGCGCGCCGCATCCTTGAGCAGGAAGGCGTCGACGTCGAGCGTATCGAGTTCACGCAGTTCGCCGACACCAACTGGTACGTTCGCGACAACGGGCCCACCATCATGGTGGACGATGAGGGCGGCATGCTCATGATCAACCCGGGATGGTCGTACTACGGCGTGTGGAACCAGGATGCGTCCGAGGCGGTGTGCGCACGCAGGGCGGGCGTGCATATGGCCGTATCGTTGGGGTGCTTCGACATCTTGAGCTCGGATATGGTATCCGAAGGAGGGGACCGCGAGTTCAACGGCGACGGCGTCATGATGTGCATCGAGGATACCGAGGTGCGCAAGCGCAATCCCGGTTTCACGAAAGCGCAGGTGGAAGAAGAGTACAAGCGCCTCTATAACGTGCAGAAGATCATCTGGATTCCCCAGCCCACCATCGAGGACGACGATTACCGTTTGGGCCCGCTCGAGTACCGCGATGGCGTGCCGTACTTCGGTACGAGTTTCGCCGCCCATATCGATGAGATGTGCCGCTTCATCGACCGCACCACCGTGCTGTTGGCGGAGGTGTCCGACGAGGAGGCCGCGTCGAGCGCGGCCGCTGCGGAGAGCAAGCGTCGGCTCGATGCCGCGTACGAGATTCTTCGCAGCGAAACAGACGTTCATGGCGAGCCGTTCTCCATCGTGCGCATGCCCGTATCGGTGCCTATCGATTACCTGTTGACTCCGCAAGACGACGATTACGACCTATACAAAGGCTTCATCGACGAGATGGGCGGCCGCTTCGCCGACGGCACTCCGTGGCCCGAGGGCGACCTTCACTTCATCGCATCTACCGGGTACTGCAACTTTCTCGTATGCAATGGCGTGGTGGTGGGGCAGCGCTACTGGAACGAGGGCATGGACCCGGCCATCAAGGCGAAGGACGAGCAGGCGGAAGCGGTGCTGCAGGCGTGCTTCCCCGATCGTCGCGTGGTGATGGTGGACAGCCTGGCGCTCAACATGTCGGGCGGAGGCGTGCACTGCTGGACGAAAAACGTGCCCGTCGCAACGATGAACGCGTAGGGCCCCAGACAGCAAGCGACCGTACCGATTGTCGGGCGGATAACCGGTACGGCCAGGAAAACCATAGCAACAATCATATCAGAAAGGCATACTGCCATGAACCATAACCTGCTCGGTCGCGACATCTTGAACCTGCGCGACCTCACCAAAGAAGAGTTTCGTTATCTGATCGATCTTTCCGCAACCCTCAAAGCGCAAAAACAGGCTGGCGTCGATCAGCATTATTTCCCAGGCAAGAACGTTGTCGCCAACTTCGAATGGGGCTCCACGCGCACGCGCTGCGCGTTCGAAACCTCGTGCAACGATTTGGGTATGGGATTCACCTACCTCACCAACTCCCACATGGGCGATTGCGAGACCATTCGGGACACCATGCGCGTATTCTCCGAGATGTACGACCTCATCGTCATCCGCGCGCAGCGCGACGAGGAATACCTCTACAAGATGGCCGAATGGGCGGAAGTTCCGCTGATCAACGCCTTGTCGTTGGGGGATCACCCCACGCAGATGCTGGCTGACGCACTCACCATGGAAGAGCAGTGGGGCGGTCGCGGATCGAGCCGTCACAAGAAGCTTGCTTTCGTTGGCAACTGCGCCGGGGCGCCGCTGTTCTACGGACGACTGGCCGCCATGCTCGACATGGACTTCTATGCGATCGGTCCCGATCAGGATCGCCATCAGATGTGCAAGCGCATGGTGGACGACGTGCAGGAAACGTTCGATCGTCTCTCTCCGCACTCGTCGTTCGTGGTCACGTCCGATCTCGATGCGCTTGAAGGCGTTGACGTGCTGGTCACTGAGGAATGGCGCTACCTCAATCCCGAATGCGGCGACGAGGTATGCGATCCGAACCTGTACGAAAGCTGGATGGGCGATTTCGAGCAGCTGCGTCCGTATCGTGTGAGCAGCGAAATCATGGAGCGCACGAAGAACCCCGACATCTTCTGCATGCACGAGCTGCCGTCCACCCATAACGCCGACCATGCGACGGGGCGTCGTCTCCTGAGTCAGGCGCCGAACGAGGAAGAGCGCCGGTTTATCGCCGAGGGGCTCGAGATCACCGACGAGTGCTTCGAGAAGAACGCTTCGGTGATCTTCCGCGAATCCGGCAATCGTCAGCACACCATCAAAGCCATCATGGCCGCAGTGTTGGGTTTGTAGGCCGGCCCCATTCCAGAAGGGAACGAGCAATGGAAACCTCTCAACTCAAAAGTAGCCGCAGGTATGCTTGGCTGCTGGTTCTGGGCCTTGGGCTCATGTCCGCCGGCACCACGGGTTCATACAGCGTGGTTGCAGGCAGTTTTCTGACCCCCGTCTGCGAAGACCTGGGCATCGATATCACCATCATGTCATATTACTTCACCATCACGCTTCTTGCGCTTGCCCTGTCCTTGCCGTTCGTGGGCAAGCTTCTGCCGAAGGTGGTGGGGAAGTTCGGCCTGACGGCAATAGCCGCGGTGATGCTGGTGGCCGGTGCTGCCATGTCGTTCTATACCGAGGTATGGATGTGGTTCGTCAGCGCTTTCATCATCGGCGTGTGCTTCGCTTTCACGACCGGCGTGTGCATGAGTGCGGTGGTGGACCAGTGGTTTCGCAAGAAAGCCGGTTTGGCTATCGGGCTGTGCTGGACGGTGAACTCGGTGTACATGTTGGTTATGAGCCCCGTCATCACGGGCCTTATCGAAGCGATCGGATGGCGCAGCGCCTATTTGGTGCTAGCCGGCATATCGGCTCTCTTGGTGCTGCCCTCCACGCTGTTCATCATTCGCTATCGCCCCTCCGACAAGGGCATGCTCCCGTACGGGTACGAGGTAACAGCCGACCCCATGATGCAGACGGCAGCTCCTGAAGCGTTGCGCGGCGTGCCGTTCAAGGCCGCGGTGAAGTCGCCGGCGTTCTTCGCCTGCGTTGGCTTCCTGTGCCTCGTGCAGTTGACGGTTTGCATGAACCAGCTGTTTCCGACGTATGCGGTGGAGGTGGGCTTCAGCCCGCTCGTCGGTGGGTTCATGGTGTCCGCAGCGTCGATGTTCGACATCTTCCTCAATCCGGCCGTAGGGTCGACCTGCGATAAGTTCGGATCGACGAAGGCATTGCTTGCGTGGATTGGCGTCAGCATCCTGTCGTTCGTAATGTTGATATTCGCACCCGGACATTCGTGGCTGGCCATCCTCGCCGCCGGCGTGAACGATGTTATGTACGTGGTGGCCGGAGCCGGTTTGACGGTGCTCGTCATGGAGGTGTTCGGCTCGCGCGACTTCGGCCGCATTTTCGCCCTCATTTGCTCGGCCGGCTACATCGTGGGCGCGTTCGGCATGCCGGTTATGACGGGGGTCTACGCGTCAACCGGTACCTTTACGGCGGTGTTCGGACTGTGCATCGCGTTGAACGTGGTCATTGCCGGTTTGCTGTTGTTCGCGCGGAAGAGCGGCAAGAAGCTTCCATGGAGTGAGGCGGAATCCACTCCGTCCACCCTGTAGCGGCGCGCGTTCGTGAGATAGGGGGCTCCATCCCGCTTTGCGGGTGGAGCCCCTTTGCGGTTTCCTCGTGCTAGCGTACTTCGATCCAAGCGAGGTAGTAGTCGTAGCGTTGTCGGTCGGCTTCCGAGTAGTCGAAGGTGAGGTACTTTGCTACCACACGGCCGGGTTCTTTCCCCAGCGAGCGCAGGTAGGCGACGTGGTCGGCGAGGTCGTTGTGCTGCGCGAAGCAGTACTCGGTGCGCAGGAGGCACTCGAGGTACGCCTGCGGCTTGTCGGTGCGCTTCCAGAGGGGGTCCGTCGCGTCGGGCAGCACGGGCTTGATGGCACAGTCGACGTACTGCTCCGACTGCAGCGCGCTTTCGAAGTAGAGGGCGTAGCTCGTCTTGAGGTCGTCGAGGTACGCTTGAAGCGAGGCTTCGTCCTTCATGCCGAACCGGTAGAGCTCGTCGATTTCGGGCCGATCGACCAGGTGGTCGCCATGGGAGCGCGCTGTGTAGAACTTCCTGATGCGACGGTTGTACAACGACAGCAGCTTGAGCGTTTTATTCAGGTTCGCCAATTGTTCGATGGTTTCGTCGAGCGCCTGGTCGACGGCGGCCGCTGTTTCGCCAATGGGCGATTCCATGAGGTGGCTGATGGTTTTCACGGGCACGCCGACGCTGCGGTACAGCATGATGTCGGTCAATTCCACCAATGACAGCACAGAGTACTTGCGGTATCCCGACTTCTCGGTGCGCGACGGGGTGACGAGCCCCTGCTCCTCGTAGTAGCGAAGGGCGGACTGGGAGATGTGCAGCAGGTTCGCAATCTCGGAAATGCTGAGTTCGGCCCAATAGTCTTCACTCGTACTGTCGCTCATGAGGCTCCCTTCGCGTTGCCGTGCGCTCTCTTCAGCTTTCTCCGAACCCCGAACGCTCAACCGACTTGAAGGTTGTTCGGCGCGGTTCCGTCGGCGCACGCGTCCGGACGGGGCATGCACGCCGCCGGACCGTTGCGGAAACGCCCTGATGGGCGCAGCGGCGTCTGTCCGGTTCGGAAAGAGTGTAGCAGGTGAGGGGCGCGCTTTCCCGCTCGAAATTGGGCCGTTGACTCTCAAGTCGGTTCAGAACGTACCCTGTGAACAGGGCGGGGCTTGCGAATACGACGTTTCGCGCGGCGCGTTGAAGCGAGCCTGCCGACTCATCGACACCCAAGGAGGAACCTATGACACGGCATTTTCTGGACTTGATGGACTACACGAACGAGGAGGTGTACGAGCTCATCGAGCTGGGCAGCATGCTCAAGCGTGCCGACAAGCTGGGCGCGTGCCCGCCCCTGCTGGATGGTGCGAGCCTGGGCATGATCTTCGACGAACCGTCTACCCGCACGCGCATTTCGTTTGAAGTGGCCATGACGAAGCTGGGCGGGCACGCGCTGTACCTGCGGCCCGGCGAGATTCACCTGGGCACGTCCGAGACGGTGAAGGACACGGCGCTCGTCATGTCGCGCCTGCTCGACGCGATTGAGATTCGCTCGTGCGCTGACGATGAAATCGCCGGTCTCGCGGCCGATGCCACTATTCCCGTCATCAACGGCATGGGCACGTACCTGCACCCCTGCCAGTGCTTGTGCGACCTCATGACCATGTCCGAGCATCTGCCAGAGGGCAAGGCTCTGTCCGACATCACGCTGGTATTCGTGGGCGACGCCACCATCTACGAGAACGTGGGCACGGCGCTGTCCCATATCCTGCCGCGTCTGGGCGCGCACTTCGTCTACTGCGCTCCCGAGGGATACTGCGCCGACGATGACTTCTACGCTCCGGCGTACCGCGCATGCGAGGAGGGCGGCGGCACGTTCGAGATTCTGCACGACCCCCGGGAGGCCGTGCGCAACGCGGACTACATCTACTCGTCAGTCATGTGGTACGACGGCTTCGACTCCGATCGCGAAAAGCGCATGCACGATTTCCTGCCCGACTACCAGATCAACGAAGAGTTGGCCTCCTGCGCGCCCGATCATGCCATGTTCATGCACTATCTGCCGGCTCAGCGCGGTTACGAGATGTCGGACGGCATAATGGATCACGAACGCTCGCTGCTGTGGGATGGGGCCGAGAATCGCCTGTACGGGGAAATGGCCATTCTGGTGAAGCTCATGTATGCGGCGCGCAAACGCGCGTCGGAGCAGGTGAAGGACCAGCAGAAGGCCCTCATCGAAACGTGGATCGCCGAGAATCTGTAGGCTGGCAGGGCGCGTGCGAACACGAGCGGTTTCGCGCCGCCCTCATGCATTCGAGGTAAGGAGCTCGTGCATGGAAGAGAATAAAGCTCTTGGCAAGCTCGATATCGTCTGCGGCATCATCTGCGCGATCCTGTTCGCCGACGTCATTATTTCGAACACGTCCATCGGTCCGTCGGTCATCGTGTGGTGGCTGATCATCGGCGTGGTGTTCTTCATTCCGAACGGCTTGGTGACGGCCGAGCTTTCCGGCGCGTATCCGGAAAAGGGCGGCATTTACGGCTGGGTGAACAAGGCGTTCGGCTCGCGGTGGGCGGGGCGGCTGTCATGGCTGTACTGGATCAATTGCGCGTTGTGGATGCCGTCGGGTTTCATCTGGTTCAGCGGCGCGCTGTGCGGCGCCTTCTTCCCCGATATGGGCTATCTGGCGCAGGTGGCAGTGTCCATCGTCATCACCTGGGTCACCGTGTTCGTGGCGTCGATGCCCATGACGGAGAGCAAGTGGATCGTCAATCTTGGCGGCATCGCGAAGGTGCTCATATTCCTCGCGGTGGGCGCCTGCGGCATCGCCATGGTACTGCAGGGCGCGGCTCCCGCCAACGAGCTGAGCGTACATACGATGATGCCCACGTTCGATCAGGGGTTGCAATACCTGCCGGTTATCGTGTACTGCTGCTGCGGGCTGGAGGTGCTCGCTATGAGCGCGCACGAGATGAAGAACCCGCGAAAGGATCTGCCTATGGCGGTGATCGGCGTGGTGATTCTTGCCATCGCCATGAACATTTTCGCCTCATGGGGCGTGCTGCAAACGGTGCCGCTCGAGAGCCTCGACTTGGTCACCGGCATCGGGACGGTTGCCAGCGTCGCATTCGGCTCCGAGCTTATACGCAACATGGTGCTGGTGTTGCTGCTGTTCGGCGTGTTCGTGCAGATGATCACTTGGAGCATTGCCGGCGGTCGCGGTGCGGCCGAGGCGGGGCAGGCGGGCGAGCTCCCGGCAGTGTTCGGCAAGGAGACGAAGCGCGGCGGTATGCCCGTGGGCGCTCTCGTGATATCGGGCATCGTGTCAACCGTCACCATCGTCGTGTACGGATTCATGGCCGAGTCGGCGTCGGACTTGTTCTTCACGCTGCTCGCGTTCAGTTCCATCATCTTCTTCATGCCTTACGTCATCATGTTCGCCGCGTACATCAGGTTGAAGAAAACCGACGCGCAGACGGAACGTCCGTTCAAGGCGCCGTTCGGCGTGGCGCTTTCCGTGGTGTGCACGGCGGTTCTCGTGGCGGCGATGGTGCTGTTCGTGTGGGTTCCCGGTCAACCGTTCGATGCGGCGTACAGCGTTCCCATTCTCGTGGGGTTGGGGCTGACGCTGGGCGTGGGCGAGTTCATACAGCGCGTGTTGGCGCGCAAGCGGGTTGAGGGTGAAGCGCAGGATAGTGAACGGAACGATGAGCAGGCGTTGCTCGTAGAAAATCAAGGGTAAGGAGCATATCGTGGCTTGTACGATCAAGGGTTCTACGCCGAAGCAGGACGGGTTCTACTTCCCCGGCGAGTGGGAGTTGCAGGCGAAGTGCTGGGTGGGATGGCCGTTTCGCACCGACGTGTGGCCGGGCGGCGCGAAGCCCGCGCAGAAGGCTATGGTAGACGTGATTGCCGCCATCGCCCCGTTCGAGGAGGTGAACGTGTGCGTGCCGCGCGAGCACTACAAGGCAGCGCGCAGCGCCATTCCCGAGCATCCCAACGTGAAGGTGATCGAGTTGTCGTGCGACGACGGGTGGCTGCGCGACATTGGCCCTACGTTCCTCAAGAACGCCGCGGGCGAGGTGCGCGGCGTCGACTGGCGCTTCCAGGCATGGGGAGGCTTGGAGGAGGGCTTCTACTTTCCATGGGATCAGGACGACCTGGCCGCACGCAAAATCTGCGAGCTTGAGAACGTGGACCGCTACCGCGCTCCCATCATCTTGGAGGGCGGTGCGATTTTCGGGGACGGCGAGGGAACCGTGCTGGTCACCGAAAGCTCGGAGCTTGTGCACAACCAGAACAAAATGAGCAAAGCCGAGCTCGAAGAGGTGCTCAAGGAATATCTGGGGGCCGAAAAGGTCATCTGGCTCAAGAACGGCGTTGCCTATGATAGCGTGTGGGGCCATGTGGACCTCGTGTGCTCGTTCACTCGTCCCGGCGAGGTTCTGCTGGCGTGGTCGGACAACAAGGATGACGAGAACTACGAGCTCATGCGCGACAACTACGAAATCCTGTGCAACGAGGTGGACGCGCAGGGTCGCTCTCTCAAGGTGACGAAGCTGCACCTGCCCGATCCGCTGTACTTCACCACCGAAGAGGTTGCTTCGTTCGACGCGGTGGAGGACACGACGTGCTACGAGGCGGGCGACCGCATTGGGGCCAGCTACATCAACTACTTCTTAGGAAACGGATGCGTCGTGGTGCCGCAGTTCGGTGATGAGCGCTTCGACGCTCGCGCGCTCGAGACATTCCGCGAGGTTTTCCCCGAGCGCGAAGTGGTGGGCGTTCAGGCGCGCGCCATCCTCATGGGCGGTGGTTGCATCCACTGCATGACGCAGCAGCAACCGGCGGTGGGGTAGAGGCAACGACGGTTCGCTGCGGGGCGTTGGCTTTACGACTTGCGCGTGGTTTCGGTTTTGCACTTGGGGCAGACCACGCGCAAGGTGCCTTTGCCGCGCGGCACCGACAGCACCTGGCCGCAGTTCTTGCACTTGAAGTAGCGGGTGGTTTTGCGGTTGACCCACGCTTTCTTGACGAGCGCGTACGTGTGCTTGGGGCGCTTCATCACGCGTTCGTACGTTTCGTTCTCCTTGCGGCGGCGCGCGAAGTTCTTCGAGCACATGCGGTAGAGGGCCACGGCCATGCAGGCGATGGCCACCCATGACAGCAGGTCGAGATGGGGGATGATGGACAGCAGCATGGTGATGACGCCGAGGGCCATGAGGCCGTTCGACAGGCCGTCCACGCCGTAGCGCCCCTGCATCCAACGCGCCATCTTCATCGACAAATTCTGGAAGAACCCCTTCACGTGCCCTGCCTTTCATGTGATACCGCCGCCCAAAGCGCCCACCATACTAGGACGCGCCCGCCTGCCGTCGCTCCCCGTTCCCCGTTTCGTTACCCAACGGTTAGGAAGCTCGGGGAGCGTTTTCTCGTGCAGGTTTCGTCATTCCACGGGTTCCGCGTCGATGACCTCGATGAGGAGGCGGCCGAAGTCGGGAGCGGTCGCTTTGGTGACGACCGGCCCGCCGATTTTCTTCTCGGCAGCTTTGCGCGCGACGCCGGCCACTTCACCGCCCGAACGCGCCGCGTCTCGGTGCTCGGGAAGGGTCGTGGGATCGACGGCTCGCTCGATTTCCGCCGTCGTGGCTTCTGCGAGGGTGGTGAGGGCAAGCTCCATGTCGCTCATGTTGTCGCGCAGGCTTTCGTTCGTGAGGCCCTTGTGGGTCTTGTATTCGCGCGCGGTCATATCCGACCAGGCGCGATAGATGTCGTTGGTGAGCAGGGCGTACTCCGAGTTCGTTTTGACGCCGCGTTCGCGCCACTCGAACGTCAGGCTCTTGCGAACGCGGATGGAGAACAGCCGTTGGCTGATCCAATCCTCGGTGTATCCTTTGCGGCGGTAGAATTCGATAGCGCGCTCGATGGCGAGCTCGGGATCGAACACCTCGTCCATGCGCTCTTTGCCGACGCGCGCAAGCCAAAGCTTGAACGGCTCGGCTTTGGGCGAGGGGATGGACTGGATGAGGCGCAGGATTTGCTCGGTGGTGCCGGCGTCGGTTCGGTATAGCTTTCCGTCCTTGGCCGATCGCATTTTGAGTTGTACACAATCCGTGTACAACTGGCTTCCTTCTTCGCTCAGGCGCGATTTGAGCATGTTCCAATAGTTGCGGGGGTTCTTGCTCTCCGTCAACACCGACACCGCGTCCACGATGGAAAAGTACCACGTCTCCTCGTCCTCGACCCACACCGACCTGATTTCGCGCCCTTCGAACATCTGCAGCTTGTCGAGTCGCGACCCCATCTTTGCCCCCTCCTCCTCGGTCTCCCCGTTTGTTGTCGTACGATTTGCTCCTGCTTCAGACATAGCTCCGCTTTCCCTCATGTGAGCCCGCGGCATCTCGCTTGTGCTGAAACCAATATACAAAACATTTGTTCGTATTTCAAGAGAAAACGCGCTGGATTTCCTGCATGCGCTACAATAGCGGGCATGAGTGAACACGCATCCATTTTGATCATCGAGGACGACGCTGCCATCAACGAGGTGGTGGCGGTGCATCTGCGTCGCAACGGGTTCGCGTGCACGCAGGCGTTCTCGGGCAGCGAGGGGCGGCTGCTGCTGGGCGGCGGGCAGCCGTTCGACCTCGTGATCACCGATCTCATGCTGCCGGGCATGGCGGGGGAGGACGTGGTGCGTCTCGTGCGCGCAAGCGTGGACGTGCCCGTCATTGTGATGTCGGCGCGCACGACCGCCGCCGACAAGGTTGCCCTGCTCAAGCTGGGTGCCGACGACTACCTGACGAAACCCTTCGACCTCGACGAGCTGCTGGCCCGCGTATGCGTGCAGCTGCGGCATGCGGAACGCCGCCGTCCGTCCGCCGTAGCGGGCGATGCGAACGACGCCGCGCCCGCGCCTTGCGCAGCCGACCGTGCGACGGGATCGTCCGCCGCGACCATGCGCTACAAGGATTGGACGGTCGACACCGACGCCCGCACGCTGTGCGTGCAGGGCGACGCGGTGCGGCTCACGCGTCTCGAGTTCAACATCGTCGAAGCGCTCGTGCGTCGGCCGCGCAAGGTGTTCACGAAGCGCGAGCTGTTCGAGATCGCGTGGAACGAGGAAAGCGCCATCGAGGAGAAGGCCATCAACGTGCACGTGAGCAACATCCGCGGCAAGCTGCGCGCCGCCGGTTCCGCAGGCGAGATCGAGACGGTGTGGGGCATCGGCTTCAAGCTGGCCGAATGACGCCTTCGCCGCCCCCGCCCACGCTTGCGCGCACCTTCGCGCACGCTTCCGCGCGCACCCCCGCTCCCGTTCTTACAACTTTCTTAACAGTTTCAGGAAGGTTCCCAAACCTCTCCCCCGTATCGTGGTTGGCAGAGAGTTCACGACAGGAAGGAGACTCACATGCTGGCCATTGAGACGCGGGGCCTGTGCAAGGCGTATCGCGGACGCAATGTGGTCGACGGGTTGGACATGCACGTCACCCGAGGCGATATCTACGGTTTCGTCGGGCGCAACGGCGCCGGCAAATCGACCACCATGAAGATGATCTGCGGCATGATCCGCCCGACGGCGGGCGAGGTGCTGCTGTTCGACCGCCCCTCCATCGACGCGTCCGGCGAGGCGCCGGAAAGCTCGACGAGCACCGGCGCCGTGCGCATCGGCGCGCTTGTGGAGAACCCGGGGCTGTATCCCAACATGACCGCGCTCGAGAACATGCGCTGCAAGGCCATGGCCCTCGGGCTGGTGGACAGCGTCGCCGAAATCGAGCAGCTGCTGTGCATCGTGGGGTTGGACGCCGCGGGCAAGAAGCCGACGAAGCGCTACTCGCTGGGCATGAAGCAGCGCCTGGGGCTGGCGCTTGCCATGCTGGGATCGCCCGACGTGCTGCTGCTCGACGAGCCGATGAACGGGCTCGACCCCGAGGGCGTGCGCGAGATGCGCAACCTCATCATCCGCCTGAACGAGCAGCGCGGCATCACGGTGGTCATCAGCTCGCACGTGCTCGACCAGCTCGGTCGCATGGCCACGCGCTACGGCGTGATCAACGCCGGCCGCATGGTGTGCGAGATGACGGCCGACGACGTGACCCAGGCCTGCGGCGACTACCTCGTCGTGCGCACGGCCGACCCCGAGCGCACCATCGCGCTGTTGTCCGAAGCGCATCCGCGCATCGCCTGCACGGCCATGCCGGACGGCGCGCTGCGTCTGCAAAGCGCCCCGGACGACGAGACGCTCGACCCCGCGAGCGTGGGCACGTTCCTCGCTGCGCAGGGCATGCCGGTGTACGAGCTGCGAGCGCACACGCGCGATCTGGAAGACTTCTTCCTCGAGCTCATGGGAGAGGGTGGGATCAATGCTTAAGTATCTCCGTATGGATATGTACCGGCTGGTCAAAGGCAAGATGCTGTGGGTGACGCTGGGAATTCTGCTGGTGATGTCGGTGTTTATGGCGGGCATGATGTGGCTGTCGACCACCTCGGAATTTGCCACGTACGTGACCAGCCAGATGACGCAGGAGCAATTGAGCGAGCTGGCGTCGTCGGAAGGAAGCCTTCACGTAGGGGTCAACTCTTCCATGGAGGGCATCAACGGCTCCGAGATCGCCGACTTCGCGCAGAATCAGACGAGCATGTGGCTGAGCGGCGGCGGCCTCGCGGTGATCGTGGCCATGGTGATCGCGCTGTTCTTCTTCGCCGACTTCACGAGCGGCTACGTGAAGAACCTCCCGTCGTCGCGACGCGACAGGCTGGCGTACTACGGCGAGAAGACCCTCCTCATGGCGGTGCTGTCGACGGTGTTCCTCCTGTTCGGCATCGCGGCGTTCGAAGTGGGACGCCTCCTGACCGGGTTCACGTACGTGCACGTCGATTCCGTGGGCGGCATCGCCACCTGGTTCCTGCTTTCCGTGGTGATCCTCACGACGTACGCGGCCATCACGGCCGTGGTCACCTGGCTGACGCAGAGCAAGGCGGCGGGCATCGCGTCGGCGCTCATCGTGAGCTCGGGCGTGCTGGGCAGCGTGCTGGCCATGACGTTCTCGAGCCTCGCCGTGCTGTGGGAGCCGCTCGCTCGCGTTGCGGAATGGCTGCCGAACGCCAACTACGCCCTGCTCAAGCAAGGCGGCGACGCGCTGTTGGCCGCGCCGGGCGATGTGGGTCACATCCTCATCTCGTGCGGCGTGCCGCTGGTGATATGCACGGCCATCGCGCTCGTGGTGTGCACGCGGAAGGACGTGTAGGCAATGGATGGGTTCGCGCTGGTCATCGTCGTTATCGCAGCGGTTGTTGCAGGGGCGGCGCTCGCGGCAATGCGCTACGAGCGGGAGCTGCGGCGTATGGCGCGGTTCTTGGAGCAGCGCGAACCCGTCGGCAATGCGCGCATGACGGCCGAGGTGCGCACCCGAGGCGTGTTGTCGCTTGCGCGCGGCGTGAACGCCGAACTCGACGCGCTGCAGGACGAGCGCATCGCCGCGCAGACAGCGCGCCAGTCGTTCCAGGCGGGACTGACCTGTTTGTCGCACGACATCCGCACGCCGCTCGCCGGCGCGCAGGGCTACCTGCAGCTGGCGGAAGACGAGCCCGACCCCGCCACGAAGGAGCGCTACCTCGGCGCGGCGGCGCACCGGTTGGGCGATGTGCGCGTGCTGCTGGACGACCTGTTCGCGTTCGCGCAGGTGCACGACCCGTCGTTCGCGGTGGCGTGCGAGCCGGTGCGGGCGGCCGATGTGGCGGGCGATGTGCTGGCAAGCCTGTATCCGCAGTTCCGCGAGCGCGGGTGGGAGCCACGCGTGTCGCTCGACGAGGAAGCCCTCGTGCTGGCCGACGCCGAAGCGCTCGCCCGCGTCTTTCGCAACCTCGTGGCGAATGCGTTGCGGCACGGCGCGGACGCGCCGGTTATCGAGCAGCGCGGCGGCCGCATGACGTTCGCGAACCGCGTGGACAATCCCGACGCGCTTGACGTGGAGCGCCTGTTCGAGCGCTTCTACCAGGGCGGCGGCGCGCGCTCGAGCGCCGGCGCCGGCTTGGGGCTGGCCATCGTCTCGCAGCTGGCCGACGCCATGAACGCCCAGGTGGATGCCGTGCTCGACGGCGACGTGCTGTGTATCACCGTGACGCTGCGGGAGGCGTAGCCCCCCCCCGGCGTTCTCTCAGCGAACAGCTCACCATTTCTGCTACAATTCAACCAAAAGTTGAAGCAGGGTTTCGAGCGAGGATGGTGCGCGATGAGGGGTTTGGGGAAGGCACGTTGCGGGGATGTTCGTGCTCGGGGTACGGCCGTATCGCGGCCGCTTGTCCTGGCGCTGATGGGCGCGCTGCTCGGCGTGACGCTGTTGGCCGGCTGCGCAAGCTCCGACCCCGGCGAGCAACCCGCGAACGACGCTGCGGCTGCGCAGCAGGAACCCGCGGCTGAAATCGAGCAGCACGAGCTGAGCTTCGTCGTCGATGCCGAAGGCTCGGACCTTCCGGCGTCGGTGGGCATCCTTGTGACCGGCACGCAAGGCGACGGCGTCAAGGTAGACGACCGGTACGAAGCGGCGCTCGGCAAGACGTACGCAACCGCGTATCCGGAGGGATCGTACGCCTTCGACGTCGATTCCGCGTCGTTGAAGCTGGGCGACGAGATATTCGCGGCGGCCCATGTCGCCTACGCGTTCGACGGCTCCGCAGATCATACCGTGCACATCAAGCTGGTGCGCGACGCCGAGGCCATGGCGGAAGCGCAGGCGGCGAAGGAGCAGGCTGCGGCCGCTGCTGCCGCCGCCGTGGAAGAGGAAGCTGCCGCGGCTGCGGCCGCGGCGGAGGAAGAGGCCGCTGCCGCGGTGGCCGAGCAGGAAGCGGCCGCAGCGGCGGCTGCGGCATCGGCTGGCGGCGGCGGGGGCGACACCGTGTACATCACGAAGACCGGCGAGAAGTTCCACCGCGACGGGTGCCGCTACCTGAAGAAGAGCCAGATCGCCATTTCACGCTCCGACGCCGTTGCGCAGGGCTACGGCGCTTGCTCGGTCTGCAACCCCTAAGCGTGCGGCCGTAGGTTCGCGGGCCGCACGGTTGCCGCGGCATGGGCGCGGCGGCGCGTCCATACTCCGGAAAACGGGCGCACGTGGCAAGTTTTTTCGCGATTGCGGTGCATCGGCGCTGCGAATGACGTCACGTGGCCCCCGATGGCCTCGCGAAAAATTCGTCACCAGGGCTTTTGCTCGCACGCGACGGCACGTCGCGCGCAGATTGCCGCGATTCGACCGCAATCGCGAAAAAACTTGCCAACCATGAACGAAAAAAGGTGCACAAGGTAGGGAAGGGCCCCGGAGGCGCGGAGTCCGTGGGACGAAGAAGCCCCGCCGGAAACGAAGAAGGGCCCTCGCCGGGGCCCTTCTTCGTTCGCGCGCGCTGTGCGCCGCTGCCCTTACGCGGGGCGGATGACCAGCTCTTGGATGAGACTGTCGTCGAGGCTGCAGGAGCCGTCGGTGCAGTTCTCGATTTGGGCGAGCGCATGGATGATGGTGCCGTTGTAGTCGGCGTAGAAGTTCACCGTGCGCTCGTTCACCACGCGCGGGTCGAGCATGCCGAAGCCGCCGAACGTGAACTTGTTGTGGAAGAACATCTCGATGGCGTTGCGGCCGTACAGAAACGAGTTCTGCCGCTTCACGATGGAGGGGCAGTAGTCGAACAGGCGACATTCCTCGGTGAAGCAGGCGGCCAGCGCCTCGTGATCCTTGCTCTGCATCGCAGACACGAAATCGTTGATGACCATGGTCGCCTCCTAGTAGACTTTCTCGGAATTGAGCAGGGCGTCGGTGCCGCCGTCCACGAACAGGACCACGCCGTTGATGCCGCTGGCCTCGGGGCTGGCGACGAACGCCATGACGTTCGCGATTTCCTCGGGGTCCATGAGCGGCTCTTCGCCGAAGTGGGTGGGCACGGGGATGGCCTCCATGGCGGCGCGCTGCTCGGGCAGCATGTTGGCCGTCATGGCCGTGCGCACGTTGCCGGGCGCGACGGCGTTCAGGCGCACGCCGCGCGACGCCCAATCCGGGCTCATGCGCCGCACCCAACGGGCGAGGGCGTACTTGGTGGACGCGTAGTACACGTGCCCGATGGCCGGGTCGACGTCCTTCACGAGCTCGAGGATGCGGTCCTCGTCGGCGTGGTTGTTCAGCATGCCGGCCACGTCCATGCGGGCCGCGCCCTGGGCGATGGAGTTCGACGAGGTGACCACGCAGCTGCCGCCCTTTTTCTCGAGCAGGTCGAACACGCCGCGCGCCATCTCGGTGGCGCCGAAGTAGTTGAGCGAGATGATGAGCGAGATGGGAACCTTGCCGCCCGAGACGCCCGCGTTGCAGATCATGGCGTCGATGCCTTCGGGGTAGCGTTCGTGCAGCTCGGCGATGGCGCCCGCGCGCCCTTCCTTCGTGGCGAGGTTCGCGTTGATGTCGCCGCCGTTGAGGTCGATGTTCACCACTTCGTGGCCGCGTTCGCGCAGGATTTCGGCCGTCTTCGCACCGATGCCGCTCGAGGCGCCGGTGATGACGTAGATGCCCATGAGCCGTCCTTTCGTGCGGTCCGCCCGCCGAGGGGAGACCTTATTGATACGCAATACTATTACAATAAAAATCATAGCACGGGCACTCGCCGGTTTGACGGCCTCAAGGTTAGCGGTAGGCGAACCGTCATGCGCGGCGAAGCCTCTTCGTCGGGCGGCGACGGCACGCGGGTCGCCCGGATGCTATACTGCGGTCAATCGCCCCGACGCTTGGAGGATGCCCCATGACTGTTTGGCACGAGCTGTTTCCCCTCGATCGCGAGCCTTCGATGGACGATATCGCCGCGTACATCGACAACCCTCTGTGGGATTCGTTCACCGCGTTCATCGACGAAACGTACGGCGCTCAGCCGCGCATCGAGTACAGCCGCTGCGGCGGCGCCCCCGGTTGGAACGTGAAGTACAAGGCGCGCAGCCGGGCGCTGTGCACGGTGTATCCGCACGACGGGTTCTTCATCTGCATGGTGTCGGTGGGCTCGAAGGAGAAAGAGGAGGCCGAGGCGCTCGTTGCGGTGGCCGATCCGTACGTGCGCGCGGTGTACGAACGATCGGCCGACAGCAGCATGGGTCGGTGGCTCATGATCGAGGTCACGAGCGAGGCCATCCTGCGCGATGCGGAAGCGCTGCTGCTCCTGCGCGCCGCACCGAAGGGGGCACGCGCATGATGCGAGATCCGGAACAGACCATCGGCAACCTCATCGACCACCAGAACACGTCGTTCGTGGGATCGGTGGACGAAGACGGCTTCCCCGAGATGAAGGCCATGCTGCCGCCGCGCAAGCGCGAGGGCATCCGCACGTTCTACTTCACCACGAACACCTCGTCCATGCGCGTGCGCCACTATCGCGCGCATCCCCGGGCGTGCATCTACTTCATGGACCGGCGCTTCTTCCGCGGCGTCATGCTCAAGGGCACCATGGACGTGCTCGAAGACGCCGCATCGAAGGAGCTCATCTGGCGCGAGGGCGACGAGATCTACTACCCCGAAGGGGTCACCGACCCCGATTACTGCGTGCTGCGCTTCACGGCGGATCGGGGTCGGTACTACACGAACTTCAGCTCCGAGGACTTCCCGGTAGCCTAGCGGCGAGACGTGCGGGCGCTAGCGCTCCTTGTGCGTCTCGCGATAGCGGGCGAGGGCCGCGTCGTAGCTGCCGGCCGTCTTCTTGAAGTAGATGCCGTAGCCGATGGTGGCGATGGCGAAGATGGCGAGGAAGGTGATGAAGAACGACACGACCACCTCGATCTCGTGGGGGAACCAGTTGCCGAACCACCCGCAGGCGAACAGCGTGCCCGCGCCGGTGATGGCGAACCCGGTGAGCCGCAGCGGATACGCCAGCTTCTTGATGATGAGGCCGCTGAACCAGAAGCCCTGCAGGAACGAGAAGCCGATGCAGGCGATGAGCAGGGTGAGCGTGATGGTGAGACCCTGCGTGTCGGCGCCCGAGAGGCCGGCGTAGTAGTAGGCCATCGGCAGGCTCAACGTCATGAAGATGGTGAAGATCACGCAGGTGCCAAGGGCGAATTGCTTGAGGAATGCTTTCATGGGATGCTCCTTTGCAGAGGCGGGCGGGTGCGTTAGAGGTCGAGCTTGCGCTTGATGGCGGGTGCGTACTGACGCGAGACGATCACGGCCTCGTCGTTGTCGAGCAGCAGCTGCAGCCGGGCGCCCGGTTCGGGCCGGATGGCTTTGACGTGGTCGAAGTTCGCCAGCAGCTGCTTCGAGGCGCGGATGAACTCGGTGCCTGCCAGCTGGTCTTCCAGCTCGTAGAGCCTGAGCGGCGTCTGGTACACCGCGTCCTTCGTGTAGAGGAAGGTGCGACCGTCCACGGTTTCGGCGTAGCACACGTCGTCGAGGTCGAGGCGGTAGGTGGCGCCGTCGGACTCGCCGGTGAGTTTGCGGTCGAAGGTGCTCAGCCCGGCGACGATGCGCTGTACGCGCTCGTCGATGCGCGGGCAGGCGACCGTGACTTCGATGTCGACGAGCCGCGGGTTCTCGGTGATGGTGACGTTCATGGGCGTGCCTAACGTTGGGGCGGGCAGATGGTTGGCCAACGCCGTCAGTATGCCGAAAGCGCCGTGCGCGCACAAGGCCGCCCGCCGCGTGTTGCACGAGCGCATGCCCCAGTTGCACCGAAGCGCGCTCTCTTGCTATGATGTCCCGTGCGAAGGTGAAAACACGGTCCGGTTGGTAGTCCGGACGCGAAGCCGCCGCCGTGCCTGCGCGCGTCGTCGGTTTCGTCAGTAACCTGCCTCCTTGGTTGTCCGTCCTTCGCGGTACGTCATCATACAAGGAGGTCCAATCATGCAGGTCATCACCTCAACGACGCTGACCGTGCTCCACGACGGCCAATTTTGGGTCGGCATCTTCGAGCACGCTGACGAGGGGCGCTACGGTGCGTGCCGCGTCGTGTTCGGCGCCACCGAGCCCACCGACACCGAGCTGCTGGCGTTCGTCTGCGCGCGCTGGACGCAGCTGCCGTTCAGCCTCGCCGCCGATCCGGCGCAGGGCCCGGACGCCGCGCTCTCCCATGCGAACCCGAAGCGCCGCCAGCGCGAGGCGCGCAAGCTCGTCGAGCGCGCTGGTGTGGGCACGAAGGCGCAGCAGGCCATGAGCGCCAGCTACGAGCAGCACAAGGAGGAGCGCAAGGGCGACGCGCGCGAGCGCCGACGGGCCGAAGCCGAGCGCCAATTCGCCCTCAAGCAGCAAAAACGCAAGGAAAAGCACCGCGGCCGCTAGGGGAAGGGCCCCGAGCGCAAGGGGGTTCGGGACGGCCGTCGCACGCGCTGAGCCGCCGCTTGCCGACGTGGTGGCGATGGCGTGTGCGTTGGCGGTCAGTTTGGTGTCGTTACCCTATTTACCAGGGAAAACAGTGGTTCGGGGCGGTATGCTGGCAGCAATCGTCCCACAGGGGACACGGCAAGAAGGAGGATGACATGCAGCCACCCTCATCGCTGCTGCTCTCCACGGGAGAGTTCGCCCGGATGTGCAACGTCAGCAAGGAACTGCTCATCCATTACGATAAGGTGGGCCTGTTGAAGCCGAAGGAAATCGGCAAGAACGGCTACCGCTACTACTCGCTCAAGCAGCTGTACCTCATGGACGCCATCCGGTTCTTCCTCGACACGGGCATGTCCATGAAAGAGGTGAAAGCCTACCTCGACAACCGCACCACCGACCTTTTCCTCGAAACGACGCAGGCGGGCATCGAGAAGATGAAGAAGCAGCGCGACGTGCTCGACGCGCGCATCGGCATGATCGAGAAGATGCGCTACATCACGCAGCGCGCGCTGCTCTTCCCGAAGGATAAGCCGCGCCTGTCGTTTTGGGACGAGACGTGGCTCATCACCACCGACGTGAAGCTCGAGCGCACGCAGCAGTCGTTCGCGCAGGCCGTGAGCGAGCACGCCGAATTCTGCAAGTCGTCGGCCGGCGTGACGAAGTTCCCCTTCGGGCGCGCGGTGTACTTCCCCGACCTCGCCGACCCCGAAGACTTCTACTACACGAAGCTCATCACGTGGATTTCCCCGCCCGAGCATCCGATGCTGTTGGGCGACCGCCTCGTGTGCAAGCAGCGCGGCAACTACGCGGTGATCCTCCATCAGGGCGGCACGAGCACGGTTGCGCAGTCCTACGCCAAGCTGCTGCGCTATATCAAGCGCGAGGGTTTCGAAATCATGGGCCCCGTGTACGAGTTCGACATGAACTCGTACCTCATGTCCGACTCGGCGGACGACTACCTCCTGCACATCTCGGTGCTCGTGGACGTGTAAGGAGCCGAAACGCGAAGCCGCCCGCGATCCGTAGGGAATCGCGGGCGGTTCGTTCGTGCGACCGATGCGGGCGGTGCGGCATCCCGGCAGGCTAGGCGCTCAGGCGCTTCGTCTCCTGGATGAGCTCATGCACCACGGAGGGCTCCGAAAGCGTGGAGATGTCGCACAGATCCTCCGTCTCCTGCGCGGCGATTTTTCGCAGGATGCGCCGCATGATCTTGCCGCTGCGCGTCTTCGGCAGCGCGTTGGTGAAGTGGATGATGTCGGGCGTGGCGATGGGCCCGATGTTCTCGCGCACGTGGGCGAGCAGGTGCGCGCGCAGGTCGGCGTCGATGACCGTGCCTTCCTTGACGGTGATGTAGGCGTAGATGCCCTCGCCCTTCACCGGATGCGGGCAGCCCACCACGGCAGCTTCCGCCACCTGCGGGTACGACACGAGCGCGCTTTCCACCTCGGCCGTGCCAATGCGATGCCCCGACACGTTCATCACGTCGTCGATGCGGCCCGTGATCCAGAAGTAGCCGTCTTCGTCGCGATACGCGCCGTCGCCCGTGAGGTAGTGGCCCGGGGTGGGGAAGTACACGTCCTTGTAGGCGGTCGGGTTGCCGTACACGCCCAGCATCATGCCCGGCCACGGTCGCGAAACCACGAGGCTGCCGCGCTCGCCGGCACCCGCTTCGGCACCGTCCGCGCCGATGACCTTCGGCTCGACGCCGAAGAACGGCAGCGCCGCCGACCCCGGCTTCATGTCAACGGCGCCGGGGATGGACGTGATCATCACGCCGCCCGTCTCCGTCTGCCACCACGTGTCAACGATGGGGCAGGTGCCGTGCCCAACCGTGGAGTAGTACCACATCCACGCCTTCGACGTGATGGGTTCGCCCACCGAGCCGAGCAGGCGCAGGCTGCCGATGTCGTGGTCGTTCACCCATCGGTCGCCGTCCTTCATCATGGCGCGCACCGCGGTCGGGGCCGTGTACAGGATGTTCACGCCGAACTTCTCCACGATCTCCCAGAACCGGTCGGGTTTGGGGAAGTTGGGCACGCCCTCGAACATGAGCGACGTCGTGCCGTTCGACAGCGGGCCGTACACGAGGTACGAGTGCCCCGTGATCCAGCCGGCGTCGGCCGTGCACCAGAAGATGTCGTTCTCCTTGAGGTCGAAGACGTACTTCGACGTGAGGGTGGCGTACAGCAGGTAGCCGCCCGTGCCGTGCAGGATGCCCTTCGGCTTCGCGGTGCTGCCGCTCGTGTAGAGGATGAACAGGGGGTCGTTCGCCTCCATGCGCTCGGGTTCGCACTGCGGCGCCTCGGAGGCCAGCACGTCGTCCCACCAGAAGTCGCGGCCGGCCTTCATGGCCGTGCGCTTCTCGATGCGGCGCACCACGACGCAGCTCGTGACCTCGGGGCACATGTCGAGCGCCTTGTCGCAGATTTCCTTGAGGCGCAGGATCTTGCCCGAGCGGTACCCGTAGTTGGAGGTGATGACCACCGACGCGCCCGAGTCGACGATGCGGTCCTTGAGCGATTCGGCGCTCAGCCCGCTGAACACGACGCAATGGATGGCGCCGATGCGCGCGCACGCCAGCATGCTGATGGCCAGCTGCGGCACCATGGGCATATAGAGCACCACGCGGTCGCCCTTCTTCACGCCGAGGTGGCGCAGCATGTTCGCGGCCTTGCACACCTCGCGGTGCAGGCGTTGATACGTGTAGATGTCCACCTCTTCGGCGGGCTCGCCCTGCCAGATGAGGGCGGCCTTGTTCCTGCGCGCGCCGCTGAGGTGGCGGTCGATGCAGTTGTACGACACGTTGAGCTCGGCACCGCGGAAGTAGCGGACGTAGGGTTCCTCGGCGTGGAAGTCGTACTCTTCAACGGCATCCCACGGCTTGAACCAGTCGAGGTGCTCGGCGGCCATGTCGGCCCAGAACGCCTCGGGCTCGTCGAGCGAGCGGCGGTACAGGTCGTCGTAGTCCTGTCGGCTCTTGATGAGGGCGTTGTAGCTGAACTCGGGCGACGGCTCGATGGTCGATTCGTTCTGGAGCATTTGTCTGATGAAGGCGTTGCGCGTGTTGCGGTTCATGGGAGACTCCCTTCTGGGCGGATGCGACGGGGCGAAGCGTGTTAGGCAACCAGGGGATACTGCTCGGGGCTGCAGGCGCTGATGTTCGATTCCAAATCGGGACGGCGGTGCATGAGGTGGGCGCGCGCGTCCTCGAGCAGCACGGTTTCGTGCATGCTCGTGCAATCGTAGAGCGCCTGGCACAGCGCGCCCACCGTGGTGACGTCGCCGTGCGCGGGCCAGTCGTAATCGCTCATGTCCATGAGCGCCACCGCGAAGGCGACGAGGCCCTTCTCGTCCAGGCAGGGGACGAGGCGTCGCGCGTCATGCGGGTCGAGGGGCGTGCGGTCGCACAGCTCGTCGATGCGATGAAGGGCGTCTCGCCTGACGAACTGCGGGAAGGCGTTCGCCGCGTTCGTCTCGTTCGCCGCGATGGCAAGCAGCAGGTCGACGTCGTCGATGGTGGAGATGGCCACGATCTTGGCCACGCGGCTCACCTCGACGTTCGCGAGGAGCGCCAGCAGCTCGGGGGCGCGCAGCTCGCGCAAGGCGGTGCGCAGGGCGTCGCCGCGTTGCATGCCGATGGACACGGCCTTGCGCGCGCTGACGGCGTCGAGCAGCTCGTTCGAGGTCCAGAACTTCCGTACACTCATTTCCTTGTTCGTTGCTTTCATGACCGTCCTCCTGTTCGTAATGCCGGGAATTGCGGGTTCGGGAGTCAGGTGCTTCCGTGCGGTCATCATGGGGGCTGTAACAATTACAGGGTCAATGAACGCACGGTAACGGTGCCCGCGATTGGCGGATTCTCGGCTGCGAACGGTCGGTTTTTCGCAGAAAGCAGGTTAGAACAAGGAGGTTTGCGTCCCTATCGGGCGCGCGGGCTTGTACGCGGCGATGATGTCGGGCATGCGCCACAGCAGGCCGTGCTGCTTGCAGAGGGCGCGGAACAGGGCGCGGTTCTCGTTCGCGCGCGGGCTGTTGCAGACGTAGCGCTCGCCGAAGGCCTCGCGGTAGCGCGCGGGCAGCGCGGGGTCGACGGCGGCGATGCGTTCGAGGAAGTGCGCGCGCTGCCGGTCGCGCATGGTGACGCCCGTCATATGGTAGACGAACCGCGCGCCGGCCGCCGCCGCGCCCTCCACGATGCCGCGCACGGTGGCGTCGTCGTCCGTCACGAACGGAAGCGTCGGCGTGAACAGCACGCCGCAGAACACGCCGGCGTCCGCGAGCTGCGCGAGCGCGGCGAAGCGCGCGCTCGGCAGCGGGGCGTGCGGCTCGATGAGCCGGGCCAGGTCGTCGTCGGGCGTGGTGATGGTGATCTTCGCGATGGCGCCGCCGCGCTGCCCGATGGCGCTCAGCAGCGCGGCGTCGCGCGTGATGAGCGTGCTCTTCGTGTCCACCGACACGCCGAACTCGAACTCGTCGATCAGCTCGAGCGCCCCGCGCGTCACCTCAAGCGCGTGTTCGTGCGGGTTGTACGTGTCGGACATGGCGCCGATGCCCACGATGCCGCGCGTGCGGCGGCTGCGCAGTTCGCGCCGCAGGATGGCAAGCGCGTCGAACTTCACGCTCACCTGGTCGAAGTTGTCGATGCGGTAGCACTCGCTGCGGCTGTCGCAGTAGATGCACCCGTGGCTGCAGCCGCGGTACAGGTTCATGTTGTAGTCGATGCCGAACCACTGGTCGCCGTGATGGCGCACCTTCTGCAGGATGGACCGCGCGCGCACGGTGGGGCAGGGCGTCTCGCTCATGCGCGCTTCACGGGGTGGCGGATGACCGTCTTGAGGTTCTCCGGCTTGGAGCGCCGCGGGTCGCCCAGGTAGATTTCGTGGTGCAGGCGCACCGCGGGCACGCCGCCGTCGGCGTCGAGCAGGGCCAGCAGCTCGTCGGCGCTCGCCGGGTTCGCGATGTCGTCGGCGTACTCCGACGCGGCGATGAACGCCTCCATCTGCGCGATGGTGGCGGGCTCGTCGTCGTAGGGGCCCTTGTGCATGATCTGCGCGCACGGCCCTTCGGCGAAACGTCCAAGGTGGGCGCGCGCCAGGTCGAGCTGCGGCTTCTTCGCCGCCACCTGCTCGGCGGCCCACGCGAACACCGCGGGCGTCACGAAGTCGGGCAGGCGGATCATCGATATCCAGGAAAACGCGTCCTTGTCGAGGATGCGCGTGCCGTCGAAGGCTTCGTCGGTGGTCCACCACAGCCCCTCGAGGGGCGGCACCGCGTAGTCGAAGTAGCCCTCCGGCTGCCACGAGCCCATCTTCGACATCTTGATGGTGAACGAGAAGGCGTACAGCAGGCCGAGCGCATCGCTGTACGAACCGCATCTCCCGTTCGGATTGCCCGTGCCGGCCACCATGACGAAGCTCATGGGCGGCACGTCGATGAAGGCGGGTTTGGTTTTGGGCAGGTAGAGGTCGGGGTAGGCCTTTTTGAAATCGAATGCGCCAGCCATGGGAGTCTCCTCGGTTTTCTAGTTTTTCCAGCGATCGAGGGTGGGCAGCAGCGCCTCCAGATAGGCGCGCGCCTCGTCTTCGGTGAAGGGAGCGTCGGGACCCGTCATGTTCTGCACGCAGATGTCCACCATCTCGTCCATGGTGCATTCCCCCCGGTAAGCTCCGTTCGCATAGCACCACGTGCAATGGTGCTCGCTCGGCGTGCCGTCGGCTTCCGTGCCCCGCAGGCTCTCGTCCGACAGCGGCATGCCGCAGCTTTGGCACACGGCTTGCAAGGGCATGTCGAGCAGCGCTTCCACGGGCACGTGGAAGGTGGTGGAGATGAGCTTGAGCACGTCGATGCCCGGCTGCGTGTCGCCGCATTCCCAGCGCGAGACGGCCTGTCTCGTGACGAACAGGCGCTCCGCCATCTCGGCCTGTGTGAGGCCGTTACGTTCCCTGATCTCGATGAGCGTGTCCTTGATGGCCATAGGAGCGTCCTTTCCCGGGGTATCGATGCGTCCCTTCATGGAACCATGACGCGCGAGGCCCCGTCAAGCAACAGCCGGTTGCCTCGCGCATCGCGGGGTGGTGCCGCTCTCCGCTAGCGCAGCGCCACGAAGATGTCGATGTCGGCGCAGGACATGTCCTCGCCCGGCAGGTACGCCTCGAAATCGCCGGTGAACGCGCGCTTCGCCGTGAGCTCTTCGTCGGCCCACACGGCCTCCCACACGTCCTGCACGCTCTTCACGCAGTCGCCGCCGCGGATGGCGAACTTCGCGTAGCGCCCGGCCGGAATGGCCTGGGCCCGCATGCCCTCGGGCGCGGCGCCGTCGGTTTCGCAGCCGATGAGCATTTCGTAGCTCATCTCGTTCAGGTCGTAGTCGAAGTACAGGCCGAAGCAGCCGTACGGGGCAACCTGCACGTCGGGGATGGCGCGGTCCATGCCCTCCTCCATGAAGCGCTGCCACAGCTGGCCGATGGCCGAGCCTTCGTCGGGCGCGCCGTTCGACAGGCGGATGGTGGGGCCGACGACGGTGCGGGCGGGAAGTTCGACGATGTCGTAGTGCATGGTTCGTATCCTTTCGTTGGCGGTGCTGACAAAAGACACGATACCGAACATAACCGGACAGGGCGTGTCCGGTTATGCGAGATTGTTTTCATCGTATCTCCGCGCGACGGCGGCGGCTTGGGTGCGCAGCCAGGTGCGGAGGTCGGGCGGCTCGAGCACTTCGAGCAACGGGCCGAACGACAATAAGTAGTAGCGCGTGCGCTCGGTGATGGAGCAGTCGAGCACCACGCGCCAGCTGCCGTCGACCTCGCGGGTGATGGAGTCAGGGGCGAACTCCTCGCGCACGCGCGATTCGGCCTCGGGTGCGAAGCGCATGACCAGGCGGTCGCTACCCTGCATATACCCGCCCTCGTCGAAGGCGGGCGGCACGCGCGCCTCGAACGTGTCGGGTAGCGCCTCGAGCGTTTCCCACATGATGCGGAACAGCTTGAACGTGCGCCAGTCCTGCCGCTCGCGGCACCAGGCGCGCAGGTACCACGACGATTCCTTGAACACGAGCTGCGCGGGTTCCACGATGCGCTCGGTGCGGCGCCCGGCGGCGTCGAGGTAGGCGAAGGCCAGGGGGTGACGCCCGATGGTGGCGTTGCGGATGACGTTGAACGCCGTGCGGTACTGCGGCGGCGCGCCCCAAAACGAGAAGTCCATGTCGAGCCAGTCGACGTTCTCGCGTTGGAAGAGCCGCCCGAGGCGCGCGGCCGTCACGTCGCTCTCGTCGCCCGCCGCGCCGGTTTGGTTGAGCGCCGCGATGGCGGCCATGATGTCGCTCTGCTCCCGCTCGCTCAGCACCGAGCGGTCCAGCACGTACCCGGGCATGAGGTGCACGCCGCCGCCCTTGCCGCGCGTCATGTAGACGGGCACGCCGGCCGCCGACAGCGCGTCCACGTCGCGGCGCACCGTGCGCTCGGACACCTCGAGCTTCGCCGCCAGCTCGGAGGTGGTGGCGGTGCCGCGGTCCATGAGCAGGTAGACGATCTCGAACAGGCGTTGAGGCTGCATGGCGAATCCGTCAGCGATCCGCGAGCGCGACGTTGAGGCGGTCGAGCACCTGCTGCGCGTCGGCGGGGCGGGTGCGCAGGAGCTCGTCGAACGGTACGGGGTCGGCCGGCTGCTCCCGCGGCGCGTTGATCTCCTTCGAGAACCAGGTCACGTCGTGCCAGGCGCCGTTCTTCCAGCCGGCGTGCCGCTGCTGCCAGGAGGCGTCGAATCCGAGGGACCGATGCAGTCGCTCGCTCGCTCGGTTCGGCACGGTGACCAGGCCGTACACGCACACGATGCCCTGCAGGCGCACGAGCTTGATGAGCGCTTCGTAGACGGGAGCGCCCCATCCGCGCCCGGTGGCCTCCTGCGCCAGGTAGATGGACAGCTCGGCGTTCCAGCGGTAGGCGGCGCGTTCGGCCAGCGCGTGCGCGTAGGCGAACCCAGCCACGCGCCCGTCGCATTCGACGACGAAGCACGGGTAGCGTGGCACGACGGCGTCCATGCGTGCGGCGAACTGCGCGGGGGAGGGCACGGCCACGTCGAAGGTGATGGGGGTGTCGACGTACGGCGCGTACACGCCGCGTATCGCTTCGAAGTCGTCGCGCGTGGCGAAGCGCGCCGTCGGGTGTGTTTCGTGCCGGGCCATCCTGCCGTCCTTTCGTGCCATGAGGTGGGCTCCCATACTAGCACGACCCGCTGCACGCCGATGGCGTGGAAGCATGCTCCTTCCTGTATCGTCCGGTTTTTCGTGCGAAATGCAAGATATATTTGACAATATGTCAGACGAATCGTATAGTTTGGTCATGCAGGCAGGTGCCATACGGGAAGAGGGGTTCGGGTATGAACGTGGCTTTGCCGTTTTCGGACAGTATTGGGCGTGCGGGACGCGCCGCGTCGTCGTCGAGCGCGGCGGCGCCTCTTCCGGCCGCCGCGCATAAGAACCTGCGCATGAAGGCCGCGCGCGTTGCGGCCGACCTGTCCCAGGCCGATCTGGCCGCCGCTGTGGGAGCGACGCGGCAGACCATTGGGCTCATCGAGGCCGGCGGCTACAATCCCTCGCTCAAACTGTGCATTGCCATCTGCAGGGAATTGGGATGTACGCTCGACGATCTGTTCTGGGAAGAAGAGGGGTGATCTCGTGTTGAACCGAGCGAGAGAGTTCTACTGCCTTCGTTGTCGTGAAACCGACGAGCGCGTCGCGGCGGAAGCGAATCGCATATATAGGATGGGATACGTGCTGCTCCTTTTCGGGCTCATGCTGTATTTGTGGCACGGTTTGATGGTGACCCAGGTGGCCACGGTCAACGAATTGCAGGCGGTCCTCGATGCCGGGCCCGTCACCGATCCGTTCGTGAGCGGCTGGTGCCTGCTCGTCATCGCCGTGGTGTCGGTGCAGTGCTTCCGCAAGGGCGTGTACTCCCGCGAGGGTCGCGACGGTTTCGACCTGGTTCCCATCGAGGCGTGCCTCATCGCGTCGCTTGCGCTCGGCGTGTTCGTGTTCGTGCTCGCAACGCTCATGCGCGCCTTCGTGGAGGTGGAGCTCATGGGCTTCGGAAGCGTGAACTGGCTCGACGATGCGGTGATCGCAACCGTGTACGCTTTCATGGTGTTCTTCCTCGTGCTGGTTGGCACCATGGGCGTGACGTTTGCCGACAAGCGGCGGCGCCGGCGCGTGGAGGCTCGGCTGGACGACTAGCACGGGGAGGTTGTGTGCGCGGGCGTGGCTCTCATATGTTGTTTGTTCGTTGCACACTTGTATCCCGGCGTTCGTTAGGGAATACTGCTCTGACGAGCTGAGCGCACCTGCGTTCGGCGTATGGAGAACCCCGACACGAGCCAGCCGGAAAGGCCACCGTGGTAGATAGTTTCAAAAGGATTCGACATCGCATCAAGCGCCGTCTGAAGCACTCGCCCGCTTTGGTGGCGGGCGTAATCGTGGGCGCTCTTGCCGTGCTGCTCATCGGCGGGTGGGCGGTTGCGGGCAACGCCGCGCACGTCGATCAGCCCATCATGCCCGCCATTGCCGACGAGAACGACGACGAGAAGCCCGAAACCGCCGCGCCGGCCGAAACCGACGCCGACGATTCGCCCGACCCCCGCATCGTCGCCGACGATGCGCGCACCGCGCTCGACGCCGCATCCGGCACCGACGAGGTCAACCGCTTCAACTCCACCACCGGCATCGCGCGCACGTTCGCCTCCGAGGAAATCCCCGAGATCGAAGCCGCGGTTGCCGCGTACCACGATGCGGGTTACGAGGTGGGCTTCGTCATGTACGACCTCACCACGAGCGAGGGCGTCGGGTACAACGCCGACGCGCAGTTCTTCTCAGCAAGCACCATCAAGGCGCCGTTCGTGGCGTTTGCGGCCCAGAGCATGGTGGACGGCGGCCAGGCGTCGTTCGACGAGGAAATCGTCGAAGACGTGATCCTCGACGGGACGGGCGTCATGTCGTCGGACAACATCGACCGCTACGACCTGCAAACCGTCATGAGCAACACCATCGTGCATTCCGACAACACGGGCTACGGGCTGCTGCGCGAGCGCTTCAACGAAGGCGGCTTCGAGGCCTGGTGCGCCGATGCCGACGTGGACGCCGCGGCGTGGCAGGGCGAGTGGTACCCGTACTACACGCCGCGCGACCTGGCGAAACTGTGGCTTAACATAGGAGCGTACGTGGCCGAGGGGCAGGGGAGCGCTTCCTGGTACGCCGACCTGCTGCTGCAAACCGACTCGTCGTTCTTGCGCAAGGCGCTCGGCGAGCGCCACCAGGTTTTGTCGAAGCCCGGCTACGAAATAGACACGCCCTGGTACGACATGGGCGCCCTCAACGACGCGGGCCTCGTGCTCGTCGATAATGACGCCTACGTCATCGCCATCATGTCCGATGTCGATTATGATGACGAGTACTTTACCGATAACGAGTACCTGATCGTCGATCTTGCCAGCGCGCTCGGCGCCACGCACGATCGCATGATGCTCGAAGGAGGCGCCGTATGAGAGCCATAGCACGAGCATGCACCCCGGAGGCGCTGGTGCCGCTTGCGCTCGCTTGCGCGCTTGCCCTGATCGGCTTGGGGCTGGGCGCGGGCGCCGCTCCGCGCGCGTGGGCCGACGAAGCCGAAGAGGCGCAGCAGGCCGTCGACGACGCGCAGGCCACGCTCGACGACGCCGAGCAGCGCATGGAGAACATCTCGGACGATTACGACGCCATCAAGCAGGAAGTTGACGAGCTGCAGGCACGCGTCGACGAGATTGTCGCGCAGGCGCTTGACGCGCAGCAGGCGGTGGTGGAAGGCCGCACGGCGCTCGGCAAGGCGGCCGTGTACGAGTACCGCGACGGCGGCTCGGCGCAGTCGCTGCTCACGCTCGTCCTCGAGGCGCGCGACTTCAACGAGCTCACCCGCAACCTGTCCTACCTCGGCGCGGTCATGCAGTACCATGCCGACGAGGTCGAGGCGCAGAAGGAGCGCTCGGCGACGTACGAGAAGCTCATCGACGATTTGAACTTCCAGAAGAACGAGCAGGAAAAGAAGCTCCAGGAGCTCGAAGCGAAGCGTGCCGAAGCCGAGAGCGTGGTGAGCGAAGCGAACTCCAAGCTGGAGAACGCGCAAAGCGACCAGGCCTCCCGTCTCGAGGCGCTCCGCAAGATGGCCGAGGAGCTGGCAGCGGCGGAAGGGGCCACCGAGCCCGTCATCGACGAGAGCGCGAACACCATGGGCCGCGAGGACGTGGTGGACCCCGGCACGCAGGTGGAGCCGAACCCCGACCCCGCTCCTCCCGCACCCGCCCCTTCGCCGTCGCCCGACCCCACGCCCGACCCGACGCCCGATCCCGGCATCAGCTGGTCCACCGGCGTGGCGTCCGCCTACGGCGGATCGACCGATCCTTACACGCCGAACCCCGGCACGACCGCCAACGGATCGGTGTGCGACGACAACTCGGTGGGCGTGGCCATCCCTCTGTCATGGCCGAACTACTGGCAGTACTTCGGTCGCACCGTCGAGATTTCCTACAACGGGCAGACCGTGCTTGCCACGGTGAACGACTGCGGAGGCATGGGCGGCGGCAGCCGGGTGCTCGACCTGCAGCCCGGCGTGTGGAAGCAGTTCGGCTTCACGTCGTGCCTCGATTGGGGCCTGCGCACCGTCAGCTACCGCTTCCTATAGGCGGCCAGCCGGGCGCTTTCGAGCGCTCTGGGCGCTTCCTCCTTCGCGATCCTCGCGCGCTCGGATTCAACGGGTGCTTGAAGCGCGCGCATGCGCCGCGTTCGCGCGCGTGCCGATGGTAGGATGAACGCGCGCCGACCTGCGAGAAGGGTCGCGCGCTTCATCACTCGAATGCGCAGGAGGATCTATGAACACCGCACGATTCTGCAAGACGGCGCTGGGCGGCTTCGGTGCCGCGCTGCTGCTCACCGCTGGCATGGCCACCACGGCCCTCGCATCCGAAGCGGTCACCACCATGGCAACCACCGCGCCGCTCAACCTGCGCGACGCGTCCAACATCAATGCGAACGTGATGGACGTGATGCCCGAAGGTACATCGGTGCCCGTGTACGGCATGACCGACGACGGTTGGTACCATGTGAAGTACAACGACCGCGAGGGCTTCTGCTACTACCAGTACCTCAATTTCGAGGGCTCCGAGGACGGTACCGTGAAGGACGGCAAGACCACCACGATGTACGCCACCGCGCCGCTCAACGTGCGCGAACAGCCCAGCACCGACAGCCGCATCGTGAGCTCGCTCGCCGTCGACGAGGGCGTGAACGTGGTGGCCAAGCACGACGGATGGTTCACCGTGAGCATCGACGGCGCCGACCGCTACTGCTACGGCGCCTACCTCGGCTTCGGCCAGGGAGGCTACGCGCCCGACCCCGAGAACACGACGGGTAACAGCACCATGAACCAGCTCACCACCACCGCGCCGCTCAACGTGCGCACCGCGCCCAGCATGGACGGCACCATCATCGGCTCCTTCCCGGCCGGCACCGCCGTGAGCGTCCTCTCCGTAGAAGGCGACTGGTACCAGGTAAAGTACAACGACACCACCGCCTACGTAAGCAGCGAGTATTTGCGGTAGGAAGCCCTTTCATCGTGCGTACGGCGGCGTTAGCCCAGCGCTTGGGCTAACGCGTTGTGCGTGCGCGCTCGAGCAGGCTGAGAAGCTCTTGGCGCGAGTGAACGTCCAATTTTGCATACACGTGCTTCACGTGAGTTTCAACGGTGCTTTTCGCCAGGAACAGCGAGTCGCTGATGAAGGGGATCGAGCGACCTTGACCGAGCAGCGCGCATATCTCCGTTTCGCGTTTGGATAGGCTGTATCGTTCCGCCAGCGTTTTCACGGCGCTCTCGTTTGCGGTGGTTGCCGCCATCTTCTCGGCATTGCCCTGTTGCTCGACGACGAAAACGAGCAGAAGGAACAGGAGACACAGCAATACGAGGTACGCGGCGTTCAAGTGCTCGTACGCATAGGCGTTCCTAGACACCGCGATTCCCGCTGAGTTTCCTATGAGCCAACCAACCTGCACGAATCCTTCGCTCAGGCAAAACGCCAGCGTGCTTGAGAAGAATCCTTTTTCGATGAATGCAACCAAATACATAACGAGAAGGAAATCGAAGCATACGGAAACGGCCGTTGCGAGAAAATACGCCACGCTTAGTGCAGGGTAGTTGCCGTAAATCAACAATGCGAGCGCGATCGCTTCGAGGAACAAAAGATACCGCGTCGGTTTGACGAAGTTGAACGGCCTGCGCATGAACAACGGCGGGGCGGATGCGCAGAAAACCAGGAACATGCCGAACACCGCTCCTGAGGGCAGCAGTCCAAGGTTGGGCGTGCCGTATGCGGTGGCCTGGGCGAACGAACTGACGGAACATGCTGCAAGCGTTGCGGCGCAGAGCCTTATCAAGACGCTCCGGCCCTTTTTCTTATCGAGCGATACAATTTCATCGAGAGGAGCGGATGATTGTTTGTTCGGGGGTTTGCGTTTGGCCAAAAGGGCGCACGACCCTAGGGGAAGTGCGGCAGCGAACGATAACGCCGCTGCGCCGGGGAGCAGGAGCGCCAGCATCACGCATCCTGCCGCCACTAAGGCGGATAAGGGGACAAGGGCCATCATGTCACGCCCTCTTTTTTCGAAACGTTTGCCCCAAAGGGCCCACAGAACGCCCGACCCCATTCCGGTAGCGATCGCGCCGAATGCTAGATATGCGGCGGGCTCGTTCGCTTCGACTGAAAGACCCAATGCGAGGGTTCCTGCGGCTACGAGACATGCGGCGATGATCGATTGGCGGGATCCGAATTTCCGCTTCTCAAGAAGTTTCGGCATAGCGAACAGCGTTGCCGCGCACGTTGCGAGCGAAAGCAGCCAAGACGGGTCGCTGAATACGGCAACTCCGGTCTGCTCCGCGTTGCTTCCGAAAACCGTTGGCGTGAACCACGTGCAGTAGATCCAAGCCCACCACAATCCGGGCCCGAGATCGTCGGCACCGATCGAGATGCGTGAGATGTTCAGCGAGTTCGCCATGGCCGGGAAGTATAGCATGCGGTGAGCGGTTGCCAGGTGGTAAGGCGCTGATGAAGAGGGAATACCTGATTTCGGGGGATGCTTGGGACCGCATCGTGTCAATCTGGTTGTAGTGAATTGCCCCGGATTCGCAGGATAGGCGGAACTCTGTTCGACCGCTTCAATTGAGCAAGGAGCTGCGGATGGAGCAGCTGCGAATTCGATTGGAGGGGCGAGATGGGAAAAATGTTGGACAGGCGTTCTTTCGTGGAGGGGATCGCTGCGGCGGGTGCGGCGATAGCGGGAGCTGGATTGCTCGGATGCACGCCGAACCAGACGGCTTCAGCTGCACGCAAGGATGATGCAGATGGCGGTGCGGATTGGTTGGGAGACGCCCCCGACGTTTCGGAGGCCGATTGCGTGGAGGTGGTGGAAACTGAGGTGCTCGTTGTCGGCGCAGGGTGTGCCGGGTACTTTGCGGCGAATTTTGCTGCCGAAGAAGGCGCGCGCGTACTTCTCATCGAGAAGAACGAAGCGGGATGCGGTATTCGGGATTCGGCCCTTGGTGCCATAGGGTCGCGTCTTCAAAAGGCGCAGGGCGTTGAGATCGACAAGATTGAATTGCTCAACGATTTATTCACCTACGCCAACGGCCAGGTGAATATTGCGTTGCACCGCATATGGGCTGAAAACTCCGGGGAGGCGATCGACTGGTATTGCGATCTTGCTGCCCAGGTCGAAGGCGTTACCGTCGACCTTGAATGGGATATGCCCCAAGAACCTACGCGCTATCACCATTGGCCTATCGCTCATGGGACGAACGATGGCACCGATCTTGTGGGAGGCATCCAAACCGCCGTTGTGGGGAAGATCATGGGCGCGCTTGACGCGCGCCTTGTTTCGAACGGCGGCGAGATTCGCTATCAAACTCCGTTGGTCTCGCTGGCGAAAGAAGGCGATCGCGTAGTGGGCGCTTACGCGAAGAACGACCAGGGCGACTACGTGCGCATCAATGCCAGCAAGGGGGTAATCGTTGCAACGGGCGGTTATGTGAACAATGCCGAGATGTACCAGGCGCTGCAAGGCCAGATCAACAAAAGCGTCAGCGGTTGGTGCTGCCATGCCACATTCCCTGCCACAGGGGATGGTATCAAGGCGTGTCTTTGGGCGGGGGCTCGGTTCGACAATGTGAAGACGACGATGATCTTCGATCGTGGGTTGGTGAGACCCGACTTGGAATTCGACGGGCCCGATTCCGGTGGCTATTACTTTGCCCTGGCCAGCCAACCATTTCTTAAAGTGAATCTGCACGGTAAGCGATTCTGCAACGAATCGACGCCCTACGATTACGTTATCCATGCAGCCAATTCGTTCGAAAATCATGCATGGTACATGGTGTGGGATGATGGGTGGGCAAGCGACGTTCTGCGTTTCCATACCACCGGCTGTTCGACCATCGACCTGCATGAAGGCGGCGATCGGCAGGCTGCCGGACTGGAGGCAACTGGCGCGGAGATCGACGACCTGGTCAAGCAGGGCCTGGTTGTAAAGGCGGATACCATCGAAGAGCTTGGGAATCGACTGGGCCTTGACGACGTTGCAGCGTTTGGGAAGACGGTCGATCGAGCGAACGAGTTGTTCGACGCCCAGCGCGACGATGACTTTGGCAAGGAGCCCTTCCGTCTTGCCGAAGTGCGCAAGCCTCCGTTTTATGGCGCGAAGTTGGGGGGCGTGTCGTTGTGCACGCTCGACGGTATCGCCATCAACGAACGATTCCAGGCCCTCGATGAGCACGAGACCGCCATTGAGGGACTGTACGTGCTCGGCAACGACAGCGGTTCGTACTATGCCTCCACGTATCCCAATCTCGCAGTCGGCATGAATGCGGGGCGTTGCGTTACCCACGGAATGGTATGCGGGCGCGAGGTCGCGCACGTCGCGTCGTTGTAGCGTTTTCCATTCGCCGCGGCGTTTGTCGGCGGCACCCTCCCTCCTCGAAAGGGCCTCGTGCGAGGCCCTTTCCTCCGCGCAGGTGAAAAATGGTTGGGGATTGCGGCGGAAAAGACGTGCACGGCTGTGCATTTGCGCTATACTGCATCGTTACATGCGATGACGAAGACAGCGCCGCGCGACGGCGCCGCCATCAGAGACGGGCTCCCATCGGCTGCGAGGAACCCGGGCGGCGAGTGCGACGATTCCCTTCCGAGCAGTGCGTTTGAACGCGGACGCCCGGAGCCGAACGGCCCGGCGGCGAGACGTCAAGTAGGATGCGCCGGGAGCTCCCGTCACAGAGCGAACGAGCGGGCGGCAGCGCGCAGGCGCAGCCGTCAACCGAGGTGGTACCGCGAGAGCCTTCTCTCGTCCTTGGATTTCGGGGAGCAGTCCCTGGGAACATGGACGCGAGAAGGCTCTTTTTTATTGCGCGTGGGGCGGCCGTGCGCAAGGGCGAGAGACGGAAAGGGACGGGCATTATGGCAATTGTGGAGGAACTGGCGTCGCTGCGCGAGCAGACGTTGGCGCAGATCGCGGAGGCGGCCGACACCGCCGCGCTCGAGCAGGTGCGCATCGCCGTGCTGGGCAAGGCGGGCACGCTGACGGGCTACCTGCGGCAGATGGGGCAGATCGCCAAGGAGGAGCGCGCCGCCGTGGGCAAGACGGCGAACGAGGTGCGCGCCGCCGTGGAGGGCGCGCTCGCCGCGCGCAAGGACGAGCTGGCCTCCTCCGAGCTGGCCGCCGCCATCGACGCGGCCGCCGTGGACGTGACGCTGCCGGGCCGCGCGCAGCAGATGGGCACGCGCCACCTCATCAACCGCATCAGCGACGAGATCTCCGAGATCTTCCTCGGCCTGGGCTACACGGTGGCCACCGGCCCCGAGGTGGAGCTCGACTACTACAACTTCGAGGCGCTCAACGCCCCCGCCGACCACCCGAGCCGCAGCCTGGCCGACACGTTCTACGTGCGCGACCTCTCCGGCGACCAGGCCGCCGTGCGCGGCGAGTCCGACGTGCTGCTGCGCACGCAGACCTCGCCGGTGCAGGCGCGCGTCATGGAGCAGCAGGAGCCTCCCATCTACATCATCGCGCCGGGCAAGGTGTACCGCCGCGACGTGGCCGACCCGAGCCACCTGCCGCAGTTCACGCAGATCGAGGGTCTCGTGGTGGACAAGGGCATCACGTTCGGCGACCTGAAGGGCACGCTCGACTACCTGTGCAAGCAGCTGTTCGGCGAGGAGCGCAAGACCCGCTTCCGCGCGCATTACTTCCCGTTCACGGAGCCGTCGGCCGAGGTGGACGTGAGCTGCGGCATCTGCCACGGCGAGGGCTGCCGCTTCTGCAAGGGTACCGGCTGGCTGGAAATCCTCGGGTGCGGCATGGTCGACCCGAACGTGCTGGGCTACGCCGGCCTCGACCCCGAGGTGTACTCCGGCTTCGCGTTCGGCATGGGCGTCGAGCGCATCGCCTGCCTGAAGTACAACGTGCCCGACCTGCGCATGCTCGTCGAAGGCGACATGCGGTTCTTGAGGCAATTCTGATCTGACGATCAGAATTTGCCGTCGACGCTGCGGCTTCCCGTGGCACCCGATCTCGCGGCGAGGTCGAGGGCTCGCGTACCGAAGTACGCTTCGCCCTCGCCCTCCCCACGATCTCGGGCACCACGGAAACCCTCGCTGACTTTGCTGGACCTATGAAGGTTTGAGAAGAGAAAGAAACCAGTATGAAAGTATCTCTGAAATGGTTGTCTGAATACGTGGACGTGCCCTCCGATCTCAAGGCGTTCTGCGACCGACTCGATCTGACGGGCACGGGCGTGGAAGCGGTCGAGAAGACGGGCGAAGCCTTCGACGGTGTGGTCGTGGGCTATGTGGAGACGTGCGAGCAGCACCCCGACAGCGACCACATGCACGTCGTGTCGGTGAACGTGGGCGCGGACGAGCCCGTGCAAATCGTGTGCGGCGCGCCGAACATCGCAGCGGGCATCAAGGTGCCGGTGGCCACCGTGGGCGCCGTGCTGCCGGGCGATCTCAGGATCAAGAAGTCGAAGCTGCGCGGCGTCGCGAGCTGCGGCATGTGCTGCTCGCAGCGCGAGCTGGGCATGGGGAACAATCACGACGGCATCTGGGTCCTGCCCGAGGGCGCCGTGGTGGGCACGCCCATCGCCGAGTACCTCAAGCTGTCCGACACGGTGCTCGACCTGGAAATCACGCCGAACCGTCCCGACTGCCTGAGCATGGCGGGCATGGCGCGCGAAGTGGGTGCGATGTATCGCACCGACGTGGCGTACCCGCAAGGCGAACTCGTGGAGGACGCATCGGCGACGCCGACGTCCGACCAGGTGAGCATCGAGATTGCCGACCCGTCCCGCTGCTGCCGCTACACGGCGCGCGTCATCCGCGACGTGCGGGTGGGGCCGAGCCCCGACTGGCTGGCCGAGCGCGTGACGGCCGCGGGCGCCCGCTCCATCAACAACATCGTGGACGTGACGAACTACATCCTGTTCCTGCTGGGGCAGCCGTTGCACACGTTCGACTTCGACAAGCTGGCGGGCGCGGACGGCATGGCGCACATCATCGTGCGTCCGGCGGCCGAGGGCGAGAAGCTCACGACGCTCGACGGCGAGGCGCGCGAGCTCACGCCCGACATGACCGTCATCGCCACGCCCGATCGCGCGGTGGCGCTGGCCGGCGTCATGGGCGGCCTCGACTCCGAGGTCACCGACGGCACCACCACCGTGCTGCTGGAAGCCGCCGCGTTCAACCGCGCGCACACGAGCCGCACGAGCCGCAACCTGGGCCTCATCAGCGAGGCATCCATGCGCTACGAGCGCGGCGTGGACGACAACCCCGTGGCCCTCAACGCCGACATGGCGGCCGCGCTCATCGCCGAGGTGGCGGGCGGCGCCGTGTGCCCCGGCATGGTGGACGTGTGGCTGGAGAAGACCGAGCCCGTCGACCTGGCGTTCCGCGTTCCGCGCTTCTGCGCCATGATGGGCGCCGACGTCCCGCGCGCAGACGTGGTGGACATTCTCGAGCGTCTGGGTTGCCAGGTGTCCGACACCGCCGACGCCGACGTGCTCGACGTAGTGGCCCCCACCTTCCGCCCCGACCTCGAGCGCGAGATCGACCTGTACGAAGAAGTGCTGCGCCTGTGGGGCATGGATCGCGTGCCGGCCACGCTGCCGGGCGGCCGCGGCCGCTTCGGCGTGCGCTCGGAGCTCGAGCACGTGATGGACACCATCAACAAGACGATGTGCGCGAGCGGCCTCAACGAGACGATGACCTACTCGTTCGCCGAGCCGGGCGACCTCGACCGCCTGCGCATGTCCGCCGAAGGCCTCGACCAGCCGGTGGAGCTCATCAACCCGTTGAACGCCGACCAGTCGGTCATGCGCCAGAGCATCATCCCCGGGCTGCTGCGCAGCGTCGCCTACAACCAGAGCCGCGGCGTGAAGAACGTGCAGCTCTACGAAGCGGGCGCCGTGTTCTTCGCGACGCAGGGCAAGAAGGAGCCGAAGGAGCGCCGCCGTCTCGCGGGCGTGCTAGCCGGCGCCATGGGCGATGCTGGGTGGAACGCCGCGCCGGCCCCGTTCGACTTCTTCGACGGCAAGGGCGCGGTGGAGAACCTCGCGCGCGAGCTGGCCTTGCCGAAGCTGCGCTTCAAGGCGCTCGCGGCCGATGAGGCCCCGCACCTGCAGCCCGGCCGCGCGGCGGCGGTGCTGTCCGGCGGCGTGGAACTGGGATGGGTGGGCGAGCTGCATCCGCTCGCCGTCGACGCGTTCGACGCCGACGCGCCCGTCGTGGCGTTCGAGCTGGACGTGGAGGCCCTCGTGCGTGCCGCCCGCCCGGCGCGCGACTACGTGGACGTGCCCACGTTCCCGGCCGTGTCCATGGACGTGGCCTTCGTGGTCGACGAAGGCGTGACCCACGAGCGCCTCGTGCAGTGCATGACCTCGGCCGGCGGCAAGCTGCTTGAGGACGTGCGCCTGTTCGACGTGTACCGCGACGAAGCACGCGTCGGCGCCGGCAAGAAGTCCATGGCCTACGCCCTCACCTACCGCGCTGCCGACCGCACGCTGACCAGCGAAGAGGTGGACAAGGCCCACGAGCGCCTCATCAAGAAGGTAAGCGCCGCCACCGGCGCCGAAGTCCGCGGGTAGCAAGCCCCTCCGCGTTCTCGCAAACCGCAATTCCTCCAGCGCCCGCGCTCCCCGCGCGGGCGCTTTTGCGCTCCCAAGCCGTTTGCTGCTACAACATGACCGAACCGTTGCCTGATTGGTTCCCGATACGCACCCGTGTGCGGCGCGTCCGTACGACAATCGTGCTGGACGGCGGGAAAGGACCCTATGGCGAAGACCAACAATACCAGCTTGCGCAACCGGCGCGTGGCCGTGCTCGTTGCGCTGCTCGTGTTCGTCGGCATCGTGGGCGTGCTCGTGCTGCTGTTCGGACGCGACGTGCTGGCGTTTCTCACCGACGGCCGTCGCGTGCAGGAGCAGGTGGATCGCATGGGGCCGCTTGCGCCGGCGGTGTTCGGCGCGCTCGTCGTCATCCAGGAAGTGACGGTGCTCGTGCCCAGCGAGCCGCTTGAGCTGGCCGCCGGTTACGCGTTCGGCTTCTGGAAGGGCTCGCTCATCTACCTGGCCGCCAGCGTGGTGGGCTGCATCGCCATCATCGCGGTGGTGCGCTTCGGCGGCGACCGCGTGCTCGAGCTCATCCTCACGAGCAAGCGCCGCGCCCAGCTCGCCCGCCTGCGCGAGGCGCAGAAGTTCGACCTGGCCATTCTCGTGTGCTTCTTCATCCCCGGCGTGCCGAAGGACCTCATGGCCTACCTCGCCGCCTTCGCGGGCATGCGCCCCGTCCACCTCGTGGCCATCACCACGGCGGGCCGTCTGCCCTCGGTGCTGGCGGTCACGCTGGCCTCGTCGTTCGCCGCGGCGGGCGACTGGCGCGCCACGGCCCTCGTGTTCGGCGTCACCGCGGTGGCGGTGGTCGTCGGCGTGCTGCTGTACCACCGCTTCAAGCGCCATCATGCCAAACCCTAGGCTTTCACGATGTTCGCGGCGTCTAACAGCGGTACAATAGCCGCGAACGAAAGGACAACGCCCATGTATGACGGTAAAGAACAGCCCGGTCGCAACGACGAATGCTGGTGCGGCAGCGGCAAGAAGTACAAGAAGTGCCACCTCGCCATCGACGAACGCCTGCAGAGCCTCTACGAGCAGGGCTTCGAAGTGCCCGAGCGCGGCCTGCTGAAAACGGCGGCGGACATCGAGGGCATCAAGAAGAGCGCGGCCATCAACATCGGCGTGCTCGACTACGTGGCCGAGCACATCGGGCCCGGCGTGACCACCGGCGAGGTGGACCGCTGGGTGCACGACTACACGGTGGAGCACGGCGGCATCCCCGCCGACCTCGGCTACGAGGGTTTCCCCAACAGCGTGTGCACGTCGGTGAACGAAGTGGTGTGCCACGGCATCCCCTCCGACGATCACGTGCTGGTGGAGGGCGACATCGTGAACGTGGACTGCTCCACCATCCTCGACGGCTACTACTCCGATTCGTCGCGCATGTTCTGCATCGGCGACGTGAGCCCCGAGCGTCAGCGCCTCGTCGACGAGACGAAGAAGGCGCTCGAAGCGGGCCTCGCCGCGGTGCGCCCGTGGGGTCTGCTGGGCGACGTGGGCGCGGCGGTGAACGCCTACGCGCAGTCGTGCGGGTTCACGGTGGTGCGCGAATTCGGCGGCCACGGCATCGGCCTCGACTTCCACGAGGACCCGTTCGTGAGCCATGTGGCCGAAGCCGGAACCGGCATGGTGCTCGCGCCCGGCCTCGTGTTCACCATCGAGCCGATGGTGAACGCCGGCGAGCAGCCCATCGACATGAGCGACCCGAACGGTTGGACCGTCCGTACCGCCGACGGCAGCGACACGGCCCAATGGGAAGTGCAGCTGGCCGTCACCGAGGACGGCTACGAACTCCTCAGCTGGTAAAGCAAAACCGCCCGGCACGCGATGCGCGCGCCGGGCGGTTCGGGGGAGGGGCGGAAAGGGTCGGTTACTTCTCGGCCACCATGCGGCCGATGACGTAGCCTTCGGTGTAGCAGCGGCCCAGCGACAGGCCGAACACGGTGAGCGGGTAGTCGATGCCGCCGTAGAAGTTGCCCGAGCAGTTGCCGATGGCGTACAGGTTCTCGATGACCGCGCCGTCCGGCGTGAGGCACTCGTGGTTGGCGTTCACGTCCACGCCCGAGCAGATGGCGCTCATGCGCACGTGGCGATGGATGCCGTAGAACGGCGGGGTGTCGACCGGCACCATATACTGTGCCGGCTTGCCGAAGTCCTCGTCCTTGCCGGCTGCTACCAGCTCGTTGTAGCGCTTGACGCTTGCCACGAACGCGGCCTTGTCGGTGATCTCCAGCTTGTCGGCCAGCTCCTCGAGCGTGTCGGCCTTGAACGTGTTGATCTGGCCTTCGAACACGCCCTCGCGCTCCACGTCCTCCTCGGGCATGTACACCTTGAGCGCCTCGGGATCGACGAGCTTGCCGGGCCATTCGGCAGCGGCCGTCATGTAATTGCTGTCGAACACCTGGCAGTAATGGCCGGAATCCTCCTTGCTTCGCAGGTAGCAGTTCATGAGCGACATCTCCACGGTCTCGCTCGCGAAGCGCTTGCCGTTCATCTTCACGGCCAAAAACGGCATGTCGCACATGGAAGCCGGGCCCGCATCGAAGTCGTGGAGCATCTTCGTGTGCGCGAGGTCCTCGATCTTGCCGCCGGCCCACACCACCATCTTGTGGCCGTCGCCCGTCTTGTTCGTCTGCTTGGGCTCGAAGTTCGTCATGTCGGGCTGGTAGTAGTGCAGCATCTCCTCGTCGTTCTGGTAGTCGCCGCACGCCACGATAACGCCCTTCGCCGCGTTGAACTGGACGTAGCCGTCCTTGCCCTTCGCGATGACGCCGGTGACCTTGCCGCCGTCGCCGGTGACCAGCTGCTCGGCGGGGGTGGAGTAGAAGATCTCGACGCCCTCCTTCTCGGCGGTGGCGGCCAGCGCGCGCATGCCGTCGCCCGTGTTGTAGGGCTTCGGGCCGAAGAACGAGGTGATGAAGTTGATGGTGTAGCCCTTCTTGTTGATGAGGGGCATGTGCTGCACGTTGCCCTGGTCGATCACCTGGGCGCCGCCCTCGGCCGCCTTCTCGATGACCCATTTCACCGCTTCGCCGGAGTTCTGCGCCCACAGCTCCACGAGCTCGCGGTTGGGGCGATGCTGGCTGTCGGCGATGAGCTGCGAAACGAGGTTCGCGACGTCGGCGGGGTCGCTCGTGGCGAGGTCGATGCCGCTGCCCGAGTTGCCCTGGGCGATGGCCTGCGACTCCTTCTGCAACAGCGCCACCTTCGCGCCCGCTTCGAGGGCCGAAAGCGCGGCGGGCACGCCCGAAGCGCCGGCGCCGATGACCACGACGTCGTAGTCCTTCGTCTCCTTGATGTCGGTGATGGGGTCGGGTGCGGTCAGGAAGTTCGGCATGCCGGTGCGCAGATGGCCGGCGGCCGTCGTGGTCTCGCCGGATGCGCTCGCGGTTCCGGCGGCGCTCGCGGTGCCGTTCGAAGCCTGCGGCGCGCAGGAAGCCAACGCTCCCGCTCCCACGACGCCGGCGGCCGCGAGGCCTCCGAACTTGAACAGATCGCGCCTGCTGATACCGTTGGTGTGCGTGCTCATGATGCCCTCCTAGCGTTTCGGTTCTTCGCGTTCGCCGCGTCCCTCGGCGGCGAACCCCTCGTTTTCGCACCATAGCGGGGCTCGGCGCGCTTGTCGTTCGTCCACGCGCCGGGAAAGGGGGATTATTTTCATCATCCATTGGCATCATCCCATCGTTCATCAGGTGCGATGACGAGCGAATCTCCGCGGGTCGTCCGTGCGCGCTGGGCAGCGGACGTCGGTTTCGGTACAATGGGGACAACGGAAAAAGCGGGGGAGGGGGTGCCGACGCGGCTTCATGCGTTGGCTTCATGCTATGGCGTACGACGAAACGAACAAGCACGCCGTCGACGATTCGTGGCAGGACGAAGCGGAGGCGAGCGACCTCGAAAGCGCGGGGGAGCGCGCAAGCGCCGCGTCCGATGGCATGCGCCCGCCCGGTCCGCTGTTCCCCTGGCTGCCGTCCATCCCGCTGTTCTTCCTCGGGTTGGGCGTGTATCGCGCGTGGATCGAAATCGTGTTCGTGGGGTCGTTCGTGGAATTCCCGGCGGCCGACATCGCGGGTCACGACGCGTTCGACCTCGTCATGATCGTGACGATGTTCACGTGCGCCGCCCTTGCCAAGCGCATCGGCCCGCTGTTCGGCAAGCGCGCCGTGTACGGGGTGGCGGGGCTCGCCCTCACCGTATCCACTGCGTGCATGTTCGCGTCGGTGTGGCTGCCGGGTGCGGCGCCTCTGCTGGCCGCGCCCGCCGTGGCGCTGGGCGGATTCGGCATCGCGCTCGTCATCCTGCTGTGGTCGGAGCTGTACGGCTGCCTCAACCCCTTCCGCGTCGCGCTGTACTATTCGGCCTCCATGCTGGTGGCGGCCGTGATCATCTACGTGTGCCGCGGCATGCTGCTGCCGTGGCTGGCGGGCATCGTGCTCGTGCTTCCCCTGCTGTCGCTCGCCACGTGCGCGGCCGGCTTCCGCTCGCTGCCGACGGGGGAGCTTCCCCAGCCGAATCCGTCGAAGTTCTCGTTTCCGTGGAAAATCGTCCTGCTCATGGCCATCTACGCCTTCGCGTACGGCCTCAAGGAATCGTCGATGTACCAGTCGACGTTCGGGCCGCACTCGGCGTTCGGCACGCTGGCGGTGGCGGCCGTCGTGTTCGCGGGCGTCATCGCGCGCGGTGGCAAGTTCGACTTCGGCGTGATCTACCGCATCGCGTTGCCGCTCATGGTGGCGGCCTTCCTCATCATTCCGAATGTGGGTGTGTTCGGGCAGGCGGTGTCCGACTTCTGCACGAGCGCCTCCTACACCGCGTTCTCCATCCTCATCATGCTCATCATGGCGAACCTGTGCTATCGCTACGGCATGTCGGCCGTGTGGCTGTTCGGCATCGAGCGCGGCGTGCGCGCGTTGTTCTCGCTGTTCGGGCGGCAGGTTGAGCAGGTGCTGAACGGGCCCGGCCTGGCGTTCGACGGGTCGCAGACCGTCATCAGCGGGCTGGTGATCATCCTCGTGGTGGCCGCAACCATGATCCTGTTCTCCGAGAAGGAGCTGTCGAGCCGTTGGGGCGTGTCGTTCCTGGGCGAAGAGGGCGCCGTCGGCGACCGCGCCATCGTGAAGAAGCAGGAGCTGGCGAACCGATGCCAGGAACTCGCGCGCACGTACGGCTTGTCGCCGCGCGAGGAGGAGGTGCTGCTGTTGCTGGCGCAGCGCAAGACGGTGGGTTCGATCGAGCGCGAGCTGTTCATCGCGAACGGCACGGCGAAAACGCACATCCGGCATATCTATCGCAAGCTCGATATTCACTCGCGCGACGATCTGACTGATTTACTGGGATTGTTCGAATAAATCACAAACAAATGTTCGTACTATATGGTATACTGGTTGCTACCAACAGAGCCAGTGCAAGCGCTGAAACCGACGCCTCAACCATGCCGGACAGCCCATAGATGGCAGCGGTGTTCCACGCTGCTCGTACCACGCTTGCAAGATCGAACGGATCTTCTCTCGCCCTGGAACGGTTAACGAGGTGTCATGCCATGTCTGCCGTCGCGCAATCGTCGTTGTGTGTCCATCCTGAATCGCTCGTGCTCATCGAGGCGCTGCCGCTGTGCCGCGTGCTCACGTCGAACCGTCCGTGGGAGGAGGTTCCCGACGACGTTCCGCTGTTCGAAAACGAGGTGGACGATGCCTCGTCCCCCGATCGACCCTTGCACTGCGCAGCACTGATGACCTGCGACGATGCATTCACGCTCCTGCAGGAGGTGGGCCATGTCGTATGGTAGCGCCTGGCAGCGGGAAACGCTCACGCTCAAGCAGATACCCCCGCTGCGCACGTTGTTGCAGTGCTGCGACGAAGGGCTGCTCATCCGCGTGATCATCGAGGAGCATGCGGTGCGCGCCGTCGACTGGGATGCGCTGCCGTCGAAGCGCCGTCGTGGCATCGAGAAGCGGCTTGCCGCAACGCTTGCGACGATGCGCCGCCTTCCCGTGCGCAAAAAGCCGAAGCGCCCCGGATTGCTGCTGCCGGACGAATCGTTCGTGCTGCGCGCAGGCGATGGGTTGATCGAGCGGCGGGTGGGGGCGTCGCTCGTGTTCCTCGACGAGGCGCCGCTCGCTCGCCGCGCGGAGAGCGGCGAGGACGAAGGGGGTGTGCAGCCGCACGGCTACACGCTCGATCCCTGGGAGGACACGCTTGCGCATCGCGTATGGCTCGGCGGCCCCTGGTGTTGCCGCGAGCGGTACCTCGTGCTGGCAAGTGCCTTCTGGGAGATGACGTATCTCGGGTTCGAGTACGACCGCGTCTGCGCTCGACGGGCCGAGGTGAAGGCTGCGCGCCTGCTTGAAGGCGCGGCGGCGGGCGAAGGGGTGGGCGAGGAGCGGGGTGCAGGGCCCGCCGAGGGGTCGAGCGACGGCAACGGGGCGTCGTGCCCGCCGAGCGCGCCGACAACCGTGTCCGCGGAGCGCCGTCGGCAGGCCGCGTCGTTCGGATTGGTGGAGCCCGACCCGTTCGAGCGCGCCTATCGGGATAACCTCATCGCCTGCGTTGCGCGCCTCAATCGCGAACGCCGCCAGGCTCTCGGAAGCCTGCTGATCGACGTGGCCGATCGATTGGAGGTATCGTGAGCTCCTGAGCGGCGGCCGGCGGCGCGCGGCGAGGGCTCTTGCGGCCAACGAACATGAGAAGAGCCGCCCTCGGGCGGCCCTTCTCCAAAAAACGATAACGAATGCGAAGCTAGTCGGCAACCTCGACGAGGGTGATCTCGAAGTTGAGGTCCTTGCCCGCCAGCTCGTGGTTCATGTCGAAGGTGGCCACGCCATCTTCGATGGAGCGCACGAACACGGGGAAGGGCTGGCCGCCCGGGCCCATCATGTACACGGTCTGGCCGACGGGGAGCTGGTCGCCGTTCGGAATCTGGTCGACGGGCACCTGCTGCACCATGTTCTCGTCGCGCTCGCCGTACGCCTCGGCGGCGGGGATGTGCACGGTCTTCGTGTCGCCCTGCGCCATGTCCTTCACGGCAGTGTCGAATCCGGGGATCATCTGGCCGGCCATGCAGGTGAACTCGATGGGTTCGCCGCGGTCGACCGAAGAGTCGAATTTCGAGCCATCATCGAGCGTGCCCGTGTAGTGGACCTTGACCTTCTTGCCTTCGTTGCTCATGAAGAGCTCCTTTCAAAAGAATGCAATGTTCCACAGTCTACCCGAGCGCCTCCCGCTTTCCCGATTGCGGTGCAAACTTGCTCCAAGTCGCCACAAGTCCGTAACGCGGCGTCATCCAGCGAGCGAGCCCGGCCGAGGAGCCCGAGGCTTTCGCGGCGTGCCCGGTTCCTACCGGTTCGGCAGGTCGTACACGTCGAGCAGGGTGATCTCGAAGTTGAGCGCCTTCGCGATGGCTTCGTCGTTCATGTCGAACACGGCAAGCTCGTCGTCAAGCTCGACGAGGCGTGCGGGAAACGTCTGCCCGTCCGGCTGCTCGAGGTTCATCATCTCGCCCACGGTGAGCTTGACGGTGGCGGGTATCTTCGCGCGCTCAACGCGGATCACCCGCTCCTCGGTGCGCTCTTCCCACGCCTCGCTCGCCCCGACGCGCGCCTGCTTCGTCTCGCCGACCACCATGTCGCGCACCGTCTCGATGAACACCGGCGGCATCCATCCCTCCACGCAGGGAAACTCGATGGGCTGCTCGATCTGCTCGATGAACGTGGCTCCGTCGTCGAAGAACCCGCGGTACGCCACCTTCACCATGCGGTTCTCGTTGCTCATGCTTCTTCGCCTCGCTCCGCGAGGTCGGCCAGCGTCACCCGCCGCGCAACGAGATCGGCGAGGGGCTCGAGGAAGCGCTGCTCGTCCTCGGCCAGGCCGTCCTTCCCGATGGCCATCACGCGATCGCACAGCTCGGCCACCGGCATCCCGTACACCTCGGCCTCGTAGCCGCGCTCCATGAGCGCGCCCTGCGCCGCCAGGTAATCGGCGCGTCGCACCTCGGCGAACAGCGCGTCGAGCGCGTCGAGGCTCGCCGGCGCGTAGAACAGCCCCTTGATGAGCGCGGCATAGGCGATGACGTAGGGGATGGGCATGGCGTCGGCCGGGCGAATCTCGATGTAGGTCTTGAGGCGCACGTCGGTGAAGAACATGGACACGGCGTGCTCCACCTCGGCGCGCGTCATCGTGCGCGTGGCGTAGATGTCGCCGAACGTGCGGTCGGAGTAGCACCACTGCTCTTTATGGCAGGGGATGAGGATGGCCACGGTATCGAGGATGTACTCGGCGTAGCGGCGCAGGTCGAAGGCTGGGTCCAGCACGTCGGGCACGAGGCCGCAGCGGTCGTTGTCCACGTGCTGCCAGATGTCGGTGCGCACCAGCTGATGCTCGCGCGGCTTGCCCTCGAACACGGGCGTGTTATCGCAGATGAGCGACAGCACCGGCACGAGCGCGAACGCCAGGCGCAGCTTGCGCAGGCAGTCGGCCGTGCTCGTGTAGTCGATGGACACCTGCGTCGAGGCGCTGCCGCGCATCATGCAGGGGCCGTACGTGTCGCGCTCGCCCAAATACAGGTTCATGAACTGGTAGCGGCGCTTCGGGATGAGCTCGAGCGAGCGCGCGGTGGCCGTGGGGTGGTAGCCCATCGGCAGCGCTTTCTCGCCGACGGGCTCGAGGATGGCGGCGAGGCGCTGCACGAACCCTTCGAAGGCGTCGGATGCGGTGGCGAGGTCGGCGAAGGGGCCGGCCGACAGCTCGATTTGCGCGGCGGGCTCGATGGTGACGGCCTCGCTCGGGCGGGAGACGCCCAGGAGGTCGCCGTGCTCGTCGGTGGTGGTGCGCGGGTAGTCCTGCTGCAGCTGGCGCAGCACCCACGCCACGCCGTGCTCGTCGCTGTACGACACGGGGCTCAAATCGTCGTGGACGATGATTTGCTCCAGCTCGATGCCCAGCTCACCGGGGCCTCCGAAGGGCTTGATGCCGCTTTCGAAGAAGCTGACGATGGCATCGATATTGCTTTCGCGAGCGGGCTGCGCCGCCGTCGGGGAGGACGGGGACGGCTGTCCGGTTGCGGCTGTTTTATTCATGTAGCAAGCTCCTGAACTTGATGTAATCTATGCAAGCGTACGATACTTTGTATACAATACCGCTTTGGTCGCCGACCATGTCGGAAAACCATATCGTTTCGCATTTCCATTCGAAGACGAGGCCCGGTTTGGACGCTCATATCACAAAAAGAACAGCGCTTCTGCTGCTGCTCGACATCGTAGCGACGTATGCCGCCTACTGGCTTGCATCCTTGCTCACCGATGTCGAGGGTGAGGTGTTCGTCAACAACGAAATCTACTTCATGCTGGGCATTCTCGCGCTCATCAACGTGGCCGTGCTCGGCCTGTTCCACCTGTACAACAACCTGTGGGAGTACGCCAGCGTCGACGAGGCCATCCAAATCGTGCTGGCCGTGGTGCTGTCCACCCTGGTGGGCGCCGTGTTCCTCTGGATCATCGACGTGCGCCTGCCCATCCGTGTGTTCTTCGTCTCGTGCTTCCTGCTCATCTTCTTCATGGGCGGCATCCGCCTCGTATTCCGCGTCATGCGCCAGAAGAAGCGCGTGCTCGCCTCCACGCAACGCACCTGCGACCGCCCGCGCACCCTCGTGGTGGGCGCGGGGGAGACGGGTTCGCTGGCCATCGGCCGCATGGCGTCGAAAGACCCGCTCATGCCGGGCATCCCCATCGTAGCTACCGACGACGATCCCGCGAAGTGCGGCTCGCGCATCCACGGCGTGAAGGTGGCCGGCTCCACGAACGACATCGTCGAGCTCGTGGACCGCTACAACATCGACCAGATCGTCGTGGCCATTCCGTCCTCAACGCCCGAAGAGCGCAAGCGCATCTACGGCGAATGCACCAAGACCGACTGCAAGCTGCGCACGTTGCCGAACGTGCGCGAGCTGTCGCTCGACGAGATCGGCGACGTGCGCCTGCGCGACGTCGACGTGGCCGACCTGCTGGGCCGCGAGGAGATCATCCTCAACACGCGCGCCGTGTCGGGCTACATCGCCGGCGAAACGGTGCTGGTCACAGGCGGCGGCGGCTCCATCGGCAGCGAGCTGTGCCGTCAGCTGTGCAAGGTGGCCCCGGCCCGCATCGTCATCTTCGACATGTACGAGAACGACGCCTACATGCTGCGCAACGAGGTGCTGGCCGAGTACGACGACATCGACGTGGTCATCGAAATCGGCAACGTGTGCGACGAAGCGCGCATCAACGAGGTGTTCGCGAAGTACCGCCCCGGCGCCGTGTTCCACGCGGCGGCCCACAAGCACGTGCCCCTCATGGAGCAGTGCCCGCGCGAGGCGCTGCACAACAACGTGTTCGGCACGCTCAACGCGGTGCGCGCCGCCGACGCGTACGGCGCGGCCCGCTTCATCTTCATCTCCACCGACAAGGCCGTGAACCCCACGAGCGTCATGGGCGCCACGAAGCGCATGGGCGAGATGGTGATGCAGTACTACGCCCGCACCTCGAAGACCATCTTCTCGGCCGTGCGGTTCGGCAACGTTCTGGGTTCGAACGGCAGCGTCATCCCCGTGTTCCAACGCCAGATTGCCGCGGGCGGCCCGCTCACCGTCACGCATCCCGAGATCGAGCGCTTCTTCATGACCATCCCCGAGGCGTCGCGCCTCGTCATCCAGGCTGGCGGCATGGCGAAGGGCGGCGAGATCTTCATCCTCGACATGGGCGAGCCCGTGAAGATCGTCGATTTGGCGAAGGGCCTCATCCAGCTGCAGGGCCTCACGCCCGACGTGGACGTCAAAATCGTGTTCACCGGCCTGCGCGAGGGCGAGAAGATGTACGAAGAGCTGCTCATGGACGAAGAGAGCACCCAACCCACGGACAACCACTCCATCCTCATTTCCACCGGTCAGGAAATCAGCTACGACGAGGTGGCGGCGAAGCTCGACGAGCTGGAAGCCGCGCTCATGCTCACCGACGAAGAAGCCGTGCGCGTGCTGGAGAAAACCGTGTGCACCTACCGCCACACCCCGAACCACGCATAGGGCAGGCGGCGCCAGCGCGTCTTTGTTCCTCGCATACCATTTTGCCTACGAATCTTGTCAAACGCGCCGTTCTTTCATAGGATGGTTCGCAGCACTGAAAACGCCTTATTTTTGTGCATTCGCACAAATCGAGGGGTACGCAACGGCTTGAGACGTCGCGTCCGCACGGCGGACGACGGAAGACGGAGGGGATCGACATGGCGATCACGACAGGCATCGTTGGAGCGGCCGGATTCGCCGGCATCGAGCTGACCAGGCTCGCGCTGCGCCATCCCGACCTCGACTTGCGCGTCGTCACCTCCAACGAGCTGGCCGGAACCCCCGTTTCCACCGAGTACCCCGGCTTCGTCGGCATCACCGACCTGGCGTTCACCACCCACGACGATCCGGCGCTCGACGCATGCGACCTCGTGTTCCTCGCGGTGCCGCACACGGCGGCGCTCGCCATGGCGCCGAAGCTCGTCGAACGCGGGGTGGCGGTGATCGACCTCTCGGCCGACTTCCGCCTCAAGGACCCCGCCGTCTACGAGCGCTGGTACGCCACGCCGCATACGGCCACCGACCTCCTCGCGCGCGCCGCCTTCGGCCTGCCCGAGCTGTTCCCCGACGACCTGGCGCGCGTTGCCGCCGCCCGCGCGGCGGGCGAGGGCGTGCTCGTGGCCTGCGCGGGCTGCTACCCCACGGCCACCTCGCTTGCGGGCGCGCCGGCCATCCGCTCCGGGCTCGTCTCGCCCGACGCCGCCGTGGTGGTGGACGCCATCTCGGGCGTGACGGGCGCGGGCAAGAAGGCGTCGGCCCGCACGCACTTCTGCTTCGCCGACGAGAACCTCGAGGCCTACGGCGTGGCCACGCATCGCCACACGCCCGAGATCGAGCAGATCCTCGGCATCGAAGGGCGGCTCGTGTTCACCCCGCACCTCGCGCCGCTCAATCGCGGCCTGCTGTCCACCGTGAACCTCCCGCTTGCATCCGATGCGCCCCGCGACACGGCGGCCATCGTCGAGCTCTATCAGGCGTTCTACGCCGACGACCCGTTCGTGCACGTGCTGCCTGCCCCCACCATGCCGAAGACCTCGTCGGTGGTGGGCACGAACTACGCGCACGTGGGCCTCGCCGTGAACGAGCGTGCGGGCATGCTCGTGGCCGTGGGCGCCATCGACAACCTGGGCAAGGGCGCGGCCAGCCAGGCCGTGCAGTGTGCGAACGCGGTGCTGGGGCTGCCTCAGACCCGCGGGCTCGAAGCAATGTCCGTTCCGGTGTGATCAGGTCGCCTTCAGGCTGCGACCAGAAAGAAGCTGCTATGACCGATCAGCAGAGTGCCGAGATGCGCCCCGTCGAGGGCGGCGTGACGGCGGCGCGCGGGTTCCGGGCATCCGGCGTGCACGCGGGTTTCCGCAAGGACCCCGAGCGCTTCGACCTCGCGCTCGTGGCCGCCGACGAGCCGTGCGCATGCGCGGCGGTGTTCACCCAAAACGTGTTCTGCTCCGCGCCCGTCACCGTGTCGCGCGAGCACCTCGAAGGCGTCGGCTACGGCACGGCGCGCGCGGTGGTGGTGAACTCGGGCAACGCGAACGCGGCAACGGGCGAGCCGGGTCTCGAGGCCGCGCGCGAGACGGCCGTGATCGCCGGCGACGCGGTGGGCTGCCCCGCCTCCGAAGTGCTCGTGGCATCCACCGGCGTCATCGGCGTGCATCTTCCCATGGCTCCCTTCGGCACCGGCCTGCCGGCCGCCACCGCGGCGCTTTCCGCCGAGGGCGGCGCCGACGCGGCGCGCGCCATCATGACCACCGACACGTACCCGAAGGAGGCCGCGGTGTCGTTCTCGGGCGACGGCATCGGCTACGACGGCTGCACGTTCACGGTGGGCGGCATGGCGAAGGGTTCGGGCATGATCATGCCGAACATGGCCACCATGATCTCCGTCATCACCACCGACGCGCCCGTTGCCGCGCCTGCGCTCCATGCGGCGCTCGTGCGCGCGGTGAACCGCAGCTTCAACAAGGTGACGGTGGATTCCGACACCTCCACGAACGACTCCTGCTTCCTGCTGGCAAGCGGCGAAGCCGCGCCCGCGGGCAGCGCGTCCTTCGATCCGGACGGCGCCGCGTTCGCGCGCTTCGAGGCCGTGCTCGTCGCGGTGTGCGAAACGCTCGCGCGCCTCATGGCCGCCGACGGGGAAGGGGCCTCGCGCCTCGTCATCGTGAAGGTGACCGGCGCCGCGAACGACGCCGACGCCGACCTCGCGGCCCGCGCCGTGGCGAACTCGCCGCTCGTCAAAACCGCCATCTGCGGCCACGACGCGAACTGGGGCCGCATCGCCATGGCCATCGGCAAGTCGGGCGCGGCGTTCCGCCAGGAAAACGCCGCCATCGACATCATGGGCCTGCCCGTGTGCCGCGGCGGACTGACCGTCGCCTTCGACGAGGACGAGGCCCTGCGCCGCTTCGAGCAGCCCGAAATCGCCATCGACATCGACCTGGGCGCGGGCGACGCCGAAACCACGGTTTGGACGTGCGACTTCACGCACGAGTACATTACGATCAACGGAGACTATCGATCATGAAATACGCGAAGGACACGCGTCCGAAAGGCGCATCGCACAAAGCGGCGGAAGTGCTCGTCGAGGCCCTGCCGTGGATCAAGAACATCACCGGCAAGACCGTCGTCATCAAGTACGGCGGCTCCGCCATGGTGGACGAGCAGCTGCGCGCCGACGTCATGGCCGACATCGTGCTCTTGAAGATCGTCGGCGTGAACCCCGTCATCGTGCACGGCGGCGGCAAGGCCATCACCGAGGCGATGGACTTCGTGCAGCTGCCCGTGGAGTTCCGCGACGGCCAGCGCGTCACCACGCCCGAGGCCATGGACCTCGTGCGCACCGTGCTCATGGGCAAGGTGAACCAGGAGCTCGTCGAAGCGCTCAACGAGCACGGCAACTTCGCCGTGGGCGTGTCGGGCGCCGATGCGGGCGTCATCGTGGCCGAGCAGGCCAGCCCCGACCTCGGCCGCGTCGGCCGCATCACGCGCATCAACAGCCCGCTCATCAACGACCTCGTGGCCGGCGACTACATCCCCGTCATCGCCTCGGTGGCGCTCGGCGAGGACGGCGGCTTCTACAACGTCAACGCCGACATGGTGGCGGGCCATATCGCGGCCGCCATCGGCGCGCACAAGGTGGTGTTCCTCACCGACGTGGACGGCCTGTACGAGAACTTCGAGAACAAAGACTCGCTCATCTCGAACCTCACGCTGTTCGAGGCGCAGTACATGGTGGAGAACAACATCGTGTCCACGGGCATGATCCCGAAGCTCAAGTCGTGCATCCACGCGCTCGACGCCGGCGTGTTCCGCGCGCACATCATCAACGGCATCACGCCGCATTCGTTGCTGCTCGAGCTTCTGACCAGCACCGGCGTTGGCACGACGATGCATTCGACGGAGGAGTCCTGCGCGTTCGACACCCATCCGCTGGGCAACTTCGCCTCGAAGCTGCTCGAGAACCGCCAGCACTCCATCGCCGCCGGCACGGGGCTGAACGGCAAGACTTTCTAACCGAAAGAAGGAAGACATGAGCTTCAACGAGGAACGGCTGCTCGAATCCGAATACGTCATGGGCACGTACGCGCGCAAGCCCGTCGAGCTCGTGCGCGGGCGCGGCATGGAAGTGGAGGACGCCGACGGCCGCACCTACCTCGACTTCGTCTCGGGCGTGGGCGCGGTGAGCCTGGGCCACTGCCACCCGGCGCTCGTCTCCGCGCTCGAGGAGCAGGCCCGCACGCTCATCCACGTGAGCAACTACTACTACATCGAGCATCGCGGCGAGGTGGCGCGTCTCGTGTCGGACCTGCTCAACGCATGCGTCGCCGACGACGAGCGCATGCCGTGGCAGAGCTTCTTCTCCAACTCGGGCGCCGAGGCGAACGAGTGCGCGTTCAAGCTGGCGCGCCTGCACGCCAAGAAGCGCGCCGTCGCCGCCGCCGAGCGGGCCGGAGCCGACGAGGACGCCGTGCGCTCCGCCGCGGCGAACGCCCCGCGCCTCATCGTCACGCTCGACCGCAGCTTCCACGGCCGCACCCTGGCCACGTTGGCCGCCACGGCGCAGCCCGCCAAGCAGGAGGCGTTCCAGCCGCTGCCCGACGGGTTCATCCGCACGCCCTTGAACGACGTGGAAGCGCTCGAGCGGCTGTTCGCCAGCCAGGGCGACGCCATCTGCGCCGTCATGGTGGAGTGCGTGCAGGGCGAGAGCGGCGTGCATCCGTGCACGGTCGAATTCCTCCAGGCGGTGCGCCGTCTCACCGGCGAGCGCGGCGCGCTGTTCATGTGCGACGAAATCCAGTGCGGCATGTACCGCTGCGGCACGTACCCCTTCGGCTTCCAGCACTTCGGCGTGACGCCCGACGTGGTGACCATCGCGAAGGGCATCGCCTCGGGCTTCCCCATGGGCATGTGCGCCGCGCGCGCCGATGTGGCCGCCTCGTTCGACGCCGGCGATCACGGCTCCACGTTCGGCGGCAGCTGCCTGGCCGTCGCCGCCGCCGAGGCCACCGTGCGCACGCTTGCAGCCGAGGGCCTGGCCGAGAACGCCGAGCGCGTGGGCGCCTACCTGCGCGAGGCGCTCGCGCAGCTGCCGAACGTGGAGGAGGTGCGCGGCCTCGGGCTCATGGTGGCCGTCGACCTCGCCGAAGGCGTGAGCGCGCCCGACGTGGTGCTTGCGGGCCTCGACGCGGGCCTGCTGCTCAACTACACCGGCCCGCGCACGCTGCGCTTCCTGCCGCCGCTCGTGTGCTCGGAGGCGGACGTCGACGTGCTCGCTCAGAAGCTCGGGCGATTGCTCGGGGCGTAGCTTCGCCCGGAGCCGTGTACGGGAACGGTCGGTTTCGCACGAAACCCGGAACAGGCCGTTCCCCTCAAGAGGGTGTCGGGTCGTCGAAACTTTTCCGCACTTTTTGAAATTCTGGCGCCGGAAACCCGATTCATGAGGTACTATTTAATGCATATTTTCGCCAGGTATTCCGCAATTCTGCATACCTCGCGAAGGTGGATGTGATCGGAACCGTATGTGATCGTTCTCGGACGGGAACAGAGAGTATCGAGGGCATGAGGAAACGTCAACAACGGCACGACATCATTCGCGACATCATTCGCGAACATAATGTCAAGACGCAGCGCGATCTCGCCAATCAGCTGCAGGCCGCTGGCTACGAATGCACTCAGGCCACGATCTCTCGCGACATCATGGACATGGGCCTGGTGAAGTCCCGCGAAGGCTATTACGTCCTCCCCGAGGAAATGCGGCTCCAACGGATGGTTTCCGAATTGGTTGAAGAGGTGCACGTGGCAGGCAATATGGTCGTAGTGAAGACGTTCTCCGGCGGAGCTGCCGGCGTCTCTGCTGCGCTCGATAAGGCCAGCCTGCGCGGTGCATTGGGCACGGTGGCCGGCGACAACACGATCATGATCGCGGCGGAGAGCCCTGAGGCTGCCGTCGAAGTTGAGCGCGCCATCGACCGACTGCGACGACGCTAGTCGTCGACTATATTTCTTTGCGGGGACGCTTTTCTCCCTGCGCTCCACCCACGCTTGTACCAAGCAGCAGCGTCCGAGCCGCCCGGATCC
>ENA-OQNO01000213-OQNO01000213.1-human-gut-metagenome-genome-assembly--contig:-NODE-213-length-67314-cov-5.685400_pt1 | contig 67314 bp, 62 predicted proteins | sample MGYA00242629_ERZ504880 | MGnify/ENA primary metagenome ERZ504880 (study PRJEB26092, sample SAMD00036377) | human gut metagenome | host: Homo sapiens | study: EMG produced TPA metagenomics assembly of... | reverse complement strand
TTACTATAGTTTCTATCAATTTGATGGGGATAATTTCATTGGGTGTTTCTGCTGCTTATTATCAGAAAGGTAACAGAAACAATCTTCAAATGACAATGCTCTTTCCGATTGTGCGTTTACTAAATGACTCTTACTCTTTGGCAAATTATAAGAATTTATGTGATTTGTCACAAAATTATTGTGCTAGGTACTTAACAAAAAAAGAGCGTGCTGTTTTAGTTTCGTTGGTGTCTGCATACAGCGAGGTTAGTAACTATAAAGAAATCAATGTAAATGCTGATAGTTTAATTTCTTATTTTGAATACACACTCAAAAATAATGGAATTGTGGTTAAACCTGTTCCCATTATTATAGAAGATGAAACAGTCGGATATGATTACCCTCCAGATTATCATTATATAGACATCGATTTACAAAACATACTAAAAAAGTATATTGTTGAAATTGAACCAGCAGAATGTAAAGAAGCTATAGTATCCCTTTTCAATTATTATTGTAAAGAGCGATTTTATTCTGATAAAAAGCTGGAATATTTTAAAGATTACACTTTAGAAGAGGTTTTGAAACAATCAAAAGTCCAAAAAAGCTGGAATGAAAAATTTGCTAAAATAGAAAAGGTGAAAATGGATTTTCTTGCATTGAAAATTGTTAAGGACTTTTCAACTAATGACTAATAATTTTATAATTACTCTAGCAGTAAATCTATAAGGTTTGCTGCTTTTTTTATGCAAAGGAGGGTTATTATTCTACAATTCAAAAAGAAAGGAAACCGTATTAGAGCCAGTGACAAATCACTGTTTTTTCGTTTCTCGGCTGGTTCGCTGCTCCTGCTGTTCCTTGCGGTGGTTATGCTGCTGAACCTAAAGTCAATCCTCACTACGGACTGGAAAGCAATCTCACTTTTTCAAGATGGCAGCGTCCATTTGACGGTCACGCCATACTTGGTGACTACGATAATTATATCGGCTCTGCTCTGTATGCTGGCTGCCCTTTTCTATCGCAGATTCCAATATGACAGAGTGAAGCAGCTCTTTCACCGTCAAAAGCTGGCTCGTATGCTGCTGGAAAATGGCTGGTATGAATCAGAATCCACACAGGACAGCGGTTTTTTCAAAGACTTGCCAGCCACTACTAAAAAAGATAAAATCACCTATTTTCCTAAAGTGTATTATCGTATGGAGCATGGACTTTTATATATCCGTACAGAAATCACATTGGGGAAATATCAAGAGCAGCTTTTACACTTGGAAAAGAAACTGGAAACAGGCTTGTACTGTGAATTGGTGTCTAAAGAATTAAAGGACAGCTACGTTGAATATGTGCTGCTCTATGATACGATTGCGAACAGAATCACTATCAATGAGGTACAAGCGGAACATGGCAGCTTACGTCTGATGAAAAATGTCTGGTGGGAGTATGACAAGCTCCCCCATATGCTGATTGCCGGGGGTACAGGTGGCGGAAAGACGTATTTTATCCTCACTCTCATTGAAGCTCTGCTCCGCAGCAATGCAGTCATGTATGTATTAGACCCAAAGAACGCCGACCTTGCGGATTTGTCCGTTGTCATGCCGGAGGTCTGGTACAAGAAAGAAGATATAACCGCCTGTATTGATAGATTTTATGATGGTATGATGGCAAGAAGTGAAGCTATGAAGCTCATGGAAAACTACAGGACAGGTGAAAACTATGCCTATCTCGGTCTTGCTCCGCATTTTCTTATCTTTGATGAATATGTGGCGTTCATGGAAATGCTCACCACAAAGGAAAATGTTGCTGTTCTTAACAAGCTGAAACAGATAGTCATGCTCGGACGACAGGCAGGATATTTTCTGATTCTCGCCTGTCAGCGACCAGACGCAAAGTATCTCGGTGATGGAATCCGTGACCAGTTCAATTTCCGTGTGGCATTGGGGCGTATGTCAGAACTTGGTTACAGTATGATGTTCGGTGAAGTAGACAAGGACTTTTTTCTGAAACAGATCAAAGGACGTGGCTACGTTGATACGGGAAACAGCGTCATATCCGAGTTTTACACTCCCCTTGTACCCAAAGGACACGACTTCCTAAAAGAGATAGGGAGATTGTCACAAAACAGGCAGGACGGACAGGCGGCGTGCAAAGCGAAAGCCGCAGGTACGGACTAGCCTGTGTTGGGGTGGCGTGAGCCGCCCTAACCATCTGCCCCCGTTATCTAACAGGGGGGCACAAATCATCTGGAAACAGTCAATTACATATCAAAAAGTCCTTGAAAACAGAGGATTTTTCAAACATTCAAGGGAGTGTGACAAAATCGGTAACTGTCACATTCCTTTTTCGATTGGAGGGATTGAAACTGAATGATACTGACTGGATAAATGATTTTAAGGAAAAACGGACGCAGTACGGCGTTTCCCAGAATCGTCTTGCGGTCATGGCTGGTGTCAGTCGTGAGTATGTCAGCAGGATTGAATCTGGAAAAGTAGCCTTGACGGAAGAAATCAAGGGGAAATTCACGGACGCACTGGAAAAACTGAATCCAGAGAATCCGCTGGAAATGGTCTTGGATTACGTCAGAATCCGATTCCCTACACAGGATGTTCGGCACGTTGTTGAAGATATTCTGCAATTAAAACTGGACGTAATGATACATGAGGACTACGGGTTCTACTCCTATGCGGAACATTATGTGCTTGGTGATGTGTTCGTGCTGACATCACCCGATAAGGAAAAAGGCACATTGCTGGAGCTGAAAGGCAAAGGCTGTCGGCAGATGGAAAGCTATCTGCTGGCACAGCATAGGAGCTGGTATGACTTTCTCATGGACGCTCTGGTGGAGGGAGGTGTGATGAAACGTCTTGACCTTGCCATCAACGATATGGCAGGAATCTTGGACATTCCAGAGCTGACAGAGAAATGCAACCATGAAGAATGTATTTCCGTATTCCGCAGCTTCAAGAGCTACCGTAGCGGTGAGCTGGTAAGAAGCAATGAACAGGATAAATACGGTATGGGAAATACATTGTATATCGGTTCGCTCAAATCAGAGGTTTATTTCTGTATCTACGAAAAGGACTATGAGCAGTATGTGAAATACGATATTGGTCTGTTAAGCATAACAAAAACCTTGTACTACAAAACCATGACGGACTATAAATTCGTTGAACCAAAGACACAAGCCAGTATTCGCACAATTTATATTGATGCTGACACGCTCAATGAGTTAAAGGCTTGGAAAAAGGTTCAGCAGCAGGTTCTTCCTAACTGTGAATTGCTTTTGAGCTATAACGGTACACCTACCAGCAAGACCACACTTCCCAGAGCGTTAGAAAAGCTGGCTGGACTGGCTGGCGTTCACCGTATCAAGATTCATGCGTTAAGACACCCGTATGTCAAGCACACGACAAAAAAATATAATTCTGAAAAGCAGAAAACCCAAGCTACCAAGATTGAGGATTTGATAGCCTGGGGTTTCTGTTTTTGTATCGTCAGTTATTCAAAGAGGTCATGGACCTTGTAAACAATCTCAATGCGGTTGTCGGGGAATACATATACCTTTTCAATCAGCAGATCGGTCAGCTCAGAGGTCAGCACATCTGCTTCTGCAATCGAGTGAACGATCTCTTGCCGGTTGCTTTGGCGGACCTGTTCTTCTCGCTTCAGTTTTGCCTGGGCGGTGACAGCAGCATAGGCATTTTTGACTTTCCGTATTTCTGCGTCATAAACTGCTTTCTCCGATTTATAAGCGTCCAGTTCGATCTGCCCCAGGAGATACCGTTCAAAGAGAGCTTGCTTCTGATCCCTCAAATCTTCTAACTGTTTCTCGTATTCGGAGCATTTAGCGGCGGTGGCGTCCAGGTGAAGGGTTCCGTCCTCATGTGCAGGCAGCAGGATTTCCAGCTGTTTTTTCAATGTGATAAGCACCGCTTCTTCCAGCCCGGCAGCATCCGCTCGTATAGTATGGCAGCGGCTGTTTGCATCGGCAGTCGAATGGCGGCACATATAAAACGGCTTCTTTTGCGCAATGCGGGAAAGTGCATGGTCACAGCAGCCACAATAAACCTTGCCTTTCAGTGGGTACGCCCTGGCTTTCCGGGCCGGTAAAGAAAACCGGCGCTGCACAGCTTGTACCTTTTCAAACAGCTCTTTCTCAATGATTGCCGGATGGTGGTCGGGAATAATGAACCATTTGTCACGGTCCTTCATGCGGCTCCGCGTACCACCCACTTCAATGACTGCCCGCCGTCCAATGACGTAGGAACCGATATAGCGTTCGTCCTCCAGGATGCGGAGAACCGTAGAACTGCTCCAGCGGCCACGAGAGCGTGAGACATCGTGGTACTGCTGCCCATGAGCGGCTTTATATTCTCCTGGGGTTGGGATGCCCCGCTTAAACAGTTCCCTGGTAATGGCTGCCGCTCCAATGCCAGTTGCCGCAAGCTGGAAAATGAGCTGTACCACCACAGCAGTTTCCGGGTTTGGCTCCATTCTGCCATCGGCGCTTTTGCGATACCCATACGGGCAAATCTTACTCTGATATTCTCCACGTTGCATTTTGGCGTATTTGGCACTTTTGGTTTTCATGGACATATCGCGGCTGTAATACTCGCTGATCAAATATTTGAAAGCCACATCCATCCCGCCGGTATCACCTTTGTGCTGATCGCTGTCGAAATCGTCATTGATGGAGATAAACCGGGTGTGAAACAATGGGAACACCCGCTCGATGAAGTAGCCGGTTTCGATGCTGTTTCGCCCAAACCGAGAAAAATCTTTTACAATGATGCAATCAATCTGATTGGCCCGCACCAATTCAATCAGCTCCTGGACTTTGGGACGCTCAAAATTTGTCCCGCTATATCCGTTGTCGATAAATTCCAGAACCTCTGCGTCAGTGGACTCCAGCATGGAAGAAACGAACTCGTTCAGCACAAGGTGCTGGTTCTCAATGCTCATGCTGTCGTATTTGTAATCCTCCAGGGAAAGACGGATATATAGGGCGATTACATATTTCTGCATTGGTTCAGCACCTCCTCGCAATGTTCAAATTCGCTTTGAAAACGGAAATGAACTGTAATCTGTTTCTCCCTGGAAACCTCCACACGTTCAATCAGCCGGTCAATCAGGGCTGCCGTCAGCTGGCGATCTTCCTTGATATGCTTTGCATCCTGGGACAGCATTTTATACTGTTCCAGCTGCCCGGCAATAATCGCAAGCCCCGCTTTCAGATGCTCGATTTCCTTGCTGACCGCCTCGATTTTGGCTTCGTACTTCTCTTTGAAGGCAAAATACTCGTCTTGTGACAGATGGTTCTGGATCAGACCCTCATACAATCCGCGCTGGTAGGTACGCAGCTGTTGGATTTCCTGTTTCCGGCTGGCAATTTTAGCCTGAATACTTTTCTGCTCCTCAGCTTCTTTGGAGAGGCTTTCCAGGCCGATTGAGTATTGCCCCAGCGTGGTATCAAGCTGCTCCTGTATCATATCGGCCAGGGCATCCAACAGCTCTTTTTCAAAGATAAACGTGCCAGGGCAAGCGCCTTTCTTGATGCGGTTGTTGCTGATGCAGTGGTAGACATATACATCCGGGGTCTTTTTGCGGACGCATTTTTGCCGGTGAAGGCTGTGCCCACAGTGGGCGCAGAAAATTTTCCCTCTCAGAAGATTGGGGGACCAGGAATGTATTTCCCTGTCCTTGGCCTGTTGTGCAGCATGGTCTAAGGCTTTTTGTACAGCATCGAACAGCTCTCTGCTCACAATGGCCTCATGCGTATCACGAACGACCGTCCATTCATCGGCGCTGGCCCTGACCTGTTTGTGGTCGATGACCTTGGAGACGCCCTGCACAAGATCGCCGGCATAAACGCCTGCCCGGAGAATTTTGGCAACCGTGCGCGTCTGCCAATTCCCATTTCCAACCAAATTCTCATGTGTAATCTCGCCCAGCCTTTTCTTATAGTGGCTTGGGGAGAGGACCCCAGCCTCGTTTAATCGAACTGCAATGGTGTTTAGGCCATCGCCTTCAGCGGCCCACTGAAACATAGTTTTGACCACCTCAGCCGCCACCGGGTCAACGATCAGTTGGTGGCAATCATCGGGGGCTTTCAAATATCCATAGGGTGTACGCCCGCCAACGTACTTGCCATCTTTCATTGCCTGCCGCTGCTGCGCTTTGATCTTTTTCGCTATATCCAGCGCATAGGCTTCGTTAATCATGTTCCGCAGAGGAATGATAATGCCATCATGGGCATGATCCGGGGAGGAAGAATCATAGCGGTCGTTTACAGCGATAAATCGAACCCCCTGTGTGGGAAAATACCGCTCGATATAGTAGCCAGTGTCAATGACATTCCGCCCCAGGCGGGAAAGATCTTTGACAATGACACAGTTGATAAGGCCCGCTTCAATATCGGAGAGCATCTGCTGGAAGCCGGGCCGGTGAAAATTCGTACCCGTTGCACCGTTGTCAATGTAGGTTTGAACCACGATGATTTCCGGGTTCTGCTCCAGATACCGGGCGATAATCAGCTGCTGGGTTTCAATAGAGGCAGTACGGGTATGCTTATCCTCAACGGAAAGCCGCACATAAACTCCGGCACGGCAAGTTGTATCTATCTCCGGCGCAGGAAGCACCGCAGTTTCTTTTCTGCTTTTTCTTGCCACAAATTATCCCACCTTTCTTTGGCTTGTTTGCTCCGCCAACTGAATCAGTTGAATGGCTTTCTGGTATTCATCCTGATATGTGAAGGTGATCTCCAGTTCCTTTTTCCCAATCACCTTGATACTCTGTATCATGTGAACCACAGCTTTGCGGTCAAGGGTCTCCATCGTGGAAAACTGCGTGAAATGGGAAATCCAACGGTTCCGCTCACTTCGGTTTTCCAACACATCGGACAGCTTATCTTTCAGCGTGCGGATCGCTTCTTTCGCATTTTCCGCAGCCCTTGTGTATTTGGCTTTATAATCGGTGTATTCTTCTTTGTCGATTGTGCCGGTAACCAGGTTTTCGTAAAGGCGGGCCTTAAACTCCAACGCCTGCGCCAACTGCCGCTCATTGGCTGCGATGTGGGAAGCGTATTCATTCGCCAGCGCCTGGTTGATGTTGCTCTGGTCGATGCCGTCCAGAATGGCTTGCAGGCAGGTCACATTGTCTATGTACCCCTTCAGGCTGTCTTTGACACACTCCACCAGATCGCTCTCCTTGAGCATCACAGGATTGGCACAGCCATGCTTTTTCCCGGTGGGGCAGTAATAATAGTGGTATTCCTTGCCTTTGACCCGGTTCGTTTTCCGCGTCATGCGCGCCCCGCAGCAGCCGCAGATCAAGATGCCGGAGAACAAATATACCGTATCTTTCTTTGGTGACGTGCGGGTATCCAGCCTGCGGATACGCTGAACAAGCTCGAAATCCTGCTTGGGAATCAGTGGCTCATGGGCGTCGGGAACGCGAATCCATTCAGAGGATGGCCGCTGCTCCATCTGTTTGATTTTATAGTGCGGCGTACCCTGTTTTCCCTGTACCAGTGTGCCAGTATAGGTTTCGTCCTGCAAAATGCGGATAACCGTCGTAGCAGACCATTTACAGTCCTCTTTGTCTGTGTATCCATGTTTGGCATAAGGGAAACCGTTGTTTTTCTTATAGGCCAGTGGCGACAGGACGCCCATCTCATTTAAGGTAGTGGCGATCCGCAGTGCGCTTGTCCCATCCAGACGCATACGGAAAATGTCCTGGACAACACGGGCCGCATACGGGTCTGGTACAAGCAGGTTTTTGTTTTCCTCTGACTTCATATAGCCGTAAACAGGGAAAGCCCCAACAAAATCTCCGTTCCGCCGCTTTATATCCAAAGAGGTACGGGTTTTGATGGAAATGTCCCGGCAGTAGGCTTCGTTCATAATGTTCTTGACGGATACGGTCAAGTCGTCCCCGCTGTTCTCATGGGCAGTGTCGATATTATCCGTGATGGCAATAAAGCGAACCCCATAAGCGGGAAACACCCGCCGCAGGTAGCGCCCGGTTTCGATGTATTCCCGCCCCAGGCGGGAAAGGTCTTTGACTATGACGCAGTTGATCTTGCCATCGGTAATATCCTGCATCATTTCCTTAAACGCCGGACGGTCAAAAATGATACCGCTGTAACCATCGTCGATTTTTTCGGATATGATTTCAATGTCCGGGTTCCGTTTAATAAAATTCTCAATCAGCTTTCGCTGATTGGTAACGCTGTCGCTCTCGCTGGAGCGGTCATCTGTGTAAGACAGACGAATGTAAGAGGTTGCCTGATATTTTGGCATGAAAAAGCACTCCTTTCCTCCCGGAAGCTCCCGCAAGAAAAGAGTGGTTTTTGAGGTTTTCAGTTTTCATCCTTTTCCAAGTCCATCGTAACATGGTCTTTGGAAAAAATCGAGGATGTCAGTCATCTCAAAATTCCTTGCAGGCATTCCTCCAATGTGACCCCGTTGTTGGCAAAAGCAGCGTTTACCACAAAATCGCCACAGCGGAAGCGATATGGATTTTTGATTTGGTGAAGAAAGGCTGCAATCCGTTCCTCTTTGGGTAGTGCCTTATCTACCGCAACTTCACGGATGTCAACCAATTCATCGGTTGTAGCTGGTGAACAGGCTTGCATCAACTGGCTCATAGGGATACTCCTTTCTTTGTGGTCGTGTTCAAAGTTACATGAATACGCTGGCAGCCGAAACTGCCAGCACATGGTATCTAACTTTGAAAGGCAACCCCCATCGGCGCTCATGCACCGATGGGGAATCGCCGCGAAATCAATTTGGTTATCACGCCACATTTGCCACGCATCCCTGACGCTGGGGACAGAACAGGTCTCCGCTGGCGCGGCTGTCATAACTCCGCAGCGTCGTTCATAGCGTGCGCCGCAGGGTTCCCCCCAAGTCTTTGGCGGGCCGTGAGGAAGTATCTTTAAGCCCCCGCGCAGTCATCGCGCCGGATGTGCCACCATCCGGGTCACAGGGACGTTGATCGCTCCGAAACAGCTTGTCCATCACCTCCTGGCTGCTCCATCTTCGCGGCGCCCTGCACTCGCTCATACGCGGGTTATGTACCTGTTCTGCCGTGTATTCAGTTGTCAAAGATCAGCGAAGGAAAAATCCCCTTCTTGCTAACCATGACAAAAACAGGCAGTTTGTCCTGCCTGTAATGCGATTTTTTTGAAAAATATTTTTGCCTTGCCGCTTCAATAAGAGCCGCGGGCGAGTCAAGCGTACAGCAAGCACAATAAAATAGGTACTATCGTACTCAAATACACCTTTTATAAGGTTCTTCCTGCAAGGAAATGGGCACGATAAAATATAAACAAGGAGACGATAGTGCCTATGGAACTGATAAAAGAGCTGGGACGAAGGATACAAAAAGCGCGTAAGGAAAAAGGACTGACGCAGCAGGAACTCGCAGATCTGAGCCACGTTTCTCTGAAGCACGTTCAAGGCTGCGAAAGAGGGGTGAAGAACCCTTCTTTTGAGGTCCTGCGCGCTTTTTGCAAAGTCTTGAATTTATCTTTGGATTCCCTGATGAATCTCGACCTGCCAGAAGATGAGCAAGCCGCCAACGATATGCGGCAGCTTTACCTTTCGTGCCCTCCGGCTGCCAGAAAAGTGCTGTTAAACTCGACCCGTGCGTTGGCTGATGAGCTGAAAGAGATGGTGCAGACGGCCGGAGTTGGCCCAGATGAACATTTAGAGGATAAGTAAGCCGGTGGAGGAATAAAAACCCCCACCGGCTTTCTTTTGCCGCTATGCGGCGGTCAGGTTATCGGGCTGTGTCCAGCAGACGCGCCAGCTTCTTCAGTCCGCGACGGATGCTCGCCCACACGCGGCGGCGGTCGGTGCCCTCGATCTGGGCGATCTCGGCCACCGTCATGCCCAGGTAAAACCGGGCGTAGATGCGCCGGGCCTGGATGGCGGGCAGCTTCATCAGCGCAGCATACACTTCTTCCCGTAGCTGTTTCTGCTCCAGAATTTCTTCCGGGGTGAGTGGCCGGTTGAGTGCATCGTTTTCAATGCCATCCTCCCGGTTCAAAGAATAATGAGCCTTATGCCGGTACTTCCGGCGTTCGTAGGCGGCATCGTCCTGCTCCTGGCCCCGGATCGCGGCCAGGACTTCCTCAGCCACGTCCACAAAGACATCGGTTTTATATGTATCGGGATACAGGTCCCGAAGATTGATCTTCTGCATGATGTACCTCCGTTTCAATTCACTGGTTGACGGGTGAACCGAAACGAAGGCGGCGGGCGGCACCGTTCGGGGAAATTCCCGAAAAAACGACAAGGAAAAGCGCCAGTTTCCGATGTACGGTGGCTGGCGCTTTTTATATGCGTCTTATAAGTCTTATGAACCAGCCACGATAGTGCCTGTTCATAAGCAGATGGGGGCCGGTTGGCGGCCAGGCTTTTTTTGGCAGGTAAATCCCTGCCGAATTATGTAGAAACCCTCTGTGCTTCACGGCGGCTCCCTCCGCGGGCCGCCGTGTCAGCGTGTAGTCGTCACTCCTTTGTCGAGGGCATAAGGAACGGCGGCCTTGATTTTGTCAAAGCCGCCGTAGGATCGAGTATAGGACATGGCGATTGCCTGCTGAACGACGGCTTTTTTCTTTTGCCGTCGTCCGGCAGGTAAAACTAATTATTTTGCTTTCCTGTTCAGCCCTTTCAGAATGAACAGTGCCAGAACAACACAGACCAGTAGAACGATGATACCAATGAAAACCTGAACCATGCTTGCATCGTAATAGCCGGAGATATTGAAAACGGCTGTCATGGGATATACCGTCTTTAGCTGGCTGGACATACTTGCGAACAGTCCGGCGAACGAATAAATTTCAGCAAATACCAGCGCCAGCCAGTAACCTTTTTTCATCCGGGCCACCAAAGCGATAATCGGAGAAATGGCAAAGAACACGCCGATCCCGTCCAGAAGATATGTTTTCAGGTTTCCCAAAACAAGACCAATGGAAAGAACTTCAAAGTGCAAAACGGCCTCAACGAGAAAGGTAATCGCAAAAAGCAGAAGATAGATTAAGACGCTGAACACCAGAGCAAGCATCATTTTGGAGAGTGTCAGCTTCACTTCATCCACGGGAATGAGCCGCAGGGATTTCAGGGTGTCCTCCTGTTCCTCCCGGCAGATCATATAGCTGCCCAGCAGGGCAATGACCGCAGGCAGCACATAAAAGGTGGCAAGGGATTGGGCCGCTGTCATAAACCATCCGGCCCCGTCGATATAGCGGCTTTCATAGAACGTGAACTGCCCCTGTGCAAAGACAATCAACGCCACCATAACTGTGGCAAACCCGGCAATCCACAAAATTTTGGAACGGCGGAGTTTCCGGCGCTCCGCCCAAAGTAAAAGCTCCATTTCAAATGCACCTCACTTTCTCTTTTTCAAAGCAGCCCCAGCCAGCAGGACAGAAGCAACGCCCCACACACCTATGCAGAGGAACGCCCCCGGAATGTTGAGGGGCTGGGTAATTACGACACCCGGAATATCCCGCATGACAATGGCGGTCATACTGGACAGTGGATGCAGGTACATATTCACCATTAAGAGGATAAAGCCGAGGAACGTATAAACCAGTGTCAGACAGACGGGAAGTATATAGCCTTTTTGCGCTGCGGCAACCGCCAGTACCGGCAGCATGGCAAAGGCGGTCAGCAGAGAGATTTCCATACACTTCCGCAGAAGATAAAGGACGCTCCCGCTGTCAAAGGCAATATAGCCGGACAGGACGCCAGTAAGGATGGACGCGGCTGCGGTAATCAGCATGAAGCAGGCCGAGTACACCAGCACCACAGCAAATTTACTGAAAAAGTACGCCATCTTATTGACTGGCACGATCCAGAGCTGTTTGAGCATATCATATTGGTTTTCGTTATACATCAGCATGGTACACAGCATCCCCAGCACCACCGGCAGGATAATCCACGGGGTATAGCTGAACGCCGTCCACTTGTAAAACTCGATGGGTTCCACGCCGGTTCCCTTAACACTTGCGAAGTAGAACACGGCGGCCAGCGGCATAAACAGAGCTGCCAGCAGCATGAGCCAGATAAACTTTCTCCGGCGCAGCTTTAGAAATTCAACCTGTATCAGTTTAAGCAATGCCCTCTCCCCCCGTAATCTGCTTGAAATAGTCCTCAAGGGTATCATTGCAGATTTGGGAGCTGATAACAGCCACATCCTGCACCACAAGGGCCTTGTTGATTGCCGCCATATCCAGTGCGGTGTCATAGAGCCGCAGGTTATGTTCGTCCTGCACCGCATAATCCGTCACATGGAACTGCCGTTCCAAAATCAGAGAGGCTTTGGGGACATCCGACACCTGAAGCTGGATGTATTTCCGATTTTTCTTTTCCAAATCCTCCATGCTGCTTTCTTCCAGCAGTACGCCGTGGTCGATGATGCCAATATCATCCGCCAGAAGTGCGATTTCGGAAAGAATGTGGCTGGAAATCAGGATGGTTTTGCCACGATCCACGCTTAAATCCTTGATAAAATTCCGCACTTCGGCAATGCCGATGGGGTCAAGCCCGTTGGTCGGTTCATCCAGGATCAAAAGCTCCGGGTCATGCAGGATGGCGTTGGCAATGCCGAGGCGCTGCTTCATACCGAGAGAATACTTGCTGAACAGCTTTTTGTCCCGGTAAGGAAGCCCCACGACTTCCAGTGCGTTCTTGACGGCGTTGGGCCGGGGCGTCCCGCGCAGCTTCGCAAAGATTTCAAGGTTTTCTGTGCCGGTCAGGTTCGGGTAAAAGCCGGGAGTTTCGATGATAGCCCCAATACGGGGATAAATGCGTTTCTCATGGCCTTTGATGTTCTGGCCGAACACATCCACTTCGCCGGAAGTGATTGGCGTAAGGCCCAAAATCATTTTCATAATGGTGGTCTTACCGGCTCCATTTCGGCCCAAAAGCCCGTAAATCCGGCCCGGCTTCACATGAATATCCACAGAACTGACGGCGGTTTGCTCGCCGTAAATCTTCGTCAGCTTTTTGGTTTCAATCACAAAGTCACTCATAAAGATGCCTCTCTTTCTTATTCTGCTTCATTTTTCCAAATGACATAGTTGTAAAGGCTGCCATCCGGGGAATAGTTGATGAACACTTTGAAATCGCCCTTTTCACAGGGAATGACAAATTCAACACGGATTTGGTCGGAGTGTTCCGGCACATAACAGGACACCTCCGGGGAAGCGTCCTCCGGCAGTCCGCCCAGCTTATCGGCTTCTTCCTCCCATGTTTCCTGTATCGCCTCCGCAGAAGTGTTGTCCTGTACGCCCTGCGGCAGCGCATTGAAGAAAGTTTCAAAATCTCCATCCATCATCTGGTTAAAGTATTCGGTTGCTTCCTCTGTAATGGCCTGCTGGTCGGGGGCCTCGCTGGAAGATGGGGCGGCCTGCTGGCAGGCGCAAAGTGAAAAAGTGAACAGAACACAGAGGAATAAACTAATCAATCGTTTCATAGGTCTTTCCTTTCAGTAAGATTGCTTTTTTAGAGCCACGACGGATGCGGCGGCAAATGCGGCACCAATCAGGAGCAGCGAACCGGCACAAACAAGCGGCGAAGTGTTAGGCAAAACGCCTTGCATCAGGCTTTCTACCATAGCTGCGGCCGCTTCGGAAATATGGGGATAAATTCCCATCACGCTTGCCAGCGGGTGTATTCCCGTAAGATAGGCCGGGGCAATGACTACGGGAACCAGATACAGCAGCGTTGCACCAATAGGCAGAATATATCCTTTTGACAGCGTGGCAAGAAATACAATCGGAAGCATGGCTATGGGAACCAGAAGCCCGCCCGCCAGATACAAAAGGCCGGCATCCATCAGTGTATGGGCGTTCAGATCGGGAAATCCCCCGGCAATCAGCCCGCCGACAACACATAAAAGAAAGGTAATCAGGCACAGTCCCACGGACATCAGGATCACCACAGCGACTTTTGAAAAGTATAGCTGCGCTTTTGTGATAGGAATGATGAGCAGTTCTTTCAGCGTGTCGTTCTTGTGTTCGTCAAAAAATAAGGTTGTGGCGAACATTCCCAGCACAATCGGCAGGAACAGGCTGGACAGGTTCTTAAACGCCAAAGTGTAGAGGTCGCCAAAGCTATCCATGTAGGGGCTGCTCCTTGCAATGCTGCAAGCCCGCTCAATCGCAAATGCTCCAAACAGCAGCGTCAGAGCCAGAATACACCAGACAATCTTATTTCGCTTCCATTTCTGGATTTCAGTTGCAATGATCGTCATGCGGTTTCCTCCTTTCATGGTTCCCATTATAAAGGCCAAACCTTGCCATAACCTTGCCGAGAAAAAATTTTTTCAAAAAAAGCTCTGTGATTTCACAGAGCTTTCGGAAGTATGATGGTAAATGTTGTTCCAGCTTCAAGGATACTGTCTGCCGTGATGGTTCCTTTATGGACGCTTACCAGTTCCTTAGCAATGGAGAGGCCCAGCCCGTTCCCTTTGGCAGATCGGGAGTGGTCGCATTGATACATCCGCTCAAAGATATGGGGGAGATCAGCGGCGGAAATCCCTTTCCCGTTATCAGCCACTATGATTTTTGCCTGCTGCTCCGTTTCGGTCACGGTCAGGGTCACTTGTCTTGCGCCGCTGTGCGTCAGGATATTTTGCAGCAGGTTATTGAGAATACGGGTGTAGGCGGTAGGGTCAACCCTCGTCATGTATTCTGTTTCGGGTATCTCAATTTCATAGGTGAGATTGTGACTTTCCAGCAGCGGCACCCAGTCGGCCATGATGTCGCGGGAAAGCTCGTTCAGGTCGCAGACTTCAAAATGAAAAATCTGCTCCCCGGCATCCAGCTTCACCCATTCAAACAGGGCGGTCACAAAGTCTTTCAGGTGGTGGGCTTTTTCCATAGCCACCCGGATATATTCTTCCTGCTCGGCCCCTGTCACCATCTTGCTTTCCACGGCTTCCAAATAGCCCACCAGAGAGGCAAGCGGCGTTTTCACATCATGGGAAAGGCTTGTCATAAGCCGTTTATAAGCCTGCTCGGATTGCTTCTGCTGTATCAGTCGGGATTGGCTGCTCATAGCAATCTCGTTGATGTCATAGCAGATTTGTTTCGTCAGATCGCTTTCCCGCGCCAGTACACGGCGGTTCAAGTTCCCGTTCTTTATATCTGCCAGAGCGTCTTTGATAAGGGAAAGCTGGCCCCGGACGCGGTGAAGTTTTGCCAAAAGGTAACCGATTACCAGTAGGGCAATCAATAGGGCCAGCAGCAGATAAAGATTTAACTCCATGCTCATGCCTCCTTATTGAACCGATACCCCACACCCCGGACGGTTTGGATATAAAACGGCTGTTCTGGATTTGGCTCAATCTTCTTCCGTAGTTTACTGATAAAGGCCATGATATTGTTATCGTCAAAGTCGTATTCTTCCGTCCATACCTGCGTGTAAAGTTGCTTTTTTGTAAATACCCGTCCCTTATTGGACGCCAAAACCAGAAGCAAATCAAATTCCTTGCCGGTTAGCTCTACCGGGATATTTTGGACATTCACCGTCCGATTGACTTTATCAATCACCATATCTTTCAGAAGTATGGTGGCGGCCTCGTTCCCGGTCACGGGATTTAGGGTGGTGTAGCGCCGGATTAGGGAATTGACGCGGGCCATCAGCTCGTTAATGCTGAAAGGTTTTGTCAGGTAATCGTCCGCCCCCAGCCGCAAGCCGGAAACCTTATCTTCCTCGTCGCTTTTGGCAGTCAGCATCAGCACCGGCACATTATTTTTCTCCCGGATTTTCTGCAATACCTGAAAGCCGTCCATACCCGGCATCATCACATCCAGAATAATCAGGCAACAGGTGTCTTTGTTTTCTCCCAGCAGCCGTAAGCCCTCTAAACCGCCATGCGCCACCACCGCAGACAAGTTTTCCTGTTCCACGCATTTCTTCATCAAGGCACAAAGTTCCTTATCATCGTCTATAATCAAAACACTATTCATGTTTCAAAGCCCTCCCTTGCTTTGTCCTGCCGTCCACCGGCTTTTTAGCATCTTTGGGAATTAACCATAGTGTTGCCATTTTCACAGCGCCGGGAATACGGCCAGCTACGCAGTAGTAGTTTATTTGACGGGCAGAAATGCCCCATTTTTCGCCAGCTTCTTTCAAAGTCATGTATTCCATCTCGCATTCCTCCAATATATCCATTATATTTCTTGATCTCGAAGAATACAAGATACAAAGCGTGTCGGAATTATGAATTTAGGCAGAGGCCAAAGCCTCTGCCTAAAAACTAATTGTAAATCAGTTCGTCTTGAATAATTTCCTCTGCCTGCGCTTTCAGCGTGTTCATCAGCCCCACCCAGCGCATAGGGTCACGGGCTTTCAATTCCTCGGTGACGCCTGCCGCCTCCATCATGCGGGGCAGCATGGCGTCCATCCGTTCCCGCCCCGCCTTAGTAAAAGCCGATGGAGACAAATGCCCCACCGGCTTTCTTTTGCCGCTATGCAGCGGTCAGGTTATCGTGCCGTGTCCAGCAGGCGCGCCAGCTTCTTCAGCCCGCGCCGGATGCTCGCCCACACACGGCGGCGGTCGGTGCCCTCGATCTGGGCGATCTCGGCCACCGTCATGCCCAGGTAAAACCGGGCGTAGATGCGCCGGGCCTGGATGGCGGGCAGCTGCATCAGCGCAGCATACACTTCCTCCTGCAGCTGCTTCTGCTCCAGGACTTCCTCCGGGGTGAGCGGCCGGTTGATGGCATCGTTTTCAATGCCATCCTCCCGGTTCAGAGAGTAGTGGGCCTTGTGCCGGTACTTCCGACGCTCATAGGCCGCATCGCCCTGCTCCTGGCCCCGGATCGTGGCCAGGACTTCCTCGGTCACATCCACAAAGACATCGGTTTTATATGTATCGGGATACAGGTCCCGAAGATTGATCTTCTGCATAATGTACCTCCGTTTCAATTCACTGGTTGACGGGTGAACCGAAACGAAGGCGGTGGGCGGCACCGTTCGGGGAAATTCCCGAAAAAACGACAAGCAAAAGCGCCAGCTTCCGATGTACGGTGGCTGGCGCTTTTTATATGCGTCTTATAGGTCTTATGAACCAGCCACGATAGTGCCTGTTCATAAGCAGATGGGGGCCGGTTGACGGCCAGGCTTTTTTTGGCAGATAAATTCCTGCCGAATTATGTCGAAGCAGTTTTTGTTTCACGGCGACTCCCTCCTAAAGCCGCCGTAATCTTTAGCGTATGGTCGTCATTCCTTCGAAGGGTACAAAAGAGCGGCGGCCCTGAATTTCTTCAAAGCCGCCGGTACATGATAAAGGCATGGTAATTGCCTGCTGAACGACGGCTTTTTTTCTTTTGCCGTCGTCCGGCAGATGTTGATAAGAAATTTTCTAAAGTAGATTGCAATTATAATTCGTTGATTGTTTCAGTAATTGCCAAGTTGCGTATGCGTTTTGCCGGAGCGTAAACGGATATAACACATGAGAAAATGACCAGTAAAAGTATGATTGCAATCGAAGTAAAAGGAATCTTCCAAATACCACCAAAATGGGTAATAACAACCTTTACATAAATCAGATGGTGCAGCAGCAATCCAAGTACAACCCCGGCTACTGTGCCGCAAATAGAGTATGTAGCAGCTTCAGCAGCTATCATTTTTGTTACCTGTCTGCTTCCCATTCCAACCGCACGCATGACCCCATATTGCTTAATTCTTGCAGATACGCCCATTGAAACGCTGTTCATAATATTCAATATGGTAATAAGGGAAATAATCGCCAAAAAACTATACGCAGCAATTCGGAATACCCAATAAGAGCCACTTACTTCGCTGTTTTTCTCCCTGCTATCTGCAATTATATTTCCCTCTGCCAAATCGTAAATTTTATTTACTGCCATTTCGGACACATCTTTTTCCAATACAACGCCTACCATAGCGTAATCCTGTTCTCCTGTTAAGCGCGTATAAGTTTCTTCCGAACATACCACAACTGCTGAACCACTAACGCTTCCTACACCCTCGGACACAACGCACCCAATTTCAAGTTCTTCGTCTCCAATTTTAACCTTATCTCCGACATTCAAGGCGGTGTATTCACTATATACTGCCAACACATATTTGGAATTTCCATATATCTTTGACATATCTCCGCTGATAACGGATTTTTTGAAGCTGTCCATCATGGTATCCCCGTAGGAATATAGATCAACCGTTTCCGCATTTCCGTTAATTTCAGCAGGACATTCTATACTATACATCATGCCAAAAACAGACTCTATTCCTGGTATCTCCGAAATTTCTTCTGCCAAACTCGGGTCTATGGAATTCGAATCATCTTGACTTGCGATCGTAATGTCCGGAGTAAAATCACTCACCGACGGAAGCAGCTTATGAACAATATCAAGGCAGGCTGAGAATGTCAGAAAGAGCATAATCGTAAGTGCAAAGGAGCCTGTCATAAGGATTAAATTTTTCTTAGCTCCTGTTGCATGATGGATACCAAGAGAGGTTTCCACTTTGAGAAATTTGGTATTTGCTGCATGGACAATTTTTCCCGATACGCCTGTGTTACCAGATATTGCTGCCACAGGGGAAACCTTTGACGCCTGTTTAGCCGGTGATTGGGCTGCGATAAATACAGTGATAATACCGACGGCAGCTCCACAAAGGATACCGTTTATACTCACCGAAAACAGCGGCATATCTACCCATTCGCCTTTTACGATAAATTTTAATACCGCACACGATACCCAACAAGTTACTGTTCCCAATGCACAGCCAATAGGAATTGCGGTTTTACACCAATTCAACGCCTCAAGCCTAACAAAACGTACAATCTGCTGTTTGCTTGCACCAATACAGCGCATCATTCCAAAAAATTTTGTCCGTTGCGCCACATTGCTGTTCATACAGCTTGAAATCATAAAAATTCCTGCGATTAGAATGATAACAAAGCAAGCTACCGCTAAAGGATAAAGCGCATTTATACTTTCATTTGTACTTGCTCCCAACAGGCTCAAAACGGGTGTATTCTCACTGACATTTTCAGATGTGAGGGAATACTGCTCTTTTATATTGGCAATCGTTTTTTTCAAACCGTTCTCATTCTTAAAGCGAACATAAAATCGAGACATGGATTCCAACCCATTTAGGCTTCGCACTTCATCAAACGTGGCTCTGCACATATACATACAGGTCCCGTCAATAATATCGTTAAAATCCTCGTCATCTTCATAAAACCCTGATATAGTATAATTAAAATCTCCCGCAGGTGTATTCAAGATAATGTTGTCGCCTATCTGGACGTTAAAGAGTTCCTTTGCGTCTGCACTAAGAGCAACTTCTTTTTCGTTTTGTGGATATGAGCCTTCCAACGGATATTTCATAATATCCGTAACATAAGTTTCCTCAATACCATACAGCACAGCATTTTTCCCATTGATATAATAACCCTGGTCTGCATTAACATTTATATCATCATACCAAGAAGAATACGCTACATCAGAGCTATCTATAATCTGTTTTGCTTCATCTTCGGACATATTTTGAAGAATAATGTGCCAATCGCCATGATTACTCCTCATTGCCATTGTTTGTCCATTTGTCCACATCTCTAACAAAGAAAAAATCGAGGTGACAAGAAAGACAGCAAGAATGATACAAATGCGTGTCATGCGGCTTTGCCGCCTATGCACCTTTGCAGAAATCGGGATCAAGCTCAGATAACTTTTCATTCCTTGCACCTCCCCAAATCCGTCACCACACCGTCCGACACCCGCAAAATGCGATCGGCGGTCTGGGCGATACTCTGACTGTGGGTAATCATAACGATGGTCTGCTCATATAGCCTGGAGGCTTCTTTCAGCAGAGCGATCACCTCACTGGTATTTTGGGTGTCCAGGTTTCCGGTTGGCTCGTCGGCCAGGATCAGGGCCGGGCGGGTAATCAGTGCGCGGCCTATCGCTACACGCTGCTGCTGGCCGCCGGAAAGCTGGCTGGGCAGATGGCGGCGGCGTTCTTTCAGGCCCAGCACCGTCAGCAGTTCTTCCAGATACTTTTTGTTTGGCTTCTGGTAGTCCAGCAGCACCGGGAAGATGATGTTCTGTTCTACCGTCAGCTCTGGGATCAGGTTGAAACTCTGGAAGATGAAGCCGATGTTTCGGCGGCGGAACACCGTCAGGTTACGCTCTTTCATCGAAAAAATATCTTTTCCGTCAATGAACACCTTCCCCGAAGTGGGAGTGTCCAGTGCGCCGATCATATTCAGCAGCGTACTTTTGCCGGAACCAGACTCACCGACAACCGCAACAAACTCACCTTTGGGGACGGAGAAGGTGGCGTCTTTCAAAGCATGAACCGTAGCCTCGCCGGTCCCGTATGTTTTTGAGATATTCTTAACTTCTAACAAATCCATATCGTGTAACACCTCTTTCTGTTTTGATGTAGAAAGAGTAACACGTCAATCCTACTGCATTATGACAAGAACCCTACAATTTTGTAGGAATTGCAGAAATAAAAGCAACGGCCTTGATGGTTATCTCAAAGCCGTTGCTTTTATGTATGACGCTATTTATTTTGTAATTGTCTTTGCCTGATCTTCGGTAATATAGTCGTACTTTACCATCTGTTTGACCACATATTTCTGCCGCTGCTCCGCCAAAGCGGGATTTTCTGTCAAGGAGTACACGGAGGGCGCATTGGGAATCCCCGCCATGAGGGTACACTCATAATCCGTCATCTCAATGGGAGATTCACTCAAATAACCTTCGCAGGCGTCACCAATGCCGTAATAGCCATCTCCAAAATAAATGGAATTGACATACAACTCCAGAATTTCCTCTTTCGTGTAAGCGCGTTCCAGCCGGAACGCCATAAACATTTCTGCTACCTTGCGAATAAAGCTCTTTTCCTGCGTGAAATACATATTTTTTGCAAGCTGTTGCGTAATTGTGCTGCCGCCTTCCCGCAGGCTCCAAGTGGTTAGGTTATTCCATGCGGCCCGTCCTATGGCAATCAGATCAATTCCAAAATGCTGTTCAAAACGATGATCCTCAACGGCCACAACGGCATTTAGATACATTTCAGGAAGTCCTGATAATTCCGTATAGCCCGGATCTGACTGAATTTCCTCTACTTTGCTTTCAAGACTTTGCTGGGTCAGCGCCGCCTGATACATCTGGTAGCCACGGCCAATCAACACACATCCTGCCATAACCGCTGCGGCAATTACCAGAAGCAACAGCCGCACAATGGTTTTTCTCAATGTCCTCATGGCGCGCTTTTCCCTATGTTTGTATCGGCTCATAACTGCCGTTACAGTTCGTTGATGGTTTCCGTCACCGAGATGGTTCGTATCCGTTTTGCCGGAGAATAAGCGGCAAGCACCGCCGCGGCAATGACAAACAGGACGATGACGGCCAGCGACCCGACAGGCAGGCTCCAGGACGCATAAGGGAATTGGTTTGTGATAAGGAAATCGTACATCATTTTGCTGAAGGGCAAGCCAATCGCGCAGCCAATGAAGCAGCCCCAAAAAGCATAGGTGAAGGCTTCTGCCAGAATCATCTTGGAAAGCTGGCGGCCATCCATGCCCACCGCCCGCATGGAACCATACTGCTTGATGCGGGCCGATACACTCATAGAGATGCTGTTCATGATGTTCATCACAGTAACCAGCGTGATAATACCAAGGAAAGCATAGACGCAGGCAACAAAGGCAAAATAGGTGCCGGATGTACGCTCGTCCCGCTTATCGTTCATGGTATAACCGTTTTGCACCACGATCTGACGAATTGCGGCCACGTCCTCATCCGTCGCGCCGGAAGTTGTCTGAATCATAATCAGTGAATAGTCGGTGATACCAGTCAACCGGGTGAATGTCTCGCCAGATGTAATCAGCGTGATCTTCCCGCCAGTAAGGCCATCTCCGCTGAACGGGTCATATTTCAACAGCCCGGCAATCGTGAGCTGCTCGTTCCCTACAAGGATGGTATCACCTACGGCCCAGGAACTGTTCTGATCCCAGGTTGCAAGGACATACCCGCTGTCGCCATAGACCTTTGATAAGTCACTGCCCCAACGAAGCGTACCGTCTTTTTGGAGAGCCTTCAGGTCAAAATCGTCAAAGGAAACCAAATCCACAGTGCTGGAAAGGGTCGTGTCTCCGTCCAGGCCAGCAGCCACGTCGAAGCTGCTTCTGCGTCCGTAAACCTGTTTGACACCTTCCATATTTGTAAGTGTCTGCACCAGATCGCTGTCAATAGAATTAGCCCCATCGCTGCTTGAAATGTCAATATCAGAGGTGGCAGCCGATTGCGGCATCAGGTGATCGACAAAATCAATCAGGACAGAAAAGCTCAAAAACAGAATAATACTCAGGGCAAAGGAGCTAATCATTAAAAACAGGTTCTTCTTTGCGGCCACAGCATGATGAACCCCCAGCGTTGTTTCAATCCTGAGAAAGCCTGTATGGACGGCGTGGTGACCCGTTTTTACCGTTTCAGAATTTCCAGTAACCGCCGCAACGGGAGAAACCTTTGCGGCGTGTTTGGCCGGAGTCCTCGCTGCCAACAGGACGCTAATCACACCAACCAAAATACCACTGACAATTCCAATGCCGCTGATACCAAACAGCGGAATGTTGGAGAATTCTTCCCCGACAAGAAATCGTAAGACAGCGCATAATACCCAGGAAGCCAAAATTCCCAAGACAAGGCCAATGGGAACGGCGGTTTTGCACCAGTTCAGGGCTTCCAGACGGACAAAGCGGATAATCTGCTGCTTACTCATGCCGATGCAGCGCATCATGCCAAAGAACTGAGTGCGCTGCGCCACACTGCTGTTCATGCTGCTGGAGATCATCAGTACCCCGGCAATCAGAACCAGCAGAAACATTACAACCGCCGTAACCATCAGCGTCTGTCCCATTACGGTGTCCACCAGACTGTCAACGAGCGAAAAATCACCATGTTTATCTGACAGCCTGGATTGTTCAATCCGAGCGCCCATTTCCGCCATGCTGAAAATAGCTGTGACCATAAACACGGCGAAAATGATGCAGAGCAGCGTCATGCGGTTTTGCCGCCGGTGAACCTTTGCAGAGATGGGGATCAGGCTCAAATAACTTCTCATTCCCGGCACCTCCCAAAATCCGTCACCACACCATCTGATACCTGCAAAATGCGGTCAGCGGTCTGGGCGATACTCTGACTATGGGTAATCATAACGATGGTCTGCTCATACAGCCTGGAGGCTTCTTTCAGCAGAGCGATGACCTCACTGGTATTTTGGGTGTCCAGGTTGCCGGTCGGCTCGTCGGCCAGAATCAGGGCCGGACGGGTAATCAGAGCGCGGCCTATCGCCACACGTTGCTGTTGGCCGCCGGAAAGCTGGCTGGGCAGATGATTGCGCCGCTCTTTCAGGCCCAGCACCGTCAGCAGTTCTTCCAGATACTTTTTGTTTGGCTTCTGGTAGTCCAGCAGCACTGGGAAGATGATGTTCTGTTCTACCGTCAGTTCCGGAATCAGATTAAAACTCTGGAAGATGAAGCCGATATTCCGTCGGCGGAATACCGTCAGGTTGCGTTCCTTCATCGAGAAAATGTCTTTACTGTCGATGAACACTTTGCCGGAAGTGGGAGTGTCCAGTGCGCCGATCATATTCAGCAGCGTACTTTTGCCGGAACCAGACTCACCGACAACTGCAACAAACTCACCTTTGGGGACGGAGAAGGTGGCGTCTTTCAAAGCATGAACCGTAGCCTCGCCGGTCCCGTATGTTTTTGAGATATTCTTAACTTCTAACAAATCCATATCGTGTAACACCTCTTTCTGTTTTGATGTAGAAAGAGTAGCACGTCAACCCTACTGCATTATGACTGGAATCCTACAATTTTGTAGGATTCAGAAAATTGATGGTAAAGGTTGTCCCTACACCTAACGTACTATTCACCTCAATCGTTCCATTATGATCTTCTATAATCGCTTTCGCCAATGGCAATCCCAGACCAATTCCCTGGGTATCTTTTGAAAAACGGCTGCGGTAAAACCGCTTGAAAATGTGTGGCAAATCCTCCGGGTGGATACCGCTGCCATTATCGCTTACGATAATCTGCACCATAGAAGCGAAAGCCCGCCATGTAAGACGGATGGTAGCTCCCTCCTTAGTATGGTCAAAAGCATTTTTCACGATATTGCTGATTGCTTCGATCAGCCAAGTCTGGTCGCAGACAAGGGCGACTTCCTCATCCCCTGAAAGAACAAGAGTTTTTTCCTGCTGTTGTGCCTGATAGGCAAAATGCCTTTCGATATAGCCCATCATATCCGCAACATTTTGTGGCTGTTTATCCAATGTTATGGTTCCTGCGTCCAGTTTGGTAATTTTCAAAAGGTTTTGCACAAGACTTTCAATTCGATCCAACTCCTGCTCAGAGAGGGAGGCAAATTCTTTTAATTCCGAGCTGTTCTGCACCTCTTGCTGCATTAAACCATTATAAATGTTGAGGGCAGCCAATGGCGTTTTCAACTGATGGGAAATGTCTGAGATGGTATCCTTCAGAAAAGTTTTGGCACGCCCTTCGTTCTCAGCATGGGCGTTCAAAATCGTGACCAGAGAATTGACCTCATGGAACAGCCGGTACAGGTCACCCTCATCATCACACTCGATACGGGCATTCTGGTTCCCAGCTATGTATTCCCGAATCTGTGTGATGGCCTCATTCATGGTCTTGCTTTGATCTCGGAAATACCAATACAGAGCAGTGCAAATAATGAGCGCCATCAACAGGGCAGCGATTGCCACATAAAGGGCCGCGTTATTCAGTCCCAGGCAAATTGTGAGAACGGAAGCTGCGGTGAACACTGCCACCGATAGCAACACATACAGAAATAGCCGTTTAATTTTTCGATTGACCAGTATTTTCATGGCTCACCTCATCCCGTTGTGTTCCATTTATACCCCATACGTCGGACCGTCACAATCTTTTGAGGATCAGCAGGGTTATCTTCTACTTTTGTTCGGAGTCGCCGGATATACACAGTCAGAGTATTGTTATCAATGTATTTCTCATCACAATCCCAGAGCTTGCTCAGAATTTGCTCTGGAGAAAGAATGATGTTCGGGTTTTCCATAAACAGGCACAGTAACTTATATTCGCTGGCTGTTAAGTCAAGCGGTGTCCCGTTTTTAATAACCTTTTGCTTGAGAAGCTGAATCTGTATACCATTGGATTGCAGCTCTGTCTCAGCCTGTTCCTGATTAAAGTTTTCACTACGCCGCAGCAAGGCATTGATCCTGGAAAGGAACACAGCCAGTTTGAATGGTTTTGTCATATAGTCATCGCCGCCAATGTCAAGACCCATGATAATATCCGTTTCTTCGTCGGCAGCCGTCAAAAACATGATCGGCACTTTGGAGGACGCCCGGATTTTCCGGCACAGGTCAAAGCCTGATCCGTCCGGCAATGTCACATCCAAAATCACAAGATCATAGTTACCATTCGTCCACAACTGTTCAGCTTCAACGCTGGTACGCGCAATCGTCAGTTCATAGCCTTGCTTCTTGATTGCAAAGGACAGGCCGTTGATTAAACTCAAGTCATCCTCCACAAAGAAAATGTGCTTCATTTGTTTTCACCATCCTTACAGCGTGTGCTTTTGAATCTTCTGTCGGCGGGCTTTTGAGCGCCTTTGGGTATCAGCCAAACGGTTCCCATTTTTACTGCGCCGGGAATACGATCAGCCGCACAATAGTAGTTTATCCGTCGAGGGGTCACACCCCATTTTTTGCTTGCCTCTTTCAAAGTCATATAGTCCATGTTCATGCCTCCATAAAAGCCATTATAGTTCTTTTTCTCGAACAAAGCAAGAATACGGAGTTGCGCTGCAAAGTTATAGATAAAGGTTTGCAGAGTGACTGGCAAGCGATGCCTGTGGCTATCCAGATAGCCCCACGCGCTTGTTGATGGAAGTCCCCCAAGCCCCCTTGGAACACAGATTTTCAATCTGTGGCTGCGCGTTTTTGCAAACGCTTTTGACCACGACCGGCTCACCGCTGGCCGTGGTCTTTTTCTTTCTGTTGCGGTTCGGTCTGCTCCATCGCCAGGACCCGATCCACATTGTTCTTGACCGTCAGCAGCTCCCGCATGGCGGCGCGGGCCTGCCGGTACTCGGCATAGGCTGCTTTTTTATCTGCCAGCAGCTTGGCATACTCAGCCTGAAGCTCCTTGACCGTGGGAAGCTTTTTCACGTTCAGCTCGTTGAACGCCTCCTTGGCGGCCTGGTGCAGCAAGATTTCTTCCTCATGCTCCTGCCGGAATTTTCTTGAATACCCGGCCTTGCGGTAGGCCACATAAGTGTCGCGGGTCTTGGCGTAGTTGACGATGTGGGTGCGCAGTACGGCAATCTCGGCCATGCGCTTTTCGGCGGCCTTGATCTGGTCGGACAGCGCGTGGTAGCGGGCCGTCGCCTCTGTCGTTTTGGTTTCCAGATCGGCATAATCCAGCAGTCCGTGTTCGGACAGGTAGTTGAGGGTCTGCGCCATCTGTTTGAGGTTGAACACCTTCGCCCAGCGGGCATACCCGGCACCTTTCCCGGCCTGCAATTTTGCCTGGATGTCCACCAGCAGATTGACCTTGGGCGGGGCGACCTGCGGGACAGCTTGCTTGCGGGGCGTATGTTCTTTTTGGCCGGAGAGGACCGCCAGCAAATCGTCCAGCGTGTAGCCATCTCCCAGCCGGTCAAAGCGGACGTTGTTGCCCCAGCCCTCCGCGCTGATGGAGATGGTCTTGCCCCGCCGGTGAACGGTAAAACCGTCCTGCTCCAACAGGCGCAGCAGCTCCTCCAGGCTGGCCGGTTTCTGTGCCAGCGCCCGGTCGATGGCCTGGCGCAGCTGCTCCTTGTGAGAGGGCTTCGCCGCATCGCCCAGCCACTTGTTGTAGCTCTGACCGCGCCGCTTGGGAACCTCCACAATGGAGTAGCCGTTCTCGATGCAGATGGTATCGCTCAGGCGATGGACAGCGCGGGTGCTGCCCCAAAAGTTGCGGAACTTGCGGTCACATTCCAGCGTGGTGGAGTTCCAGATAATGTGGTTGTGGACGTGAGCCTTGTCGATGTGGGTGCAGACGATGAAAGCGTGCTTGCCCTTGGTGAAGCGCCGGGCCAGCTCCACGCCCAGGCGGTTTGCTTCCTCCGGCGTGATCTCGCCCGGCACAAAGGACTGCCGCAGGTGGTAGGCAATCACATTGTCCGCACCGCGCACCCGGCCGGTGCGGGCGGCGTAGGTCTGCTTGTCCAGCAGAAACTGCGCGTCAGCCACGCGGCTGTCGCACTGGTAGCTGGTGATGAGCCTGCCGTGGTCGGTCTTGTCTGGATTTTTTACATAGTCGATGATGTCGCTGATGGCCTTGCCGACCGTGCGACCCTTGCCGGCGTGCAGCGGTATGATGCGGGTGGTGGCCATGTGGGTGACCTCCTTTCTCCCGGTGTCCGGGCAAAGAAAAAGCAGGAAACCGTTCCATGATTTCCTGCTCGGTGGTTCCGCCGGTGGCGGCTGGTATTTAGTTTTGAAAGTTCGGGCCAGGTTAGCTCGAGAAATTCTGCTTTGTTGAATGAAGTAGTGAGAAATTCGGATTTCTGTTGCGTCCATTTCTTGATAACAAAAGAGTTACATCAGAGTTTTTATTAAGCGTATTCCAAATGTTAAATACGGCTCACCCAAATATTCGTTTTTATCGATCACATAACCATTCTTTTGATAAAATGAGATGGCGGTCGTATTTTCCTGAAATGCCCATATAACAATTTCTTGATAACCTTGTCTTTTAGCTTCTTGTTCAGCAAATAAAATACATTTGCTACCGATATTATGTCCTTGTGCTTCTGGCCTTACATAAATACGCCAAATCTCAAAAGCTCCTTTTTTATCTATATCTGCTGTATCACCTATTGATAATAGAGCTAATATCTGCCCTTGTTCTTCCCAAACATATTCCGACAACCGTTTTGATTGAAAGTCATGCCTTAGTTCTTCTGCACGTTCTTTACAGCCAATTTCATTTAGCAAAGAAGGATTTACATAATTTGAATATGTCCTTTTCCAATTCGTATTTACTATATCAATCGCTATATTATAATCTTTTTCTGATAAAGGACGTATCATAAATTTGTTCCTCCAACTTGACTTCTAATTTATTGCCAGATTGATTATACCTCATTCATCAAGGTAAGCATAGCAGAATTTTGTATGAATTGTAAACTTGCTGAGTAGCACCGCCAATGACAGTCGGTATTCATTTTTTCAATCTATCAGTCAAAGCGAAACTTGAATAGCGCGGCAATTAGCTGTTGCTTCACATATTCCTCAACCTCGGCATTGACCTGCCCGTGTACTTTGGAAAAGTAGCGGATATATCCGGCGTAGTGGGAAAGGACGGTGTCGATTGCGTCCGGGTCGCCCTCATGGGCTTTGACGATTGTTTCATAGGGGAGAAGTTTACTCATAGTCTTTTCCCTCCATGAGCCGCCGTAACCGCTGCAAGGCAAGTTGGATATGCCGCCCCGCTGTGCTGCGTGTCCGGCCGATATGTACGCCGATCACTCGCTGCGGCTGGCGCAGGAAATAGTAACGAAAGATTTCTTCCTGTGTCTGCTCCGGCAAGAGGGCAAGGGCGGCGGCAAGTTCCGCATGGTACAAAACGGCGGTCTGGCCGCAGGCAGTAAAGAGATATTCTTCAAGCTGCTCCGGCTCGGCAAGCTGGACAAACTTCTTATTCATCAGGTAGTCAAGGGAAACTTCCCGTTCCCACCTCCGGCGCAGCTTCAAGATTTTATCTATGGCTGCATGGCGAATAACAATCTTGCAAAAGGCATTGTAATGTGTACTGGATATGCACTTTGTAGGCTTCATCTTCGGTCATGGAAATTCCCCCTCTCTGATAATAGTGCGGGGCGGCAGCACTCCTTGCTGTCGCCCCTTGATTGCCTACCAGCAAAGGCGGGCGGGGCTGTCAACGACGACGCGAAGCGGCGTTCATTTTATCGTTGACTGGCTCGGCTGGCTTTGCTATATTCTCCGATAAAATTAGTTCAGTACGGCTTTATATCCATTGTCCTTATCACCGGTGATGGTAATAAAATATGATTCGCCAAAGTGTGCTTCCCACGAGATAGGCTCCATACACTTTGTGATGTCATCTGGATATACATTTTCATAATTAGGAGCCACATACTCCGTTATGATTCGGAATTGCATGGATAACTCGAAAGTATCTGCGATATTGTTTAGTTCCTCTTTATTCAACACCACAATGTTATCGGAATCGTGCTTGATTAACGAACCGTCCGCATTTGATATGCCTCCACTGTATTCGTGACTATCTGCACGATAATCATAAACCAGTAATCCAACATCTTCTTCCGTGTCTAATTGCAGGTGCAGGGCTATTTCATCATCAGCAGGCACATATTCGTTGGGAATTATCTGGTTGTAAACTACAAGACCCAGACCCATCACAACCACTATCGCGGCAATAATTCCAATTACCTTTTTCTTCATGTTAGAAACACTCCTGTTTTCCCATTCATTCTTTCTTGAAAGTAAAGGAAATTCCAATGATTGCAGCAATAAAGATAATTGGCGCTACTCTGACAAATAGCCATTCAAATGAGTGGAAAGCCACTCCGAGAACGGCGGTTTCAGGGTCACTATAATCCCAACCCAAATAAGGACTACTCCATATTATTAAAGCCGCAAAAATCATTACAATAATTGCACATAATGAAATAAGCAGCCATCGGATAATTTTCCTTCTCGTGGCTTTCCTTTGTGCCAGTTGTAAATTAATTACCTCCAGTTTTTCAGAAATTGCTTTTAAGTTATCAACCTCCGCTTCAGTTACAGTTTCTCCCAGTAGTGTACTTACAGGTGTTTCAAGCACTTCCGATATGGAGATTAACATATCAGAGTCGGGAACCGACAATCCTTGCTCCCATTTAGAAATTGTTTGCCGCACAACATTCAGCTTGATAGCAAGTTCCTGTTGGGAAAGTCCTTTTGATTTTCTGATTGCTTTAATATTTTCGTTGAGCATTAAGGACAGCCTCCTTTCTTTCCGTCGCTACTGTTATTGTAGTCGAAATCGTCCATTGCCACAAGCAACGCGTCTTAACATCTTTAGAAAATGGCGATTTTGAGCCGTTCTTTTTGCTGCTTTCTGAATGAATCTATTTTTCTATCAGACTTTTCACATTTCGGAATAGTGGGTTGCCGTCTATCAATTCTTGTGTGTTACTTTATGGCACATGAGCATTGCGTCCAGGTCCATCGTGGAGCGGGCGTCCAGGCCGACCATCGCGGCCACCAGCATCCCGCCCTTGAGGATAAATTTGTCCCGGTAGGACGAGAGAGAAATGCGTTCCAGAAACCGCTCCATCATATAGTTGCGCATCAAAATCTGCGCGTCCGCAGCGTTTTTCTTTGACAGGTTGCGGATCAAATCTTTCAGCTGCCTGGCTGTCTTTATCATAACAGTACCTCCAAATACTGGCGTAAAATTTTCTCGACCCGGAACAGTTTAGCATAGCGCACCAGCGTCCGTAGGTTCTTGTCTTTCCGGCGAGCATACGCTTTCAAAGCGTCCTGAAATGTCTGCATCTCGATATGGCTCCGGCTGCGCAGCACATCGCAGATCGTCCGTTCCATATCATAGACCGGCACATCGTGGCCGAAGGGGGTCTGTGCGGTTGACAGGCCGACCTCATACAGCTCCGCCTTGATGGTAAAGACCCGAACGCCCTCACTTTTAAGCCGGGTGGGGTTGTAGCCCGTCTTGACCGTAATGGAATAGGCCAGCGGCTCCCGGTCGGTCAGGTCGTGGAAAAACAGCGCCGTTTCATGGGAAAAAACTGCCTGCGGACAGCGAAGATGCAGCAGATACATGGCGTCCACCCAGGCGTCTTTGGAAAGATAAATCCCATGCGCCGCCTGTTCCAGTCCACGAGACTGCACGAATTGATAAAAAACAGGTTTTGAGATCCCGGCCGCGAGGGCCTGCCCGGTGCGCAGCATCCCGTCCTGACGTTCCATCAGCTGGTCTAACTGTTGAAATTGGCTCATGTTCTTCACCTTCCTTTCATGCTAATATTATACGCGAAATTAGCACGAAAGTAAAGTTAAAAATTGCCGGGACTTCACTCCCGGCAATTCTTCATTTCCTATTCAGCCGTACACCGCATCCTGGATCGCAAACCGCAGGTCCTGCACCTTGCTCACCAGCCAGGCGGCAGCCATCGGAAGGCCCACCGGGCTGACCAGGAAAGCGATCACCAACAGGATCACGCCGTTTTGCGGCGAGTAGGTTACCAGCACCGCGATCCCCAGCAGCGCCACCACCGTGGAGGCCAGGCCGAAGATGAAGCTGGACACATACAGCAGTCCAAAGCATACCCAGGTGAACAGCATCAGCGCCAGCACTACCGGCGCAGCCAGGATTTTCAGCCCCAATTTCAAAATAAACAGCACAGCTCTCATTTCAGCGCCCCCTTCCGCCAGTCCAGGTAGGGCTGGCACAGCTTCTCCACGGCTTTTTCGTCGGCTTCTGTAACCTCCCGGCGGCCTTTCGTCCGGCGGAGCAATTCATAGTCCTGGTAATCCGTGAGCAGCAGGTCAAACAGTTTCTCCGGGGTCCGGCAGAGGATGCCGTCCACGCAGTAGCGGGAATCCTTGTTCCAGGTCAATCGGACATAGCCGCGCTTGCACGGGAGAACTTCTTCCTCCGGGTCACACAGCAGATACTCTTGAAACAACTTCAAGATATTTTCAAATGTCAACATCAGCCTTCACCTCCGTTTCTGACTCCATTATCGCCTGCGGCCCGCAAAAGTGCAACGATACGGGCAAAGAAAAAAGAGGGAGGCCCGGCGCAGCCGCACGCACACGCCGGACCTCCCTCAAAGCCGGGGCGTATGCCCCTGTCACGACAGCTTTGCCAGCTGGGTCAATATCCGATGCACCCCATCCCACAAAGCCTCCTGCCGCCGGGATATATCCTCTAGATCGGCATCGTAAATGCGCCCGGTTTCATGCACGCGGCGGGTCAGCTGGTTTAAGTTGTTGCTGGAATAGCGCATCAGGGACACCAGCTCCTTCAGCTCCGGCAGTTCCAGGCGCACCACATAGCCGTCCAGGGCCATCTTGCGCAGGTAGGCTTCCCGGTTCTTTGTCCCCAGCTGGGCCATCTTCTGCTCGATCAGCGCCAGTTCCTCCGGCGAGACCCGGAAGTTCAGCTGCACCTCCCGTTTGCGCTTGGGGGCGCTCACCGCTCCGGCTCCTTTTTCTTACGAACGGGCGCTTTCTTTTCAGCGGAACGCGGCTCCTGCTTCAGTTGGCGGCGGACCGAAGGGCGGCGCTGGCGCAGCTCTTTGGAACGGTCCTCGCTGGCCAGGATGGTAACATAGGTGCCGGGCAGGTCCTTCATGCCGGTGATCGCCAGACTGCGGAACGGCAGCAGCGCCATCAGCCGGTCATGAGCCTGGGTGCCTGCGCGGGCCAGAAAGTCCGGCGAAACGCGGGCCATGTAGTGGGTGCCGTGGGGGCTGTTGGGCGTATCCGGCGCACGAAGCTCCTGCAAGAGCCGGGCGGCCTCGGCGCGGATTTCCTCCGGTGTCAGCGGCTGGAGCCGCAGATAGTCCTGCCGCGCCTGGCTCAAGAACAGATCGACCAGGCCGGAGTGGCTGTCCACCACAAAGTCCAGGTTGCGTTCGCCGCCAAAGCCGTCCGGGTTGGGCGGGATGTCCACCGTCCTGGCCCACGCCTTGTTGGCCGGGCTGAAACGCTCATCCCAATCTTTCTGCTGCACGGTGTTTGCCAGCACATAGAGAGTGCGGGTGTAGCCGAACTGTTCGATCACTTGGGGCACCGCGTCTCTGTCCAGCCGGTTGTCCCGGTAATGTTCCGAAATGGATGCCTCGATGGCCTCCTTGCAGGCGATGTTGGCGCGGCGGGACGCCCGGTACAAATCCAGGTCGCCCTGTTCGCGGGCATAGGCGGCGTCGTGCCGGTAGAGCGGCAGTTCCCGCTGGGCGTCCAGCGCCGCCTCGGCCCGCTGTTCGATGCTGTCCCGCACCACATCCATGTAGGAAGTTTCCCGGTCGGCAAACTCCTTGTAGACATCGGCCAGTGGGGACGGCGACGCCAGCAGCGCGGCGGCCCTGCTTTGGGGCAGGTCCAACTCCTCCATTGCCACCAGAATGTCCTCCCGGACCGTGTACTCATAGGTATGCTTTAGGATTTCCTCCGGGGGCTGGCTTTTCAGCCAGTCCCGGAACTTGTCCTGTTCGGCGGCCATCTTCTCATAGAGGACCGCGTTTTTGTCGGTATTCATCTTATCGCACCTCCTGTTCGTGGTGTTTGGGTTTCTTTTCGGGATTGCGCGGCACCGGGCGTTTCAGACCCTCCAGCACCGAGGGGCGGCTGCTCTTGGCAAGCATCGTCTCCGGCGCAGGGCGGCTCCGGCCGTCCATGTTCAGCAGTACGTCCAGCTCGGCCAGCCGGGCGGACTTTACCCGCAAATCATCCTCAAAGGGGAATGGCTTGCCCACCTCCGCCTTGGCGGCGGCCTGCTGCTGGTAGAGATTGTCCAGCTGGTTCTTCACCGCCTCCAGCCGCTGGGGCATCTGGCTGAGCGCATTGTCGATACGGGTGAGGTTTCCACGGGGGTCTGTGCCCAGCGTCGCCCGGTGGGTCATCTGGCCTTTCAGCAGGAGCATATACTCCTGCCGGAAAGCGTCAAACGACACCGACATGGTGAAGCCCCGGTAACTGCCCACCGGCACCGGGTCGGCCCCTTTGACCTCCTTGCAGGCGTCCAGCAGCGCCGCCCCGGCGTTCTCCTTGTCGGTGAGGGTGTCGCCCCGCACTTCCATTCCGGCAAAACCGTCTTCCGGGTGCGGGTGTTCCGCCAGCGTTTTCATATCGGTTTCCAGCCCGGCGATAAAGCCCTTGTTTTTCTCGATCTCCTCCGGGAAGGTTTTGAGCAGCTGGTCCTCCAGGCGGTACTGCTTGCTCTGGTGGTCGGCCTTCATCAGCTTTAACCGCGCCACGTCCACATCCAGGTCCATGCGCTCCTTGATGCGCGGGTCCCCGGCGCACAGTGCCTTGATCTCAGCAAAGGAAAGCGCCGTTTCATCCACATCGTCGCAGCTTCGCACCGGCGATTTGGAGGTCATGATCTGGCTGATGAATTTCTGTTTGTTTTCCACCGTCTGCCAGAGGTAGGCGTCGAAAGTCCCCTCGGTGACATAGCGGTACACATGGACGGTCTCGTTCTGGTTGCCCTGGCGCTCGATGCGCCCCTTTCGCTGGGCCAAATCGCCGGGCCGCCACGGGCAGTCCAGGTCATGCAGCGCCACCAGGCGGTCCTGCACGTTGGTGCCCGCGCCCATTTTGGCCGTGCTGCCCAGCAGGACGCGCACCTGGCCGGTGCGGACCTTGGAGAACAGCTCCTTTTTGCGCACCTCGGTGTTGGCCTCATGGATAAAGGCAATCTGCTCAGCGGGCACACCCTGGGCGATGAGCTTTTGCCGGATGTCCTCGTACACGGTAAAAGCCGGTTCCGGCTCGTCCAGCGGCACCGCGTCCTCCAAAGCGTGGAGGGTCGGGTTGTCCAGCTCCTTGGCCACCTTTTTTGCGGGCCGGGCCTGGGGCGTGGAAATGTCGCAGAACACCAGCTGGGTCAGCTTGTCAGCCTCGCCATCCCGCCAGATCTGCATGATGTTGTTCACGCACTGATTGACCTTGGTGCCCGGCTCATCCGGCAGCAGCTGGTTGATGATCCGCTGGTCCAGCCCCAGCTTGCGCCCGTCGCTGGTGATCTTGAGCATATTGTCCTGGGACGGGTCCACCGTACCGCTGTGTACCAGGGAAGCGCGTTCCGAAAGCGCCTTCACCATTTCCTGCTGCTGCTCGGTGGGCTGAGCCACGATGTTGTGGTACTCCACCTGGGGCGTGGGCAGGTGCAGCTGGTCGGCGGTTTTGATGTCCGCGATTTCTTTGAACAAGTTCATCAGCTCCGGCAGGTTGAAAAACTTGGAGAAGCGGGTCCGCGCCCGGTAGCCGGTGCCCTCCGGGGCCAGCTCCAGCGCCGTCACGGTCTCGCCAAACCGGGACGCCCAGCAGTCAAAGTGGGCCATGCCCAGCTCTTGCAGGCGGTCATACTGGAGATACCGCTGCATGGTGTAAAGCTCGGTCATGGAGTTGCTGACAGGCGTGCCGGTGGCAAAGATGACGCCCCGGCTACCGGTGATTTCGTCCATGTAGCGGCACTTGGCGAACATATCCGAGGATTTCTGCGCGTCCGTCGTAGAGAGGCCCGCCACGTTGCGCATCTTCGTATATAAGAACAGGTTTTTGTAGTTGTGGGCCTCGTCCACGAACAGCCGGTCTACGCCCAGCTGTTCAAACGTCACCACATCGTCCTTGCGGCCCTCGGCTTGCAGCTTTTCCAACCGCGCCTCCAAAGACTTTTTCGTGCGTTCCAGCTGCTTGACGGTGAACCGTTCCCCGCCGCTGGCCTCCACCTCAGAGATGCCCTCGGTGATTTCCCAAATCTGCTCATGCAGCAGCCGCTCCTGGCGTTCCTTGCTGATGGGGATTTTTTCAAACTGAGAGTGGCCCATAATGATGGCATCATAGTCGCCGGTGGCGATGCGGGCACAAAACTTCTTGCGGTTGTGCTTTTCAAAGTCCTTTTTGGTTGTCACCAGGATATTGGCGGACGGGTACAGACGCAGGAACTCCGAAGCCCACTGTTCGGTCAGGTGGTTTGGCACCACAAAGAGGGATTTCTGGCACAGGCCCAGGCGCTTGGCCTCCATTGCGGCCCCCACCATTTCAAAGGTCTTGCCCGCGCCCACCTCGTGGGCCAGCAGCGTGTTTCCGCCGTACAGCACATGGGCGATGGCATTTTTCTGATGCTCCCGCAGGGTGATGGACGGGTTCATGCCGCCGAAAACAATGTGGCTGCCGTCATACTCGCGGGGGCGGGTGGCGTTCATTTCCTCGTTGTACTGGCGCACCAGCGCCTGCCGCCGCTCCGGGTCCCGCCAAATCCAGTCCTTGAACGCCTCCCGGATGGCCTGCTGCTTCTGGGCGGCCAGGGTGGTCTCCTTGGCGTTCAGCACCCGGCGCTCCTTGCCGTCCGCATCTTCAACAGTATCGTAGATACGCACATCCCGCAGGTTGAGGGAATCTTCGAGGATTTTATAGGCGTTGGCGCGGCCGGTCCCGTAGGTGGTATAGGCCGCCACATCTCTCTGTCCCACAGCGTTTTTGCCGGAGATCTGCCACTCGGCGGTAAATGCAGAGTAGTGGACTTCAATGCTGCGCTGAAGGTAAAAGGGCGTGTCAAAGGTTTCGTACATGAATTGCTGAATGTACTCTTTGTCAATCCAGGTTGCCCCCAGCCGCACCTCGATCTCGGAAGCGTCCAGGTCCTTGGGCTGGGCGGCGGTCAGAGCCTCCATGTTGACCGCAAAGGCCGGGTCCTGTTCCGCCGCCCGCTGGGCCTGGCGCAGCTTCCGGCGCACGTTGCCGGAGAGGTATTCATCGGCGGTCACATAATGGGGCGTCCCGTCCGGTTCGGTCTGGCCCGGCACACGGAAGATGACACCCCGCAGCTCGTCCGCCAGTTCCTCGCCGGTTTTGCCGGTGAGCTGTTCCATATAAGCCATGTCCACGCAGGCTTTCTCCGAGATGGAGACCGCCAGCGCCTCGCTGGCCGTGTCCACGGTGGTGACGGCCTCATGGGGTTTGATAGTGCGCTTGGTGAACATATCCGCCTTGCGTTCCAGCCTGCCGTCCTCGTCCAGCACTTCCAGCGCACAGAGCAGGTAATAGCTGCTGTCATCGGCAAAGGCCAGCCGGTTTGCCCGGTCGTTGATAAGGCCATATTTAGCGGAGAAATCGTCATAGCGGCGGTTCAGTTCGGCCATCTGCGCCCGGATGTCGGCATCCGGCGCGGCGGCGTCCATCTCCAGGTCGATGAGCTGCTGCACACAGTCCCGCAGCCCCACCAGCCCTTTGACGCGGGCCTCGGCGGTGGCGTTTATGTCAGGGCGCACCATGCGGCTGTTTTCCCGAAAGTACACCGCCCCGTCCACCACCGTGTAGGAATAGTTTTTTACATCCGGGTCAGCCGGGAGGGAATCGTCGATGTCCTCGCCCTCGCCCAGCTCCGGCAGCGCGGCCTCCTGGTAGGTGCCGTGGATGTGCTGCACGGCGTTGTGCAGCTGGTCGGCCAGCTCCATCCCCTCGATGGGGTTCACGGTGTAATCCATGCCGTGAGCGGTGCTTTCCGGCTCCTGTCGCCCCAGCACCATCTCCGGGTGGTCGAGAAAATACTGGTTGACCGTGAAGCCTTCTTCGGTCCGGCCGGTCTGCGTCCAGTCCGGGGCGATGTCCAGCGGACGGTCCCGCTTTTGCAGAAACAGGATGTCGGACACCACATCGGTGCCCGCATTGGCGCGGAAGGCGTTATTGGGCAGGCGGATGGCTCCCAGCAGCTCGGCCCGCTGGGCCAGATACCGGCGCACGGTGGAATCCTTGGCGTCCATTGTATAGCGGCTGGTGACGAACGCCACCACGCCGCCCGGCCGCACCTGGTCCAACGATTTTGCGAAAAAGTAGTTGTGGATGTTGAAACCCAGTTTGTTGTAGGCTTTGTCGTTCACCTGATACTGTCCGAAAGGGACGTTACCGATGGCAAGGTCGTAAAAATCCCGCCGGTCGGTGGTTTCAAATCCTGCCACCGTGATGTCGGCCTTGGGGTAGAGCTGCTTTGCGATGTGCCCGGAAATGCTGTCCAGCTCCACGCCGTACAGACGGCTCCCGGCCATGCTCTCCGGCAGCATCCCGAAGAAATTGCCCACACCGCAGGACGGCTCCAGAATGTTGCCGGTGCGGAAGCCCATCTGTTCTACCGCGTCGTAAATGGCGCGGATCACAGTGGGGCTGGTGTAGTGGGCGTTGAGGGTAGAGGCCCTGGCCGCTTCATATTCCTCCGGGGTCAAAAGCTCTTTCAGTTCGGCGTACTCCTTGGCCCAGGCAGTTTTGGATGGGTCGAAGGCATCCGCCACGCCGCCCCAGCCCACATAGCGGGACAGCACTTCCTGTTGTTCCGGCGTGGCCTGGCCGGTGGTTTCCTCCAGGTATTTCAGCAGCTTGATTGCCGCCACATTGGCCTGGTACTTGGCCTTGGGGCCGCCCTCGCCCAGATGGTTGTCGGTGATATGGAAGTTCTCGGCGTTGCGGCGCAGGTTGTCCCGGTACTCCTGATAGGCCGCCTGCTCGGCAGTCCGCTGGTTGGGGAAGGTCTGCCACTCGCCGTTGACCGGGATGGCGACCGGGTGTTCCGGCTTCTCGCCAGGCTCCACGTCCGGCGTTGGTTCGGGCGGCGTAGGTTCCGGCTGGTCAACGTGCAGCCGTTCCACCACTACGTCATAGGGAAGTCCGTTTTTATCGCCGGGGTAGACAGCCACCGTCTCGGAGTGGAACGCCGGTGCCTCGGCGGCTTCTTCAATGGGCTTGGCGGTTTCGGCAGGTTCTTCAACTGTGGCAGCGGCTTCAACCGCCGGTTCGGCCTGCTCCTGCACAAAGCCGTCCAGCTGGCGGGCATACAACCCGCGCAGCAGGGGCGCGACCTCATCCCAGCGAAAATACAGCATGGCCAGCCGCTTCTCCTCCGCGTCCAGCACTTCCAGTTCGATGCCTTCGGACGTGGTGCGGTAGTCGGCGGTGTCGCCAGTCTCCAGCTCCATCGTTTCCACGATGCCTGGGAAGGCCCGGCCCAGCCACTGGGCAATCTCGCGGTTGGGCTTGCCGGTGTGCAGCAGCTCGGAAAGCTCCGCCTTGTCCGGCGCGCCGATCAGGCCGTGGACCAGCACGTCCCGGAGGTCCTGGTCAGCCGTGTCGGGGTTTACAGGCAAAAATTCGTTGATGGCTTCGTTGCGGGTGTCCGCACGCAGCAGCGTCTCGAACCGCTCCCGGCTCTCGGCCCGGAAGATGGGATAAGCCATGCCGGAAGGAATGAGCTGTACCGTATCCTCCCGCAGTTCGGTGATCTGGTATTCCTGATTGTCCAGATAAACCGTATCACCCACATGATAGACCGGCGCAGCAGGGTCATAGACCTTTTTCTCCGGGATAGCCTGCCGGATGGCTTCATATTCCTCATCCGATACGGTAATATCCATCTCATGGGTGGGTTCACCGCTGCCGATGGTGAGGGTGTCGCCCTCGCGGGTGATGGGCTGGCCGGATAAGTCCGGCACAGGTACAGGCAGGAACTCACCATTGTCCAGATATTTCTCAAATATTTCGCGCCGCATCTCCACTGGCTCCTGGTCAGGGACGCTGGGCATGGTGTACCAAATGTAATCCTCGTCAACATGGTCAAGAACCATCCGAACCACGGGGCTTTTATCATCAATGAAAGCGTCTATGGCATCTCCTGGGTGATAGGTGTGGCCACCTGGGCTGGTGTAGGCTTCCGGCTCATCCCCTCCGGCGGCACGTTCCACGTCGGCCATGACCTGCTGGATAAACGGGTCATTGTCCAGCTTTTCCGGGTCCACCACCTGGCCGTTCACGATGCCGCGCTCGGCCAGGGCTTCCCGAATGGCGATGGGGTCGATGTTGTCAAAACGGTCCTGTTCTTCTTGGGTATAGAACCGATCTTCCTTGATAAGCTGGGCGATCCGGCGCTGCACCTTGGGCCAGGGCAGCATCGTTCCATTGGGGCTTTCCGGGCGTACCGCAAACGGGGTTTTGCCGCTGCCACCGTCAAACTCATGGGCCAGCCATGCGGCGGTATCTTTTTCCCGCGCATGGTCTTTCATGTAGCGGACAACGGCGTGCTTGCTTTCGATCTTGCCGTTCCAGTCCTGGATAGCTCGGTCAATGTCATTGTCCGAAAGTGGGCGCAGCAGCTCATGAAGCTTGGGATAGGTCTCGTCGATGACTTCACGATGAAGGCGCTGACGGAACTCCGGGGTGTAGGAATAGAGGTGAAGCAGCTCCTTATTGCCAGACGCTAAAACAGCGCGCTGGATAGCCGATCTTCCTTCGATCACGGCGCTTTCATAATCACCGTGACCGCAGGTGTTCTGGTATCTGGTGTCTTTGGTAACGGCCTCCAACACAATGGGTTTGTATCGCTCATGCAGCTCCCGGAGAGTGAGCCTTGCCGCCTCCGGCTCATGGTCGGCAGCTTCTGACTGCGGCTGTTCCTGGGCAAAAGAAAAAGCAGAGGGCGTTTTCACACTCTCTGCTTCGTCGATCTGTTGAATCTGTTCCGCTTCGGAGAGGAACAGGTTTAGGGTCAGCTGTTGATAAGTTCCGCCATCAGAATTTCCTCGGCCTGGGCTTTGCAGGTGTTCATCAGGCCCACCCACTGCATCGGGTCGGCGGCTTTCAGCGCCTCCGTCGCGCCCGCCGCCTCGGCCAGTTGGGGCATCATCTGCTCCAACCGCTGGTTCGCCGTCTCGTCGATTTCCAGAAGGTGCGGGTACAGCTTCTCGGTCATCAGCAGCTGGTTGTACAGGATGGGCCGGTGTTCTTTCAGGTACGCTTTGCGCATCCGGCCGTACTTGCCCAGGGGCTTCTCCGGCTGCTCGCTCAGGTGCAGGTCGGGAATCAGGTAATCCCCGTTCTGAATGTAAGTCAGGTTGTTCTCCATGTGTGGCACTCCTTTCCGCGCTTTTGGCGCGCTCATAGTTCTGGACGGTGACGCCGATCTGCCGCAGCACCTGCTGGTTTGCCTGGCTGACCGCCGTGCCCAGCGCCCCGATTACAGCGGGGGTGTTGAAGTCGAAGATCGGCATGAAGTCCTCATGGCTGAAATACTGCTCCGGCTCCAGCCCGCAGCGGGACATCAGGGCGTAGGTGATGCTGACCGTGGCGGCTGATTTGAACTGGACTTCGATGTTGTACTCATCGTACTCCTCCAAAAAGGAACCGTCAACGATAGGGAGAATATCCCGCCGGTGGTCAGCCCAGTATTCCTCCGCCAGCTTGGCGGCCACATCGGCCAGCTGCTGGGCCAGGTCGTTGCTGCTCACATCGTAGTTGCGTTCCAGCATTGCCGACACAGGCCCAATGTGCCGTTCCTCCAGCTGCCACAGCCAGGGGGTGCGGGAATGTTCCCGCGTGCCGGTGTCGGAAATATCGAACACATAGCGCAGGCGGGGCCGGTCCCCGGAATCGTCCACCAGGGCGATGCCCTTGGAACCGCGCCGCACATACCGGCCCATGCGGTCATTCCACAGGTCATACTCGGCGCAGGCGGTAGCGTCCGGGCGCTGAGCGTAGATCATCAGCTGCTCGTGGAATGGATACTTGTAGAGTCGGGCAGCGGTGGTGAGAAAGCCCGCCCATTCCTGCCAGCTGCCGGTGAGCTGGACCGCCACCTTCTCCGCCATCTGCGCGTACATTTCTGCATTGGTTGGCATGGTTGTCTGTCCTCCCTTCCTTCGGATATGAAAATGGGGCGGTATGGTGGCCGCCCCGGCTGGTCAAAACAGGGTGTTACTCGTCAAAATCCGGGTACAGTTCCAGCGCATCAAAGTCGGCGTCCGTCATCGCCCGGAGCTTGGCGAGGGTGCTGTCGGTCAGGGCCAGCAGTTCGGTTTCGTCCGGCGAAAGCTCACGGCGCATCTCGGTCAGGGCCTCGATGGCCCCCAGGCGGCTGCCGGGGTTGTAGATACACAGCAAATTGGTTTCCTCAAAAGTCAAAGCATTCATATCAGATTTCCCTTTCCGCGCTCTTTTTGGGCGCTGTCTTTTTATGTTCGGATTTAGGCTGACTTTTCAGCTGCTCCATGACGGACTTCTTCTTGTCCCGATCTTCCCGGTGGGCGGCGGCCGCCAAATCCATGAGAGAGATGGGCTGACCGCTGCGGGCCTGCTGTTCCAGCTGAGCCACCGTCGGCTCCTTGGGGCCGTTGTTGATAACGCCGTCGATCATGCCATAGTCGTCCTCAACCGTCATCTCCGCACTTTTCAGCGGATTGTCCGGCAGAAAGCCGGGGATCTGCTGAAAGCCAAAACTGTCGCAGTAATGACAGGATACCTTGCCGTCCTGCTTGATGGCAACGATGTCGCTGACGCTCATAGACGGGTGGCGGTAGTCGGCAGGGTGTTCGTTGTTGAAGCGGTATTCGAGATTATCCAGCACGCTGCCTTTCAGGTCGCCGGGTGTGAGCGGCGCAGTATAGACCAGGTCGTAGTTATCGCGCTGCACAGTCCGCCCGATGGACTTGATCCATTCCAGCCCCTCGTAGCGAATGTCCCTCAGTTCGTCGGTGTGCTTCACCTGATAGATGGCATAACAATCGCCCTTGTGGTTGAGAAACGCCTGCTCTCGTTCCTGCTGGTGGTCCATACGCTCCTTGACCTGAGCATCAAAGGAGGGACTATCCTCCCATTCCTCACGGGTGACGGCAAAAATGCCATCGTGAGCGTCCAGGTCGGCAGTATCAAAGGCCATCGCGGGGTTTTCGCCCTGCTGGACCATGTAAACGGTTAGGTCCTGCGCCATCAGCTCGTAGGCCCGCTCTTTGGAAAGGGGCAGAAGGTCGCTGTCCAGATAGCCGCACTTTTCCAGATCGTCTTGGGTCAACGTCGGGTCCGGCATAGGGTATTCGTCCAGTGTCTGCTCCAGGACATCCGGCAGCTGGGTGACTTCCGGCACAGCGGCCTGGGCCGCTGCCTGCATCTGTTGGACTGCCGCCTCCTGCAAGGTCTCGATCATGGACAGCGGCGCATACCGAATGGACTGGCCGCCCATGTCGTGCATCTCACAGATTTTCAGTGCAGCGGTGGACAACGGCAATTCCGGCGCATCCAGCTGGCCGCCGTCCAGCTGCTTCATGTTGGCGGCGTCGTAGAGCGTGTAGTCCCAGCCGGTGTCGCAGGACTGAACATGAAGATAGGTGGCATCATCAACCAGCAACAGGGCCTCCTGGGCTTCGGTGCTGGGGGCAGGTGCATCAGGCGTTTCCTCTGTGGGCTGCTGAACAGCGACCTCCGGGGCCAGCTCCGGCGCAACTTCCTGTTGGGGCACCGCCTGTTCCAGCTGAGCGGTCAGGTCAATGCCGCGCTCCTTACAAATTTCCTTGTAGTGCCGGTCAATATCGGAAATCAGCTCACCGGCGGTCTTATTGATAACCTCCAGGCTGGCCCGCAGCTCCTTCAGTTCCTTGCCCTGGCTCCAACTGGCGATATAGCCGAAGCTGTTCTCGCCAGTCTGGATACCGTAATACTGGCAAACCGCATAGGAGATGCTCTCCGCCTGGACTTCCTCAGTATGTCGGTCCTTCGCTGCCTGGACCTCGGCAGAGTGATCTTCCTCCACCTCCAGACGCCACTCAAACTGATTCTCGTCCACAAAGCGCCAGTCTGCATCGGCAGCGAACTGTTCAGCCTCTGCTTCGGTGGCAAAGCCCTGGGAAAAGTCCCGCTTGGTTCCGCCATCACTGACCATGACCACCTTCCAGGTGGGTTCGGGTTTCGCCCGTTTCGGGTCGTGCAGCTTGCTGTGGGCGGTCTCATGCACGGCAGCGGAAACGGTCTGCACCTCGCTCATGCCTTCCCGGATGGCGATGCGCTGCTGATCGGAGGAAAAATAGCCGTCCATGTTTGCATCCATCGGCTCAAACTCGATGGGGACCGGGGCGGACCGGCGCAGGGCCTCCATAAATACCTCATAATTCTGGACATTCCCGGAAAGAGAGGCCGCCAGTTCCGGCAGGGGCTTTCCGTCCGTCTGGCTGATGTCGAACACCTTCACCGGGCGGAACAGCGGGATCTCGATCTCCTTTTCCTCCATGATGACCTTGCCATCGGCGTCCAGCATGGGGGCTTTGGTGTCCGGGTCCAGCTTCTGTTCCTCGATTTTCTTCTTATATGGCGTCGGGGCAATGATGGTGATTCCGTGTTCACCCCGCTTCACATGGCGCTCAAACTGGTTTTTCCACTTGTTGTAACCGGCCACCAGAGTGGCGTCCGGGCGCTGCATATAGATGAGCATGGTGTTGTTGACGGAGTAGCGGTGGAAGCGGGACATCACGGACAGGTAACGGCGGTATTTGTCGCTCTCGAACAGCTCCTTGATACCCTGTTCAATGCCCGCCGTGATTTCCTGCAACCGCTCCCGGTTGGTGGGTTTGTCAGCCATGATTTTCACTCTCCCTTCTATGGCCGAGATTTCAGCAGTGTGTTCTGCGATCCATTGGTCCTGTGCCTCGGTGCTGCTGTCGAGAAAGGTGTCCAGCAGATAGCCCATGTAATCTTTCTTTTGGATGGCCTCCATAAAACGGGGATGCGGGTTCTCGTCCGGCGTTTTGGGGGAATAATCGGTTTCCCATTTTCGGAGCAAGTGGTAGTAGTCCGTCAGAACACGCCACCCATGTTCCCGTTTTTCCTTTAATTTTTGCGCCTCGGTTTTCTGCCGGACGTAACGCCTTCGGGGAGGGGCCTGACTGCCATAGGCCAGGCCAAAATCCAGGGCCAGCTTTTCGGCGGCCTCCCTGGGAGGCAGGTCATAGAGCCGGGCGGTGAAGTCGATCACATCGCCGTCTGCGCCACAGCCGAAACAGTGGAAACGTGTGTCCACCTTCATGCTGGGGTGGCGGTCATCATGGAAGGTACAGCAGGCCATGCCGCCGCGTCCCACCGCGATGCCATAATGCTCCGCCGCCTCTCTGGCGGTGACGGACTGTTTCACGACTTCAAAGACACTCTCGCCCATGCTCACTTGCCACCCGCTTTAGGGACGGGCGGCCTGTACCCGGCGGCCTTGGCCCGCTCACTGGCAGCCTTGCGGCGCTCGGCGCTGTACGGTTCCCGGACAGACACGCAGCGTTTGGGCACTGTAAAGGTTTGGCGGTCCTTTTTTACGATCTGGTCCGGGTACTTCTCCGCCAGCCGCCGCAACTTTCCCAGCAGTTTCGGATCATGGGTGTAGACCTCGGCGGTGGTCTCGGCCTGATTGTAGAGGATAATGGTTTCTTGTTCATAAAGGCTCAGTTTCATTTTCCGCCGCCTTTCTGCCGGTCAAAGTCCAGCTTGAAGTTGACGTACTGGCCGGTATCTTCCAGCACCACGGTGGCGTCGTAGGTTTTGCCGCTTTTCTCAGAGTACAACCCGGTCACACGGGTGCGACCATCTTTGAGCAGCGCCGCCACAATGGCTTTGGTGGGCTGCTTGCGCTTCGCGGCCCACCACTTGCTGTTTTTCCAGATGGCAAATTTGCAAGATTTGTCCTGGCAGAAGAAGCCCTTTTGCATTTCTGCAATTTCACCGCCGCAGCGGGGGCATTTGCCCACCACCTCGCGGGGTGGGGTGAACAGGTACTCGCTGCCCTTAATGACCTGATAGGTTCCCACCAGTTCTTTCAGCATGGCGCAGATCCCGTCCATGAAGTCCTCCGGGGCCAGCTCGCCGCGCTCGATCTCGCCCAGCCGGTACTCCCATTCGGCGGTCAGCAGCGGGGATTGCAGCTGCTCCGGCAATACTGTGATAAGGGACACTGCATCGTGGGACGGTATCAGCTGCACGGTTTTCTTGCTCTTTTTCCGTTCCAGAAAGCCGGTGGACACCAGCTTTTCCAAAATCCCGGCGCGGGTGGCGGGGGTGCCGAGACCTTTGCGCTCGGCATCCTCCGGCATATCTTTGGCACCGGCGGTCTCCATCGCTGCAAGAAGCGTATCTTCCGAAAAATGTTTAGGCGGGCTGGTTTTGCCCTCCTTGACGGCGGCACCGGCGACCGGCAGCTTCTGACCTTCGGTCAGCTCTGGCAGCGCCTTGCTTTCGTTGTCGTTGTCCGGCTCCGCATTTTTCATGCTGGCGCGGTAGGCGGCGTCCAGTGCCCGCCAGCCGGGCTGCTTCACTGTGCGGCCTTTGGCGGTGAACTCCGCGCCATCGCATTCCACCGTGACAGCGGTCTCGGCGTAGGTATAGGGCGGAGCCACCGCACACAGCAGCCGCAGGGCCACCAGCTCCAGAATCGCCCGTTCGCCCACAGGCAAAGCAGACAAGTCCGCCTCTCGGATGTTGCGGGTGGGGATCACCGCATGGTGGTCGGTCACTTTCTTGTCGTTGATGACCGCCGCCGCATTGCAGGAAATGGCGATGCCCTTGCGGAACGGCATGGCATTGGCGACCAGATTCACCAGCACCGGCAGGCCCTCGGCCATGTCGGAAGTCAGGTAGCGGCTGTCCGTCCGGGGATAGGTGCAGAGCTTCTTTTCATAGAGGTTTTGCAGGTAATCCAATGTCTGCTGCGCCGTGAAGCCCAGCAAGCGGTTGGCATCCCGCTGGAGAGTGGTCAAGTCGTAGAGGGCGGGCGGCTTCTCGGTTTTGTCCTTGCGCTCCACCTGTTTGACCGTGGCCATGCCGCCCTCGCTGGCTTGCCGCAGTTGCTCGGCAGTGCCTTTATTGTCCATCCGAGAGCTGGCAGCGGAAAAGCCGGGCAGTTCCAGCGCCACCGTATAAAACGGCACCGGCTTGAAGGCGTCGATCTCGGCCTCCCGCTGGACGATGAGCGCCAACGTCGGGGACATGACGCGGCCAATGTTGAGGGTGCGGTGGTACAGCACCGAAAAGAGGCGGGTGGCGTTGATGCCCACCAGCCAGTCGGCCTTGGCCCGGCAGAGGGCCGCCTGATGCAGACCGTCATAGTCCGCACCGGGGCGCAGGTTGGCAAAGCCCTCCCGGATGGCGGAATCCTCCATGCTGCTGATCCACAACCGTTTCATGGGCTTGGTGCAGCCCGCCAGACAGTAAACGGTGCGGAAAATCAATTCACCCTCGCGCCCCGCGTCGCAGGCGTTGACCACTTCGGTCACGTCCTCCCGCCGCAACAGGGTACGCAGCACATCGAACTGTTCCCGCTTGTCCTTGGAGATGGTAAAGCGCCAGGTCTCCGGCAGGATTGGCAGGTCATCGTAGCGCCACTTGGCATAGTCGGGATTGTAGACGGAGGCATCGGCCAGCCCGGCCAGATGCCCCAGGCACCAGCTCACCAGCCAGCCGCCGCCCTCCAAGTAACCGTCTTTGCGGGTAGTAGCGCCCAGTACAGCGGCCAGGGATTTTGCCACTGAGGGCTTCTCAGCGATCACAAGGCGCATCTTCCTCAACCTCCATTTCTTCATTGGATTTTTTCAGTTTTCTGGAAATGCTGTTGCCATCGTCCAGAAGGCAGTCATAGCCGACGTTGTAATCATAGCGGTACAGCTTTCCCAGCAGGTCGTTGATGATGACACGGCAGGCCAGCAGCACCCGCGCCTTATCCACCTGCATGAGCTGGTAACGGCGGTAATCGCTGAAATATTCCTCGCGCTGGCGGGTCCGGGCGGCGGTTTCCTCCATCAGAATGTCAATCACGTCCTTGTCGCCGTCCTCTTTCGCGCCCTCGGCGTAGTTCAGCATCTCCATCACCATCGGGAAGCTCTGCTCATCCATTGGGGCTTCCTCTTTGAGATAGCCGATCAAGGCGCAGAACAGGAACCTGGCCGCTGTCTGCTCCGGCTCGGTCAGGGCGGAAAGCGTCTCCTGCCCGCTGGGCAGAAGTTTGTTGCAGACAAAATCGCGGACCTCGCCGCGGAACAAGTGGCGGATGGCGTCGATAGACAGCGGCGGTTCAGCGGGTTCGTCCTCCACCTCAAATTCATAGGGGTCTTTCTGGCCCGGTTTTTTGCGCACCTTGGCAAGCGCCGTGCAAACGATGTCGCCGCCAAAGTAGACGCCGAAGCAGATCAGGTCGAACACAATGAGAAACTGAATAAAGGGGTTCATTTTGCTTTTCTCCTTTCACGCAGCCACGCAGTCAGCTCTTTGTGGCAAAAACCCACGCAGGGCTGGCCGGGGCGGTAGTTTCCACAGCCATAACAGGGGTGGCCGGGAGATAAAGAGGGAGGGCGAGAAGCTGCCTTCCCGCCCTCCGGCCTGTGCGTCATCATGGGTTCAAAGGGGCTGTCGGTGAACCGGGTCATTTGACCGGGTTCTCGCTTTCTTCATCGCCGCCCCCGTCGGCTTCCTCCGGCTCGGTCTCCCAGGTCTCATCCTCCGGGAGTCCTTCATCTGCGCCATAATCGTAATCATCTAAGTTATCGCTGCCCTTGGTCTTGGGCTTCTGCTTGATGAATTTGAAGTAGACCAGCGCACCGATGCCGCCCAGCACAGCCAGCACCACCAGCAGCATCGCCGGGTTCAGCCCCGCCGGTTCCTGTTCCGGCTCCGGCTCTGTTTCCGGGGCGGGCGTAGGTTCCGGCTCCTGGCCCGTACACTCCGCCATGTTCACGGCACAGACCGGGCAGGCCGTATTCACCGCACCGGCGGCGCATTTTTCCGTGCAGTTGCAGACAGCGGGCGTTTCCTCCGCCGTCTCGCCGTCCTCCATCAGCGCCTCCAGATCGGCCTCATCCACCTGGTTCAAGAAGTGGACGGCAGTCTCCTTGTCCTCGTTGGCGCGGTCAATGAGGATATAAAAGTAGTTGCCTGCCTTGGTGGTGACGGTGATGAGCTGCTTGTTGCCGCCAAAGTCATCCACCAGGGCCGCGTTGCCCTCCGGGGTCAGGGCGGGGCTGTCCTCAGTTTCCTCCACCACCACGTTGCTGTCATTGGTGGCGTCCGCAGCCGGTGTGGCTGTCGGTGCAGGGTCAGCGCCCTGGGCAAAGGCGGTCACAGAGAAGCCGCCCATCAGCATCAGGCAGGTGCAAAGGGCGGCGAGGGTTCTGAAAATCTTCTTATTCTCCATGGGTCATATCCTCCTGTTCGGAATCGGCGGAAACCGCCATCTGACCGGGCACCATGCCGCCAGACAGCAGGGCGTTCAGCTGGGCCGGGGTCATGCGCAGGGCGCGCACCATCTGGACGATCTCCAGGTTCTCCGCCTCGGTTTTCTGCGCTTCCAGAGCCTTCAGCTTTTCCTGCTGTTCCGCGATTTTCTCGCGGGTTTTGGCGATCTCCTGGTCGATGCGCTCGATTTTGTTCTTAGCCATAGTCAATCACTCCATTCCATATCGCTCTTTCCAAGCGTAGTTGCGCCCCAATCCCTTGACGGTCTTGAGATGGGGCATTGCGTTTTCCTCAATGGCAAGCGCCCGACGATACAGGTCGGGGTGCTGCCGTTTCAGGGCTTCTACTTCGTCGCGCTTCATACTGGGGCAGAAAAAGCAGGACGATTTGCCGGGCAGAGGCAAACCCGCCTCCTGGATCGCCCGAATACAATCGTCCCGCGTCCAGTGCCAGTCCTCAATCAGCGGATAGCGGTTCTTATACTTTTTGTCCGCCTCATTGAATTTTCTGGAATGTTCATACCGTTTCCGCTCCCCGGCATCGTAGCCGATAAACCGCGTGACCCGGTTCCCGGACTGCCACACGGCGCGGCATTGCGGATGGTGGTTGCAGAACTTTTCCTGCGGGCCGATTTTGTGCTTCTGCGAGCACCGCTTGAAGCCGTAGGCGATGGAGGGCAGCGTCCCCGAACGCAGGCACTCCGTTTCCAGGGTTAGCCGGTTGCCACTGCGGTCCATCTTTTCCACCACCGTAATGGGCGGCATCTCATGTTCACGCAGCCACTGGTTCATGGTTTCCAGGAAGCGGTAGGTGTGGGGGTGTTCCGCTCCGGTATCGGCAAATGTAATCAGGTCAACGGGAATCCCGTGTTGATGAAGCCCAACCAAAAGGGCGGCACTGTTCGTGCCGCCCCCAAAGGATACAATATTCAGTTTTTATACCTCCGCAAAAAATCACCAATTCATCAAGCCGTAGCCCTTGATGCACTCGTAGGTCAAGGAATAACTCTTGATCTTGCAAGCGTCGCCGGAATTACCTTCCACGGTGTAGACCCGGCTGCCGTCGGTGCCCACCACGATGCCCACATGGTCGGCGCTCCCATCCAGGTCCCAGTCGAAGAAGATGGCGTCGCCGGGGGCGATGTTGGCGTAATCCCGCCCGCCCCATTGTCCATGTGACTGGAACCAGGGGATGCCCTGGGACTGGCAGGCCGCAAAGCGCGGCTCGGAAAGGCCCATCTGGCCGTAACACCAGGAAACGAAACAAGCGCACCACTCCACACGGGACGTAAAGCCGTACCAGCTCCAATAGGGCTGACCGCCTACGTTGCCTACCTGGCTTTTGGCAATGTCCACCACCGCCTGATTGCCGGGCCGGGTGCCGTTTACAAACTCCACACCGGCCAAGCTCTCGGAATCGCTGGTGTCGGCGGACCCGCCGCCGAAGATCAGCGGCTTGTTGCCCAGCGTCTGCCGGTACACCTGATACATCTCCAGCTGATCCGGCGTCAACAACTCCGAAGCCACAGAGGATATGGGCTTGCTGGTGAGGGTCACATTTAAGATGTAGTAGTTATAGGGCACCTCAACGTCATACTCGTTGCCCTCACTGTCGGTCCGGGTCTCGGTGCGGTAGCGCACCTCCACTTCCTCGGTCAGCGTCAGCTGGTACTGGGCATTGAAGATGCGCTCCAACTCGGCCTGGGCACTCTCGCGGGTGTAACCCTGCAAGACAGCGGACAGGTAGGCCGCCAGCTCGTGGGGGTCGTGGCCGATCATGTCGAGGTCATAGCGGTATTCGTCATAGCCGGGGTGGCTGCTCTCGATGTTGTCGATCTCGGCTTGCAGCGCGGCCTCCTTGGCGGCGTAGTCTGCCTCCACCGCCACCAGCTCCGGGTCATCGGAGGGGTAGGTGGTGCCGGAGATCATCGAACCGATGCTCTGCGCCATCATGGAGCAGGAGGACATGGTGTTGAGCAGCAGGCAGACGACTAAAAATAGGCCCAGGGCGATGCCAAAGCCCTTTTTGTGGCGCATCACATAGGCCCCGGTCTGCTGGGCTTTCTCCTTGACCGTCTTGGCCGCCTTGCCGGTCTTTTGGGCGGCACCGGCGGCGGTCCCGCCGGACTGCGCGGCCCGTTTGGCGGCGGCGTACTGCTTCTTGATCTGCTGTTTCTGCTGCCAGCGAGACAGCGGGTTGCTGGCCGCCGCAGGGTTTTCATAGACGGATTTCTGGAACAGCGCCTCGATGTTGGCCTTTTCCAGCTTCTGCTCGGCCTGGGCGGCTTTGCGATAGGGTTTCAGCTTGTGGCTGCGGTAGCCCTCCCTCGCCAGATGCACGCCGGTCTCCACGGCTTTCTCGGACCTGTGGGCGCTCTCCACGCCCACGTTACCGTCCTCGGTCTTGCGGATCTCCTGGTGGAGCTTGCCCGCCACTGCGTTGCCCGGCGCATCCCGCACCGCATGGGATAGCTTGGAGGGCGGCCGGGGCTTATCTTCCAGCACCAGCTTGGTCGTGACCTTGCCGGTCTTGGGGTCCACCTCGGCCCGCTTGACCTGCTTTTTCGGGATTTTTGCCTGCGCCTTGTCCGCTTTGGCGGCGGCCTTCTCCGCCTTGCGGATGGGCTTTTCCAGCGCCGGGTCCGCCCGTTCTTCCTCCGTGAAGCGCAGGCGCGGTTCCTTAATCAAACCATTCCCCCAGCATGAGGGAGGCCATCATGCCGGACAGCTCCGCATAGGCCGCCAGCCCCAGCGGACCCACAAAGCGGCACTCGGTCAGGCAGGCGTAGAGCTGGGCCACCACGTCGGCCAAAATCTGGACCTCGGTGCCCTCCAGCACGGCACCTCCGGCCTGCCCGCGCTGGACCTTGGCAGCGCACAGAATCTCCACCAGCCGCAGCAGGCCAATTTCGCCGGTTTCAGTCAGTTCAGCGGCCTGGTCCGCCGCCGTGCGGCACTCGGAAACGGCGTCCGCCATCGCCGTCAGCAGCGCGGTGCGCTGGGTTTCCAGCGCCCGGTCCAGAAACATCATGTGGTCGTTATGCAGAATTTCGGGTTTCATCGTCCATCAGCCTCCTTCATTTCCTGGGGTTTGGTCGTCATAATGCGATACAGTTCGGTATTCTTGGGGAAGTGGTCCACAAAGGGCAGGATGGTGGAGCCGTAGAACAGCAGCCCCTCGCCCTCGCCGGAGTGGGTCACATAGGACAGCTGGTGCGGGGAAATACCCAGCTGCCGGGCCAAAATCTGCCGGTCACCGCCCGCCTGGTTGAGCATATACACGAAGTCGGAGTTTTCAAAGATGTTCTCCACCTCGCGGGAAGAAAGCAGGTCCTTCACGTTCTGGGTGATGCCCGTGGGAATGCCGCCCCACTTGCGGAACCGCTTCCAAATCTCCACCGTGTAGGCGGCAGTCTGTTCCTCTTTCAAGAGCAGGTGCATCTCGTCGATGTAGTAGCGGGTAGACTTGCGGGCGGCCCGGTTGATGGTGACGCGGTTCCACACCTGGTCCTGGACCACCAGCATCCCGATCTTTTTCAGCTGCTTGCCCAGCTCCTTGATGTCGTAGCAGACAATGCGGTTGTTGATGTCCACGTTGCTGCGGTGGTTGAACACGTTGAGGGAGCCGGTGACGTAGATTTCCAGCGCCGTTGCGATGTACTGCGCCTCTTTCTCATCCTGCGCCCGCAGCAGGTCGTACAAATCCTCCAGAATGGGCATATTCTCCGGGCGCGGATCGTTGAGGTAGTCCTGATACACCAGCCGCACACAACGGTCAATGATGGTTTTCTGCACCGGCTGCAATCCGTCCTTGCCGCCCACAATCAGTTCACACAGCGACAGGATAAAGTCGGATTTCAGCGACAGCGGGCTTTCATCGTCCGAATAGTCCAGGTTCAGGTCCATCGGGTTGATGTAGTTGGTGGAGGTGGGCGAAATCTTGATGACCTGCCCGTGCAGGCGCTCCACCAGCGGCGCGTACTCGGCCTCCGGGTCGCAGATGATGACATCATCCGAAGTCAGCAGGAAGCAGTTGGCGATCTCGCGCTTGGCGCTGAAGGATTTGCCGCTGCCCGGCGTACCCAGAATCAGGCCGTTGGGGTTTTTCAGCAGTTTGCGGTCCACCATGATGAGGTTGTTGGACAGGGCGTTGATGCCGTAGTACAGCGCCTCCTTGCCGTTCTGAAAAAGCTCCTGGGTCGTGAACGGCACGAAGATGGCGGTGGAGCTGGTAGTCAGCCCCCGCTGAATTTCCACCTGGTTCAGCCCCAGCGGCAGAGAGGACATCAAGCCTTCCTCCTGCTGGAAGTCCAGCCGGGTCAGCTGGCAGTTGTACTTTTGCGCGATGGAGCTGGCCTGGAAGATGTTGTTGCCCAGCTGGCGGGGATTGTCCGCGGTGTTCAGCACCAAAAACGTCACCAGGAACATCCGCTCGTTGCGGCTTTGCAGGTCCTGCAACAGCTTCTTGGCCTCGGCCCCGTAGGTAGCAAGGTCGGACGGGATGATGTCCATGTCATACCCGGCGCGGACGGCCTTTTTCTGTTCCTCGATCTTGCTGCGGTCCAGGTCGGTGATCTTGCGCTTCACCGTCTTGATGGCCTTCACCTGGTCCACCGACTGGATGTGCAGGTTGACGATGAGGGAACTTTCCATATCGAGAAAATCCGCCAGCATACGGTCATTCAGCTCCGGGGCCAGAATCTGCACGAAGCTGACGGCCCCGTACTTCTTTCCCATGCGGAACTGCTTGCCGGTGCGGAACTCGAAGCCGGACGGAGCGATAAAGTCTTTGGTGGAAAGGCCGCTGGGAGCCAGCCAGTCCCACTCGAACTGGAACGGTGCCTGCTCGTCCATGTGGAAGATGGCGTGAAGCTGGGCCAGCCGGGCTTTGCCGTCCAGGACCTCGGCGGCCACGCCCAGCCGCTTAAAGTTGTTCAGTACATCGGTCTCGATGCGCTCCAGCCGGGGCTTGGCGGAGCGGATGCTGTCGGCCTCGATGGAAAAGGTCAGGTATTTGGTCTTGATAAGGCCGTTGTTGCCCCGCGCCAGCTGGTTTTGCAGCATCTGTGTGTACTCCACCCGGATGGGGTCAAAGTCATCCCCCTGGGCCGGGATGGTGATACTGTTGGCGAAGGTTTCCTGGGACGCCGCCAGGTTCAAAAAGGACAGCTGGAAACGGATGGAGCTGTCGAAGTAGTTGAGAAAATCGCACCAGCCTTCAAAGATGGCGGTCTTGTCCTCGTTCTGGCTGAGCTGGTAGTTGATGTCCTGGAACTGGATGGTCTTGGTGTAGCGGCCATCCGCCACCTTGCAGATGCCGTCCGGCCACATCCGTTCATAGGGGATGCTGTCCTGGGCGGACTGTTCCTTTTTGCCCGTGCGGTTGGCGCGGGCAATCGCTGCCTCGATCTGTTTTCGTTCGGCGCGGGTCAGCTTACGCCGGAGTTTGGTCTGTGGCTGTGCCGGTTCGGCCTGCCGCTTTGTCTTTACCGCGAACAATGTCATACACCTCCTTGTCGAGATTTGCCTGCCGCTCCAACACGGCATAGAAGTTGTTGGTGCGGTAGAGGCGCTGCTTGGGCCGGATGACGGCCACTTTGAGGATGTTGCCGATGATCTTTTCCAGGGGCTGGCCGTGTTTTTCATACATCGCCAGCATGAAGAAGGGCAGCATGACGAGCATCATGCACATGGCCGCCACGCTGTTGCCAGCAGGCCCCCGGAGCAAAAAGAAAAGCGGCACGCCGATGAGCGCCCCGCAGCCGAAGCAGACAAGCTGCCTCTTGGTCAGGTTGAATGCGACCTTGGTTTTGACTTTCGTCAGGTCTTTGGGTACGGGTACATAAGCCATACGGTTTTCCCTCCTTTAGTGCGCCTGGAATACGGCTTTGGACAAGCTGCCGGTCTTGAACAGTGTGAAGCACAGTAGCACTGTGTAGCCCACGCAGCTCCAGATCGCCATGATGATGTCCTCCTCGGTGGCGATGTTTTGCACCAGCACGGCGTAGATCGCCACGCAGACGATAATCAAAAACGCCTGGAAGCCCAGCGCCAGCAGGCTGCGCAGATAGTTCTGGCCCATGCCGCCCCATTCCTTGCCCATCATGGTCGCCATCGGGATGGGGGCCACCGACGTGACCAGGTAAATCTCGATCATACGGCCATAAATCACGATAAAAATGCAGATATACAGCGCCCACATGGTGATGCCGATAAAGAGCGACTGGAACCACAGGCCGAACAGCGGTCCCAGGTCCATATCCATCAGCCGGGACTCCATATCGGTCATAACAGCGGAGATGTCGATGGAAGCGTCCGAGCCGATGATGCCGGACGCCTGGGCCACCACGCTTTGGGCCATGTCGAACACGCCCATGACGAGGTTCCAGGTGTTGGTGACGAGCAAAATCGCGGCGGCGGATTTGAACACCCATTTGAAGATCATCCAGGTGTCCACATCATGCAGGTTGTTGCGGTCGGTTATCATCTGGATCAGCTCCAGCGTCATCACGATGGCCAGGATCACGCCTGCAATCGGCACCATGATGGAGTTGGAGAGGTTCTGGATCATGCTGAAAATGTCGCCGTTCCAGCCCTGCGGGGTCTGGCCCACCTGTACGGATATATCCGCGACCTGCTGGTTCACGCTGTCGAACATCCCTGTTAAGTTTCCCATGATGCCGCCCACCAGCATTTCCTTCAGCCAGTTGGTCAGGGCATCCAATAAGAAATCCATACGGTGTCAAACCTCCTTTCCGCCCCTCCCGCTGTGCGCGGGAGGGGGCTAGGATTTCAGCGGGGAACGATCAGACGGTGAACAGGCCGGACAGCAGGGGCACCAGCACCATGCCCACGATGGCGACGCCCGCGCCGGCCATCAGCTGTTTCATGCCCTGGCTTTTGGCACCGGGGTTGTCGTTGCCGTAACCTTCCAGCAGGTTGATGACGCCCCACACGCCGAGACCGGCACCGAGGGCGATAACGAGGGTCTGGAGAACGGTGATTGCCTGATTAAAAAATTCCATAAATAAAGTTGGCCGGAATCAGTTTGAAAAGTTTGATTTAGTCATGGTTCATAGGCATACAAAAGCCGGACAATCCGCCGCCCGGTTTCCGGGCTGGCTGACTCCGGCCTTCCTCCTTTTTTCATTATTTTAATAGAGATCGTCCGCTTTGTACGCCGATGGCCCCTTCGGGGCGGTTGTGGCGAGTAGATAGGACCCCTCCTTTCACAGCGGAACATCATTCGCCAGCTGCGGCGTCGATCTCATACACGTCGCAGACCTGGTTGGGTTTGAGCTTCAGCCGGGCCTTGAGGTAGCCTTCGATGTCAAAGGCGTTCTTCGGGTCGGCGTCAGCGGTGTACTTGTAGTTGGGGTGCTGGGTGATGTCGTACTTATCCGACAAAAACGGCCGCACCCCGCGCAGCTGGAGGATGCACTTGCCGCCGTCCATAACGGCCAGCTCATCCTGGCTCATCAGCGCCTTGCCCAATTTTTGATAGTTGAGCGAGTGGGAAGTCTCCCGCCCCCGGCTCTCGCCGGTGTTGTAGGTGTCGATGGTCTCCTTGCCCAGCACGGCCTCCAGCTCCTTGAGCGTGGTTGGCTCCTTGCCGCCTAGGAAAATGGAGGAATCCATATTTCCGATGATGGTGTCGGCGTTGTCCTTGTAGATGGCCTTGAGCTGGCTCTGTGCCTGCAAGACCAGGCAGGCGGAAATCTCCCGGCTTCGGATGGTGGCGACCAGCTTTTCCAGCTTGGGGATCTGGCCGATGTTGGCGCACTCGTCGATGAGGCAGCGCACATGGACCGGCAGCCGCCCGCCGTACACATCGTCGGCCTTTTCACAGAGCAGGTTGAATAGCTGGGTGTAACACATGGAGATTAAAAAATTAAAGGAATCGTCCGTGTCACTCATAATCAAAAACAGCGCCGTCCGCCGGTCGCCCAGGGTGTCCAGCTCCAGCTCGTCGTAGGACGTGACCTCCCGCAGCTCGGCAATGTCGAACACCGCCAGCCGGGCACCGCAGCTCACCAAAATCGACTTAGCGGTTTTGCCCGCGGCCAATTTATATTTGGCATATTGCCGCACCGCGAAGTGGTTGGGTTCCCGCTCTTTCAGCTCATCGAACATCAGGTCCACGGCGTTTTTGAACTCCTCATCGTCCTCCCGGACCTCCATGCTGTTGATCATCTCGATGAGGGTGGAAAAGTTCTGTTCCTCCACCGGGGCCTCATAGTGGATGTAGCCGATGAGCGCGCAGTACAAAAGCGTCTCCGCCTTGACCCAGAAATCATCCCCGGCCTTGCCCTCGCCCTTGGTGTTGGCGATGAGGGTCGTTACCAGCTTCAAGATGTCCTTTTCGCTATGGATATAGCTGAAGGGGTTATAGTGCATCGACTTCTTGAAGTTGATGGTGTTCAGCACCTTGATCTGGTATGGCTCATACACGATTTTGCCGTGTTTGTCCTTCACCGGCTTGCCGTCCTTGCCCAGCTTGGGCGCACCCCGCTGGAGCATTTTGCCGCACTCCACCAGGATGGTGCCCTTGGGATCGGTGACAACATAGGAGCTGTGCATCTGCATCAAATTCGGCTTCAACCAGAAGCGGGTCTTGCCGGAGCCGCTGCCGCCGATGACCAGCACGTTCTTGTTGCGGGCATACTTGGGGTTCTTGGGACGGCTGGACATGGTAAGCCGCTCGGTCTGGGTCAGAATGACGTTATTCTGGAACACCGGGTCCATGTAGGGGGCAATATCCTCATGGGTGCCCCATCGGGCTGAGCCGTACTCCACGTTATGGCGGTATTTCTTGGCGTTCTTGCCTTTCAGGTACACCGCCAGCCGCAGGCCAGCGCCGCAGCAAAGCCCCACCAGCAAATCCAGCGGGTGCAGGCTGGGCCACCAGCTTGCCAGCGCCACCGGCAGGGTGGAGAAGAACGAGAGCATTTTGGCGGACGCATCCGCGCCGGTCGCCAGCCGCCAGGCTTCCCCCAGGTTGGTGGCGAACAGGCCCAACAGGAAATAGGGCAGGTTCAAAAGAACCAGCTTTTTCACATTCAGCTGCTTCATCGTTCCAGCTCCTTCCGGCGGCTGCGGTCCACCACGGTATTTTTGAGCAACTCCTTGAACTGGGCCAGCTTCGCCAGCACGGAGGGGCGCTCGGTTTTCTCCGCCTTTTTGACCTTTTTGCCGGTGTACTCGGTAAAAGCAGCGGTCAGGGCGTCGGCGTCGCGGGCTTTGAAGAAGATCAGGTACTTGGGCGGCGATGCGCTGCGGTCCTTTTTCACCGCATAGTCCACGCCGTACTTGCGGGCGATGCGCTCAAAGTCCTTGATGGACGGGTCGTTGATCTCGATGTTGGAAACACCCTGGTTCTGCCCAATGAGCTGCTTCACCGTCTGTTTGCCCTTGGGGGTGACGGGGAAATCCCGGCTGCGCTGCTTTTCCAGCTTTTTCTCCCTGCGGTGGGCCATGTACTTGGATATGGCAGCCTTGAACAGCCGCCCGGTGAACTTGGTGCCGCTGATAACCAGCGTCAAAGTCCTGTTTTCCACTTCCTCCTGCATTTTTCTCGCCTCCCTTCATCGGTTATGCAGTGGGTGGCCTTGAATACTAAGGCGGGACCACCAGCCGCCGCAGCAGATACCGGCCTGTCATACCGTCACCAGGATCAGCGACCTCAGTTCTGCAAAGTGCAGCTTGCCCTTGGGCGTCACCAGCGTGTAGGAGCCAGTGTGGCCGTTGCGGCAGAAATCCTTCACGCAGAACAGCCCATCGTTGGCGCTCTTGGCGTAGGGCAGCACACAGCCGGAGGGGGCGCGGTAAACGTACCGGCGTTCCAGCAGGAAACGGACGAACCGCCGCTCCGGCACCTCCAACTCCTTGGCGGTGGTGCGCAGGTTGGTGCTGTGGCGCAGGTCAATAAACAGGTCGTAGTAGACGGCCTTGCCTTGCAGCCGGGCGTTGTCTGCTTGCAGCGCCGCGTTCTTCTCGCGCTCAGCCAGCAGGTCGGAGCAGAGCTTCAGCAACGCCTCCGGCGAAGTGGCGACCTCCCACAGCTTTTCTCTGGTGAGGTAGGCCCCGTGCTGGCGGATGGTGGGCAGGACTTCATCGAACACCCAGCGTTCAAACCGCTCCGCCGAGGGCAGTTTGCTGTGGACGATGAGGCGGTAAACGTCGCCTTCGGGGATAAAGAGCATCTCTACCATCTGTACGGCGGGGGTTCCGTCTGCCTTTTTGCCAGTCTGGACCCCTATGGAACGTTTCGTTCCACAGCGGGTATGGTCGCGGACAGCCTTGCGGGGATTGGTATATCCCAACGCAGTTGCTACGTCCGTTCCGCAGAACAGGTACTTGCCGTCCTCCTCAATGACGCGGATGCTGCCAAACTCCGGGTTTTTGAAAATTTCCATCTGGTTCATATCGTGCCTCCTTGGGCGGTGCAGCAGAAAAGGCGGCCATTACCAGCCGCCTGCGTGCATATCGTGGTTGACCTGGGCCGTGTAGTGGTTGTTCATGGTGGTGGGCGCGTTGAACAGCACGGTCAGCAGGTACTGCTTCATGTTGCGGATTTCGGTGGTGTTGTTGTGCAGGCACTCCATGACGAACTCGATGTGGGAGCTGTCCAGCTTCAAGAACCGGGACCGCACCACCTCATGGGGGAAGTCCGCCCCGGCAATGCGGGTGGTCTTGCGTCTGGCACAGACCGTCTCCACGATCAGCTCCACGATCTCGTCCAAATCCTCCCGGTAGGTCGAAAACTCCCGGCACAGGTGGTCGTACTCGATGTTCTCCAACACCAAATCCCGATAATCCTGCATTTCCTCCACCGACATCGTATCCCGTCCTTTCCGTTCCGGCGGCCTGGCCGCCGCTTTCTCCCGGAAGGGAATGGAATCGGTACTTGGTACATCCGTTGTTTGTTTTTGGGTCTTTGATTTCTCTATATTTAATTCTGCGGGCTTTTCCGTATCCGGGTCAGCCAGATACGGGTTTTCCGTATCTGGTGAAGCCGTATCCGGCTGGGGCGTATCCGGCGCTTTGGGCTGGGGCTGCTCATAGATGACATACTCGGTGTCGCTGATGCGGCCCTGGCGGTCCCGCATCTGGTGGCGGACGATGTACCCGGCGCTTTCCAGTTCCCGCAGCGCCCCACCGATGGCGTCCACGCCCTCCTTGCAGATTTTGGCGAGGCCGCGTGTGGTGTAGTTCCAATCCTCCGGCAAGGACAGCATCATGGAAAGCAGTCCCTTGGATTTCAGAGACAGCGCCTTGTCGCGCAGGTGATGGTTGCTCATAACGGTATAATCACGGGTCCGTTCAATGCGAAAAACGGCCATTTCATCACTCCTCTCGGTATTCATGGCATGAAAAAAGCCGCAATCTTCAAAGAGACTGCGGCGGTCAGGTGCGGTAGTTCCGGCTGCGCCAGGAATACGGCGGCTTCGGCACAGGGGGCCGGGTAAAAACGTCCTGCACGGTGCCGAAGGGCAGGCGCTGCATCACCTGGTCGATCTCGGTGCTTTCCATGTCATGCTGGGATTGGCAGTGTTCGCGGATGGCTTCTTCAATATCTCTAACGGTACACATAATTCATTCCTTTCCTGGTAGATGGCGGGTTTACGGGTGGCGGCGCTTTTTCTTCGGCTTGAAGTCGATGATGTGCCCCTCGACAACGTGGGCATGGCGCTTAATTTTGATCTGCTGGCTGCGCTGGGCGTCCAGGGCCTGCCGGTAGCCGTCCTCGGTGAGAAACAGGCGAACCTCATCGCCGGGGCTGCCGTAGGGGGTACGGGGCTTGCGGACCGCAAATTCAATCATCCATCGGGTGCTGTCCTGAAATCGCTCCACAGCCAAAATGTTATGCCCTTTCAGCTCACGGGCTGAAATATCCCTCATAGGCTCTCCTTTCTCAGCGGTCGTGCTGTTGCTGGCGCTTGCGCTGCCACTGTTCCAGCAGCTTGATGATGGTCTCCTGCATCCGCTGGGGCGTGTAGCTCCGGGGAAAATATTTGCGCAGGGTGTCGCTGGTGAAGGTGATCTTGTCCAGGTCGCTTTTCTTTTCCTCCCCCATGATGACCCGCATCATGTCGAGGGTCAGATGGCCCTCCTGGCTGTACTTTTTCAGCCGCTGGGCCTGGGAGAGCGACGGCGTGGCCTGTTCGCTGTCCATCGCGTCCAGCAAATCCACCTGTTCCTCTTTTTTGAGGAAGGACAGCTCGTAGGCCGGATTGAAGGCGATTTTCTTCTCGTCCACCATGTCCAGCAGTTCGGGGATCAGCTCGGTGAGGCGGATGTAACGCTGAACCTGTCTGCCACTGTCACCAGCTTTTTCACCTACCACATCGGCCATTTCCAACTTCCCGACAACTTGTCGGGAAGTTAAGTCCGTCCTTGCACCTTGGTGTTTTACAGCCTCCAGCTTCATCTTATAAGCAAAAGCCCTTTCACTGGGGAGCAGGCTTTCCCGCTGCAAGTTGCTGTCAACCATGATGATGGTGGCCTGGTCGTCGTCCAGATCGCGGACAATGACCGGCATGGTATCCTTGCCAGCCAGTTCGCTGGCCCGGTGCCGCCGGTGCCCGGCGACCAGCTCATAGCCGCCGTTGGGGTCCGGGCGGGCGATGGCCGGAACCAATACGCCGTACTGCCGGATGCTGTCTGCGGTCTCCATCATGGCATCGTCATCCTTGACCTTGAAGGGGTGGTCCTTGAACGGGTGCAGCTCCGATAAGGGAATTTCCAGAACCTTTTCCCGCTGGGCGTCGGCGCGGCTTTCCTCGGTGGAGAACAGGTCATCGACCGAGGCCAGCTCTACTTTTTTCGCGCTGCTTTTCAAGTTTCAACACCTCCCGCGTCAGATTTTTATAGGCTTCCGCCACCTTGCCGCCGGGGTCGTGGGCGAAGATGCTCTTGCCCTCGGCGCTGATCTCCTTGGCCCGGACCGAATGGGGTATCTCGGTGCCGAACACCTTGATTTTGCTGCCGTAGGTCTCCCGCAGCAGGGCGGCAATCTCCTTGGCAAAGTTGGTACGGTTGTCCACCATCGTCAGCAGGATGCCGTCGATCTGGAGCTTGGGGTTTAACTGCCGCTTGACCTTGCTAATGGTGGACAGCAGCTGTTCCAGCCCCTTGGCGGGCAGGTACTCCGCCTGGACAGGGACTATGATCCTGCCCGCAGCAGCCAAAGCGTTGACCGTGAGCATCCCCAAAGACGGCTGGCAGTCGATGAGGATATGGGAATACTGTCCCTTCACGGTGTCCAGATACTGCCGCAGAATCGTCTCGCGGCTCATGGCATTCACCAGGGATACCTCCATGCCGGAGAGCTGGATGTCGGCAGGCATCAGGTCCACGCCCTCCGGGTGGTGCAGGATGCCCTCGCCGGGTTTGATTGGCTCGTCCGTCAGGATACGGCCCATCGCATCGGACAGGGTAAAGGGCAGCTTGTCCGGCTGCGGGTTGCCCAGGCTGATGGTGAGGCTGGCCTGCGGGTCAGCATCCACCAGCAGCACCTTCTTTCCGGCCTGCGCCAGCCCGATGCCTAAGTTGGCGCAGGTAGTCGTTTTGCCGACGCCGCCCTTCTGGTTGGCAACGGCGATGATTTGTGGGTTCAATGACTTCACCTCATTTCTGATTGGGTGTTGTCATGTGCCTGCATAACAGCCCTGGAAACAACAAAAGCCGCCACTTAAAACAAGTGACGGCTTCGCTTAAATCCAATATTCTGTTGTGTTTGGAATCAAAAGGTTTTGAGTTCCTTTCTGCTATTCATTTGTCGTTAATGAAACACCTCCTGCAATTCGACTTATTTCAGTATGATTTTTCGGTTTGGAAAAGGATGAAAAAATCAGACTGAAAACCTCAAAACCCTTGATCCTACGGGGCTTTTCCGGTTTGTCGTAATTATACCGTAAGGGCATTCCCACGCAAGTATGCTGATTGACATGAAGTTTTCTATCAAAGAGATTTCGGACCGGCTTGGACATGAATCACCGGAAACAACCTGGAAAGTTTATGCTCATTTGTATCCAGGAAAAGACAGGAAGCTTGCTGACGCTCTCAATGAAGTAAGAGCCACAAATGATAATGCAGAAGATAAAAGCGTATGAAACGTACAGTATCATATAATAACAAAAAATCCCCAAAAATAAGACACTTTCTCCCCATTAACATCACCGTAGCATCACGGGCAAAAATAAAATCCCGGAAACCCTTGTAAATAAAGGATTTCTGGGATTTTGCTCATTATTCAAACTCGATCGTTCCCGGTGGCTTACTGGTCAGATCATAGAATACGCGATTAACTCCTCTAACCTCATTAATAATACGGTTCATTACCTTATTCAGCACTGCATATGGAATCTCTGCGGACTCTGCTGTCATGAAGTCGATAGTCTTGACTGCACGAAGTGCAACTGCATAATCATAAGTTCTGAAGTCGCCCATAACCCCTACACTTCGCATGTTGGTAAGCGCTGCGAAGTACTGGTTCGGCATCCAGGATGGTTCTTCTCCATGTTCTTTCTTGTAGTCGGCGGCTGCTTTGTCGACTTCTTCACGATAGATGAAATCTGCATCCTGTACGATGCGTACTTTTTCTTCGGTCACTTCTCCGATAATACGGATACCAAGTCCCGGTCCCGGGAATGGCTGACGGAATACCAGTCTTTCCGGAATTCCAAGCTCCAGGCCGGCTTTACGGACTTCATCCTTGAAAAGATCACGAAGTGGCTCAATGATTTCTTTGAAATCTACGAAATCCGGAAGACCGCCTACGTTGTGATGGGATTTGATCACTGCGGATTCTCCGCCAAGACCACTCTCTACAACGTCAGGATAAATAGTTCCCTGTGCAAGGAAATCCACTGCTCCAATCTTCTTTGCCTCTTCTTCGAAAATTCGGATGAATTCTTCACCGATGATCTTACGTTTTGCTTCCGGCTCTGTTACACCGGCAAGTTTATCATAGTATCTCTGCTGCGCATTGACACGGATGAAATTCAGATCGAACTGTCCATTCGGTCCGAATAAGCCTTCCACTTCATCACCTTCGTCTTTGCGGAGAAGACCATGATCTACAAATACACAGGTCAGCTGATCACCAACTGCTTTTGCCAGCATAACAGCTGCTACAGAAGAGTCTACTCCACCACTAAGGGCACATAAAACTTTTCCATCTCCAACCTTTTCACGAATAGCTTTAATTTGTTCTTCAACAAAGTTATCCATTCTCCAATCACCACTGCATCCACAAACGCCACGAACGAAGTTATATAACATTTTTGAACCTTCTTGTGTATGTAATACTTCTGGATGGAACTGAATAGCATATAATCCTTTTTCTGCATTTTCACTTGATGCGCAAGGACAGTTATCTGTATGAGACGTAATTTCAAATCCAGGTGCTACCTGTGAAATATAGTCAAAGTGTGACATCCAACAAATTGTTTTTTCAGATACACCCTCAAAGATTTTAGAAGAAGTCTTATCCACAAGAACCTCTGTCTTACCATATTCACGGTGATCCGCTTTTTCTACTTTTCCACCCAATACATGCATCATCAATTGTGCGCCATAGCAAAGGCCAAGAACTGGGATACCCAACTCAAATAATTCCTTTGAATATGTAGGTGAATCTGCTTCATAACAACTATTTGGTCCTCCAGTTAAGATAATTCCCTTTGGATCCATAGCTTTGATTTTTTCTAAATCTGTTTTATATGAATAAATTTCACAATATACATTGCACTCACGAACACGACGTGCAACCAACTGATTATATTGTCCTCCAAAATCAAGAACAATGACTAATTCTTTTTTCATTACGTCCTCCTATTAATTTCTCAACAATATTATAAAGTAGCAACCAATTATTTACAACGCTTTAAATAATCAATTACCTCATTTAAATCCTTACAAGATTCTTGGATATACTCCTTCATTTCGTCATCTGGCGCAATCTGATCTTGAATAAAAATGGAATGCATCTTCGCATTGGCTGCTGCCATAATTCCATGCTTACTATCCTCTAACACTAAACAGTTTTCTGGCTTTACATCTAATCTTTTTGCTGCTGCCAAGAAAACATCTGGAGCTGGCTTTGATTTATATCCCTCTTTAGAAGAAACAATCACATTTGGACTTAACACAAAACCTGCATGCGACAAGAACTTTTTAATAGCCTGCGGATGCGAACTTGAGGCAACCGCATAAGGAATCTTATTCTCTTCAATATACTCAATTAGATTCTGTAAACCAACCATATTGGCACTACCAGGCTCTTTAAAATATGTAAAGAAATAATCCGCACGCTCTTCCTGAATTTCTTCCATAACTCTTGTCACACCTGGATACATCATTTCAAACTCTGCAACCTTTCTTGAATCACAACCAATTAAAGGTTCCGGAAAATAGTCTGGACAAGAAACGCCTAATTCTTTAGCCTTCTCTTTAAACTCATCCTTAAACATCTTTTCCGTATTAAACATCAAACCATCCATATCAAAGATAACCGCTTTAATTTGTGGCTTTCTAAAATACTCAATCAAACATTGCGTACCCAAATCACTCATGCCACGATCCATTAGATCCACGTATTCTTTGATGACACGATTTACACCATACAAAGGAAAATGTGCCTCTTGTGCTGCAATTTTTAAATCCTTCACAAAATGCTTCACATAAAAACCAGGCGCATAATCATTTTCTAACATCTTTTTGCCTTGGAATTCCAACTGTTTAGATCCAGCAGCACCATTACGCAAGAAGCGATATACAAAAGATTCATCCACATCTTTACATTTCAAATACGACATGGCCTCACAAATACCTTGTAACGTATTCGCAATCATGATTTGGTTCGCCATCTTGACATGTTGTCCACAACTCGCCTTGCCACAATACTCAATTTGTGTTCCAAATGCTTCAAAGATTTCTTTATTTGTTTCAAAATCCTCTTTGTCTGCACCAACCAAAACAGTTAAAGTCCCATTTTTAGCTCCCGTATCTCCACCAGTCACTGGTGCATCCAATACATGAACACCCAATTCTTTTCCTTTTGTATACAATTCTTTGGCAAGCTTTGGACTTGAAGTCGTAAAATCAATACAAGTTTTACCCGCATCAATACAACTAAAAATCACATCATATACTTCTTTAACATCACTAGGAAAACCGACCATTGTACAAATCACATCTACCTTGGATGTCAAAGACACAATTGATTCTTCTAAAATGGCACCTGCATTTTTAGCTTGTTCTACCCTTTCTGGATGTCTTGCGTACACATGCACTTCATAACCCTTATTCAATAAATGAATAACCATTGGCTGACCCATAATGCCAGCACCAATCCAACCTATTTTTCTCATTTTACTTTCTTCCTTTCACTAATATTGGAGCGGATTGCACCGCAATAAATTTAACAATTTCAAACATAAACTTAATTTCTTCTGCATTCAATTGACGAATCTCCTTAATTCCAGACAATGCCTGTTTAAATGAAAATTCAGTTAAATCCGCAATCGTATAAATTTCCATACGATCAAACAATTCACCAATCAAATGACAATAACGCTCTTTTTCTTCCAGTGGACGATCCATTAATAACTTATTTACATATTCCAATAAATCATCACTCTCTTTTGTGAGTGCATCACAATAATTAAAGTCTTTTATATCCACACTCCACATAAGCGTATCATGCTGAACTAGACCAGAACCTTCGGCATCCATGACTTTCGTTTGTTCTCTATGATTTAAAACACGACCCACAATGCTATCCTTAGGAATATAGTTTGTGATTTTAGATACATCCTCATCACCTTGCCAAAAACCATCCGCAAAGCCAGGCCCATCAAAACTTTTCACACTTTCAATATATCCCTGTAGTTTTGGATTTTTTAAATAGGCATACATCGCTAGATTTCCACCCTTTGAATGCCCCGTCAAATACATCTTTGGATAGACTTTTTTCTTTTTTAATCCAAACAAATAACTCGTTTCAGGAATATCCGCAATAGTTTCTTTGACATAATCCTTCGCCAGGATTTGACAAGGAAGATCCTTGCTATAGGTCATCATTAAATTTTCTTTCAAACCCGTAATCCTACCATCTGTACCACTAAAAGAAATAACGAAAGATCCATCTGGCAACACAAGTGTTACCACACTAAATTGAATCACATCTTCATCGCTATAGACTTTTTTATAGTTCTTTAACTTTATATTCCCATAACGAATCGTATCTTGCAACGCATCAATCAAATGTGGAAGATTCATTGAAAATGTATACTTACTTTTTAATTCCTCTTCACTATATAAAGAAAGATATTTACGACATGCTTTTTCTAAAGAAACCTCGTCCTTTTCCACAATGCCATCCCAATCCACATAAGATAGATCGGCACATACTAACATATCCACATCATTAAAGGGACGAATAGAAAAATCGATATCTCTTCTTAAATGTACATAATTCAATAAGTTTTCCATAA